>ERZ650311.21-NODE-21-length-101690-cov-15.897604_pt1 | contig 101690 bp, 103 predicted proteins | sample MGYA00376247_ERZ650311 | MGnify/ENA primary metagenome ERZ650311 (study PRJEB26733, sample SAMN07839324) | wastewater metagenome | biome: small river; feature: stream; material: water | place: USA: North Carolina | collected 2016-07-28 ... | reverse complement strand
GTTTCGGCACATGCTCGGTATGTACCCAGAACTGGTAGAGCAGGTCGACCAGGCCGACGATGGCGAACAGCAGCGGCGGCACGCCCAGCAGCGCCATGGGCAGGTAGAAGATCCAGCCCAGCAGCAGGCCCGAGCCGGTCTGGCGCAGGGCGGTCCGCTGGGCCTGTCCTTCGAGATTGTCGAGATTGATCCCGTCGGAAGCCTCAAGCACAACAACCTCCACGAGGCCGTCGCTGCCCGGGCCGAGAAGCGTTGAGGCTCAGGCTTTGACTGGAGCCCATCGCTGTACCGCTGCTGTGTGTATCAACTGGTACAACGCATCAGGCGGCATGACTCAGGTCACCGTTGGTACCAACGTAAGCGAGAAGCCCGGTGGCACGTATGAGTCAGATTGGAAGCTGACTGGTGGCTTTGCCGTTGCCCCTGCTGACGCAGTGTGGATGTCGCTTTGTGTGAAGCTCAGGGACATGACCGACGCTGACGCCTACGTGTTCTTTGATAGGGCGCTTATCGGCCTTGCCATTGAAGGCCAGACTGTTCTGTCAAACTGGAGCGAAGGAGCACGGACGGTCACTAATACGAATCAATTGGTTGATGGAGCTGGTCTGGCAGGTGCAACCGTAGGCAGCAACCTGAAGCTGTCTGATGGTACGGCTGTCAGCAGCATCGTGTCTAACGCCTCAAGGCTTACTAATCTCAATCAGAGTACCTTTATTGAGTCTCTGAGGATTGGTAACGGAAACACCACAAACATTACGATTGACACCTATCAGTTCAAGCTGGACGCAAACGGCAATGCGGTGTTTAAGGGCAACCTTTCTGCAGCAAGCGGGACTTTTTCTGGAAAGATGACGGCAGATGCAATTGATGCGGTAAGCACCCTGAATATTGCTGGTAACTCAGTAACCATACCTCTTATGGCAATAGGCATGGGCTCTGCAGTAGGAACGATTACGCTTCCGTATAAGGGTTGGGTGTCATTTATCTTTGGTGGTCAGGTATCCCCTGGTTTGACTGTGACAAGTGATCGAACCGTTACATTGTATGTGGATGGTGTCTTTGCCAGTAGTGCCCAAGCTGCTTATGCCTCATCAGGCAGAAGTTCAGCAACTGGTGGGTATGGGATGATACTCGAAGCAGGCTTGCACACAATTAGAGTTAGTCTCAACGGTTGGAACCCTGTGTTTGTAACTGCTACAGCAGCAATGAGGTAACTATGGGCTATTACGTTAGCTTTGATGGAAAAGGGCGTCCTCTTCAAACTGGCTACGCGCCTGATGGTAGAGAGCAGACGCAGGCGCCTGGTGCCGCGTATACGGAGCTAACAACTGGCTTGGTGAATCTCGAAGGGATATACAGCGACAGTATTGGTTCAATTAAACAGATACCGCCTCAACCGAGTCAGCTACATGAATGGAGTTGGGACACTCATACGTGGGAACTGACCCAGACCTCAGTGGGTGCTTTTAAAGCCTCGTTGAAATCACAGGTCAATGACCTGAGAAACAATAAAGTGGCAATACCCATTGCTTACGACGGCGATGTGTTTGATGTGGATTCTGATTCAATGGAAACCATGTCTTACCTATACCGGCGCCTAAGTCTTGGGTATCCGCTACCAACTGGCTGGACCGGGTGGAGGACCCACACTAACAACATGGTGTGGGTAACCAGCACCCCGAGCGAGGTGATGGCGAAATTGGACGGATTGTTCAATGAAGTCGATGGCAGGAGGCAGTTGCTCTACCTTGCCTCGTGGGACCACAAGGATCAGATTGACTCCATTACTGACGCTAGTCAGCTACTAGCTTATGACATAACGGCTAACTGGCCGTAGAAAGGAAAGACCATGATCGAAACTCTCCTCGGCACCGTTCTCGGTGGTGCCTTCCGGCTGGCCCCTGAAGTCCTGAAGTGGATGGACAAGGACAAGGACCGTCAGCATGAGCTTGCCATGTTTGATCGGCAACTCGAACTCGACAAGATGCGCAGCGAGGCGGAACTGGACAAGATCAACGCTCAAGCAGCGGCTGCCTTCAGCGTTGCCGACATCCAGGCGCTGATGGAGGTCAGCAAGGCTCAGGCTCAGCCGACTGGTAACAAACGTGTTGATGCCCTCAACGCACTCGTGCGCCCGCTGCTTACCTTCTGGCACGCAGTGATCCTCTACACGGCGATCCTCTGGTGCAAGTTCATGTACCTGACCACCACCGAGGGTGTCAGCGCTGTCGATGCAGTTGTCTCCCTTGGCCAGGACCATTCCGCCATCGTGGCTGCCATCATGAGCTTCTGGTTCATGGACCGCTCGCTGGTTAAGGGGCCGCTGAAGTGAACCTCTCGGAACTCTACAAGCTGATAAAGCGCTTCGAGGGGTGCAGGCTGAAAGCCTACCTGTGTCCCGCTGGCGTCTGGACTATCGGCTGGGGTTCAACTGGTCCTGGTATCGTCAAGGGCGTGGTCTGGACGCAGGCACAGTGTGATACCCGGCTTGAAGAGGACGCTCTGGTGTATGCGACAGGTGCGGCCAACCTGTCCCCGGTCCTGTACTTTGATGACCTGAAGCTCTGCGCCATCGCAGATTTTTGCTACAACCTCGGCGTTAGTCGTTATAAGATCAGCACCCTTCGTAAGCGCGTGAATGAAGGTGACTGGGACGCTGTCTCGGTCGAGCTGATGAAGTGGGTGCGTGGCGGGGGCAGGGTTCTGCCAGGTCTCGTGTCCCGCCGAAAGGCAGAAATTGAGCTACTGATGCGCTCTCGGTAGGTGGCTTGGTAGGTTTGTTCTGTAAGTAGTTGATTTCAAAAGTGGTGCAGCGCACTTGTAATGCGAAGGTCGAGGGTTCGATTCCTTTCACCGGCACCATAAAAATCAACGAGATAGGCCGATCCGCGAGGGTCGGCTTTTTCGTTGGGGTTACGCCGGGGTTACATCTCCGTCAATCCAGGTGCGATCAAAAATGCACGGAATCGTGGGTTACATCATCATCGGCGCATGCGTCGCCGCCGCGCTGGTGGCTGTGGCGTCGTTCGTGTTTGACATGCGGCAGAGTCAGCGGGGCGCCGAGAAACGGCGCCGGCTCTCGTCGCGCCTGACTGGAAAGTGATCCGCCATGAAAACCTACCTGCGCGTACCGTTTGCCGAGAAGGACGAAGCCAAGCGCCTGGGCGCCCGCTGGGATCCGGCAAAGAAGCTGTGGTACGTCCAGAGTGTTCCCAATCTGGCGGCCTTCGAGCGCTGGCTGCCGGCCCAGGGCGATCTGATGGAAGCCGCCGCCAAGCCCGCAGCGGCCGTCCGGACGAAGGCTGCGCCGGCGCAGGCGGGCGCGCATTACTTCGAGCTGCCGTGCGACTGCCTGCCGTGGGTGGGCTGCGAGAAGTGTGAGGCGGTGGTGGACGCCCGGGGCTGGCTGGCTTGAAAGCTGTTCTGCCCGCCGGATCTACGTTCACCTCGCGCATCCAAGAAAAACCCGCCATGCGGGCGGGTCTTGAGCAAGGCTGGGCAGCCTCGACGTCAGGACGGGGCTACCGCCGCGGCGCCCTGGGTAAAGCTGTCGTAGTTGTCGATCATCAGGAGTCTCATGATTCTAAGTCCTTGATTTCATTAATGTTTTCCATTACACACAACCTCCATTACCCACTTTATTACACACATCGACAGTTGATTGCGATGGACGAAGCGCGAGCATGTGCTGGCTCAAGGTAGCAAGGGCTCCTGAGAGATGTCTTGGCGTGCGCCAGTGCGGTGTACTGACGCAGCGACGGCGCCCGCATGCCAGGGCCAAGTGCTGAGACTGGGCGGACAGACCTACCCCTCGCGGCGACACAGCGCGCGGGGCATCAGTTCTACGACGGGGCTGGGGTGCCAAGGGCATCGGGCAATCTCCTCAAATCTTGGAGCCGCCGTGCCGGGGAGCCTTCTTGAAACCTTGCCTGCCGGTACGGCGGCAAGGTGCGGTCAAGACCGCAACGACATGCCGCTTCCTATTGGAAGCGCCACCACAGAGCGATGTTGGTCGAAGCGGTACGGGTCATGGACAGACCAAAGTGTTGAATTTAAAAGCCAGAACTCGGCCCGAGTACACCCGAACGGAATTCCAAAGTAAGCCTGGGGAATTTTACCATGAGCATGTTAGGCAAAGCCACTTCCTGGAATGCCAGGGCATTCATCACCCCGCCCATCTACCTCGGACCGGACGACAACACTTCCAGTCTCGAAACCAGAGAGCAAGTAGACCAACTGCTACGGACTTGTGAGCATCGAATCTCAGGTTGGCAGTCATCTGGACCTGCGCGGGTGATGCTATATCGCTATATCAGCATCCGGGGCAGATATGACACCGCCGGATTTTCTCTGCCGACCCTAGGTCCCGGAGAACAGAAGCCGTTGATCGCAGCTTCTGAAACCATCGCCGTATCAGACCATACCAAATCGGTTTTGCGGGGAACAGCGCAGCGCATGACGCTGGTACCGTGAGCGCCAATATCGAGCTTTCGTCCTCATCGCTCGATGGGCCGGCAACCGATCGATTCTTGCACAACGAGCAAGACGAGGCCACCTACAGCGGACGCCAAACCAATCACCTCGCCCGTCTACGTTCAGGGCATCTTCCCAGGCACCCGCGGAAGGTCATAACGACACAGCAGCCCTTGGCAGGGCAAGAAAGGAGCCGGTGATGTAGCGCTTCCGAAAGGAGACGAAGACATGCACAAGGACATTCCAACATCGAAGGTGTTCTATCGTCCCATCGAGGCTGCCATACGGTGGGCCGGGTTGCTGCGGTACCTGCCGATGATCCTGGCTGCGATCGCGTCACCGCGCTTCCTGCCTCCATCGTTGAATTGCCCGCGATGGAATGAGTGCCGGCTGTACTCGGAGCGTATCTATGACGGCATCCTCAACGGGGAGCTGCCCTACGGCCAGAATGGCATCACGCTCAATGATCCGAAGCTGCTGCAGTCGCCGGATCTGACCGTTCGCCATGTCGATCTGAAGCGCTGGATGCGCAACCACTATCCCGAGCACCGGCCAGGATTCCTGTTCAGCCGTGGCGAACGCATGGCGCATCCTTTTATCACCTTGGAAACAGGACAGGCGATCCTGATCGAGCGACTGGCCCTTCAGGCGGCCCTGGAGCATGCGCGTCGCCAGATGCAGGAATTGCAGGAGCAGCGCGACACCTTGCTCAAGCAGTCCACCGCGCTGCTGGCTTCCAAGCAATGCGAGATCAGCGAGCGAGCGGAGACGACGTATCTCAACATCATCGGCGGGATGCTGACGCTGATGCTGGGCCAGTCCCCTTCGGGTGTGCCCTATTCCAGCTTCAAAACACAGGAGGCACTCGTCTCGGCATTGGTCGCCCACTTCGGCGGCACCATGGGCATCACGGAGCGAACCTTGAACGGCAAGTTCGCCAACGCCAGGAAGTACGTCCGTAGCGCAAGCGCATGAGGTTTTTCCAGCTTGTATGTGCAACCGCGGAGATTGCATTTGCAATGTCTTTCCGCAGCCAGGTCTATTGAATAGAGGTCACGCCAACAAACGCCACCGAGCGTTCAGGAGTGACCGCCATGTCGCAGCCCCCTGTACTCCCGCCGAACGAGCGCCGCATCCTGCGGCTCGATGAAGTCGAAGCCAAGTCCGGCTTCAAACGCGCCCACATTTACAACCTGATGAAGAAGCGCCAGTTTCCCCAGGCGCTGCGCCTGGGCGTGCGCGCCGTCGGCTGGGATTCGATCGAAATCGACCAGTGGATCGCCGAGCGCCTCAACCACCGGACCTGACCCGTTCTCCCGCGGACTTCCCATTCCCAGCCGGAGAGCGCCATGCAGGTCGTATCCATCATTTCAACGAAGGGCGGCGTCGGCAAGACCACGACGGCCGCCAACCTGGGCGGGCTCGCCGCGGACGCGGGCCTGCGCGTGCTGCTGCTCGATCTCGACGTGCAGCCCACCTTGTCCTCCTACTACGAACTGACCCAGCGCGCGCCGGGCGGCATCTATGAGCTGTTGGCCTTCAACGAGCGCGACCTTGGCCAGCTCGTGTCCCGCACGATCATCGCGGGCCTGGACCTGGTGCTGTCCAACGACCACCGGGGCGAGCTGAACACCTTATTGCTGCATGCGCCGGATGGCCGCCTGCGGCTGCGGCATCTGCTGCCAGCACTTGCTCCCCTCTACGACCTGGTGCTGATCGACACCCAGGGCGCGCGTTCCGTGCTGCTGGAGATGGCGGTGCTCGCCTCCGACCTTGCGCTGTCGCCCGTCACGCCGGAAATCCTCGCGGCCCGGGAGCTTCGACGCGGCACCATGCAGTTGCTCGAAGACATCGCGCCGTACCGGCACCTGGGCATCGAACCGCCGCCGCTGCACCTGCTCATCAACCGCGTCCACCCGGTGTCGGCGAACGCCCGACTGATCCAGCAGGCCCTGCGCGACCTGTTCCAAGACCATGCCGGCATCCGCGTGCTCGCCACCGACGTGCCAGCCATCGAAGCCTATCCGCGCGCCGCGACGCGCGGCCTGCCGGTGCATCGGGTCGAGCACCGCCAGCCGCCCGGCAGGGTCGCGCCGGCCTCGCTCGACACGATGCGCGCGCTCGCGAGCGAGCTGTTCCCGCAATGGCAGGACAGATTTGCCGCAATGTCCGGTCGCCCGCCACGTCCTCTTGATGCCGGGAGGTCCCATGGCGAACGCACATGAACTGGCCCGCGGCCACAAGCGGCTGCGCGCGCTGATCGAGTTCGCGGTCGGTGAAGGCTGGCACGTCAAGCGCACGCCGGGCGGGCACCTCAAGTTCACCAAGGCCGGCTGCGCGGCGATCTACACCAGTTCGACCGCGAGCGACCACCGGGCCGAATTGAACGCCCGTGCGCAGATCCGCCGCGCCGAGCGAGAGGCCCGCATGGCGCCGGCCGGCGGTCGTGGGGACTGCGAGGGGTGCGGCCATGGCTGACATGACCTCGCAGGACATGGCCGGCAAGCTGCTCGCGGCCGGCTTCGAGCGCAGCGGCCCAGCGGCTACGGCCTTGAGCGACCCGATCGCGGACACGCCCATGGTCGTGACGCTGGACCAGCTGCGGCCCTACGACCATGACCCGCGCATGAAGCGCAACCCCGCCTACGAGGAAATCAAGGCGTCCATCCGCGAGCGCGGCCTGGACGCGGCGCCAGCCATCACCCGCCGGCCCGGCGAGGACCACTACATCATCCGCAACGGCGGCAACACGCGGCTGGCGATCCTGCGCGAACTCTGGTCGGAGACCAAGGACGAACGCTTCTTCCGCATATCGTGCCTGTTTCGGCCATGGCCGGAGCGCGGTGAAATCGTCGCGCTGACCGGGCATCTTGCCGAGAACGAACTGCGCGGTGGCCTCACGTTCATCGAGCGCGCGCTCGGCGTCGAGAAAGCACGCGAGTTCTACGAGCAGGAGAGTAGCGCCGCCCTGAGCCAGTCGGAACTGGCCCGCCGCCTGGCGGCCGATGGGTTCCCCGTCCAGCGGTCGCACATCACCCGCATGGCCGACGCGGTGCGCTACCTGCTGCCCGCCATTCCCACTGTGCTCTATGGCGGCCTGGGGCGCCACCAGGTCGAGCGGCTGTCGGTCATGCGGACGGCCTGCAAGCGCACCTGGGAGCACTATGCCAAGGACCGCACGCTGCCGCTGGACTTCGACAGCTTCTTTCAGGAGGTGCTGGCGCAGTTCGACACGCAGGGCGACGAGTTCGCGACGCAGCGCGTGCAGGACGAGCTGATCGGCCAGATGTCCGAGCTGCTGGGCATCGGCTACGACGTGTTGGCGCTGGACCTGACCGAATCGGAAAGCCGCCACCGGGCGCTGGTCAGTGACCCGACGCCACCTGCGGCGCCGCCGGCGTTGCCTTCGCCCACCGCCGGCACGCCGCCTCCCCCGGGCGTAGCATCGTCCATCGCCAAGCCTGCAGCGGCGGCCAGTCCTCCACCCGCCAGCCCTCCGGCGTCCGAGCCCACCTTGCGCGAGGATACGGCCCGAGAGACGACAACGGAAAGCCCCGCGGCCGCACCAGGCGATCTGCTTCTCGAGCACATCGTCTCGCCGGCACCGACGACCGAACGGCTGCAGTCGATCCAGCGCATGGTTGCCGACCAGTTGGGCGATGCGCTGCCGCCCGACTTCTCGGCGAGCGTGCTGCAGTCCATCCCGGTGCAAGCCGGCGGGCTCTATCCGATCTCCGACGTCTGGTACATCGACGCCGGCCTGGACACGCCCGATCGGCTGCGCATCCACATCGCGCAGTTCGCGCGCGAGATCGCCGGGGAGGCAGCCCTGGACGAGTGCATCGAGGATCGCTCCGATGGCATCGGCTTCGTTTGCTGCGCGCCCGCCCATGCACCATCGCCGCTCGGCCGGGCGGTGCTGGCGCTGCTCATCACTCTGACGGGTCAGCCCACTGCTGAAGCGGGCGTGGATGGCGCGCAGCTCGCCGCCGACTTGCCAGCACTGCTGCACGGCCAGGGTCAACACCACGGCGACTGCACAAGGCGCTTGAGCGACACGGCGTTGGTCAAGCTATTTCGGCTGCTCCGCCTGGCCCGGCGTCTGCTGGACCTGGAAGCCGGCACCACGGCGCCCGGGACGTGAGCGAGGGAGGCCGCATGTCCACATCGCATCCGCTCAACCAGGCCGTGATTGCCCAGGCGCTGTATGACCTTCGCAACGGCCAACTGCGCCGCTGCAAGGCCATGGGCTTCGGCGAGGCCGAGCTGGATGCGCTCAAGCACCCCGCGCTGATCAGCGTGCTGGCCAACGCCAGCGTCTCGTGGTGCTCGGTCACGGTCAACCGCGAAGTGCTGCAGCGCCTGCTCAACCAGGCACAGGACGTGGAGAAGGAAATCGCCACGGTCGATCGCATGCTGCGGCTGGGGGCCAGCACGGAGATGGTCAGCCGCTTCTATGGCCTGACCCATCAGGAAGTCGCCCTGCGGCGGGAGATCCTCGGCCTGCCCAAGCGCAAGGGGCGCCACCCCGTCCTGGACGAGACCCAGGACACCGAACTTTGGCGGCAATGGAAAGCCGTGACCAGCAGCAGGAACGTCGATCTGGAGGATGAGACCTCGATTCTCGATGCGGCCATGGACCTGGCCGAGGGCATGTCACTGCCGCTCTCGGTGGTCTGGGCCGCGATCAGGAACTGGGTCGATCAGGGATTGGACTAGGCCATGGCCGTGGACGACACCGCCCCACGAGCCCCGCGTCAAGGCCCCATCGCACTCGCCGACCTGTTCGACGCTGCGCTGAAGGACCTCACGCCCAATCCAAATCCCCGCGCGCCAGCGCCCATGGCAGTGCCCACGCCTGCGGCGTCCGGCGACGCCTTCCTATTCAGTGGCAATCGGCACGAGAGCGTGCCGCGGCGGCTGTTCGTCGACCGCCGCCTGACACCGCTGGAGCGCAACGCCTGGCAGGTGTTCCGGCTGATGCTCAACGACGACGGCGTCACGACGTTCCCGACCTATGAGCAGTTGCGCCCATGGCTGGCGTCCATGCCCTGCGCGGGACAAGCCTCCCACGAGACCGTCGCGCGGGCGCTGACGCTGCTGCGCCTGACGCGCTGGCTGAGCCTCGTGCGACGACGGCGCGACCCCAAGACCGGCCGCATCCTCGGAAACCTCTACGTCCTGCACGACGAACCCCTGACACTGTTCGAGGCCATGCAGCTCGACGCCGACTACCTGGCCCTGGTCAGCCAGTCGCTGGGGCATTCCGCCAAGGCCGTCCAGGTGGTGGGACTCAACACCCTCCAGGAGATCGCGGACGACCCGATGTTGTCCGGACGCACCTTGCCGTCGCGGCTGCAAGTGCTCGCCGAGCGCCTGGCCGACCAGGGCATCACCGCCACCGCAAGTTATCCACAGGAGGATGCGATCCACGATTCCGAAGAAGGGCCCGCCAGCCTTCTTCGGAATGGCGAACGCCCTTCTTCGGAATCCGAAGCAGGGCCGAAACCCGCGCCAGACGGCGCTCTTCGGAATCCGAAGCAGGACCGTACAGTACGTAGTAGTCGTATTGATGAAGTACGTACTACCGCGCAGGCGCGCGCGCTGGGCGACCTGCAATGGCCCAAGCGTTTCGCGGAACTGAAGGCGGAACAGCAAGCCGGCGCCAGGATGGCGTTGCAGCAAGTGGACGCTGCCCTGCGGCAGGCTGTGCTGGACGAGTGGGCCGCACGGTGCGGCAAGCATGGCATCCGCAACCCCGCCGGGTACCTGTTCGGCATCATCCAGCGCGCCATGCGCGGCGAGTTCAATGCGTGGGCCAAGCAGACCAGCCCGGCAGCGCCAACACCATCGGCGGCGCGAGCGCCACCGCCCGAGCCGCCGCGCAACGTCGTGCCGCCCGCGGTGGCCCGGCAGCACATCGAGCGCCTGCGCGATCTGCTGCGCAAATCCTGAGCGCAGGGCCTGGCAAGGCCATGAAGCAGACCTCCTTGGCGGTCGGCAGAAACGGTCCCCAGGGGACGGCTGTGTGGTGAAACGCCGGACGACGGCGCGACATGCTGCGCAAAACCTGAGTAGAGCGCCTGCAAGACCATGAAGCAGACCTCCATGGCGCTCAACGGAACGGTCCCCTGGGGACGGCTGCGCGGCGAAGGATCGTGTCGAACGGCAGCGCGACGTGCGGTGCAGTACGCATACCGTCAACGACCGAGGCACGGAGCGCCAACGTGAATGCTCCGGCCTCCAAGGGACCGTTGCGCGCTGCGCCGCCAGCGCGCATAGAACCGGGGGCCGGCTCATTTCGGTTTGTTGACTGACTGCCTTCCGCTGCATGCGGATGCTGGCGGCTCCCTGTCCAACTGCGAGCGCTCACCATGGCAACCAGCAACGAACCATTGCAACTCAACCTCGGCTCCCTGCGCAGCGCGATGTCGCTGACGCTGCACACGCATCACGCTTCCCGCATCTGGCACGGCCGCGCCGCCGCCGAAGGGCGACCCGGCATCGTCGGCCTGAACGGCTACATCGCGGTGATGAATAAGATGAAGCGCGGCTCGGAGCAGGACGACCCCTACAGCGACTGGTGGATGCTGCGCATCGAGGACAAGCTCGACCAGACCAGGACCACGCTGCAGACCTTGCGCAAACAAGTGGACCAGGCACTGGCGGGCGTGCCTGCGGCATTGAGCCTGGGCGAGAACCTCAACGTGCAGCCCGTCAAGCTGCCGCTGTTCGTCAATGCGCAGTTGGGCTTTGCCGCCGTCTATCTCCTGGCCGACTACGACGACATCGCGCGCAAGCTGATCCTCGCCCACCACACCGCGCTGATCGACCGCAGCACTTTGGAGCGCTGGCTCAACGAGGGCGCGCACGCGCTGCGCAGCCTGTTCTCGCTGGCCCAGCAGTACCGCTACTCGGGCTGCACCCGCGACGATTTCGCGGCGAAGAATGCCGCAGCGCGGGTCGCGCTGGAGAAGTTCGGCGAGTTGCCGCAGGACGTCCTCGAAGGCACGCGCCGCTCGACGTTTGCGCCACCCATGGTGCGCCGTGGTCTGCAACAGCGCGGTGAGAATCCTGCCGCAGCCGCTACCAGCGTCGATGGTGATGCGGCCGCTGCTGCCGACCCGTCCGAAGGCGCAGCCACTGCCGGCGAGGACGAATCCGCATGAGCGATCTGAACCAGCCGACCCGCTACTTCCGGGGCCTGCAACAGGGAGCCTTCATGCGCCTGGAACACGCGGCCTCTCTAAAAGGCCTTTTAAAGCCTTTTAAAGGTAAAGGGGACTTGGAGGCCTGGGCCAGCCAGTGCTTCGCCATGCGCGACGAGTTGATCGGCCTGGCGCAGCGACAAGTGCTGCAACAGGCCGGTGGGCATCCCTTCCATCTGCTGCCCGTGGAACTGGCCCAGCAGACCACTGGCGCGGGAACGACGTTCCTGCGCTGGCGCAGGAACGACCGCTCGGCCATGGGCGTGGCCCTGTGGCAGGAGCTGATGGCGAGCACCAGCACGCCGGTCAACCTGCTGGCCGACCTGCACGCGATCGAGCTGCAGCGCATCACGCTGAACATGCAGATCAGCCTGTTGCACACCCTGGGTAGGCAGGCCCAGGAGTGCGCCAGCAAGGCCGCCGAGGCGGAAGACGCCTACCTGCGCCGGCTCGCGTCCATACCCCCCGGAGTGCGCGATCGGTGATCGCGTCGGGCACCCCAGCACGCGCCCGACGCCGACATGGCACGGGTATTTCAACCACCAAGGAGATTGCACCATGAGCACGCATTTTTCGGGCGAAGGCAACATCGGCTCGCCCCCCGAGTACCGGGAGTTCCCCAACGGCAACGACGAACCGCGGCGCTTGTTGCGGCTGAACGTGTATTTCGACAACCCCGTTCCCACCAAGGGCGGTGACTTCGAGGACCGCGGCGGCTTCTGGGCGCCGGTGGAAATCTGGCACCGCGACGCCGCACACTGGAAGGACCTTTACCAGAAGGGCATGCGCGTGCTGGTCGTCGGCCGCATGGAGCGCGAACCCTGGACCGACAACGAGGATCAGCCGCGCGAGACCTGGCAGATCAACGCGCGCAGCGTCGGCATCCTGCCGTTCCGCATCGAGTCCGTCGTTCTGAGCCCCAAATCGCAGGAGACCGCACAGGACGCGCAGCCCAAGCCCCAGGCCGCCCAGGAACCGGCAGCGTCGAAGGAGCCCAAGCGCAGGAAGTGATCCGGCGTGGGGGCGGCCGCAGTACGTTGCCGCCCCCCATGTCCTCGCGAGCTATCCCCAGGGGATAGCTCCATCAGCGTCCACCGGCTTCCGCGCGCTCCCGAACATCGCGGCTCCCGGCTCGCACACCGCCGGCCGCACGCCATCCCGCCCAAGCCGTTCCATCGGCGTGAAAGCGGTCGCTGCCGCATGCAGCTTGTTTGCTGCTGCCCCAACAGGCGCTCGGCATCCTCGATCCCAGCAACTCCATGAACAACGGGAAGCGGATGGACGGACATGCGGCTGTTTCTGTGCGAGAAGCCCTCCCAGGGCAAAGACATCGGCCGGATTCTCGGCGCCACGCAGCGCGGTGAAGGCTGCCTCAACGGCTCCGGTGTCACGGTCACCTGGTGCATCGGCCATCTCGTCGAAGCGGCAGCACCCGAGGTCTATGACGCGGCGCTCAAGCGCTGGTCGCTGGAACAGCTGCCCATCATTCCCCAGCAGTGGCGGGTCGAGGTCAAGCCGAAGACCGCCACGCAATTCAAGGTCGTCAAAGCGCTTCTGGCGAAGGCGACCCAGCTTGTCATCGCCACTGACGCCGACCGCGAAGGCGAACTGATCGCACGCGAGATCATCGACCTGTGCGGCTACCGCGGTCCCATCGAACGCCTGTGGCTGTCGGCGCTCAACGATGCGTCCATCCGCACCGCGCTCGCCAAGCTGCGGCCCTCGGCCGAGACGCTGCCGATGTATTACTCGGCGCTGGCGCGCTCGCGCGCCGACTGGCTCGTGGGCATGAACCTCAGCCGGCTGTTCACCGTGCTCGGGCGGCAGGCCGGCTACGATGGCGTGCTGTCGGTCGGGCGTGTACAGACCCCGACGCTCAAACTCGTGGTGGACCGCGACCGAGAGATCGCGGCCTTCGTGTCCGTGCCGTACTGGGCCATCGACGTGTCGCTGTCCGCAGGCGGTCAGACGTTCACCGCGCAGTGGGTGGCACCCGATGCCAGCACCGACGACGCCGGCCGCTGCCTGCGGCAGCCCGTCGCACAGCAGGCCGCGCAGCAGATCCGCGCCGCGGGCAGTGCCCAGGTGGTGTCGGTCGAGACCGAGCGCGTGCGCGAAGGCCCGCCGCTGCTGTTCGACCTGGGCACCTTGCAGGAAGTCTGTTCCAAGCAGCTTGGGCTGGACGTGCAGGAAACCTTGGAGATCGCCCAGGCCCTGTACGAGACGCACAAGGCCACGACGTACCCGCGCTCGGATTCGGGCTACCTGCCCGAAAGCATGTTCGCCGAAGTGCCCACGGTCCTGGACAGCCTGCTCAAGACCGATCCCACGCTGGCCCAGATCATGGGCCAGCTCGACCGCACCCAGCGCTCGCGCGCCTGGAACGACGGCAAGGTGACGGCGCACCACGGCATCATCCCGACGCTCGAACCCGCGAATCTCTCCGCCATGAGCGAGAAGGAACGGGCGTTGTACCGGCTGATCCGGGCACATTACCTGGCCCAGTTCCTCCCGCACCACGAGTTCGACCGCACCGTGGCGGATCTCTCCTGCGGCCAGCAGAAGCTGGTGGCTACGGGCAAGCAGGTCGTCGCCCGCGGCTGGCGCCTGGTGCTGGCCGAGTCCGAACGTGAAGGCAGCGCCGATGAGGATGGCGACGCCCCCGTGCGCACCCAGGTGCTGCCTGCGCTGCGTGACGGGATGGCATGCCAGGTCGCCGGGGCCGACATCAAGGCCCTCAAGACGATGCCGCCCAAGCCCTATACCCAGGGCGAACTGGTCAAGGCGATGAAGGGCGTTGCGCGTTTCGTGACCGACCCGCGCCTGAAGCAGAAGCTCAAGGACACGACGGGCATCGGCACCGAGGCGACGCGGGCCAACATCATCAGCGGGCTGATCGCCCGCGGCTATATCGTGAAGAAGGGGCGCTCCATCCGCGCATCGGATGCGGCGTTCACGCTGATCGACGCCGTGCCCGCGGCGATTGCCGACCCCGGCACCACCGCCGTCTGGGAACAGGCGCTGGACATGATCGAGGGCGGACAACTCACCCTGGATGTGTTCATCGGCAAGCAGGCCGCCTGGATTTCGCAGTTGATCGCGCAATACGGCAGCACGTCCCTGTCCATCAAGGTTCCCCAAGGACCGGCTTGTCCGCAGTGCGGCGCACCCACGCGCCAGCGAACCGGCAAGAGCGGCCCGTTCTGGTCGTGCAGTCGCTACCCCGACTGCAAAGGCACGCTGCCGGTGGCAACCGGCACGTCCAGGCGTGGTGCCTCGCGTCCACGCCGTACCAGTGGCGGTGGCCGCAAAGGCGCCTGACCGCCCCCGTTCCCCGTGAGCCATGCCCGCCATCGGCGGCGTGGCCCGTGTCCCGCATGCCCTGCGGGACGCCCCAGCGCGCAACGCCTTCTTGCTCCGTGTGCGCGTCCCGTCCGGCCGGCCCCGGCCGCGGGACCTGAAGGTGGCTTCTCCGCGAACCGCACCCCGCGCGTTCTCCTCGTCTGCATTCCTTCCGCCGCTGCGAAGGGTCCCCCGATGGCTTGCCTGTGCGAGCCATCCGGAGACCCTTCGCGGTCAGCGGTATTCGGTGCCGGTGCCCGCCGGCGCAAAAACGGGCTCCCTTTGTGCGCGGATGTGCGCCAGACGATGCCGGCCCCAGCCACGACATGGGCCGGGTGTGATTGCTGGATGAGCAGACGGTTCTAGCGACGACCGGGCCTGCCAATCAGCCCACGGGTGGTTCTTCTTTCCTCCCGAGCCGAAGGCCCCTGGGGCCTTCGGCGCCTTTCTCCTGCCTTTCAACGCCCCGGCCAGGGCGATGGCCCTGCGCCACACGAACGGGAGACCCACATGACCGCCAACATTGCAATCCGCCTCACTACGCACCGCCGATGCACCGAACTGCAAGGCGATCGGCAATTCCATGGCCGTGCTGTGCGTCGCGTGGCTGGGGACGCCGGCTGGTGCAGTACCTGCACAAGACGGGATCGATCGCTTCGGATTGATGCAAGACGCGGCCGGCGGGTCGCGCGATCCTCCCTCCTGCATTGCCGACGCATCGGCAACAGCCAGCAGCCAGGGTGTCCAGACTGCCGTGGGTTCCGCCCACGCCACCCGCCAGTTCGCCCCGGCATCTCTCCGGCGAACGCTGCCCACCGGGCATCGATGCCACCTTCCTCCAACCCACGGGATGTATGCCGCGTCCCGTCAGGGGCGTGTCGTCAACCCGGTCGATATCAGGACTTCCCATGGACACCATCACCCGACAAGACCGCATCACCCTCAAGAACCTCAAGGTCGCGGATTTCGCGAGCGAGGAAACGCTGTGCTTCACCGCCACCGTCATGTTCGACGGCAGGCCCATCGCCGAAGCCCGCAACGACGGACACGGCGGCTCGACGTTCGTGCGCGCGTTGCAAGGCCAGGCCGCGCTGCTGGCCCAGGCCGAGGAATTCGCCAAGAGCCTGCCGCCGGCATCGCTCGACGTCGAACGCGAAGACGACGAGCCGCTTCTCATCGACATGACGCTCGACTTCCTAGTGGACCAATTGGCCGATGCCATGCACGCGGAGCGCAAGCTGCGCACCGCGTTCAACCGCGACATCGGCAACAAGGTGCTGTTCATCAAGGACGGCAGGCTGCTGTTCCTCAAGGGCATCAAGCTCAAGGCCATTGCCGACCGCGCAGCGTATTTCGCAAAGCTGCGCAGCCGACAGGACCAGCCCATCGTCATCCTGGCCGAGCTGCCAGCGGACGAGGCATTCGCCATCTGGAAGCAGCATGTCCTGGGCGACAAGCCCCGCTGATCCAGCCTCACCGCACCGTCATGACCGCCCCGCACTTGCTGCGGGGCTTTTCTTTGTCTCTGCGTACATCAATCGGGGCTGGACCAGATGCCGATTTCCAACTGACGTGGCGCGCCCCCCCCACGAAGCTGCCCGCATGCTCGCTGATTCGTCAGCACATGCCAGCAGCCAGGGTTTCAGGCTGCCGCGGGGTTCTCCCCGCGCAACCCACCAGTCCGCATCGCATCCATTGCGCGGACGCACGTCGCCAAGACGCTGATGCTTTTTTTCAACCGCGTGCGGGAGCTGCCATCCCGTGAGGGACAGGGCCCCGCTTTTCCAAGGAGCCCATCCATGTCCCAGCAAGCCTCTTTCGGCCGATTCGGTCAATTGGCCTTGACCTACTGCGGCAAGTTCCTGCCGCTCGAAGTCCTGCACAGCGCCGCCGGCCACTACATCGGCACGCGCGATACCGAAGGTCCCGTTTCGCGGGAATCTCGTGAGTACTTCCGCAGCCATGCCGCGGCTCAACGTGCCCTCGAAAGAGGCGGCTGGTCCCAGCTCGCCGTTCCCTGATCCAACTGGAGGAATCACGTCATGAACCAGCTACTGCCGCAGGAAGTCGTCGATCAGATCGTTCGGGAAGAACGGCATTTCAGCGCCGCGCCCCAAGCCTTTTTCGAGGCATGGAAGCGTGGTGTCGAGATCGCCGGCCCGCAATGGTTTGGCGATGGCACCCGTGAAGGTCTGAACCAGGCCAAGAGCAAGTGGGATCTGCGCCCCGACATGCTGCGCCTCAACGACGCCCTCGGCGTCCTGAGCAGCGGGGAACGCATGTTCCTGTCCGCGATGGTCAGCTTCTACAACGCGCGCGAGGGCGGTGCCATGCTCAAGCGCTGCCACTTCAACGGGTTGTCGGACTTCGACGGCCTCGATCTGCCTCGTCGCCAGGTGATCGCCGACCTGCTGCTGAACTACAGCGGTTGGTGAGCCGGTCCCCGGCACACCTTCATCACTGCGTTCACGCGACCCCATGAGGGACATGCGCCTCGCCCGAGGCCATGTCCCTCGCGTTTCTCCCCGCCCAGTGCCATCCGGCATCAGGCGGTTCCCCTGCGGATGCCATCGTCCGCAAGGGCTGGCTCCGTTCATTCATCGAAAGGAGCCTTCATGGCCAACAATTACTACGAAGCCACCGGCGTTCTCGTGCTCGACCGTGTGACGCCCGTCATCCAGGCGCTGTTCGGCGCCTTCGCGCTGGACGAGAGCCATCCCGGCAACGGGCAGGCCTACATCGCCCAGATCGCCGAGACCACCAATCCGCAATGGCCGGACGTGCTCGATGGCCTGGAAGACCTGGCCACGCAACTCGGCATTCCGATGCCGGACGACGAAGGGCTTTCGATCCCGCCGCTGCTCGAACTGCTCGCCGTGCACTTCGGTGCCGATGAGGACGAAGAGCTGGGGAACTTGATCGAGCGTCATTCGTTCGAGGACACCGCCGATCTCGACGCATTGTTTCTGATCGCCACCCGATTCGATGACGGCCACCACCTGACCGCCATCCAGTTCGAGGGATGCTGGTATTGCAGCAAGCCGCGGCTGTTCGAGTTCGGCGGCAACGGCTGCTACCTGAGCCGCGAGGTCCGCGTCATCAGTTCCTCCTCGCAGGCCCTCCAGCTCGGCGACCAACTGCGCAAGGCCATTGTGGCCGCCGACATCGAAGAGGCCTCGGCCCTGATTGCGCTGGAGACCATCAATCTGCTGGCGGGCGTCAGCGACGAGCCATTCCGCATGAATTTGCGCCGACGCGTCGCCGAGCGATTGGCCCAAACGCCAACGATCAGCGTCACCTGACGCTGTTTCCTTTCTTTCCACCCACCGGGGTCAATTCCCGGTGGCGGGGATTGGCTCCATCATTATTCTGTTGGAGAAATCCCATGTCCCAGAATCCCAATCCCTTTCTACGCGGCTACTGGAATCTGAAAATCGTCCGCACGCTGTCCATCAGCCACGAGGACGGAAGCCCGCATGTCTGGCGAAACATCCACCAGAGCCAAGAACACCTCTCCGATGAGGAGCTGGTTTCAGCATCCTGCATCGTCACCAGCGATTTCGCCGTAGTCAGCAATGGCCCAGACTCCGTGAGTGCCGAGGTGCTGGCCGAACGCGATGCCGGTGAAGGCGCCTACGGCGTGGTGGGTGCCGTGGTGTACGCGATCCACGGCGACGACTTCGACGGCCGCCCCGTCCACATTGGCGACACTTATTCGGCCGAGGCCGCACGGGAAGTCGTGCAGCGGTTGAGCTTCGAGACCGGCTACTACAGCCGGTGCTGGGAAATCAGCAGCGCGCACATCAGCCACGAAACCGGCCAGTACCTGGCCAACCTGGCTGACCTCGCGACGCCGGAAGCCTTTTTGTTCATTGCGTTCCGGGTTCCCTACAGCCCGGCGATCGGCGTCAAGCTGATTTCCACGCCCTGGACGGGCCAGCACCTGCAGGACGTCGAGGAGATCTCCGCCGAGCAGCTTCGGCAGGAGCACTGCAGCAAGGGCATGCCGGACGACCTGGCACAGATCCTTGCACTGGCCGGCCAGGCCGATGTGCGCATCCTCATTCTCGATGCCGACGCACCCGTGTTGCCGGGCCTGCCGTTGGCCGGCGAATAACTGCCAGACACATCCCCAGCCTACCTTTTCCTCACCGCATGCCGGCCCGTCTCCCGCCAGGGAGCCGGGCCGGTTCACTTTCATAGGAGCGATCCCATGTTCCCCGATCTCATCTCGCCCGTATCGGACTTCGAGCACCAGCTTGGAGCCTGCTTCAATGCCATGAGCCAGGACGATGCCATCGGCCAGATCCTGGTAGTCGAGCGCATGAGCGGCATGCTGCACATGCGCCATATCGCCAGCGCCGACCTGATGGACACCGACGTGGACGACTACGAAATGGTCATCTTCGACGGTGGCAACACAAGCGGGGACACGTGGAAGCACGTGTTCTTTCCGCGTCAGCGCGAGCACTACTTCGTGTACCAAGCCTGACCCCTCCGGCCCCTTTCGAGGGGCTTTTTCTTGTACGCAGCACAGGAATGCGGGCATGTTGCGGTGCCGTTTCCTGCGGGCAGGCCGACCACCCCGGGGCCATGCTTACCCCATGTCCGTCGGCGCTGCCGACACATGCCCAGGCAGTCGAGACCTTCGAGGCTGCAAGCACGGGAAACCGTGCTGGTCGTTTCTTCCTACGGACCTACCGCGTCCATCCACGCCACCCACAAGGGACCTCTCCCTTGCGGGCGGGGAATCCCTTGTTATTTCTCAAGGAGTTTCCCCATGGACCGTTCCCTCATCAAATCCATGATGCCTTCGCTGGTCGCAGGCCATGTGCCCCGTAACGTGCGATCGTTCAAGTACCGCGTGTTCGATGATCAGCCGCTGTCCTCAACGCTGGGCTTTGCCATCGACCCCCAACCCTTCGACGGCAAGGTGGTCGCTGCGACCGACGATGCCATCGTCGTCAAGCTCAAGCCTTCCGAGTTCGCGGTGCTCGATCCCAGCCTGGTGACCACGGTTCCTGCCGAAGGCGCCAAGGTGCATGTCCAACCCTATGCCCGTCGTCGCTTCGACGGACTGCGCGCGGACACGCCGGAGGTCATCACCGAGAAGACTTCGGACGGCACGCCGTACACCATCACGAGGCACATCCTCGGCTCGGCGCCGGCCAAGCTGCCCATTCCCACGCCGCAGTGCATGGAGTTGGGCCAGCTCATCGAGCAGTTGGAAGAGATGCCGGCCCCCGATCGCTTCCGGCGCATCACCCACATGCTGGTGGATGCCGGTGCCCGCGACTTCACCTGGGTCGATCCCACGCCCTCCAAGATCATCGAGACCCCGCCGGCGATCAGCTTCACGGTCTCGACCGCGAAGTTCGAGGGCCGGGTGACGATCCTCTACGACCGCGGCGGAGACACCTACGTGGTGGAACTGCACCGTCAGAACGGTGAATCGGTCGAACTGGTCGATCGGCACGACGAGGTGTATTTCGACATGCTCGGCGAAGTGCTGGAGCGGCTCATCGACGACGGGCGCTGGCGCCAGATCGACGTGAGCATCCTCGACGCGAAGGCGGCCCGTAAGCGCCAAGCCGTCCCGGCATGACGCCCCTCGGCTGACCCGAGGCACCCGCCACGGCGTTCCAGCCATTCCGGCCGCGTGACCTACAGGCCCTTCATCCCATCGGGTGGAGGGCCTTTCTCTTTTTTTAACACAGGAGATTTCATCCATGTCACTGCGATTCAAAGGCGCCGACCTGCGCCCCGTGCTGACCGAAGCCATCGCCAATCAGTGCCGCATCGTCCTGGTCAAGGACCAGGGCGTGTACTTCCTCGCCGAGCGTGGGGAGCGTCGCCCGGATGGACGCCAGCAACTGCTCGCCTACGCCGTCGGCTGCAACCCGGACACCGACCCGTTCGATGACTGGTGGCACCTCGCCGGCCGCGAGCTGGGTGGCGACGATTTTGCGGAGTATTTCGACCCGAAGGACGGCCTGTTCACGCGCCTCCTGCACTCGGCGGACGATCTCGTGCTGTCCGCCACCGCCACGCACCTGTCCTTGGCCGTGGTGCCTCCCGCCTGAAGCGGCAACCGCCGCGCAGCCCTCGCAGCCCCCGCACCGGGGGCTTTCTTTTGTTCGCACCGCGGCCATCGCCGCGCATGCGCGTTCGTCTCCAGCCGCCAAGGCACGCCCCGCGGGCCACAGCGCCGGCATGCCACCGGAGACGACCGCATGAACACATCATCGACCTCGCCGAGGCTGCACCTGCTGCCGGTGTCGCTGCGCACGGCCAACGTCTTCGTGCTGGCACACCATCACCGTCCGGTCCAGGCTGCGAAGTTCGCCCTGGCCGTCACGCTGGTCGACAGCGACCTGATCCGCGGCGTGGCCATCGTCGGCCGGCCGGTCGCGCGGCACCTGGACGATGGCTGGACGCGGGAAGTCACACGGCTGTGCACCGACAGCACACCCAACGCCTGCAGCAAGCTATACGGCGCGGCCTGGCAGGCGGCAAAGTCGCTGGGCTACATCCGCCTGATCACCTACACCTTACCCGACGAAGGCGGCGCCAGCCCGCGCGCCGCCGGCTGGCGGCTGATTGGCGCGCGCGGCGGCGGCGCCTGGAGCCGTCCCAGCCTCCCCCTCGCCGATACCCCGAGCACCTGCGCCGCCCCAAATGCCTGTGGCAGGCGCCGGGCGGCGCGGACAAAGGGAAGCACCCGGATGCCGATTGATTGCTGCCGCGCGCGCGAGGCCCGGCCATGCTGACCCCATGCCTGCTGACGTTGTCAGCGACATGCCAGGCAACCATCGGTCTTCGAGGTTGCGGCGCAGTTCCCACTGCGTGACCGAGCCAGCTCGCACCGCATCCATCCGCGAGCGGCCACCAGCCTCTGGTGGCGGATGCTTTCGCCTTATCAACCCACCGCGGGGTTACGCACCTTCCCCGCATGCGTGGGCCGGTGTGTCTCCGCTTCATCCCAATGGAGATTCACCATGAACACCACGTCCAACGAGAAATCGTATTTCGACCTCCACACCTCGGGCATCGGCTACGTCCAGCGTGTCCGTGAAGTGCCCGTCCGGGGCGGCCGCCGTGCGCAGCCTTTCCTTGCTTGCACCATCGCCGCGCTGGTCGGCCCCGCCCGGGACCCCAGCTACCGCTACTTCGACGTCAAGGTCTCGGGTGCCGAGGCCAAGAAGCTCGTTCAGCGCTACATCGGCGTTGACGATCCCAAGCAGCGCCCGCTGGTGCGATTTCGCCTCGGTGACCTGTGGGGCGATGCGTACATCCGCGACAAGGGTGAGCAGAAGGGTCAGGCCGCCGCGTCCCTCAAGGCGCGACTGCTCAAGGCCGAACTGATCGACCGGGCCGAACTGGCTTCGATCGAGCAGCACGAGCTGATCACCCGCGGCATCGGCTATCTCAATCGTGTGAAGGACGTCACCCCAAAGGCTGGCGACTCGTTCCTCTCTTGCACCGTCGCAGCACTGGCCGGGCCTGTCGATGAACCGGAGTATCGGTACTTCGACACCATCGTCGCCACCCCGGAAGCCGAGCATCTGGTTCGCCGGTGCGTTCAGGCCATCGAGGGTGACCGCAAGGTGCTGATCGCCTTCCGTCTGAACGACATGAAGATCGATCCGTACATCCGCACCAAGGGCGAGCACGCCGGGGAACCGGCCGCAAGCCTGGAATCGACGCTGGTCCACATCGGTCTGATCAAGATCGACGGCACCCAGGTCTATCCGACGAGCCAGGCGCAACCCGAGGCGCCGCCGGCCGAAGACGCATCCGCGTCCGAAGCCGACGACGCCATCGACACGGCCACCGAGCCCGCCGAGCGCGAGCCCGAGGCGCAAGTCGAGGAGCAGGAGCCGGCATTGGCTGCTTCGTTCTGATACGGCATGGCCCCTCACGGGGCCTTGTCGCTTCTCTTCCCGCATCCGCCGCGTCCCCATGACGCGCGCTTGCGCATTTCATCCCCCGAGTTCCGCGTGGTCTCACCGCCGCGCGGTTACCGCATTTCTCAAAGGAGATCAGCCATGTCTCTGGCATCCCGTTTTGCTCCGCAATCCCCGATCCTGCGCTCCGATCGTCCACTCTCGGACGACCGCATTCGTGCCGTCGTTCCGTCGATCTTCGCCGACGCTCCGCATGGGAGCCGGTCCGATCGGTATGCCTACATACCGACCTCGACCGTGCTGACCAAGCTGCGCCAGGAGGGCTTCGAGCCCTTCATGGTGTGCCAGACACGCGTGCGCAACGAAGACCGGCGCGAGTATACGAAGCACCTCATCCGACTTCGCCATGCGAGCCAGATCAACGGCGACGAGGCGAACGAGATCATCCTGCTCAACAGCCACGACGGCACGAGCAGCTATCAGATGCTCGCCGGCATGTTCCGGTTCGTCTGCCACAACGGCCTGGTTTGCGGTGACACCACCGCCGACATCCGCGTTCCCCACAAGGGCGACGTGGCCAGCCAGGTGATCGAAGGTGCCTACGGAGTCCTCGAAGGCTTCGAGCGCGTGCAGAACGCGCGCGATGCGATGCGCACCATCACCCTCGATGAGGGCGAAGCGGAGGTCTTTGCAAACTCCGCGCTCGCACTCAAGTACGACGATCCAGCCAAGTCCACGCCTGTCACGGAGAGCCAACTGCTGGCACCCCGGCGATGGGACGACCGCAAGAACGACTTGTGGGCCGTCTTCAACCGCGTCCAGGAGAACCTCGTCAAAGGGGGCCTGAACGGACGCACGGCCAACGGCCGCAATCAGCGCACCCGTCCGGTGCAAGGCATCGACCAGAACCTGCGCCTGAACCGGGCGTTGTGGCTGCTGGCCGAAGGCATGCGCCAGCTCAAGGCGTGATGCCACGCGGACCTCGCCCACCTCGGGCGAGGCCATTTCCTCTCATCCACCGGGTGCCGTCGGCGGCCCGTCATTCATCATCAGGAGAACCATCATGGCAACCCCATCGGCTTCCGAGAAATCGGTTGCGCCCATCGTCGTCCCCGGCCAGCTCACGCTGCGTACCATCCGCGGCAAGAACGGCCCGTTCACGGTTGGCCGCCTCGCCACGCACCTCGGTACTTTCGAGGTCAAAGACCCGGAGCTGGAGCAGTACCCCGAAGGCAAGTACGACGGGGAATTCATCATCAGGTACATCTTCCCGAAGTCCTATCCGGTCGGCGGCGGCATGCGGTTCGAGATCCGTGCCAGCCTCGACGGCATGACGCTCAACGGCATCGACAAACTCAGCCGCGACGAAGCCCGCAGCTTCGCCACCCAGGACGTCGATCCGCTCGATGAAGAGCAAGGGGCGCAGCCTGCGACAACGCCGGCCAAGCCGACCAAAGCGTCCAGGCCCGCCAAGCCCGCACCCGTGCAGGCGTCCGCGGACCCGATGGTCGATACCACGCCCTTTGGCGTGGATGCGCCGCCACCTGCTGAGGCTGCTGCCCCCGGCAGCACCCAAGACGGTGACCCCGCGCTCTTCGGCCTGCTGTGGCCGCTGGGCGAGTCCGTGAAACTGGATTCGACCATCGACCGCCGCGCTTTGCGTGCACAGATCGCCCGCCTGGGCGAGCTGGGCTACGCGCTGGACTTCAAGACGCAGGAGTGGAGCCGCCAGGCCGAACTGCAACCTGCGTGATCGTAGACGCCGCATGCGCGGTGTTCTTCATCCACCCGCCGGGGTTCCTTCCCCATGCGGGGGAGGCCCTGGCCATCTTCTGGAGGTCTTCATCATGTCCACCATCGCTTGCGATATCCCCCGCTCCGCGCTGGATGAACCCGCGTGGCGGGCTCTCTGCGAGACGGCAGCCGCACAAGCCACCAAGGGTTGCGGACTGTCTCACGACTACTACGTCGAACGCTTCAGTTCGGCGATCGACGCGCAACTCGGTCGATTGCCGGAAGAACAGCGCGCACAGGCGCTGAAGATCGCACAGGAATGGGACTACGCAACACCGGCCGAACGGCAGGAAACCCAGGACTGGAATGCGGAGCATGGCTACTGCTCGCATGGGATCGAGTTCGGCTACTGCCCGGCCGGTTGTGATCGCGACGATGACGACTGGGACTGAGGGCAAAGCATAGGTTCCTTCGTCGCACACGCGGCATTCCATCACCCGCTGGGGGTTCTCCCCCACGGGGAGGCTTCCGGCTCCATTCTTCAGGAGGCCTCTCATGGGCTGGTATTTCTCCCCCCAATCGCGGTCTGAATTGATCGCGGAACTGATCGCACCGCAAGTGACCGAGCGCGCCAGCGTCAAGGTCATCGCCCACGCGCTGCGCGGCAACGTCCTCTGGTCCGTCGCGGAAGTGACGGCCAGGGCCGAAGGCGTGCATCGTGATCTCGCACCGGGCCAGTCCCTGCGCTACATCCGTTGCGATCTGCTGGAACGCAGCGGCAACCAGTGGGGCTACAAGCCGCTGGACGAGTCCATGCACCCGTACTACTACTCGTGCCCGTTGAGCTACCTCGACATGGCGCCGGAGCAGTCCGCCGACTGGCGTGCAGGCGTTCGCGCCTACCACGCGCGGCGGCGCACCCCCACGGCATCCACGGCACCCGCCGCGGCGCTGTTGGCCGGAGCCAGGAGGAACCGACATGGACCCGATCCTGGCTGCGCTCCCCGCCTCGCTGTTGAAACTCGTTGAAGGCAGTTTGTCCAACGACGAAGTTTCCTCCGACGAGGAAATGCTGGGGTACTTCATCGACAACGGCCTCACCGAGGAGCAGGCACGGCAGGCACTGACCTACCGCGACCAGTACCTCAACAACATCTACCTGGACGGCTTCACGCCGATCACCGCGGTGGACGAGGCGCTTCACTTCAATCCGCACACCCGGCAGTTCGAGCCGGACTGAGCGACTTTCTCCCACCCCCTGGGGCAGTACTTGCCCCAGGGGGGCGGTGCTGTTCCCGTTCATCCGAGGACACCACCATGCCCGCAAACACTTCTTCCACGCTGTACCGCATCGACGAATGCCCGGACGTGATGGCCGACGCCTGCGTCGGCGATGACCAGGGCAACCTGATCTTCCTGTCCATCTGGGCACGCGACACCGCCGTCCAGCAGTTCCTCGCTCGCCTGACCCTCGGGCGCGACGAGCAAGGACTGGACCAGTTCCACGTCATCACCAACCAGGGCGGCAGCGTCCCGGTGTTCATCGGCAACGTCGATCGACTGGAAAAGCGCATCACGCGCGCCTACCGGCGAACGCTGTTCGGATCGCTCTCCAACGTGTGGCTGTTCGACCGGCGCTGCGTCAAGCCCGACAAGGCCAACGCCAGCGCGCTGGCATTGCTGCCACGCGATAGCGCCCACCGGCTTGACCGCCTGTGGATGCTGGTGCGGGACACCTGCCCGTTGCCGCTGCTCGACCACTGGCGCGAGACCGTGCTGGAACTGCTGCAAACCCGCGAGATGCTGGCCCGCCTTCCGTTCGCCCTCGGGCCACTGGAAGGCCATCGGCTCGCCATCGACGTGCCGGCGCTGACCCTGGCGCTGGGTTCCCTGATCCGCAGTGACGTGCTCACCGCCTATCCCTATCCGGCCAAGATCTGGACGCCGGAAGCGGTAGCGGCTTGACCCACCCTCGGAGGCACGCCTTGGCGTGCTTCCGCCATTCCTTCCCGCCAACCAGGAGACTTCCATGGCCCTCATGTTCCCGCGGCTCGCCCGCAATTTCGCCAAGAACGGTTACTACCCGACCGACGAACCCACGCTCGAAAGAGCCCTCAACGCACTGATGCCCAGCGACGGGCCGATGTGCATCCTCGATCCCTGCGCCGGCGAAGGCGTGGCGATCGCCGAAGCCGCCCATGCCCTCGGGCGCGAGCAGGCCAAGGCGTTCGCCGTCGAGTTCGACGCGGAGCGGGCACGCCATGCCCGCGGCCTGGTCGATCACTGCCTGCACGCGGACCTGATGGACACGATGGTCTCCAAGCAGTCGTTCGGGCTGCTCTGGCTCAACCCGCCGTATGGCGACCTGTCCAAGGACGTCAACGGCAACATCGGCTACCAAGGTCAGGGACGTGCCCGCCTCGAAAAGCTGTTCTATCAGCGCAGTCTGTCGTTGCTGCAATACGGCGGCGTTCTGGTCTTCATCGTCCCCGGCTACGTGCTCGACGCGGAACTGGTCGGCTGGCTGACACGCCACTACACGGACCTGCGCATCTACCGAGCGGTGGAGACGCAGTTCAAGCAGGTGGTGATCTTCGGACGCCGGGTGCGCCAGCGCGAGCTGGCGTCGGATTCGGGCAAGGCCGTGCGCAATCTGCTGCTGCAGATTGGGCTTGGCGAAGTCGAACCCGAGGAACTGCCGAGCGATTGGCCGTTCCTGCCGTACATCGTCCCCGCCAGTCCGGCCGAGCCGGAGTATTTCTTCCGCGTGACGATGGAGCCCGAGCAGTTCGCCGATGAAGTCGGCAGGCTGCAAGGCCTCTGGCCGTCGCTGGACACGCACCTGGGGGCCGCGCAGCAGTCGCTGCGTCCACCGGCGCGGGCCTTGTCCCACTGGCATCTCGCCCTGGCTCTGGCCGCGGGCGCGATCTCGGGGGTTGTGCGCTCCAAGACCGGGCGCGTGCTCGTCGTCAAAGGTGACACCCACAAGGACAAGACGCTCCAGCGGGAATTCACCGAACGGGAAGACGGCTCCATCGCCGAGACCCGCATCCTCACCGACAAGTTCGTGCCCGTCATCCGCGCATGGGACATGACGCCTGGCTCCCCGACACGGGGCGAGGTGCTGACCATCCGCTGATCCACCGGACGCCCGACGTCCCGCTGCACTTCATCGAAGGAGAAACACCATGTTCCCCAATCCGTTCAAGCGGCCCGCGCCGCACAAGCAACCCTTGTTCGCACCGGCCTCGTTGCAGTTGAGCGAGAAGGTGCATTGGCTGGCCCGCCGAGGTCTCATCGACCCCTTGTCCTATGTGCAGCGCCACGTGCGCGGCGACTGGGGCGAGATCGACGAGGCCACCCGCCAGGCCAACGATGTCGCACTCGATCAGGACAACCTGATGATCTCCCAGTACCGGATCACGCCGGAACTGGTGTTGATCGTGAAGACCAGCGAAGACCACCAGACCACGGTGGTCCAGCTTCCCGAAGAGCGCGACCTGATCTGAAGGCACCGCCTCGTCATCCCATCCACCTGACGGAGCCACTTCACTCCGCCAGGGGTGTCGTGGCTCAATAACCTTTCAAGGAGGAGCCCATGGCATCACATCGCATCGAAACCTACTGCCAGAGGCTGGCGTTCCCCATCGGGGCGCTTATCTTCAGCAGAGCCGTTGACCACCTGGTCCGCGCAGGTCGGCTCGACCCGATCCCGTACTTCAGGCGCCACACCCGTGGCGACTGGGGAGACGTCAACGTCCAGCAATGGCAGGCCAACAGCACCGCGCTTCAATCAGGTGCTTCGCTGGAGTCGCACTACGTGATCCACCCAGGGCTGGCCATTCGCATCGTTACCGACGCGCAGCGCAGCGCCACCGTCATCGTGTTGCCGTCCGAGGACTGAGCACGGTTCACCCGCAGGCCACCCAGGCCCGCACCTTCAACCTTCGGCCACGCGCCGATTCTCTTCCCACTCCGGGGCATGCCATTGCCCCGTTGGGGGTGGTGCATGCCCCATTTTCTTTGGAGCATCACCATGTCCCTCGATCTCGAAACCACTACCGCTGAAGCCACGCCCGTGCAGGGCGAACTGCTCGACGCGGAATCCAACCCTCTGACCCTGAGCCTTCAGGATTTCGTCGGCGAGTTCGGCGACGAACTGCTCGACGCCCTCAACAGCGCCAATCCGCCGGTCTATACCGGCCAACCGCAGGCGCACCGGCAAGTCATCGTCGCCAGCCTCAAGCGCAAGCTGTTCCCGGCCCAGGCCGAAGTCGTCCACGCTGCTGCCGAACTGCTGATCGACCGTGGCGAACGCGCCGCGATCGTCAACGGCGAGATGGGCTGCGGCAAGACGACCGTCGGCATCGCCACGGCCGCCGTCCTCAACGCCGAAGGCTACCGCCGCACCCTGGTGCTTTCGCCACCGCACCTTGTTTACAAGTGGCGGCGCGAGATCCAGGAGACGGTAGCGGGCGCCAAAGTGTGGGTGCTCAACGGGCCGGATACGCTCGTCAAGCTCATCAAGCTGCGTGAGCAGTTGGGTGTGCAGCCCACGGGTCAGGAGTTCTTCGTCCTGGGCCGCGTGAGGATGCGGATGGGCTTCCACTGGAAGCCCGTCTTCACCACGCGGCGCACCCGCCACGGCGACGTGGCAGCGTGCCCGGACTGCGGCACGGTCATCACCGACCTCGACGGCGAGCCGGTCAACCCGGTCGCGCTCGAAGCCGAGGAGTACCGCAGGAAGTGTGGCCATTGCGCTGCGCCCCTGTGGACGCTGATCCGCCCGAGAAGCCTGTCCGGCAGCGACCAATCCTCGGCCGTCCTCAAAGCCTTGAAGCGCATCCCGACCATCGGGGAAATCACCGCGCAGAAGCTCATGAAGCGCTTCGGTGATGGTTTCCTTGCCTCGATGTTGGGGGACAACGTGCATGAGTTCATCAACCTCATGGACGGCAACGGCGAGCTGGTGTTTTCCGACCGTCAGGCCACGCGCATGGAACGTGCGATGGCCAGCATGGAGTTTGGCTTCGGTGAGGGCGGCTACCAACCGTCCGAGTTTATCAAGAGATACCTTCCGCAAGGCACGTTCGACCTGCTCGTCGCCGACGAGGCCCATGAGTACAAGAACGGTGGCAGTGCCCAAGGCCAGGCCATGGGCGTGCTGGCGGCGAAGGCTCGCAAGACCTTGCTGCTGACCGGCACGCTGATGGGCGGCTATGGTGATGATCTCTTTCACCTGCTGTTCCGAGCCCTTCCGGGGCGGATGATCGAAGACGGCTACCGCCCGACCACGAGCGGCAGCATGACCTCGGCCGCGATGGCGTTCATGCGCGATCACGGGGTCTTGAAGGACATCTATTCCGAGAGCACCGGCACGGCGCACAAGACGGCCAAGGGCACCAAGGTATCGGTGCGCACGGTCAAGGCCCCGGGCTTCGGCCCCAAGGGCGTACTTCGTTGCATCCTGCCGTTCACGATCTTCCTCAAGCTCAAGGACATCGGCGGCAACGTCCTGCCGCCGTATGACGAGGAGTTCCGCGAAGTCGCGATGGACACGGCGCAAGCCGCGGCCTACCGCGATCTGGCGGGTCGGCTGACCGCGGAGCTGAAACAGGCTCTGGCGCGACGCGATACGACCTTGCTGGGTGTGGTCCTCAACGTGCTGCTGGCCTGGCCGGATTGCTGCTTCCGGTCGGAGACCGTGGTGCATCCGCGCACGCGCAACACCCTGGCGTTCGTCCCGGCTCAGTTCAACGAGTTCGAGATCAGCCCCAAGGAGCGTGAGCTGATCGACATCTGCAAAGAGGAGAAGGCGCAGGGGCGCAAGGTCCTCGCCTACACGGTCTATACCGGCACGCGCGACACCACGTCGCGCCTGAAGGTGCTGCTGGAGCAGGAAGGTTTTCGGGTGGCAGTGCTGCGCGCAAGCGTGGATGCCAGTCGTCGCGAGGACTGGATCGCCGAGCAACTGGACCGTGGCATCGACGTGCTCATCACCAATCCCGAATTGGTCAAGACGGGATTGGACCTGTTGGACTTCCCGACGATTGTGTTCATGCAGTCTGGCTACAACGTCTATAGCCTTCAACAGGCGGCACGCCGCTCCTGGCGCATCGGGCAGAAACAGCACGTGCGCGTGATCTACCTCGGCTACGCTGCCACTTCGCAGATGACCTGCCTGGAGCTGATGGCCAAGAAGATCATGGTTTCGCAGTCCACCTCGGGCGACGTGCCCGAATCGGGGCTCGATGTCCTGAACCAGGACGGCGATTCCGTCGAGGTCGCACTGGCCCGGCAGCTTGTCGCCGCATGACACGTTCCACTTACGGCCCTTCGGGGCCGTTTTTTTTCCGCTCCCGGTAAATCGGGCGCTGCGTGGTTCGCATTGTTTGCTGCCGTTCGTGGCCAGAGCGGCGATGGTGAGGGCTCGATGTTTCAGGACGCCGAGCTATGTGCCCCTCTCCACCCTGGTTTCACCATCCCGAACGCCGCCTGCTGGCGGGATTTCTCGGCCTGCTGTGGTCGGTGCTGGCCGGTGGCTGCGCGACGACGACTGCGCCGGTCGCGCTCGACACCATCGAGGAAGTCTCGGCCGCGCCCGAACCCGAAGCGCCCGAGTACATCCCGGTCGTGCGCTACGCCCGCTACACACTGGTCGAACTGGCACCCATGGCAGCGCAGCGCGACCTGCTGTTGCAGACCATCGACGTGTCCATGCCCGAGGATGCACGCGCCACGGTCGGGGATGGGCTGCGGCACGTACTCAAACGCAGCGGCTACGGCCTGTGCCAGACCGCGCATGCCGTGATCGAACTGTACGCGCTGCCGCTGCCGGCGGCGCACCTGCATCTCGGTCCCATGACCTTGCGCGATGCACTGCTCACCCTGGCTGGGCCGGCCTGGGAACTGCACGCGGATGACCGCGCCCGACAGATTTGCTTCGACCGGCCCGGCGACCGCGTGGCCGTCGAACCCACGCCCGAGCCGAGCGCCGCCGATGCAGTGCAGACCTTCCCGCTGATGCCTTCCATTCCAGGAGGCCAGCCATGAATGCTCCGCAACCTTCGCGGCGCCCGACCGCCGCCGTGGTGGTGCAAAGCCTGCTCTGGCTCTGGCTGATCGGCCTCAGCGTCATCGTGGCGCTCGGCTACCTGGCGATGCGCGACCAAACCGACCAGGACCGGCTGGATTCACGCCTGCAACGCCTGGAAGCGCAGGCGACTGGCCTGGCCGAGACGATCGAGGCTATCCAGCAGCGTCCTGCCGTCGCAACGGCCGCTGACCTCAAAGATACCCGCCAAATCCTGGAAGCGCGCGCCGCCCAGGTGGAGAAGTCGCTGAACGGCTATGCCGCCGCCGACGATCTTCAGGCACTGCGCGCGGAGATCGAGCAGATCAAGACACGCCAGACCGCCGCGCGTGCCGCAGCGCCCGTCCAAGCACGCGCACCAAGCAAGCCCGCCGCCTCCAAGGCCGAACCGCCGCCACTGCCGTTCCGCGTCGTCGGCGCCGAACTGCGCGCCGGCCAGCGCAGCGTGTCGGTCGCGCCGACAGCCGGGGACCTCACACCCGACCAGCTTCAGGTGCTGCTGCCCGGTGATGCGGTCGGCCCATGGCGTTTGCAGGCGGTCGAGGGCAACACCGCGGTGTTCCAGGCCGGCGACCAGACGCGCCGCGTGGCGATCCCCTGACCGGAGCACACCCCATGAAGCCGTCGATCCTCCTTTCCGTACTCGTGCTGGCGTCGGTGCAGTGGCCCGCCTGGGCGCAGCAACCCGCCACGGCACCCGCGCGCAATGCACAGAGCCAGGAGCGCCCGCTGGCCGCCCGCGTGCTGGACGACCGGACGGCCAGCGAATGGGGTCTGCAACGGCAGGAATGGGAACGCTACCGCGAGCTGATGGACGGGCCGCTGGGTATCTACTCGCCCAACCTGGACCCGCTTTCCGCCCTGGGCATCGAGGCACGCACCGACGAAGAGCGGCGGCGCTACGCAGAACTGCAGGTGCAGGTCGAAGCGCGCCGCGTCGAGAAGCTGCTCGCCTACCAGCGCGCCTACGACGAAGCCTGGCAGCGTCTGAATCCGGGCATGCAGCGCGTGAACCTGCCTGATGACAAGCCGGGCGCTGTCGCCACGCGCGGCAGCGGCCGCATGGCGGTGTTCGTCAAGGACGGCTGCGCCGCCTGCGGGCAGCTCGTGCAGCGCCTGCAATCCTCGGGCGCGGAGTTCGACCTGTACATGGTGGGCAGCCGCCAGGACGACGCGCGCATTCGGGACTGGGCCAAGCGCGCGCAGATCGACCCGGCGCGCGTGCGGGCCGGCAGCATCACGCTCAACCACGACAGTGGCCGTTGGTTGGCGCTCGGCCTGTCCGGTGACTTGCCCGCCGCCGTGCGCGAGGTGAACGGCCAATGGCAGCGCCAGCCGTAGCCGCCCGCGTATCGCAGTTCTTGCGCGCACTGGTGCTCGCCGCTGGCCTGTACACCTGCACGGGCCATGCCCAGGAGGTTCCGCCACCGGCCTACCAGCTTGCCGCCCAGCGCGCAGGCATCCCCTCGACGGTGCTCTACGCCGTGGCCTTGCAGGAGAGCGGCCTCCGGCGCAACGGGCGCATCGTCCCATGGCCGTGGTCCCTCAACGTCGCCGGCCAGTCCCGCCGCTTCGCCACGCGGGCCGATGCCTGCGCCGGCCTGCAGCAGGCGATGCGCGCCACGCCGCACACGCGCATCGACGCGGGCCTGGGCCAGATCAACCTCGGCTACCACAAGCACCGCTTCACCAGCGCGTGCGACCTGCTGGACCCGTACCGCAACCTCGCCATCGCCGCCGAGATCCTGAAGGAGCAGCACACCTCCGGCGAGGACTGGCTGCTGGCGATCGGCCGCTACCACCGTCCTGCGGGTGGCGAGCCCGCCGCCCGCTATCGGCGCAGCGTGTCCCGCCACCTTGCCCGCGTGCAGGGCGCACGCCCAACCGCCGCGGTCCTCGCCGCGCGCCAGGAGACCTCCCCATGACGAAACCCCATCCGGCCCATCTCGCATTCACGGTCCTGCTCGTGCTGCTGGCAGGCCTGCCGCTGGCCTCGCGTGCCGGCGAGCCGCTGATCGTGGTCGAGGACCATGGCGGCACGTCGGCGCTGCCGTACTACGAGGCCCTGAACCTCCAGCCGCGCGCCAACGCGCCGGCCCGGCCACCCATCCCGACGCCCCGGGTTCCCGCCACGCCAGCGGACGAAGCCGCGATGCTGCCGGTGCGCAGCACCAAGCTCACGCCCGGCACCGTCGCGCGGCGCGTGATCGAAGCGCCCGGCCTGCGGCCGTTCGCGGTCATCGGCGACGACGAGGCTTCCCGGGCCTGGTTGCAGCGGCGCGGCGCGGCTTTGCGCGAACGCGGCGCGGTCGGCCTGGTGGTCAACGTCGAGACCGTGCAGGGCCTGGCACGGCTGCGTACCCTGGCGCCGGGCGTGCCCCTCGCGCCCGTGGCCGGAGACGACCTGGCCGATCGCCTGGGCCTGCGGCACTACCCGGCGCTGATCACGGCCACCGGCATCGAGCAATGAAGCCATGTCGGGGAAACAGCCGGTCGAGGTTCTGCTACGTCCAGCGGTGGAGCTATACACCGTCGCGGCGTGTGCAGGCGCCGCGTTTCTGTGCCTGGTGGCCCCATGGTCGCTCGCGCTGAGCCCAGCGATGGGCGTCGGCAGCGCGCTGGCGTTCGGCGCCTACGGCGCAATCCGCTATCGCGATGCCCGCGTCATCCTGCGCTACCGGCGCAACATCCGCCGCCTGCCGCGGTACGTGATGACGAGCAAGGACGTGCCGGTCAGCCAGCAGCGGCTGTTCGTGGGGCGCGGGTTCCTCTGGGAGCAGAAGCACACCCATAGGCTGATGCAGACGTACCGGCCGGAGTTTCGCCGGTACGTGGAGCCGACGCCGGCCTACCGGCTGGCGAGGCGCCTGGAGGAACGGCTGGAGTTCGCGCCGTTCCCGCTGTCCCGGCTGCCCGCGCTCACGGGCTGGGACGTGCCCATGAATCCGGTGCGCCCGCTGCCGCCGGTCGGCGGCCTGCCGCGGCTGCATGGCATCGAACCCGACGAGGTGGATGTCAGCCTGCCGCTGGGCGAGCGCGTCGGGCATTCGCTGGTGCTGGGCACCACGCGCGTGGGCAAGACGCGGCTCGCCGAGTTGTTCGTCACCCAGGACATCCGCCGCAAGAACGCCGCGGGCGAGCACGAGGTCGTGATCGTCATCGACCCCAAGGGGGATGCCGATCTCTTGAAGCGGATGTACGTCGAGGCCCAGCGCGCGGGCCGCGAAGGCGAGTTCTACATCTTCCACCTGGGCTGGCCGGAAATCAGCGCCCGCTACAACGCCGTGGGCCGCTTCGGCCGGATCTCGGAAGTGGCGACGCGCATCGCGGGGCAGCTCTCCGGCGAAGGCAACAGTGCCGCTTTCAGGGAGTTCGCGTGGCGGTTCGTCAACATCATCGCGCGCGCCTTGGTGGAACTGGGGCAGCGCCCGGACTACATGCTGATCCAGCGCCACGTCATCAACATCGACGCGCTGTTCATCGAGTACGCCCAGCACTATTTCGCCAAGACGGAGCCCAAGGCCTGGGAGGTGATCGTCCAGATCGAGGCCAAGCTCAACGAGAAGAACATCCCCAGGAACATGATCGGGCGCGAGAAGCGCGTCGTGGCGCTGGAGCAGTACCTCTCCCAGGCGCGCAACTACGACCCGGTGCTCGACGGCTTGCGCAGTGCCGTCCGCTACGACAAGACCTATTTCGACAAGATCGTCGCATCGCTGCTGCCGCTGCTGGAGAAGCTCACGAGCGGCAAGATCGCCCAGCTTCTGGCACCGAACTACTCCGACCTGGCCGACCCACGTCCGATCTTCGATTGGATGCAGGTCATCCGAAAGCGCGCCATCGTCTATGTGGGCCTGGATGCGCTCTCCGACGCCGAGGTCGCCGCCGCAGTCGGCAACTCGATGTTCAGCGATCTCGTGTCGGTCGCCGGCCACATCTACAAGCACGGGATCGACGACGGCCTGCCGGGTGCATCGGCCGGCGCGCGCGTGCCGATCAATGTCCATGCGGACGAATTCAATGAACTCATGGGTGACGAATTCGTGCCGCTGATCAACAAGGGCGGTGGTGCCGGGCTACAGGTTACCGCGTACACGCAGACCCTCTCGGACATCGAGGCCCGCATCGGCAACCGGGCCAAGGCCGGCCAGGTGATCGGAAATTTCAACAACCTGTTCATGCTCAGGGTCAGGGAGACCGCCACGGCCGAACTGCTGACCCGGCAGTTGCCGAAGGTCGAGGTCTATACGACCACCATCGTCTCGGGCGCCACCGACAGCTCGGACATCCGTGGGGCGACGGATTTCACGTCGAACACGCAGGACCGGATCAGCAGCACCAGCGTACCGATGATCGAGCCGTCGCATGTCGTCGGCCTGCCCAAAGGCCAATGCTTCGCGCTGCTGCAGGGCGGCCAGCTTTGGAAGGTGCGCATGCCGCTGCCGGCGCCGGACCCGGACGAAGTGATGCCGGCGGACTTGCAGCAACTCGCGGGGTACATGCGCCGGAGCTACAGCGAGGCCACGCAGTGGTGGGAGTTCACCAGTTCCCCGGCCTTGCAGGATGCGTCCTTGCCCGACGATCTGCTGGATGACGCCGCTCCGGCCGAGCCTGGCGCGGTGGTCACCGGCGCCGAGGACAGCGCAGGCAACGAGGCATCGCCATGAAGGATGCCGCCTCAACCGCGCAACGGGAGCAGAACCAGCGCCAGGGCCTGATCGTCGGCACCATCACCTTGCCGTTCCGGCTGCTCGGGGTGCTGATCGGCTCGCTGCTGTTCTCGATCGTGGTGGAGTGCGTCGGCATGCACTTGTTCTGGAAGGATCAAGGCTGGCGGCATTCCCAGCAGATGCTGCAGTACGAGCTGGGGCACCTGTCGAACCACTTCACGCGCAGCGTGGTCGTGCAGGAGCCAGGGCGTACAGCACACCAACTGGTGGATACCGGCTACGAATGGGTGTTCGTGCGCTCAGGCTTGCTGGAGCGCACGAGCCAGACCGCAGAGCGCGCCCGTGCGCCCAGCCAGGGCAAGAGCCAGGACGGCGTGCGCAACTTCCGCTACTACATCAGCCAGGTCTATGTCTGGGCCGAGAGCTACCTGATCGCCGCAGCCTTCACGACGCTCACGTTCCTGGTGCGCCTGCTGGTCCTGGTGCTCACGCTACCGCTGATCCTTACCGCGGCCTTCGTCGGCTTGATCGACGGGCTGGTGCGGCGCGACGTGCGCCGGTTCGGCGCGGGCCGCGAATCGGGCTTCATCTACCACCGTGCGAAAGCCTCGTTGATGCCGCTAGCCGTGCTGCCGTGGGTCACCTACCTCGCGCTGCCGATTTCGGTGCATCCGCTGGTGATTCTGCTGCCCAGCGCGGCCTTGCTGGGACTCGCGGTGAGCCTGACCGCGGGCAGCTTCAAAAAGTACCTCTAAGCCATCAATCCGGTCATCCGCAGGTTCCTATTGTTTGCGGCCTAAAACAGCCCTGATCTCCACGATCAACCCATTGCTGATCACACAGGAATGGCGCGATGGTGGCTTCGATCTGGCTGCGCGCCGCGCATCGCGGCGTGCCCAATTTTCTCGTGACGGCCCTCGTGCTGGGGCAGTCCCCGATGGCGTTGGCCGAGTCCCCGGCGCAGCGCCAGGAACTGATCGCCGCGCTGCGCCAGCTCGACGCGCTGGAGCGCACCGTCGCGGACAGCGCCGCGCATACCCCCATCACGCCGGGCGAGCGCTACCACTTCGACTACCCGAGGCTGTTGGCTGACCTGGCGCGCGTGCGCGCTGGCATCCGAGCCCATCTCACACCGTCGCGCGCCCAGCCGCGCGACCCCTCCGAACTGGCCGGCGACTACCGCACCGAGCGGGCGTCCGAGCCGCTGCCGGCGACGACTGCGGAGGGCAAGCCATGAACGGCGCACAGGTCTCGGCATTTCAAGCCAACAGCGGCATCGCGCCTTCCGCGATGGCGACCGTCCTGGTCGGCGTCGTGTTCGCGGTCCTGCTCGTGTGGGGCGTCTGGGCCATCCGAACGGCCTACGTGGGGTGGTCCGAGAGCCGCCTCAACCAGCGCCAGTTCCTCGGTGTCTGCATCCGCTTCGTCGCGATGTACCTCGTCCTGACCTTCTTCCTCCTCTCCTGACCTGAAAGGCCTGACCATGCCAAACCGCATCCTCACTTCCCGTCTCGCCCAGCGGGCCGCCGTGGCCCTGGGCGCCACCGCGCTGCCGGCGCTGTCGTTCGCGCAAGGTCTGCCGCAGTTGGAGAACCCGACGCGCGGCACCGGCAACGGCATCATGGAGACGATCCGCAACTACGGCTACGACATCATCATGCTTGTGGCCCTGCTGGTGGTGGCGTCGATGTTTATCGGCGTCTGCTACCACGCCTACGGCACCTACGCGGAGATCCACACCGGCCGCAAGACGTGGGGCCAGTTCGGCCTCACGGTCGCCATCGGCGCCGTGCTGCTCGTGATCGGCATCTGGCTGCTCACCGAAGCCACCGGCATCCTGTAAGTGAGGTCGGTATGTCCGAGCAGCAGCACGTCCGTGCGGACGGGACCGTGACGTTCCTTCCGCATCGGCTCAACCGCCACCCCGTTGTCGTGCGCGGCCTCACCGCCGACGAGCTGTGGATCTGCTGCGGCTTGTCCGGCGCCGCCGGCCTGCTGGTCGGCGCGCCGTTGTCCTGGATGTTCCGCACGATCGCGCTGGCGCCGACGTTCGTTGTGCTGGGCGTGGCGCTGGGCGTGTTCATCGGCGGCGGCATCCTGCGGCGCCTGAAGCGCGGGCGCCCCGACACCTGGCTGTACCGGCAACTGCAATGGCGCATCGCCACGCGCCATCCGCTGATGGCGGGCTGGGTGGGCGGCCATGTGCTGATCTCGCGCTCCGGCTTCTGGACCACCCGCAGGTCTGCTTCAAGGGGTGCGCGATGAGCCGCTTCAAGAACGAGATCGCTCACCTGCAGGCGCACATCAAGACGCTTCGCCTGGGTGCCGGCGCGCTGGTCATCGTCGCCCTCGTGATGGGCGGCGGCTGGTGGAGCGCGCCACGCGATCTGACCATCCATGTCCCGCCCGACCTGCGCTCCGGCAGCACCCGGAAATGGTGGGAGGTGCCGCCCGAATCGGTCTATGCGTTCACGTTCTACGTGTTCCAGACCCTCAACCGTTGGCCCACGAATGGCGAGGAGGACTATGCCCGCAACCTCCACACGCTCTCGCCGTACCTCACGCCGTCCTGCCAGGCCTTCCTGCGCGCGGACTACGACTACCGCCGCAGCACGGGCGAGCTGCGCCAGCGCGTGCGCGGCATCTACGAAATCCCCGGCCGCGGCTACGGCGACGACCCTACGGCGCGCGTGCGCACGGTCTCCGATCGCGACTGGGTGGTGACGCTGGACATCACGGCGGACGAGTACTACGGCGCGGAGCAGGTAAAGCGCGCCCTGGTGCGCTACCCGGTGAAAGTCACCAAGGTGGACATCGACCCCGCACGCAACCCCTTCGGCCTGGCGCTCGACTGCTACGACGGCACGCCCCAGCGCATCAGCACCCCGGAACCGACGCGCCCGGCATCCGGCGGTCTGTCTCCGCACGCGCCTCAAGGAGGAAATACCCCATGAAGCACCCTGTACTCATGCTGCTGGGGCTGCTGGCCGTGGCTGCGTTCCCCGCCGCTCAGGCGGTGGAGATCCTGCGCTGGGAACGCATGCCGTTGGCGGTGCCGCTGAAGGTCGGCCAGGAGCGGATCGTGTTCATCGACCGCAACGTCCGCGTCGGAGTGCCTGCGGGCGTGGGCGAACGCCTGCGCGTACAGAGCGCAGGCGGCGCGGTGTACCTGCGCGCCAGCGAGCCAATCGAGCCCACGCGGCTGCAATTGCAGGACGCCGACACCGGCGCGCTGATCCTGCTGGACATTGCGGCCGAGGCGCCCAAGGACGGCGAAGCCGAACTGGAGCCGGTGCGCATCGTCGAGGACAGCAGCACTCCGGCTCGCTATGGCGATCAGTCCAACGGTGCCGAGGCCCCGGCGCGCGCCCAGGACCAGTCGGGTGCGCGGCCGGCGCGGCGCGAAACCCCCATCCCCGTGGTGCTGACCCGCTTCGCCGCGCAGAGCCTTTACGCGCCGCTGCGCACCGTGGAGCCACTGCCGGGCGTCATGCGCATCAACCTGCGCCGCGACATGGACCTCGGCACGCTGATGCCGACATTGCCCGTGCGCGCACTCGCGCTCGCGTCGTGGCGTCTGGAAGACCAATGGGTGACGGCCGTGCGCCTGACCAATACCAGCGCCGGCTGGGTCACGCTTGATCCGCGTGTGCTGCAGGGCGATTTCCTGACGGCGACCTTCCAGCATGAGGCGCTCGGGCCGCACGGCGTGCCCGAGGACACGACCGTCCTGTACCTGGTGACGCGCGGGCACGGCTTGGCGCAGTCGCTGCTGCCGGCCATTCACCGCTTCGACCCAGCCGTGCATCTGCCGCAGCCAGAAGCCGAAGCCACCGAACGCAAGGAGGCCGATCATGCGCAGTAACGGACTCCTGAAGTGGCTGATGATCCCCGTCGCCATCCTGGTGCTGTTCGTCGGCATCCGCCTGTTCTCGGGTGGAAGCACGTCGGCGCCGCCCGCTAGCGATGCCGGCGCCCAGCTCACGCCAGAAGAAATGAAGGCGTTGGGCATCGAAGGCGATACCCCGCGCGACACCGTGGCCACGCTCGTCGCCCAAGTGAAGCAGTTGCGCACCGAGCTTCAGACGGCGCTCTCGGACAACAAGTCCCAGCGCGAAGAGAACCAGCGCCTGCGTCAGCGCGAGAACTCGATCGACCAGCGCATCAACTCTGCGCTGGAGTCCGAGCGCTCCAACCTGCGGCGCGACCAGGAGCAGGCGGCCAGCACGCGCCAGCAGACCGAAGGGCTACTCGCCGACCTACAGCGGCGCCTGGACAGCATTGGTGGGCGCGGTGGCAGCCATGCCGATCTGCCCGTGGGCCTGGGGCTGCAGGGGGGCGACGAGGCCGGGATGGAAGGCGGCATGCGCTGGGTTGAACCGGATGACGCGAAGCCTGCCGAGGGACGCAACAGGGGGCGCGGCACGGCTGGCGGCATGAGCTTCCCGACGAGCTTCGGCCCCGAGCAGAGCACGTTGCAAACCACGGCGGAAACCGTGGCGAACGCCGGGGCACGCGCCGCGGGCGTCAAGACCGCAAAGCCCGTCTATACCGTCCCCACGAACTCCACGCTCATGGGCTCGGTGGCGATGACAGCGCTGATCGGGCGTGTGCCGATCGACGGCACCGTCAACGACCCGTACCCCTTCAAGGTGCTGGTGGGGCCGGACAACCTCACGGCGAACGGCATCGACATTCCCGATGTGGCCGGCGCCGTGTTCAGCGGCACCGCCTCGGGCGACTGGACGCTTTCTTGCGTGCGCGGCCAGGTGCGCAGCATCACGTTCGTCTTCAACGACGGCACGATTCGCACGATCCCCGAAGACCGCGAAGGAAACCAGCAGAACAACCAGCAGCGCGATGGCTTGGGCTGGATCAGCGATCCCCACGGCATTCCTTGCGTCAGCGGCGAGCGGCGCAGCAACGCCCAGCAGTACCTCGGCTCGCAGGCCCTGATCACCGCGGCCGGTGCCGGCGTGGCCTCGCTCATCGAGAGCGACAGCGGCCGCATGTCCTATGTCGGCTCGGACGGCTCCATCGGCACCGTGGGCATCAGCGGCCAGGAGGCGGTCGGCCAGATTCTGGCGGGCGGCGTGCGGGACATGTCGGCCTGGGTCAACAAGCTCTACGGCCAAGCGTTCGCCGCCGTCTATGTCCAGCCCGGCGCGAAGGTCGCCGTCCACCTCGAAAAGCCGCTCGCCATCGACTTCGATCCCGAAGGCCGCAAGGTCGATCACCGCACAGGAGAAAGCCATGCTCTCGAACTTGAATAGCTTGGCCCGTGGCCTGGCGCTGGTCCTCGCCGTCGCGGCGCTCGCCGGCTGCGCCACCAGCAAGGAAAAGCTGCTGACCCACGGTGACCGCACGATGATGGACATCTGGCAGCAGGAGGCCGGGGACGGCGGTGGCGCAGCCGGACGGAACGCCGGCGGCCAACTGCTCGATGCGCGCCAGAGCCTGCGTCGGCCGCTGACCGACGCCGATATGCAGGCCGCACCTGCCGAGCAGATGCGCTACACGCGCACCGCGCGCAACGAGGTCCATCGCCAGTTCCAGCGCCTGCCCAATCCCGATCTCGTGATGTACGTGTACCCGCACCTGGCCGGCACCGATCCCGTGCCGGTGCCCGGCTACACGACCGTCTTCCCGCTGTACCAGCGCATTCAGTACGCGATGCCGGGTGAGCGCGTGGAGGACTACTGATGCGCTGGAAACTTCCCTGGCCTAAGCCGGCCGCGCTGAAGCTGGCCGCATCCGGCGCTGGTGATGACGAGCAGCCGGACGGCTGGCAGCGCCACATTGAGGCCTTGCGCCAAGCCGGCATCCCCGAACCCGGCTCGGCAGTCCGGGGCCGCAAACCGGCGACGGAGGCCGACGAGCAGGCGCTGTACGAGGTCGCACCGTCCTTCGTGGAACTGCTGCCCTGGGTCGAGTTCTTGCCCGAGTCAAGGTCCATGTTGCTGGAGGACGGCCAATCGGTGGCGGCCTTCTTCGAGCTGGTGCCGCTGGGGACCGAGGGCCGGGAACCGGGCTGGCTTGCCCACGCCCGCGACGCCTTGGAGAACGCGCTGCAGGACAGCTTCGATGAGCTGGACGAGAACCCCTGGGTGCTCCAGCTCTATGCCCAGGACGAGCCGAGTTTCGACCAGTACATGCAGACCCTGCGTGACTACGTGCAGCCACGTGCCCGCGGGACAGCGTTCACCGAGTTCTACCTGCGCTTCTTCGGCCACCATCTGCGTGCGGTGGCCAAGCCCGGCGGCCTGTTCGAGGACACGGTGGTCACGCGGCTGCGCTGGCGCGGGCAGACGCGGCGCGTGCGCATGGTGGTCTATCGACGTGCCACCGGGCAGGCAAGCCGCCGCGGCCAGACGCCCGAGCAGATGCTGAACATCGTCTGCGACCGCCTGTGTGGCGGGCTGGCGAACGCCGGCATCCAGGCACGGCGCATGGTCGCAGCCGACGTCCACGACTGGCTGCTGCGGTGGCTCAATCCGCGCCCCGCGATGCTCGGGCCCAGTACAGAGGACCGGGAGCGCTTCTACGCACTGGCGCGCTACCCGGACGAGACTGAGGCCGGCGAGATCGAACTGGCGAGCGGGCGGGATTTCAGCCAGCGGCTGTTCTTCGGCCAGCCACGCTCCGACGTGGAGCACGGCACCTGGTACTTCGACGGCATGCCGCACCGTGTGCTGATCACCGACCGGCTGCGCATGCCGCCCGGCACGGGACATCTAACCGGCGAGACCCGCAAGGGCGATGCGATCAACACGCTGTTCGACCAGATGCCGGAAGACACCTTGCTTTGTCTCACGATGGTTGCCACGCCCCAGGATGTCCTGGAATCGGATCTGAACCACCTGGCGAAGAAGGCCGTGGGCGAGACGCTGGCGTCGGAGCAGACGCTCAAGGACGTGCATGAAGCCCGCTCGCTGATCGGCAGCGCGCACAAGCTCTACCGGGGCACGCTGGCGTTCTACCTGCGCGGGCGCGACGAGGCGGAACTGGATCGGCGCGGCCTGGACCTGGCGAACGTGATGCTCAACGCTGGTTTGCAGCCGGTGCGAGAGGATGATGAGGTGGCGCCGCTCAACAGCTACCTGCGCTGGCTGCCGTGCTGCTACAACCCCGGCAAGGATCGGCGCCGGTGGTACACGCAACTGATGTTCGCCCAGCACGCGGCAAACCTGTCGCCGGTGTGGGGCCGTGCCCAGGGTACGGGGCATCCAGGCATCACGATGTTCAACCGCGGCGGCGGGCCGATCACCTTCGATCCGCTCAATCGCCTGGACCGGCAGATGAACGCCCACCTGTTCCTGTTCGGCCCGACGGGTTCCGGCAAATCGGCCACGCTCAACAATCTGCTGAACCAGGTCACGGCCATTTATCGGCCGCGCCTCTTCATCGTGGAAGCCGGCAATAGCTTCGGCTTGTTCAGCGACTTCGCCAGGCGCCTGGGCCTGACCGTGAATCGGGTCAAGCTGGCCCCCGGATCGGGCATCAGCCTAGCGCCGTTCGCCGACGCGCGCCGGCTGATCGAAACGCCCAGCGATGTGCAAACGCTCGATGCCGATGCGCTGGACGAAGACCTGCCACCCGATGCCTCAGCCATGGAGGCGGACGAACAGCGCGACGTGCTGGGCGAACTGGAGATCACGGCGCGGCTGATGATCACTGGCGGCGAGGACAAGGAGGAAGCCAGGATGACGCGCGCCGACCGCTCGCTGATCCGCCAGTGCATCCTCGACGCCGCCGAGCACTGCGTGGCCGAGAAGCGCACGGTGCTCACGCGCGACGTGCGCAATGCGCTGCGCACCCGCGGCCAGGACCCGACGTTGCCCGAGATGCGGCGCGTGCGGCTGCTGGAGATGGCGGACGCGATGGACATGTTCTGCCAAGGCACGGACGGCGAGATGTTCGACCGCGACGGCACGCCGTGGCCCGAGGCCGACATCACGCTGGTGGATCTCGCGACCTATGCCCGTGAGGGCTACAACGCGCAGCTCTCGATCGCGTACATCAGCCTCATCAGCACGGTGAACAACATCGCGGAGCGTGACCAGTATCTCGGCCGCCCGATCATCAACGTGACCGACGAAGGCCACATCATCACGAAGAACCCGCTGCTCGCGCCGTATGTCGTGAAAATTACAAAAATGTGGCGCAAGTTGGGCGCCTGGTTCTGGCTGGCGACGCAAAACATCGACGATCTGCCGCGCGCCGCAGAGCCCATGCTCAACATGATCGAGTGGTGGATCTGCCTGTCGATGCCGCCGGACGAGGTGGAGAAGATCGCACGATTCCGCGAACTCTCGCCGGCGCAGAAGGCGCTGATGCTTTCGGCACGCAAGGAAGCGGGCAAGTTCACCGAGGGCGTCATCCTCTCCAAGAGCATGGAGGTGCTCTTCCGCGCCGTGCCGCCGAGCCTGTATCTCGCGCTCGCGCAGACCGAACCCGAAGAGAAGGCCGAGCGCTACCAGCTCATGCAGCAGCACGGCGTCAGCGAGTTGGATGCCGCCTTCAAGGTGGCCGAGAAGATCGACCGGGCACGCGGCATCGAGTCGCCGGCCCTGGCCCTGCCCTGAATCTGCCGTGCACCGGAGAACGCCATGGAACAGAAACGCTCATCCATTCCGATGCAGGTCCAGGCGTTCCGCCGTCGGCGCTGGCGGGCCCGCTGGCCATGGGCGTTAGGCGCAGTGCTGGTTGCGCTGCTGCTGATCTGGCTCGTGTCCCGTTCGCCAGGCGAGTCCACGCCCCAAACCTCGGCGCCTGTCAGCGAGACGCAGGTGGCCGGGCCTCCTTGGCAGATGGGCAACCCGGCAGGTCGTTTCACGCTGACGCTCTACGCGGACCTCGAATGCCCGTTCTGCCGGTCCTATTTCCCTGTCCTCAAGCGTTGGGTAGCCGGCAATGCGGACGTGGCCTTGCAATGGCACCACCTGCCGTTGGCCGCGCATGAGCCGGCCGCGTCCGCCGAAGCGCGCTTGGTGGAATGCGCGGGCGAAGCCGGCGGCCATCCCGCCTTCTGGCAGGCTGTCGAGTGGGTCTATGTCCACACACACAGCGACGGCCAGGGCTTGCCCGAAGACCTGCGCCACCCCGCCCTGACGCCAGCCATCGAACAGTGCATTGCGAGCGAGCGGCCCGACGCGGCGATTCGTACCCAAACTGCGGAAGCCACGAACAGCGGCGTGACCGCCACGCCGTCGCTGCGGCTGCACGATCGCGAAACCGGCAAGGCGATCCTGCTGCAGGGCCCGATCGAGGGCGATGCCTTGCTGTCGGCCATGGACATGCTCGCGGCCGGCGATCCCGCCGCCACACCCACATCGGAAATGCCTGCCGACGTCGTCGGCGACATGCCCAGGTAGCCCCGGTCTTCAAGGCTACGGCGCAGTCCGCTGCGCTGACCACAACCCCGTTCGCCTCGCATCCTGGCCGCGAACGATCACCGCTGCCGCGGTGATGGATGCACCTTGTTCGTTCCCCAGGAGGGCTTGCCCTCCCAGGGCGAGTGCCCTCCGATCTCACCGTCTGGAGGTTCGCCATGTCTTTCGCCGTCAATGACTCCTGCCTGGAGTCGCTTTCCGCCATCGCTGCCCAACACGAGGACTGGATCATCCAGCAAGCCATCGTGCTGCTGGAGAGACGGGTCTTCAAAGCTGGACCGTGCCTCAGCCAACCGGCCGCTGTACGGGACTACCTGCGTCTGAAACTGGTCGCTGAGCCCAATGAGATATTCGCCGCTGTGTTCCTGGACAGCCTGCACCAGGTGCTGGCCTACGAGCCGCTGTTCAGGGGCACGATCAACGCGACTTCGGTCTATCCGCGTGTCGTCGTGCAGCGTGTGCTGGAGTTGAATGCCGCCGCGGTGGTCTTCGCCCACCAGCATCCTTCGGGCGTCTCCGAGCCGTCCAGCGCGGATCGCATGCTGACCCAGCAACTGCAAGCCGCGCTGGCGCTCATCGATGTGCGGGTACTGGACCACATCATCGTCGGCCAGGGTGCCCCGTTCTCCTTTGCGGAATCCGGCCTGCTGTAGCAATGGCACCGGCTCCTTGATCCACGCGGAGGCTTCGGCCTCCGCTTTTCATTGGCGCAAGACAAGCAGGTATGCGGGCAGTCCGCGATGCGCATTGTTTGTTGGGGCCGCATGGCGTTCGGCGTTTGACTATGGCCCTTGACAACTCTTGGGGGCGCTCGACATGCCAGCATCTTCATCCAGGTTCGCATCGGGCTGGCGAACCCTTGGCCTGGCCGTTGCGCTGCCGGCTTCCCTGGCCGTGTTCAGCCCGGCCAGCTTCGCCGCCGATGTGGTGATCATCACCGACAGCCGTCACCCGGTCAGGACCATGGGTGGCGAGCAGCTGATCGAGCTGGATGAAGCGCCCCGGATCGAAGCGGAGCTTTCTGCGGCGCTGCCCGCCGATCCCGGACAGGCAACAGCCATCGTGAAGCGCCGGCTGAGCCAGGGGGGCGCTGACCTCCAGCGTCGCATCGCCACCGCATACCAGGGCGTTGCCGACGCATGGAGCCTGGGCATCACCACCATTCCGGCTGTCGTGGTGGATCAGCGCTACGTGGTCTATGGCGAGCCTGACGTGGCCCGCGCCATCGCGCGCATCGAACAGCACCGGAGGGCCGAACCGTGATCCGCTCATTCGACCTTCTGCGCCGCATGCGGGCTGCCGTCACCTCCGTGCTGCTGCTCAGCGCCACGGGCAGCTACGCCCTGAACACGGCGACCATCGTGGGTTCAGTGGCTTCGCCCGATTGCCTGGAGTACCGGGTGGTGGGTATCTGCTACTGGCTCTACTGCACCTGGACCGGCTGCACGGTGCGCACGTCCGTCAAGGTCAGGCACTACATCCCCGATGCGGTGGTTTCGTCCTACTCGAACACCGGCGAGAACCCCTGGGTCGAAGTGCGCGCCATGAGCACGCCCAACCCTTCGGCCCAGGCCGGCGGGGACGGCACCACCAATGAAGATCACGAAAACAATCTCGCGAAGTTCAAGAACGCGGACGTCATCGGCCACCCCGGCGTCGAGGTGTTCAACCAGTTCGTCTCGTCCTCGGGCTATTTCTGCGAGGGCGCAGGCACGGCCTTCATGCCGTACCTGCTCAGTACGCTGGACACGCCGGCCTGGCGCTACAACGTACCGGAGATGGTGTACCCGGAGGCATTGATCCCGGGCATGCGCGAGGTCGGCGCGCGCTCGACCCTGAACCTCTGGGGCAACGTCTATCCGCGCGGCGGCTTCCTGCACCAGACGGACGACCACAAGGCCGGTGCCGTGGTGGCCCAACGGGCCGGCGATGTGGTCACGCGCCGCGGGCAGATCCACGTCTATCAGCCGCTGCTCGCCAACTCCCGCGATGGCTACTGGCCGGCCGGCGCGCTGATGGAGGGCGATGCCTCGACCGGCAAGTGGCAGGAACTCACGCCCGTCCTGTCCTCGTCCTGCACGGTCTTCCCGCGCAACGGCTTCCTGACACAGGCCCAACAAGGCGACTACGCCTGGGCGTTGTGGCGGCCCTATGCGTGCTGCGAACGCCGGGGCCAGGTGTTCCTCGGCAGCGTCGATTTCTATTGAGGGTACGGCGATGAAGCGTCCTGAACTGATGAACCCATCCGCCAAGGTTCGCCGCCCGCTGCGCCCCACGGCGCTAGCCGGCGCGCTCGCCCTGGTCTGTGGCCTCGCGTGGGCGCAGGCCGGCTTCCAGACCAGCGGCCCCGTCATCGGCGATGAGGTCATGTACTCGATCGGCGGTGGCAGTGCGGTGTCCATGGGCCGCGCCGCTGGCATGCGTTCGATCGGGGTCGGCCTGGGTTGGAACAGCAACCTCATCTGCGGCGACATGAGCATCCAGACCACGCTGCGCAATCAGCTCAATGGGATCACGAATGGGTTCCAGCAGATCATGAGCAACGTGATCCAGAGCGCGACCAGTGCCGTGGCATCGCTGCCGGCGCTGATCATCCAGCGTGCCGATCCGGGGCTGTACAACCTGCTGACCAATGGTGTGCTGCAGGCGAGGCTGGATTTCGACCGCTCCAAGCTGACGTGTCGCGCGATGGCCGAGAAGATGGCCGAGACGGCGGGCGGCCAGCTCGGATGGAGCCAGATGGCGGAAGGCATGGCGCTGCGCGATGCGGTGTCGAGCACGGATGCCGTATCGGCGATCGAGCAGGCCGAGACGCGCCGCGGCAACGACGGCGTGCCCTGGGTGGGCGGCAGCAATGCCGGCGGCGCGGGCCAGTCGGCCATCCGGGTGGTCGGTGACGTGACGCGGGCGGGCTACAACCTGGTCAACGGGCGCAGCGTGACTGACACGTCCTCCATCGCGCCCGCCAGTTGCGCGAGCCTGTCCTGCCAGACCTGGACGTCGCCGCAGCAGGCGACCGAATGGGCGACGCGGGTTCTCGGGGAACAGGTACAGCGCACGTGTGATTCCTGCACCAAGACCGAGACCGTGCCTGGCGTCGGGCTGACGCCGCTGATCCAGGAGGAGTACGAGACCAAGCTGGAGGCCTTGCAGGAACTGGTCTCTGGGACGCGCAACACGACGTTCGAGAACCTGCATGCAGCCGGCAGCACCTCGCTGCCCATTACACGCGGCGTCATCGAGGCGCTGCGCGACGAGCCAGACCAAGACCTGCTGGCGCGACGTCTCGCGTCCGAGGTCGCGTTGTCGTCCGTGCTGGAGAAGGCATTGCTGCTCCAGCGGACCCTGCTGACCGGCAAGAAGGAACCCAACGTGGCGGCCAACCAGTTGGCGGTCGAGGCCGTGAACCACGAGAGCGACACGCTCGATCAGGAGATCCGCAACCTCAAGACCGAACTTGAACTGCGGCGCGAACTGGCGAACAACTCGCCCATGGCCATCATCCAGCGCCACGGGACGCGCGCGGCCGGCTCGCGCGGCATCTACGAAGGCGACCCGGTGCCCGACCGCCTCGATCGGTTGCAGCGGGGCAACCCGGGAGGCACGCCATGAACGCGGCCTGGCTGCGCCCGCGCTGGCTTTTCAGCCGGCGCGCGGCAAAGGCGCTGCTCCTGGCGGTGGTCATCATCGCCGCGGCCGTGGGCGCCAATCTCGTCGGCATCTACCTCGTCGGCAGCGTTGCCGGCTGGGAGCGGTGGCTGGCTGCCAGCGCGGGCTACTTCCTGGTGTGGCGGCTGTGCCTGTACGGCGCGACGGTCTATGGCTGGGTCTGGATGCGCCGCCGGCTGCTGGCCCGCGAGGAAGACGCGCAAGCGCGGCGACGCCTGGTGCGCAGCGAGATCGCCGGCGTCGTCGCCATCGTGGCGCTGGAAGCCAGCCTGCTGATGCAGAGCTGAAGAGGGAGCCGCGCCATGACGCTTTTTACGACCGACTACCTGGAGTACTACCTGACGCTGGTGTCCTGGATCGTCAACAACGGCATCTGGGCGGTGCTGGTGTCGAGCGGAGTATTCGCGCTGCCGTTCGTCGCCATCATCGTGCAGGAGTGGTTGAAGGCCCGTGCGGAAGGTGCCGACGAAGGCAACAAGGGCGTGCTCTCGGCTGCGCGCATCGAGAACCGGGTCTTCGTCGCCATCGTGGTGGTGATGTTCGCTGGCATCCCGTTCATCGACGTGGACCTCAACACCATCCAGTACGACAGCTCGCGCTCGGCCCAGTGCCAGGTCAGCGTGCCGCAGCCCACGGATACCGGCTGGTCGCAGTCCTTCAGCACCATCAACAACCAGTCGGCGAAGGTGCCGGTCTGGTGGGCTTTCATGCACGCGCTCTCGCGCGCCGTCACGAGCGCCTCGGTGGCGGCGATCCCATGCGGCACGGACCTGCGGCAGATGCGCATGGAGATCGACGCGACCCGCATTGACGACCCGGTACTGGCTCAGGAAGTAGCGGATTTCTCGCGGGATTGCTATGGGCCTGCGCGGGCCAAATTGTTCATGCAGCGCCCTCAGCTTGATGAGCAGCAGATGCACGACGTGACCTGGATAGGGTCGAGGTTTTTCACGGACACGGGCGGCTACTACGACACCTACCGCTCAAGCACGCCGCGCGACGACTGGCCCTACGACAGCACCCGCGATGCGGGGCTTGCACAGGTGGGCAGCGGTGGCGGCTACCCGACCTGCAGGCAGTGGTGGGCCGATGGCGGCAATGGCCTGCGGGCACGCCTGCTGGGACAGGTGGACCCGAACCTGTTGAATCGCCTGGCAGGCTGGGCCGGGTTCCTGAGCAGGGCCGAGGTGGACGACTCGGTGATCCGCGCCATCGCGTCACCGCGGCAACAGAAATTGAACCAGGGTAGCGTCTATACGGACTATGGCGGCCAGATCGACAAGACCTTGCCGAACATCGTGACGCGGGCCACGGGAGACGTTGGGATGGCCGTCGGCGCGATTGCCGCGTTTCCCGCCATGGACGTCGTGAGACAGTCTCTGCCCATGGTCCTCGCCTTGCTCAAGATGGCGCTGGTCATCTGCATCCCGCTTGTGCTGGTCGTAGGCACCTACGATCTGAAGACGGTCGTTACCGTCAGCGTCGTGCAGTTCGCGCTCTTCTTCACGGACTTCTGGTTTCAGCTTGCGCGCTGGATCGATTCGACGATCCTGGATGCGCTCTATGGCTGGGGGTTCGGCTGGAATCGGCCGCACACCAACTTCGACCCGCTGGTGGGGCTGAACAACGCCTTCGGAGACATGCTCCTGATGTTTGTCACGGGCACGATGTTCATCGTACTGCCTACGTTCTGGATCATGGCCTTGGCTTGGGCGGGCGTTCGTGCCGGCAACGTGTTGCAAGGCCTCGCAGGAGCCACCGGAGATGCCAAGGCTGCTGGCGGAAGGGGAGGAAGCATTGCGATCAATGCAGTGTCGAAGAAGTGATCGCTGCTAGTCGTCCTCGACATGAGGATCAATGCGGAAACCGTCGTAGGTGTATAGGCCGAATCCTGCTGGTCCGTTTCGCCACTCTGGCTCGGGCAACTCCTCGCCCAAGTCGGTGTTGCGGGCCATCCAGGCAACCACCATGACGCACACCATCACCAGGGCCAGCCAGAAGGTGGTGTACAGCAGCACCCCGAGCGCAGCCAGCTTAACCATCCACACGAGCGCGGTGGCTCCAGCCGTCGGCATGCCCTTGGAAACCAACCAGTTCGACGCCCGCCGTTCACAGCGCGCGTAGGCACGCCATCCGCGGCCAAAGGCGCGGCCGAGGCGTTCTGCGGTGCTGGTGCGAGTCGTGGTGTTCATGGTCGTCTCCTACTGCTGAGGGATGCCTATTTCAGTTTGGTCCATTTCATTCTGTTTAGGGCTTCAATGTGTTCTCTTGCTGCTTCAGGACGCTTCGTCATCCGGTTCCAACGGGCCAGGGTCGGGCTCCACGCCGATGCGGTATGTAGCAACGAAACGCGGCCAGTCCACATGGTCAACGAGATCGATGTCCTCGATGACACTGACCTTCGCGCTGGCACGCTCGAACAGCGCGATGCTCTTGGCGGGATAGTTGTTGCGCGACGGATAGAGCACCCCGTCGAACAGCACCTGGCCGTCATCTCCAAGCATCGCATGCACCTGGGCCGACACCTGCTGCGTGTGCGTGTAGTCGCGGCTGGCCAACTGCTCCAGGTTCAGGCCGAAGTAGCCCGCCATGACGCCCGGCGCCGTGAGGTCGGCCAGAAGCACGTCGTCCATCACGCCCACTGCGCGCACCATCCGGCTCTGGACTTCTTTCAGCGCGATCGAGCGCTTCGTGTCCGCAAGCCACTGGTGCTTATGAAACACCGACTCCATCAGCGCCGTGGGCAGGTCGCGCCCCAGGTAGAGCACCCCGTAGGCCTGGGCCGGGTCATCGTAGCGATTGGTGCTGCTGCGGCCATAGTACAGCGGGCTGCCCCGATAGACGACGCGGCTCACATGCTGGAGCAGCTCACCGGCATCGATCAGGAACGAAGGCAGCTCGTGGCTCATGGCGATCTCGCTTCAATGCACCTGAACGCCCAGCACGTTGAACACGGCCTCGGCCACGTCGTCGATCGTGCCATGCGTCACCGCATCCACTGGCGAGCGGCCGCCCAAGCCTTCGAGCGGTTCGGACAGTGCGCGGTAGATCGTCCAAGGGTCGATGCCCTCGACCTCCTGAAGCACGGTTTGGGTCAACTGCTGCTTCACCGGGTCGAGCTGCCAGTCGGGCAGTTTCTGGCCTCGCGGCCCCACGTTCAGCGCCAGCAGCCGACGGGCGAGGATGTCCTTGTAGATCTGCTGGCGCGACTTGTCCGCCAGCTTGGCGTACTCCGCGGGCGGCAGGTTGTGCGGCTGGTTGAAGGTTTCCAGCAGCACGGCGCGGCCTCGCTGGACGTCGGTTTCAGTCGGCGCCCAGCGCGTCTCAGCGCGCAGCGCAGCCGTCTTACGCTTCAAGGCGTGCTCCACCGTTTCACCTTCGAGGTTGGCTGGCAGCTTTACCGCCTCCACGCGCTCGTGAATGAACGCCTGCAACTCGGCCGCGAAAGCCGGCGCATCCCGGATTTCGACGGTATCCGCGAAGCGGCGCACATCCTCCACGGTGACACGCGGCAGACGGTCGGCAATGAATTCAATGGCGGTGGGCATGGTCATCTCCCAGGTAGGTTTGAGACAGGACTTACTCTAGTCGCCTTTGTCGCATTTGTCAACTTTGACGCCTAGAGAGCAACCTACCTGGCGAAAACAGCGTCTCCGCAGCATAGGCCGAGGCCAGCGGCTGGTCGCCGCGCAATCCATTCGTGCGGGTTCCACATTGACGCTGGAACCGCAACCCAGGCCCCGCTATACCGAAACGGTTAAAGGCCAAAGGGCCGAAACGGCAAGGGAATGGGGTGCAAGGGGAAAGGCCCTACCTCGAAAAGGCAAAAAGGCCTCCCGGTCGGCCCGCCACAGGACACCCGCATGCTCTCCCTGTTCCAGCGAAAACGGCCCCCGGTCGCCGGCGCGCCACCGCCAGCACCCGCCACCGTCCTCCCGAAAGGGTTGATGCGGCCCGAGTCGGCCGCATCGCTGCTGGCCACCCCGCGCCGGCAGAAGCTGCTGGAGCACATTTGGCAGCGCACCTCGCTGTCGCGCAGGCAATTCGCCACGCTGTACCGAGCGCCCCTGGAACGCTACGCCGAGCTGGTCCAGGCCTTCCCGGCCTCCGAGGCGCATCACCATGCCTATCTGGGCGGCATGCTCGACCACGGCCTCGAAATCGTCGCCTACAGTCTGAAACTGCGGCAGTCCCATCTGCTGCCCATCGGCGCCAGCCCCGAAGACCAAGCGGCACAGTCCGAAGCCTGGACCGCCGCCGTCGCCTACGCCGCGCTGCTGCACGACATCGGCAAGATCGCCGTCGATCTGCACGTCGAGCTGGCCGACGGCAGCATCTGGCACCCTTGGCACGGCCCGCTGCGCCAGCCATACCGATTCCGCTACCGCGACGATCGCGAGTACCGCCTGCACAGCGCCGCGACAGGTTTGCTCTACCACCAACTGCTCGACCGTGAGGCCCTGGACTGGCTCAGCGGCTATCCGTCCCTGTGGGCACCACTGCTCTACGTCCTGGCCGGGCAGTACGAGCACGCCGGCGTACTGGGCGAACTTGTCGTGCAGGCAGACCGGGCCTCGGTGGCCCAGGAGCTGGGCGGCGATCCGGCCCGCGCCATGGCTGCGCCCAAGCACGCGCTGCAGCGCAAGCTGCTCGACGGGTTGCGCTACCTGCTCAAGGAACAGTTGAAACTGAACCAGCCGGAAGCCTCCGATGGCTGGCTCACCGACGATGCCCTGTGGCTGGTGAGCAAAACGGTCTCGGACAAACTGCGTGCGCACCTGCTGTCCCAAGGCGTCGATGGCATCCCTGCGAACAACACCGCGGTGTTCAACGTCCTCCAGGATCACGGCATGTTGCAGCCGGCGCCCGACGGCAAGGCTATTTGGCGCGCGACCATAACCAGTTCCACCGGCTGGTCCCACTCGTTCACCCTGTTGCGCCTCGCTCCTGCGCTGATCTGGGAATCTGGCGAGCGACCGACGCCTTTTGCAGGCACGGTAGCGATCGACGCGGCAGTCGCCGAAAACGACGCCGAGGCGCCGAAAATGCCGCCTGCGGCCATGGCGAAGGCAGCCCCGAACGGTCAGAAACTTCCATCTTGGGAAGGCAGTAGTACCGTCACCGCCTCACCGCCTAAGGCCCAGCCCGTGTCCGATGTCATGGAGGACATGCTGGCAATGGTGAGCACGAGCGGCTCGCCTGGTGCCGAGCAGGATGTGGAGCCGGTTGCACAGAGAAGCTACCCCGCAGACCCCAGCACTCCTATGCCAGCGACTGCCGCAGTGCTTCCTTCGCCACCACCATCTACTGCTAAACCACCCCTAACAGCAGCGCCCCCGTCAGGCGAACATTTCATGATGTGGCTGAAACAGGGAATTGCTTCGCGCCGGCTCATCATCAACGACGCAAAAGCGCTCGTGCATTCCGTGAATGACACGGCCTACTTGGTCAGCCCAGGTGTGTTCCAGCGCTACGTCCAGGAGCACCCTCATGTCGGCACGCTGGCACGGCAGGACAAGATGCCGGATTGGCAGTGGGTGCAGAAGCGCTTTGAGAAACTGGGGTTGCATCGAAAGCACGACAGCGGCTTGAACATCTGGATCTGTGAAGTCACCGGGCCGCGCAAGTCCCGGAAGCTGCATGGGTATTTGCTGATCGATGCGAATTGGTTGTTCGATGCAGTACCACCCAACAATCCTTATCTCAGAGTTACGCAAGAGATTTGAGCATGGAGTCCTACGTGGCGGTGAGATACGGTAGAGTTCGCCTTGGTAGGTTAGCGGCTAGCCAAGGTGTCCAGCACAAAGTCAGCGCGTTGCGCCACTCTGATCTTGGGCAACCGCGATACCGCATAGCCCAGCGCTGGATAGGTGCGCTGAAGCCGCTCGAATTCAGCCCGCGCTTCATCCATGCTGTGACGGCGTTCTTCGTCCTGCACATAGATTTCAGGCCACGGCGGGGCCAGAAAGATGCGCGAGTGGTAGCGATGCGACTGGGCAATCGTGTCCAGAATAGTAGTGCCGTCCAGTGCCTGGGGTGCTGCCGCCGCGTCGATCAGGCCACGGTCGAAGAACACCCATTGCGTATTGCTGCGTGGCGCATTGGCATGGTTGTCTAGCGCAAGGTCGATGGCCCCGCGCAGGAAGGCCGTCATGTCGAGCCACGGCAGGGCCTGGCCGCCCGTGCGTGTTTGTTCCTGAACGATACGCCGTCCAGGCTCCTCAATTACGGCATCCCTGGATTTCCATTCAACCCCCACAAACGAGAACGACGATCAACTATCTCCTGAAAGGCCATCAGCATCCATCAAGGCCAGCATGCCAACAATGAGTGCGTGCATGCCCTGTTGAGTTCGGCCTCCATCTCGGCTTCCTCCGTCGCACGGTCTGCATCCACGACGGGTTCCCGTTCGGCGACCGAGTACACCGTGTCGGCCACGGCAAGGCAGTGGAACGCCACGGTGGTCAACAGCCAGCGCGCATGCTCCATCGATATGCCGTAGGCCTGAGCGATGTGGCGTTGGTGGCCGACGATCTTGTCGAGCATGGGCTGGGTCGCCGCCAGACGGCGGATCACGTTGGGTACGCCTTGCCGTCGCCAAGATGCTTGGGCTTGAGCATCGGCGTCTCGTGGGCGTGCAGCACCACGTGGCGACGCAGTTCGTCATCCAGCGCCTTTACCATCGGCTGCAGTTGCGCGCCGCACGCACCGACCCACTGTGCCAGCGTCGAGCGGGCAACAGTAAGTCTGATGCTCTTTGCGCATTCAGATGAATGCATTACGCCCATACGAAATCCGAAATCAGCTCGGCCGCGCACAGCAGATGGCAGTTGTCTATGGCTGTAAATGCGCTTCCCGCAGAGCCATGTCCTCTCTCAGAATACGCTGGATCTCCAGTATCGCGGCCGCGCTCTGTTGCACGCTGTGCCCCGAAATAATGACTTTCTCGGACTGTGCGCCGGGAAGATGTGCGCTGCGATAAGGCACAAGACCGTCATCGGAATCATCGAGGGCCACTTCGGAATTGGCTTGGGCCACGATCGAGTGATAGCGCACCTGGGATGAGATGGGAAAGCCCGCCGCCGTACGCACGAACGGATCGTTTTCGTCGAGATTGTTCACGCTATTGGGAATGGTTGCCAGGCTTTCACGGCTGCTGGCGGCCGCATTGGGTGCCAGTGTATGGGCGAGTTCTTCGAGCACCGTAATGGGAAAGCGGATAAATCCCGCCATCCAGCGCCCCAGGCGTCCACCCGCGACCGATGTGCCCCGATGAGGCGCCGCGATGAAGATGGCACTGCTGACATTCGGGAAGGGCTCGAAGCGCAACATGGGATCAATGCGCCTGATCTGCTGCGGCGTCAACCGACTGTGATCCGCAGCCAATTGCACCAGCGATTGATCGGTTGACGACACCATCAACCGCGCGATGACCCCGCCCATGCTATGCCCCACCAGCACGAGGTCGGACGACGCCGGCGCTTGGCCGGATGGGTCGAAATGCGTCAGCGTCTCCCCGAGCGCCCTGCGAATCATGGCGTGGTTCAACGCGACTGGCATGTTGGTCGGGTAGTAGACCTGCCAGATCTGGTAATGCTGGCGCAGGGCCTCATCGCCCAGGATTTCGTTGGCGAGTTCCACCCAGGCTTCAGGGCTGCTGGCCAGTCCGTGCAGCATGACGATGATCCGCCTGTTCGGATCGTAGGGCTGCATCAAGTAGACGTGCGGGCGGTCGATGCCACCCTCGCGCCCGAGCAGGCTGCGCAGCGACTGGCGGTTGAAATTGGCACGGGCCAGCCATACGCCATAGCCGGCCGTGAAATTGGCCGCCAGCGGCACACGTTGGCCGCGCAGCATAATGGCCGATTCCACATAGGGGTCATGCACCGTCAGACGGGCTGTACGAGCATGCAGCACACTGTCCAAGTTGTCTCCGTCGGGATGCAGCAGAACCGTCATGGACGGCGCGGGCATCTCGCTCCAGGGCAGCGGTTGCTGATCATGTTTTGCCGCTGGGCGACCACCCCGAGTTGGGACGGCGCTCAGGGACTCGTCCGGAATGACCGCCACAAGCTCGGCGCCAAAGCCGTCGCGCCGGTAGAGGCTACGCAATCCACGGAAAGACAGGGACGAGGCTGGCAGGAGTTCGGCTGGCACCGCCGTAGTGCCCGGTAAGCGCGCGCCGCGCATATCCAGCTTCAGTTCCCAGCCTGCAATGTTCCAACTGGTCTGGTCGGGCAACTGCGTCGGCATTTGTTGCCGAACTTCGAACATGCCGGTGGCCGCATGCTCGACGGCATAGTTATACCAATCCCGCACTTGGGTCTGGCGATCCTCGAAGGCCCGCTCTCCCGGAGTATGGTCACCAAGGAACAGATAAGCATAGGCATAGCGAATCGTCTCAAGCCAGGCGGCTTGCTGCGCTGAACCGGGCTTCATGGCCTGAGCCTGCGCCAGCCATAGTTCGGACAGTGCAGCCAGGCGTCTATCCGTGGCAACCCCCGTCACGGTAGCCAAGGCCTCCGCGCACTCCGAGGAGATCGGCTTTGCGCATGCCTGCTCATCCAATGCCGCCACCCTGATGGTCTGGACAGTCGCATCGCTGAGCTTGCCACGTGTCAGGATGTCGCCGCGCTTGAGTTCGATGGCCTCCCTGGCAGGTAGCGTATGAACTTCAACCACTGGGCCGAACTCGCGCAGGATCGAGCAGCCCCCCAGCAGCAGCGGAGCAAGAGCGGCGCATGTAATGAGAAGGCAGGCCTGCGGGAACCTCATGGATTCACCTCGTTGGCAGGGATGCCTGGCACGCCTTGTCGAATCGACATCGAGAAGTCATCCTCTGACACATCGGAAGCAAGGGCACGTTCGTTGATATGCCCCAGTGCCTGCAATTCATCGTAACGATAGCCAGGCGTCAATCCATGCATGTCGTAGACGTACCGCGCAAAATATCCAGACAGCAGCAGGCGATAGTCCATTGGCAATGCGGGCGCAATGACCCGGGCCAGCTCGAATACGATGGTCGTGCAGTTACTGGTTAACGTGTTGTAAAAGCGCGGTTTCTGCCGCAGTTCATTGGCCGCGTTCAGAAACTCCAGAAACAACGCGCGGGCACTCGCCTGATTCATCTGCAAGCGATAGAGATAAACATCTTCGCCTCGCGCGTTGCTGCGCGTACGCACAATGTCTCGCTCATCGGCGGCTACCAGGATCTGCTCGAACTGACGGAAGAATCCTCCTACCGCCGAGAAGGACTCATGGCGTTCCTTGCGAATTTCCAGCGAGAACACCACGCGTTCACCGCCATCGAAGCCGAACGACACCAGGGTGTGGGCGATGTGCGGCCCCATCCAGTAGGAAAGCACCAAGTCGGCGCTGCGCAGACGATCCAGGTCGTATGTGCGGCTCTCCCACTGCGGGGTGTAGTCGGTTTCGCTGCGCCACTGGAAGTTGCGCACATTATTCAGGTGAACATGGTTGCCGTCGATCCTGGCCTCCAGCAACTGGGCGACATCGTCAGCCCATACACGCTGGTGTGACGGCTGCAGCGTCCCCCACCACATGAGCAGGGAGGCGGCTGCGATCACAAATGCGAATCGGGCGATGTTGCGATTGCGCCGCCCAAGCAAGCCCGCCCGCGACAAGACAACGGTCACACCCAACGTAGACCACATGGCAATGACGAACCATCGCACCACCGAAGGTCCCGGCATCTGATGCCACAGAGCCAGCGCACCCCACACAGTCAGCAGCAGTACCACAAAGCCGATCGCCAAGCCTGCAAGGGCGCGCAGGACTATGTGCATCACTCCGCTCATTGAGGCTGCAAAAGCTCAAGCAACAGTTGCCGGTGCGCATCCCGTAACTGCACCAGCGAGATGGAAGGATTCCCCTTGGACAGCATCGAGGAACTCAGCCACAGCACTGCGGGCGCGAGCGCCAACGGGAAGAAGTGTTCGGTCAAGACGCCTGGGCGAATGACGCCTCGGCGTATGTTGCGGTGGATGATGGTCTGCGCCCGCTCTTTCAGTCCGTGCGCAACTTCGTTGTGCCAACGCTGCACCAGCTCTGGTGTTCTGGCGCTTTCGGCCAGAAGCAGCCGGTAAATCGACATCGTGGCAGGGGAGCTAAAGGTCGCGTATAGGCGATCCAGGTAGACATCTACCAGCTCTGGCAACGTCAGATCTTCATCCGGGAGCCAGCCCTGGAAATCGCAAATCTGCTTTGTCGTACGTTCGAGCAAGGCATGAAAAATTTCTTCCTTGCTTTTGAAGTGGGCGTAGATGCCAGCCTTGGACAAGCCTGCGCATTCCGCCAGGCGCTCCATTGACACGGCGTTGTACGTCCGATCCGCGAATTCGACCAAGGCCGCGTCGAGTATTTCTTCTTTTCTGGCGGCAGAGGACAGGTAGCGGCGCTTGTCGGGCGCGTCATCTTTCTTGGGTAGCATTCAAAGGCTCTGTTCAAAGATCTGAGGGGTGTTCCCACGGGCCGGTCACCGGCTCTACCAGAAATCAGGGCCTTCCTTGAACCCAAGCCGGCAGCTCGAATTGATCTGCGTCAATGACCGACGAGCCCGCTGATTGCGGTTCCCGCTGATTGCGGTTCCCGGATTGTAACGTATAATTAAAAACAACCGTCCAGTGGTTTGTTTTCAAATTTCACGATGCAAGCCAACTCAGAGGCGCGAACGAACCCGGCACATCGGGATGTGACACAGGAAGAGCACCTAATCAACCAGCCAGGGGACACGGGGATGCACATATCAACAAGGAGATGAAGTGGACTTGACAGCACTTGCAAGCAGGAAAAGAAGGCCTGCGGACATCGGCCACGAACTCCGCATTGCGTGGGTGGCAGCTATCCCCTCCTCTGCAACCAGACCCTCTTCAGCCCGATACCCGTACGGAACGTGACCATGCCCCCAGCTTCCCTGTTGTTTCCTGCGTTCAGCTTGCGCACTGCCTCGTTGGCCCTGAGCGCCGTCGTCTTGACCGGCTGCATGTCGCTCGCTCCGGCGCCAGACACCCCGCCGCTGCCCGTGCCCGAAGCCTGGCCTGCGCATCTTGGATCAGGCACCGACGGCGCCCACGCGGGAGAGCTTGCCTGGCAGGCGTACTTCACCGACCCCTTGCTGCAACGCCTCATCGAGACAGCGCTGGAGAACAACCGCGATCTGCGCCTGGCCGCGCTGCGTGTCGAGGAAGCCAGCGCCGCATTCCGCATTCAGCGCTCGGATCGATTTCCTGCCGTGGGCGTGGGTGCCCAGGGTGGACGCGCCCGCGTCCCTGGCGATCTGAACATGTCGGGCCGGTCGCAGGTGGGCGGCGAATATCGGGCCGAGGTGGGTTTGAGCACCTGGGAGCTGGATCTGTGGGGCCGGGTCCGCAACCTGGAAGACGCCGCCCTGCAAAGCTGGCTGGCTTCCGACGCGGCCCGCCAGGCCGTCCACCTGGCGCTGATCGCCCAGGTGGCCGACGGTTATCTTGGCTTGCGCGAGATAGACGAACGCGTGGCTATCGCCCGTCAAACCGTCGCGACCCGCGAGGAGTCCTATCGCATTTTCCGGCGCCGCGTTGAAGTCGGCTCGACCTCGAAGCTGGACCTCACTCAAGTCCAAACTTTGCTGAACCAGGCTCAGGCGCTGCTAACCCAGCTTGAGCAAGCACGCGCCACGCAACTGCACGCGCTGGCACTGCTGGTAGGTGCCGATCCTGGCCCGCTGCCCACCAAGGCACCCTTCGATGAAACAACGGTGCTGGCCGAACTCCGGGCCGGCCTGCCCTCGGAGCTGCTGATCAGTCGCCCGGACATCATTTCCGCCGAACACCAATTGCGTGCCGGCGATGCCAACATCGGCGCGGCCCGTGCGGCGTTCTTGCCGCGCATTGCGCTGACCGGCAGCTTCGGCACGGCCAGTTCCGATCTTGACGGCCTGTTCGATTCCGGCAGCCGCGCCTGGACCTTCATGCCTACCTTGTCGCTGCCCATCTTCGATGGCGGGCGGCGGCGCGCCAACCTGGAACTGAGCGAAGTGCGCCGCGACATCGCCGTCGCCGGATACGAAAAAACCATTCAAACAGCCTTCCGCGAGGTGGCCGATGCGCTGAGCGCAAAGCACTGGCTGGCTGAGCAGTTGACGATCCAGAGAGCCAACCTGGAAGCGCAAAGCGAACGCGCACGGCTGGCCCAGTTGCGCTACGACAACGGCTCGGCCGCCTTCCTGGAGGTGCTGGATGCCCAACGCGACCTGCTGGGTGCCCAGCAACAACTGGTACAGGCGCGCCGCGCGCTGCTGTCCAGCCAGGTGGCGCTGTATGCCGCGCTCGGCGGCGGCACCCTCGCCGCAACCGGCGAGGCACAGGGTGCGGCCTCGACCCCCGCTTCCACCCCATCAACCCGTTAAGGCACGCCGAACCCATGACTGTCTCCCCCTCTCTCAAGAAAAAACTCCTGGTCGCTTTCGCTGCAGCGGTTGTTGCCGCGCTGGCCTGGTGGAGCTGGACGAGGTTTACCGACAGCGGCCCGGGCGAAGGATTCGTCAACGGCAATGGCCGCATCGAAGCCACCGAGATCGACGTGGCCACCAAACTTCCCGGCCGCATCGAAGACATCCTGGTGCGTGAAGGCGATTTCGTCACAGCCGGCCAGCCACTGGCCAAGATGCGGCTGGAAACGCTGGAAGCGCAGCGCGACGAGGCCCTGGCCATGCGTCAGCAGGCTGAGCATTCGGTGACCGCGGCGCAGGCACAGGTGGCGCTGCGTGAAGCCGACGTGACTGCCGCCTTGGCTCTGGTTGGTCAGCGCGAGTCGGAACTGGACGCCGCGCAACGGCGCCTGACACGCTCCAGCACGCTGTCGAGTGAGGGAGCCGCCTCGATCCAGGAACTGGACGATGACCGGGCGCGCGTACGGGGCGCCCAGGCGACCCTCGCGGCCAGCAAGGCACAGGCCGCCGCTGCCCGCGCCGCGGTCGAAGCCGCCAGGGCGCAGCTTGTCGGCGCGCAGTCCAGCGTGTCCGCCGCTACGGCCAGCATCAACCGCATCGAAGCCGACATACGAGATAGCGAACTGCGCTCGCCGCGTGACGGTCGGGTGCAGGTGCGGGTGGCGCAACCCGGCGAGGTGCTGGGAGCGGGCGGACGCGTCCTGAATCTTATCGACCTGTCGGACGTCTACATCACCTTCTTCCTGCCCGAGACCGTGGCCGGCCGCGTCGCGCTGGGTTCCGAGGTCCGCATCATTCTGGATGCCGCGCCGGAGTTTGTTATTCCAGCGACCGTTTCCTTCGTCGCCAGTGTGGCGCAGTTCACCCCCAAAACGGTGGAAACCGCCAGCGAACGGCAGAAACTGATGTTTCGCGTGCGTGCGCAGATTTCGCAGGAGTTGCTGCGTGAGCACCTCAATCAGGTCAAGACCGGGTTGCCCGGCGTGGCCTGGATCAAACTCGACGCCAATGCCGAGTGGCCTCAAAACCTCTCCGTTCGCGTGCCGGAGTAAGGTATGAGCCACAGTGCGAGTGCGCAGCCCACGACCGTTGCAAGCGTCCGTCAGGTGCGCTTGCGTTACGGCGACGTCATCGCCCTGGATGGCATCGATCTGGACATTCCCGCCGGACGGATGGTCGGCCTGATCGGCCCCGACGGCGTGGGCAAATCCAGTCTGCTCTCATTGCTGGCGGGTGTGCGCATCATCCAGGAGGGCACGGTCGAGGTGCTGGGTGGCGACATGGCCAGCAAGGCCCATCGCAATAAAGTGTGCCCGCGCATCGCCTACATGCCGCAGGGACTGGGCAAAAACCTGTATCCGACGCTCTCGGTCGAGGAGAATCTGCAGTTCTTCGCGCGCCTGTTCGGTCATGGCGCCGCAGAGCGCCGCCAGCGGATCGATGAGCTCACCCAGGCCACTGGCCTGTTCAAATTCCTGGAGCGCCCGGCAGGCAAGCTGTCCGGGGGCATGAAGCAAAAACTCGGCCTGTGCTGCGCGCTGATTCATGACCCGGATTTTCTGATTCTCGATGAGCCGACGACTGGCGTGGACCCGCTGGCGCGCGCGCAGTTCTGGGATCTGATTGAGCGTATCCGCGCCGATCGCCCCGGCATGAGCGTGATTGTGGCCACGGCCTACATGGATGAGGCCCAGCGCTTCGACTGGCTGGCCGCCATCGACGACGGCAAGGTCCTCGCCACCGGCACGCCGAAGGAATTGCTGGCAAGAACAGGCAGCCCGAACCTGGAAGAGGCATTCATCCGCCTGCTCCCGGAAGAGAAAAAGCGCGGACACCAAGCGGTAGTCATTCCCCCCTTGTCGGATGGCGGCGCGGACGATATCGCCATCGAGGCCGAGGGGCTGACCATGCGCTTTGGCGACTTCGTTGCCGTCGATAGCGTGTCCTTCCGCATCCGGCGCGGTGAAATCTTCGGCTTCCTCGGCTCCAACGGGTGCGGCAAGTCCACGACGATGAAGATGCTTACCGGCCTGTTGCCGGCGAGCGAGGGTCGGGCCTGGCTGTTCGGCCATGAAGTGAACCCGCATGATCTGGGCACCCGCCGCCGCGTCGGCTACATGTCCCAAGCGTTCTCGCTCTACAGCGAAATCACGGTACGCCAGAATCTGGAGCTGCACGCCAAGCTGTTCAGTGTGCCCCCGGAGGATATTCCGGGCCGCGTGGAAGAGATGTTGGAGCGCTTCGGGCTGGTGGACGTCATCGACAGCCTGCCGGCCAGTCTGCCTCTGGGCATACGCCAGCGCCTGTCGTTGGCGGTCGCCATGGTGCACAACCCCGAGCTGCTGATTCTGGACGAGCCGACCTCGGGCGTCGATCCGGTGGCGCGTGACGCGTTCTGGCGGCTGCTCATCGAACTGTCGCGGCGCGACCGGGTGACGGTCTTCATTTCCACCCACTTCATGAACGAGGCCGAACGCTGCGACCGCATGTCGATGATGCATGCCGGCAAGGTGCTCGACAGCGACGTGCCCGCCAGACTGGTCGAAAAGCGCGGCGCCGAAACCCTTGAAGAGGCCTTTATCGGCTACCTTATCGAAGCCGACGGGGGCACGGCCACCCCCGCCAGCCAGGCCCAGGCATCAGTCCAGGCGGCTGAGCCACCTGCTGCGCACGCCGCGCACACCGGACAGTCCTCGGGTGGATTCAGCCCACGCCGCATGTTCAGCTACCTGTGGCGCGAGTCGCTGGAACTGCGGCGTGACCCGGTGCGCGCCACCCTGGCGCTGGGCGGTTCGCTGCTCCTGATGTTCGCGATCGGCTTCGGCATCACCTTGGACGTCGAGGACCTGAGCTATGCGGTGCTCGATCGCGACCAAACCACGCTCAGCCAAAGCTACACGCTGAACCTGGCCGGCTCGCGCTACTTCACAGAGCACCCGCCTATCGTCGATTACGAGGATCTCGACCGGCGCATGCGCAGCGGCGAACTGTCATTGGCCATCGAAATCCCCGCTGGCTTTGCCCGCGATGTGTTGCGGGGCCAGAACGTGCAGATCGGTGCGTGGCTCGACGGCGCCATGCCGCAGCGCGCCGAAACCGTGCAGGGCTACGTTCAGGGCATGCACCAGCACTGGCTGCTCGTACAGGCCAGCGAACGCAGCGGTGCCAGCGCCGCAGGAAATGCGAGCGTCGAGACACGCTTTCGCTACAACCCCGATGTCAAGAGCCTGCCGGCCATGGTGCCGGCGGTGATCCCTCTGCTGCTGCTCATGCTGCCGGCCATGCTGACTGCGCTGGCGGTGGTGCGCGAGAAAGAAACCGGGTCGATCACCAATCTGTACGTGACGCCGGTCACGCGCATCGAGTTCCTGCTTGGCAAGCAACTGCCCTATGTCGGCCTGGCCATGATGAACTTCCTGCTGATGAGCCTGCTCGCGGTCACCATCTTCGGTGTGCCGGTCAAGGGCAGCTTCTTGACCCTGGCGCTGGCCGCGCTGATCTTCTCCTTCGCCGCGACAGGCATGGGGCTGCTGGCCTCGGCCGTCACGCGCAGCCAGATCGCGGCCATGTTCTTCGCCATGATCGGCACCCTGATTCCGGCCACCCAGTTCGCCGGCCTGATCGATCCCGTGTCCTCGCTCGAAGGCTCCAGCAAGTTCATCGGCGAGATCTACCCCGCCACGCACATGATCTCCATCAGCCGTGGCGTGTTCAGCAAAGCGCTCGGCCTGGCCGATCTGGCGGGGCCGTTGTGGTCGATGCTGCTGTCGGTTCCGGTGATTCTCGGTGCGGCCGTTTTGCTACTCAAGAAGCAGGAGCGCTGAGATGAGCGGAAGAAACGTTGCCAACATCTACGACCTCGGTGTCAAGGAGCTGTGGAGCCTTTGGCGTGATCCGATGATGCTCGTACTCATCGTCTATGTGTTCACCGCGTCGGTCTACACCAAGGCCACGTCCATGCCGGAGACGCTGCACAACGCGCCCATCGCCATCGTCGACGAGGATAATTCGGCGCTGTCCCAGCGGGTTGCCTCGGCCTTCTACCCCCCGCAGTTCACCCAGCCGGCCATGATCGACTATAGGGACGTGGACCCGGGCATGGACGCGGGGCTGTACACCTTCGCTCTGGTCATTCCGCCCAACTTCCAGCGCGACGTGCTGGCGGGGCGATCGCCTGCCGCGCAGCTCAATGTCGATGCCACCCGCATGAGCCAGGCCTTCACCGGCAGTGGCTATATACAGCAGATCTTCACCGGCGAAGTCAATGAGTTCGTCAAGCGTTACCGCGGCACCGACGCGCCACCCGTGGATCTGGCATTGCGCGCACGCTTCAACCCGGCACTGGACAAGGCCTGGTTCGGCTCGGTGGTGCAGATCATCAACCACATCACGCTGTTGTCCATCATCCTGACCGGCGCAGCGCTGATCCGGGAGCGCGAGCACGGCACCATCGAGCACCTGCTGGTGATGCCGGTTACACCCGCGCAGATCATGCTCTCCAAGGTCTGGTCGATGGCCCTGGTCGTGCTGATCGCCTCCTTCCTGTCCCTCAATCTCATGGTGCGCGGCGTCCTGGGCGTTCCAGTCGAGGGTTCCATTGCACTGTTCTTCGCTGGCGCGGCGCTCAGTCTGTTCGCCACCACGTCGATGGGCATCTTCCTCGCCACCCTGGCGCGCAACATGCCGCAGTTCGGTATGTTGATGATGCTGACCATCATGCCGCTGCAGATGCTGTCGGGTGGCACTACGCCACGCGAAAGCATGCCCGAGATCGTGCAGAACATCATGCTGGTCGCACCCACCACCCATTTCGTGGAACTGAGCCAGGCCATCCTTTATCGGGGCGCGGGGCTGGAGACGGTGTGGCAGCCCTTCCTGGCGCTGGCCCTGATCGGCACGGTGCTGTTTTTCCTGTCGTTAGCACGCTTTCGCAAAACGATCGGCCAGATGGCCTGATCGTCTGACCGCCCGATTGGGCACTCAACCCAGTAAGGAGTTTGACCATGAGCAATGAAACCATCCCTCTCAACCTGTTCAAGGCGAACCTGGAACTGCAGCTGCGCCTCCAACGCCTGATGCAGGAAAACAGCCAGCAATGGTTGGAGAACGCCACGCGCGCAGGCAGCGAAAACATTGCCGAGTCCGGCACTGAGATCGAAAGCCTGCTCAAGGCCCAGAACTGGCAGGAGTTGGCCACGCTGCCCGCGCAGGCCTTCTGGCGTCAGTTTCAGCACCAGATGGGTGGCGCGCAGGCACTAACGCAAGTCGCAATCAAGAATCAGACCACCTTCACTCAAGGCCTGCAGCAAGCCATTCAGGACTGGCAGAAATCGGTCACGCAGGCCGTAGGCCAGGCAGATGCGATATTGCCGTTCCAGGATATTTTCAAGCAATGGGGAGCGGTGTGGGCCAAGGCACAGGACAAGGACGCACCAGCCAAGACAGGTGGTCGCAATGCCGGCTGAGCAACGCACTGCACTGGTCACCGGCGGCAGCGGCGGCCTGGGCGAAGCCATCGCCCGGGCCTTGCACGATGCGGGCCATACCGTGCTCATCGTCCATTCGCCGGGCAATGCCAGCATTGGCGCGTGGCTGAAAACCCAAGCCGGCGAAGGTTACGACTTCGCCGCCTACGGCGCGGATGTGGCCGACCATGCCCGTTGCCAGGAACTGGCTGACCGCATCCACACAGACGGGCATCGCATCGACATCCTGGTCAACAACGCGGGCATCACGCGCGATGCCACGTTCCGCAAGCTGAGCTACGCCGATTGGGATGCCGTCCTGCGCGTCAATCTCGATTCCGTATTCAACGTGACCCGGCCATTCATCGACGGCATGCTCGACAGGGGCTGGGGCCGGATCATCAACATCTCCTCCATCAACGGCTCCAAGGGGCAGTTCGGCCAGACCAACTACTCCGCCGCAAAAGCCGGCATGCATGGCTTCACAAAAGCCCTCGCACAGGAAGTGGCGCGCAAAGGCGTGACGGTCAACACCGTCTCGCCGGGGTATCTGGACACGAAGATGGTGACGAACATGACCGAGGGCGTGGTCAAGCAGGTGATCGCCGGTATCCCGGTAGGCCGCCTAGGGCGGCCTGCGGAAGTCGCAGCACTGGTGGCATTCATCGCCAGCGAGTCTGCGGGATTCATGACCGGCAGCAACGTCTCGATGAATGGTGGCCAGCACATGTACTGACTGCGGCAGGGCCGCCAGGGCGCTGTGTCGGCGGCTCCTTTCTATTCGTTTTCCTTTTCAGCATACAGGGAGTGCCCATCGCCATGAACCGAGACACCACGACATCTCCAACGACCGATTGGGGGCAGTTGCTGTGGGATCCATTGCGACTCCCGGCGAAGGCAACCGAGTATGTAGTGGATGCCTGGCAGCGGCTAATTCTGTATGCCGACGTTCGCCGCCAACGCGGCAACCAGTACCTGGAGCATTTGCAGGAGCAGACGCCGAACGTACTCGACTTCGCCTCAGAGGTCATCATGTCCGGGCTGGAGCTTCCGCGGCCAGTCAACTATGGCCTCGTGCGCATCCTGCCGCCAGCCGACGCGCCGGCCGATCCCAAGAAGCGGCCGTTCGTGGTGGTCGATCCCCGCGCGGGCCATGGCCCGGGCATCGGCGGTTTCAAACCCGACAGCGAGGTCGGTGCTGCTCTGAAGGCAGGCCATCCCTGCTACTTCGTTGGCTTTCTGCCCGATCCCGTTCCCGGCCAGACCGTCGAGGATGTCATGCGTGCCGAAGCGGCCTTCGTGCGCAAGGTCGGCGAGCTGCACCCCGACAGCCGCGGCAAGCCCGCGGTCATCGGCAATTGCCAGGCGGGCTGGCAGATTCTGATGGCAGCTGCCGTCTGGCCCGAACTGTTCGGACCGATCATCGTCGCCGGCGCGCCGCTGTCGTACTGGGCGGGCGACATGCCGATGCGCTATGCAGGCGGCCTCACTGGCGGTAGTTGGTTGACGGCATTGACCAGCGACCTAGGAGCTGGTCGGTTCGATGGTGCCTGGCTGGTTCAGAACTTCGAAAACCTGGACCCGGCCAATACGCTTTGGAGCAAACAGTACAACCTGTACGCCAAGGTCGACACGGAAGGCCCGCGCCACTTGCAATTCGAGAAGTACTGGGGCGGCCACGTGTTCCTGAACGATGTGGAAATACAGTACATCGTCGATAACCTGTTCATCGGCAACAAACTGAGTACGGCGCAGCTGGTGACGTCTGATGGCGTGCGCATCGACCTGCGCAATATTCGCTCGCCGATCCTGGTGTTCTGCTCCTATGGGGACAACATCACGCCACCGCCCCAGGCCCTGGGCTGGATCACCGACCTGTACCGCAACGACCTGGACGTGCTGGGACATGACCAGACCATCGTCTACGCTACCCATGACAGCATCGGACATCTGGGAATCTTCGTCTCCGGCAGCGTCGGGCGTAAAGAGCACCAGGAGTTCGCTGCGAACATCGACATCATCGACGTGCTGCCGGCAGGCATTCACCACATGCAAATCGATGAGCATCCCGACCCAGTGCAGGAAGGAGACCCAACCAGTGACGTCTTCCTGACGCGGATTCGCCGCAGCAGCATCGATGAAGTCCGTGAGATCGTCCGTCCCGACCCTGAGAACGATCGCCGGTTCGCCGCCGTTGCGCGGATCTCCGAGGTCAACCTGGCTTGCTACCGCAGCTTCGTGCAGCCATGGATGCGTGCCCTGGTCACGGACCAGGGTGCGAAGTGGCTGGAGCAGCTGCATCCGCTGCGCATGGGCTATGAATTGTGGTCTGACAGGCATCCGCTCGCCGCCGCAGTACATGAGGCTGCGCAACACGTGCGCGACCATCGTCAGCCCGTCTCCGAGGCCAACCCTTTCCTGCAACTGCAGGCGCAGTTTTCCACCGCCGTCGAACAGATGCTGGATCAATTCCGTGATTGCCGCGACCAGATCTACGCACAGGCGTTTGACACGCTGTACAGCCTGCCGCTGGTGCAGGCCATGACTGGACAGAGCCTGCACGACGATGCACCGCCGCGACCCCGTCCCAGCGAGACGCCCGAGCATCGCCAGTATCTGGCGCAAGAGTTGACACGGCTCGAAGCGGATATTCACAGCGGCGGGCTCGCCGAAGCCGTCATACGGGCACTGTTCTTCGTGCTCGCGGCGCGTGGCGAGGCCGACGAGCGGCACTTCCGGCACGCAGAGCAACTGGTGCGTCCCCGCCTGGGCAGCGACTTCGACATGCAGGCCTTTCGCCACCTCGTGCGTCGGCAGGCTTTGCTCATGAGGTTCGACGAGGACGCCGTGATGTCCGCCATTCCCGGGCTGCTGAGCAACATAGCGCCAGATGACATCCGACAGGTCGCGGGAATGATCACGCAAGTGATCGGTAGCGGCGATGCGCTGTCCGCACCAGAGCAAGCCAGGTTGAAGCAGGTGTCTACCCTGTTCGAGCAGGCGATCCGTCAGGTGCAGGCGGCTTCGGCGCCCGCTATGCCCTCTGCCAATGACCCACGCTCTACGGTGGCGGACACGAGACCAAAGACTGCCTCGCCAAAGCCGAAGGCGCCTCAAAAGACAACGGTATCCAAGACACCCGTCGCGCCGCAGATAAGACAAACACGGCGAGGAAAAAGCAAATGACGACTTCGCCCAAACCGGTCGATGCCACTGCCGATGCATGGCATGTCCTGCGCAACCGAACCTTCGACGAGATCGCCATCGGCGACAGCGCCAGCCTCGAACGCGCGTTTTCGTCGCAAGACATCCACATGTTCGCGCTGCAATCGGGCGATGTGGATCCAGAACCTGCTGTGTCCTCAAGCGCTCGGGGCACCACGGAGGCCATTTGTGCAAACGCCCTGATCTCGGCTGTGCTGAGCACACGCCTGCCGGGGCCTGGAACCCGCTATGTCAACCAGAATCTGTGCTTCCTCGGGGCCGTTCGACCCGGCGACAGGCTGACCGTGCGGATGCAGGTGACCAGCAAGGACACGGCCAACCACCATGTCACGCTGGCCTGCACCTGCACCAACCAGGAGGGGGTAGCGGTTTTCCAAGGCCAGGTAGAGGTCGTGGCGCCCACCGAACGCTTGGAACGAACGCGCACCGTGTTGCCGGAAATCCACCCGAATGCGCAGGGCCGCACAGGCCTGCAAAGCCTGCTGGCGCATGTCGCGCACTTGCAACCGATTCGTGTGGCTGTCGTCCACCCCTGCGATTCTCCCAGCCTGTCCGCTGCGCTCGAAGCACGCCATGCGGGACTGATCGAACCGGTGCTGGTCGGGCCACAGGCGCGGCTGGAGGCAGTCGCCGCGGAGGCCGGGCTGGATCTGGCCGACGTCGCCATTGTGGACGCACCCCACAGCCACGCCGCCGCGCAGCAAGCCGTCGCCCTGGCGGCCACAGGTGAAGTCGAAGCCCTGATGAAAGGGAGCCTGCATACCGACGAGCTGATGTCCGCGCTGGTTTCGACTGCGGCAGGGTTGCGCACCAAGCGTCGGGTCAGCCATTGCTTTTTGCTACAGACACCGGCCTATCCGCGCCCGTTCATCGTCACCGATGCGGCGATCAATATCGCCCCGACTCTGGAACAGAAGGCGGACATCATCCGCAACGCCATCGAGCTGGCGCAGGTAATCGGCGTGCGCGAACCCAAGGTCGCGATCCTGGCCGCGGTCGAGACGGTGAGCCCGACGATGACGGCCACGCTGGACGCGGCGGCGCTGTGCAAGATGGCTGATCGCGGCCAGATCACTGGCGGCCTGCTCGACGGGCCGCTCGCCTTCGACAACGCGGTCTCCATCGCCGCTGCGCGTACCAAGGGGATCGTCTCCGAGGTTGCCGGGCAGGCTGACATCCTCGCCGTGCCTGACCTGGAGAGCGGCAACATGCTTGCCAAGCAGTTGATCTTCCTGGGCGGAGCAGCCAGCGCCGGGATCGTCCTTGGAGCCAAGGTGCCGGTCATTCTGACCAGCCGTGCCGACTCGCGCGATACGCGCATCGCCTCATGCGCGATTGCACTGATGCTGGCCCATCACTATCGGCTGTCGCCCCCTTGAGCGGACTTGTTAGCAACTTAACCACCCCTTTGGAGAAAACACCATGCAGTATTCATTCTCTGGCCGCGTAGCCCTGGTCACCGGTGCAGGATCCGGCATTGGCGAGAGCATCGCCCGGCTTCTTGCGAGCAACGGTCTGAATGTCGTGGTCTCGGACGTCAGCGCCGACAATGCGCAGCGCGTCACCAGTCTCATCAACGCCGAGGGCGGCCACGCCGTGGCCAATGTGGCCGACGTGGCACGCATCGATGAGGTCCAGGCTGCCGTGGCCTGCGCGGTCGATGCGTTTGGCGACCTTCATTTTGCCGTCAATAACGCCGGTATCAGTGGCGACCAGAGTCCTGTGGGGGAACTGGACCCTGCCGCCTGGAGCCGGGTGATCGATGTCAACCTGAACGGCGTGTTCTATGGCCTGCGCCATCAGATTCCCGCCATCCTGCGCTCTGGAGGCGGCGCCATCGTCAACGTCTCCTCCATCCTCGGAGTGGTGGGCGACGCAGCGAACCCCGCGTACGTCGCAGCCAAGCATGCTGTTACCGGGCTGACCCGGTCGGCAGCGCTGGCCTATGCCCCCAAGGGAATCCGGATCAATTCGATCCATCCCGGTTACGTACGTACGCCCATCCTGGATTTCCTGGATGAATCGGCCCTCCAAGAGGCCGTTGGCCTGCATCCGATCGGTCGCCTGGGTACACCGGACGAAATCGCCCATGCCGTGGCGTTTTTGCTATCGGAAGGAAGCAGCTTCCTTGCTGGCACCCAGCTCATCGCCGATGGCGGCTACACAGCGCGCTAAGTCTGAAGACGATGAGACCGCAGACAACCGCGCACACCTTGGCGAGGTCGCACGGACGGCGCGCAGAGAGGACGACCTGATGGACGTCACCATGGCCCGCTCTAGGCGCCACGAACACAGACTGATCCTTGTGCTGAACTGCGGCTCATCCAGTATCAAGTTCGCGGTGTTCGATTCCTCGGCCGCGCCACTGCCGCGCCAGGCATTGTGGAATGGCAAGGTGCAGGGAATCGGTGGCGCCAACCCGGATTTCGGAGAGACGGGGGTTGCGCCGTTCCCGATCGAACTGGAAACGGCACATCCGTATCGCGCCGCACTGCGCCTCATCCGCGATCGTGTCAGCCAGCGGCTCGACGGCCGCCGGATCGGTGCGGTCGCCCATCGTATCGTCCACGGCGGCAGTAAATACTTCATGCCCGTGCGCGTGGACGCGAATGTCCTGGCCGACCTCAAGGGCTACATTCCTCTGGCCCCGCTGCACCAGCCATTCGCGCTCGAAGCCGTGGAGATCCTGCTGCGGGAGCAGCCCGATCTGCCACAGATGGCCTGCTTCGACACGGCCTTCCACCACACTTTGCCCCAGGTCGAGAAGGTCCTGCCGTTGCCCTATGCCGCATGGGAGCGCGGTCTGCGTCGGTACGGGTTTCACGGCCTGTCGTATGAGTACATGGCAGTGGCCTTGCCCGAACGCCATGGCGACGCCGCGCGCGGTCGCACCGTCGTTGCCCATCTGGGCAGTGGCGCCAGTCTGTGCGCCATGCGTGGACTCAAAAGCGCGGCCACCACCATGGGCTTCTCCGCGCTTGACGGCCTGATGATGGGCACCCGCACCGGCGCGCTCGATCCGGGTGCGGTGCTCTACCTGATGGAAATCGAGAAGCTCTCACTGGAGCAAGTGGGGCGCGTCCTCTATCACGAGTCCGGCCTGCTCGGCGTTTCGGGAATCTCGGCCGAGCCGCGCGTCATTGTCGGACACGAGAACGATGCAGGCGAAACGGGGGAGCGAGCGCGCTTGGCACTGGCCCTTTACGTGCGCCGCATCGTACGCGAGATCGGGGCCTTGGTCGCCGTGCTGGGTGGCCTGGACATGCTGGTGTTCACGGCGGGTGTCGGTGAACACAATGCGTTCATTCGCGAGCGCATCTGTGCGGCGCTGGGCTTTTTGGGCATTGCCTTGGATACCGATGCCAACGCCAGCCACGCGGCGACGATTTCCAGCGATCACAGTCAGGTCACCGTGGCGGTCGAGCCCACCAACGAAGAGTGGATAGCCGCCAGCCATGCGCTGTCCTGCCTGGACAGGGAGAAGGCGCGATGACGATCGATGCCTTCCATGGATTCACGCTCGCCATCCTGCTGTTGTTCGTGGGCAAGGGCTTGGTTGCGCGTTGGGGCATCTTGCGTCGATACAGCATCCCGGAATCCCTGGTGGGCGGCTTGGCCTGCGCCCTGGTTGTCTTCGCCCTGTACTACGGTGCGGGGATCGTCATCAGTTTCGATCTCGAAGCGCGTGACGCGCTGCTGCTGTACTTCTTTGCGGCCATTGGCCTGGGTACCGACGCCCGCACGCTGCGCCATGGTGGACGGCCCTTGCTGATCCTGTCGGGGTTGGCCATCGGGTTCATGGTGCTGCAGAACCTGGCCGGGATGGAGATGGCACGCGCCTTCGGCCTGGATCCGCGCACCGGGCTGATGGTGGGATCGATTTCCCTGACAGGAGGCGTGGGCACCACCTTGGCCTGGTCCGATCACTTCGTTCACAACCTCGGCATTGCGCAAGCGCAGGAACTGGGATTGGCAGCGAACATGATCGGCCTGATCGCGGCCTGCACCATCGGGGGCCCAGTCGCAAGCTTGCTCATGCGTAGGCATCGGCTTCAAGCCTCTGGGGACAGCGCCCTGGAAATTGGCACGCTGCACAGGGATGAGCAGCATGCCCGCCTGGACTACTACGGCCTGCTGCTGGCATTGCTCTGGCTCAACTTCGCCTTGATGTTGGGATACGGAATCAATGCCTTGGTCGCGCGTACCGCCGTCACGCTGCCCGCCTTTGTGGGCTGCCTGCTGGCCGGAATTCTCCTGCGCATGGCGGCCGACTGGATGAGGCCAAGTGGGCGCGGACGTTTATGGAACTGGCCGAGCATGCAGCCAGGCATCGCCCTGGTTTCCGACATGTCATTGGGCCTGTTTCTGACCATGGCGCTGATGGGACTCAGGCTCTGGGAACTGCAGCCCGTGCTCGCCTTCATCACGGCGGCGATGCTGGTGCAGATTGCCTTGGTCATCGCATTCGTTTTGCTGATTGTTTTTCGGGCAATGGGCAAGGATTACCAAGCCGCCGTGGTGTGCGCGGGTTTCGGCGGTATTGCGCTGGGATCTACCGCCACTGCCATCGCCAACATGACGGCGGTGACTCGGGAGCATGGTGCGGCACGCGAGGCGTTCATTGTGGTGCCCTTGGTATGTGGGTTCGTCATCGATATTGCGAACGCACTGGTAATCAGCCTGATGGCCGGTTAGGCGAAGCGAAACAGCGGAGCGAGCTGGCAGATGGATACATCGCTGACGCGCTGGCGAGGCGTCGTCGCCCAGGAAATCGCAATCGACTCCCGTTTTCAAGCAAGGGGCTCTTTCTACTTGTGCAGAAATAGAGGTAATACGCTTTGACGAATAAAAAGAACGGCAATATCGACTCAGCCATCAATCCGAAGTTGGATGGGGATGCCCATGTCGCTTGGGCACAGGCTTGGTCGTCTATTTCGCCGGAGACATCGTTGCTCGCGTGGGTGGACTGGGCGAGCCATTTAGCAAACAGTCCTGGCAAGCAAGCCGAGCTTTTGGCGTTTGCAGCCTCCCTGTCCGAGCAATGGATGGCCGTATTGAAGAAGAATCCGGCCAACCCGGACCGGGGAGCCACCGCTCCTGACCGGTCACCTGTCAATGACCGCCGCTTCAACGATCCTGCATGGGATCAATGGCCCTACGACCTTTTCCGCAGTTCATTCGTCAATCAGACCAAATGGTGGGAGCAGGCCACGCAGGGGGTGTGGGGAGTGGATCCGAAACACCAACGCCTGCTGGCGTTTGGCGCCAAACAGTGGCTGGAAATGCTTTCGCCCGCCAACGCTGCGGTTTTCAACCCCGTTGTCCTGAAAAGAACCATCGCAGAGCAAGGCGCCAATCTAGCGCGGGGGACGTCCAACTTTCTCGACGACTTGCGTCGGCAACTATCCGGCCAGCCTCCCGCGGGAACGGAGAACTTCGTCGTTGGGCGCGACGTAGCGGTCACGGAAGGAAAAGTCGTTCTGAGAAATCGACTGATCGAACTGATTCAGTACACGCCCACTACCGAGAAAGTCCATCCCGAACCGATCCTGATCATTCCTGCCTGGATCATGAAGTACTACGTACTGGATCTGTCACCGCATAACTCGCTGATACGGTATCTGGTTGCGCAAGGGCATACGGTTTTTTGCATCTCCTGGAGAAATCCGGATGCTGAGGATCGAGATTTGGGCATGGATGAGTACCTGGAGTTCGGCCTGCATGCAGCGCTGGACGCTGTGACTTCCGTCGTCCCCGGGCATGGAGTCCACGCGGCTGGTTATTGCCTGGGCGGAACGCTACTGGCCATTGGTGCTTCAGCCATGGCGCGTGATGGCGATACGCGGCTGGTGTCGGTAAGCCTGCTTGCCGCACAGACGGACTTCAGCGAACCGGGCGAGCTGAGTCTTTTCATCAACGAGAGTCAAGTGGCGCTGTTGGAAGCCAGCATGGCTCAAACCGGTTATTTGACCTCCGACCAGATGAGCGGAGCTTTTCAGCTACTGCGTTCCTACGATCTCATATGGTCTCGCATGATTGACGAATACCTATTGGGCGATCGCCGGGCAATGACCGACCTGATGGCTTGGAATGCCGATGGGACTCGCCTCCCCGCGAAGATGCATTCGCAGTATCTCCGACGCCTTTACCTGAATAACGATCTCAGCGCGGGGCGTTATCCCGTCACGGGTCGCCCCGTTTCAGTGGGAGACATCGCTGTACCGGTGTTTTGCGTCGGCACTGCCTCGGATCATATTGCGCCTTGGCGCTCGGTTTACAAGCTGCATCTCCTGTCTTCGGCCGAGCTGACTTTCGTGCTGACCACTGGAGGACACAACGGCGGCATCGTGAGCGAGCCCGGCCGAGGTAAGCGCCAATATCAAATCCATACCCGCGCGGCCGGTGATGGATACATGGCGCCGGATGAGTGGCAAGCGACGATGCAGACGCATCCGGATTCCTGGTGGCCCGCATGGTCGGCGTGGCTGCGAGAGCGTTCCGGTGATGTTGTTGCGCCTCCGCTCATAGGTGCTGAATCCAGTGGATACCCCACTGTTTGCGACGCCCCAGGGGAATATGTACGCAACTGAATAAGCGCATACCGCGTCCGCTATTGCGACACGGTATACGCAATATCTGTTCGTCACCCCGTTTTACTCTGATAACTGGAGACATTCATGTACTCAAGAATCCTGGTTCCGCTCGACGGAAGTCCTACTGCCGATTTGGCGCTCCACCACGCTGCGGTGCTGGCACGCCTGAATGGCGCAACCATCGTCTTGCTGCACGTCATCGAGGAGATGAAGCACAGCAACGGCTTCGAGAGGCCGAGGATCTATATTGAAGAAGTGAGGCCGGGCTTCCTGGCGGCCGGGCAGAAGCTGCTGGACGAGGCGGCGCTGCGGCTGAGGCAGGGAGGCCTGGTGGTTGAGACCGTCCTTCTGGAAAGTAACGGCGAGCGCGTCTCGGTGCTCATCGCTCAGCAGGCACTGACTACTCAATGCGAGTTGGTGGTGTTGGGTACCCACGGACGCCGGGGCGTGGACAGGCTGCTGATGGGAAGCGATGCAGAGCAGCTCGCTCGCATCGCACCAGTCCCGGTGATGCTGGTGCGCCAGTCCCAATCGGTCATTGTGACTGCAACCCCTGGGCAGGGGGGCACGCCAGCGTGACGAAAGTTCAGTCCGCCGACCCCGCTGAATGGAGGCTGGAAGTCGCAGCCTCCTTGCTGCTGCTATTGCTGAGCGCCTCCGCACAGGCCCAGTCCTGCCACCAGGACAACCCGCTGCGCTCAACGGGAACGCTCAATCTGCGGATCGACAACGACATGTTCGGCGGCATTGGACAAGATCAAGGCTACTCCAATGGATTTCTCGTCAGCTGGGTCTCCCCCAACCTTGTGGACTATCGCGATGACCCTTGCCTACCCCGTCTCGTCCGTGGGCTGAATCGTTTTCTCACGGTGCTGCAACCCGAGGGTTTTGACGAACAGAACATGACCATCGGCTTCGGGCAGATGATGTACACCCCCAGCGACAAAACGCGCAGCGATCTGATCAAAGACGACCGCCCTTTCGCCGGCGCAATGATGTTGAGCTTTGGCTACAACGCGCGGCGCGGCGATACGCTGCGCACCTCACAAATCCGCGTCGGTGTTGTGGGCCCCTCCTCCTTGGCCAGGCAAACCCAGAACTGGTGGCATGACACCATCGGCGTCGACAAATTCAATGGCTGGCGACACCAACTGCGCGACGAGCCTGTGCTGCAGTTGCTGCACGAACGCCGAACGCGAGTCTTCAGGCAAGAAAACGTCAGCGGTTGGGGTTGGGATCTGACCCGCCACTGGGGCGGCAGCTTGGGCAATTTCGCCACCTACGCGAATGTCGGCGGAGAACTGCGCTATGGCCTACGCCTGCCGGACGACTTAGGCACCGCACCGCTGCGCCCGGCTGGAGAAAACACCTCGCCCGTGCGTAAGACCGCTGGCAGCAACTGGAACGGGCACCTGTTCGTGGCACTCGACGGTCGCTGGGTTTTGCACGACATCACGTTGGACGGCAATACGTTCAAGTCCAGTCATAGTGTTGATAAACGGCCATTCGTGGCCGATGTGGGCTATGGCATCGCGATGACTCAGGGCAACTGGCGCATCGCGATAGCCCGCTACCACCGCACCCGCGAATTTCGTGGACAAAAGGAAATCCCGGTCTACGGAACGATCACCGTAGGACGGCGATTCTGATGCAGATCGATTCCTTGAACGCCATGCAAGCCACTCTGTTGCTGTTCATGACAAGAGCCTGGTTGCTTGTGGAGCTACCACGTCGACGCAGTACTGCCAATGCCGTCGTCATTAGCCAGTTGGCAAGGTGAACACAGCGAGCTGAACGATAAGGCACCCGCGCTCGATAAGAGACCAAGGACAACAAATAAGGAGATAAATGGATGCAACGACTCACCCTGGCCCTACCCGGCAATGAAGATCTGGCCCGCGGCATCGCGCAGGCATGCGGCAGCGAAGCCGGCCGCATCGAAACGCGCCGATTCCCCGATGGCGAGAGCTATGTCCGGTTGCATGGCGAACCTGCCGATCGGATCGTGGATGTGATTTGCACGCTGGCCCATCCTGATCCGCAGTTCCTGCTTCTGGCTTTTGCCGCTGACGCGGCGCGCGAACTTGGCGCGCAAGAGGTGAACCTGATCGCACCGTATCTGGCCTACATGCGCCAGGACAAGCGATTCCATGACGGAGAAAGCGTGACGTCGCGGTCCTTCGCACGTCTGGTCTCATCGACCTTCGACAAGCTGCTCACGGTGGATCCGCATCTGCACCGCTATCCGACACTATCAGCGGTCTACACGATCCCCACCATCACCTTGCATGCCGCACCACTGCTGGCCGACTGGATCGCGAATCATGTCGAAGAACCTTTGATCGTGGGCCCCGACGAGGAAAGCGAGCAGTGGGCCGGCGCCATCGCGTCCCGCATCGGCGTACCGCACGCTGTGCTTCGCAAGACACGCCATGGCGATCGCAGCGTGGACATCGATGTTCCCGACCTGTCGATCTGGCGCGGCAGAACGCCGGTGCTTGTGGACGACATCGCATCATCAGGCCGCACGCTCGCCGTCGCGGCGCGCAAGCTCGCCGAGCAAGGAATGCGCAAGCCGGAGTGCGTAGTGGTGCATGCCCTGTTCGCCGAGGATGCCTGGGCCCAATTGACACCGTTGTTTGCCCGAATTACGTCCACCGACGCAGTACCGCATCCGAGCAACCGGATTGGTCTCGCTTCGCTGATTGCCGACGCTCTCTCTAGCGGGAAAACCGATCCGCGAGGCTGATCTTTTTATCGATCCAACTATTTTCAAGGAGACCTGAAATGTCCTCTCAAGCTAACCTCGCAACCGATTGGCGTGCTGGTTACGGGCCCATCGCGCACAGGTCTGAAACCATCGAACGTATGCAGGCCCTAGTGCAACGTCTGGTCGCGCAAAGGCGTATAGCAGACGAAGCCTCGGCCCATGCGCTGCTGGCTGCAGCCGACCGGGTGGCCTGCACGGCCATGAGCGTAGTGGCGCATATGACCTATGCCCGGCGCATCGACCGAAGCGGCTGCCCACTGGGCTCCGATGATTTCAAACAAACGCCCGAAGGCCACACCGGCGGCTCGCTCAACATGGTGCCAGCCTTCGTGGGTTATCTGTTGGCCAACGCGCTGACCGGGACGACACGCGGCTGGCTCATGGGGCAGGGGCACTGCGTGGCCGCGATCGAGGCGGTGAACGCACTGACCGGCGATGTATCCGCCGCCCAGCGTGGACGCTACGACCGCAGCGAGGCGGGCCTGTCGCTCCTGATCGCGGACTTCTACTCCTATGCCATCGATAAGCAGGGTCGGCCCGCGGTACCGCTGGGTAGCCATGCCGGGCCGAACACGGCCGGCGCGATCTCCGAAGGCGGCTATCTGGGGTTCGCCGGGCTGCAGTATGTGCACACGCCGTTGCCGGGAGAAAGCCTGGTGGCATTCCTCAGTGATGGCGCTTTCGAGGAACAACGTGGCTCGGACTGGGCGCCGCGCTGGTGGCGCGCCGAGGACTGCGGCTTCGCCATCCCGGTCATGATTCTCAACGGACGGCGCATCGAGCAGCGCACCCAGATCGTGCAGGAAGGTGGCGCTACCTGGCTGGCCGAAGATCTGCGCCACAACGGCTTCGATCCCGTCATCGTTGATGGACGTGATCCGATGGCGATCGCATGGGCCATTGTTGAAGCCGAAGACACGCTGAGCGCCTTCGCCGCACGCTCGGATCGGCGCTATCCGGTCAAGCTGCCCTACGTGATCGCCGAGACGGAGAAAGGTTTTGGCTTCCCGGGCGCGGCGACCAATGCCGCCCACAACCTGCCGCTGAACGGCAATCCGCGCGAGGATGCGCAGGCACGCGAGGCCTTCAACGCAGGGGCTGCGGCGCTGTTCGTGCCCGAGAGCGAACTGGAAAACGCGCTCACCGTCCTTGCGAATCACGGCCAGAGCCAGCGCTCGCGCGAAAGCGAGCACCCCATGGCCCTACGCCATCCAGCGAGCCCTCATCTGCCGATGCCGGCCTGGGCGCCAACTGAGGTATCGGGCAGCGCCATGTCCGCACTGGACCGTTGGTTCGTGGAGCTAGTGCAGGCAAATCCACAGTTGCGCATCCGGATCGGCAATCCCGATGAACTGGCCAGCAACAAGATGGGGACCACGCTAGCGCTGCTCAAGCACCGCGTCAACGTGCCCGAACCCGGCGTCCCGGAATCGACGGATGGCTCGGTGGTCACCGCACTCAATGAAGAAGCCGTTGCGGCCGCCGCCCTCGCCAACAAAGGGGGGCTGAACCTGATCGTCAGCTACGAGGCATTCGCGGTCAAGATGCTTGGATTGATGCGCCAGGAGATCATCTTCGCGCGTCGGCAGAAGGAGCTGGGCCAGCCGCCAGGCTGGATCTCCGTCCCGCTGATCGTCACATCCCACACCTGGGAGAACAGCAAGAACGAGCAGTCACACCAGGACCCGACCATTGGCGAAGCATTGCTGGGGGAGATGTCGGACACCGCACGCGTGTTGTTCCCGGTGGATGCCAACACGGCGTCCGCCGCGCTGCGAGCGGTCTACGCCAGCCGGGGCCAAGTGGCCTGTGTGGTGGTCTCCAAGCGCGACACGCCGAATCACTTCAACGCCGCCGCCGCTCAATCGCTGGTTGAGCACGGAGCAGCCCATGTAGCCGGCGATCCGGCTACAGCACAACTGCAGTTCGTGGTGATTGGCGCCTACCAGTTGGAGGAAGCGTTCAAAGCCCACGCCCGCCTGGAGCGCCATGGACTTGCGTCGTGCGTCACTGTAGTGATCGAACCCGGCCGCCTGCGCATTCCGCGAGATGACCTTGAGGCCACCTTCGTGGTCGGTGACGAAGCCCTGCAAGCACTCTTCCCGCCTCACTTGCCTCGCGTGTTAATAAGCCATACCCGCCCAGAGCCGATGCTGGGTGTGCTGCGCCGCATTGACAGCGGCACCTCGAAGACGCGGGCTTTGGGCTACATCAACCGCGGCGGCACGCTCGATGTGGCTGGAATGTTGATCGCCAACCGCTGCACCTGGGTGGACGCCATCTATGCCGCTGCGCAAGTGACCGGCCGGAACAGTTCGCAGGTTGCTGCGGCCGCGACCGACGAGCGAATTTCAAGTGGTTCTGACGCGGTCCGCGGCGACCGCGCCGGTTCCTGATTTCACAACCCACAAACAAGAGGGGAGACAAATACATGCTCTCATTGACCAGCCTGGGCGGTGCCGGCACCGTCACCGGCTCCAAACACCTTATCACCCATGGCAATACCCGCATCTTGATCGACTGCGGACTGTTCCAGGGATTGAAAAACCTGCGCGAACTTAACTGGCAGCGCCTGGCAGTTGAGCCCAAGGACATCGATGCGGTCGTATTAACGCATGCGCACCTGGATCATTGTGGGTATCTGCCCCGATTGGTGCTGGACGGGTTCCGCGGGAAGATTTTCTCGACCTCAGCCACGCGAGATGTCGCCGAACTCATCCTACTCGACAGCGCCTGGTTGCAGGAGAAGGACGCCGATTTCGCCAATCGAAAAGGATTTTCCAAACACAAGCCAGCCCTTCCGCTGTATCGGGTTCGGGATGCAGAACGTACGCTCCTGCAGTTCAAACCGGTGCCGCTGCATCAAGAGACTGAATTGCCGGGCAATGCCCGTCTACTGCTGCGCAGCGCCGGTCACATTCTTGGGGCGGCGACGGCTCAGATCGACATTGGCGGCAAGCGTTTGGTGTTCTCCGGCGACTTGGGACGCTTTGACGACATGGTCATGCCTGATCCTGAACCAGTCACGGAAGCGGACTACATCATCATCGAGTCCACCTATGGCAATCGTCGTCATGACCGTTCCGATGCCGTCGAAGCGCTGGGCGACATCATCGAGCGCACGACTCGCCGCGGAGGCACGGTGGTAATTCCCGCTTTTGCCGTGGGACGAGCGCAGTCGTTGATCTACGACTTGTGGCTGCTGCGACAGCGCGGTCGGCTCCGCAACGTGCCCGTCTATCTGGACAGTCCGATGGCCACCAACGCAACTGTGCTGCTGCACCGCCACTCCGACGACCACAAGCTCACGCAACACGATTTCGAGGCCGCATTTTCGGAAGTCAAATACGTGCGCGACGTTGAAGAGTCCAAGGCACTATCGGCGAATCGCTACCCCAAGGTGATTATTTCCGCCAGCGGCATGGCCACCGGTGGCCGCGTGTTGCATCACATAGAAGCGTTTGGCGGCATTCATCAGAACACGCTGCTGTTCTCTGGATTTCAGGCCGCAGGTACGCGCGGACGCAAACTGCTTGAGGGCGCTCGCGAAGTCAAGATTCATGGACGCTGGATGCCGATCAATGCGGAGGTCGCCGAGCTTCCGATGTTGTCGGCTCATGCCGACAGCGATGAACTGATGCGATGGCTGGGCGGCTTTACCCGGGCGCCGGAAGGGGTGTTCATTGTTCACGGTGAATCCGATGCCTCCGAGGCGCTGCGCGAACGTATCCAGCGCGAACTCAAATGGCACGCATCGGTGCCCATGCAAAACCAGGAGTTCGCCCTGTGAGTGCCCGCATCACTCCCCAGACACCCGCCTTGCAAGCATTGCGCATGCGACTGCATGCCCAGCATCAACCCGTCGTCTTGATGCGTACCGATTGCCATGTCTGCCGTGCCGAAGGGCTGGCACCGCGGTCACAGGTACTGATCATTGCCGGCGACCGCACTGTGCAAGCGCTACTGTACCAAATCGACAGCGATCTGCTCAAAACCGGACAGATCGCTCTGTCCGAGGCCGCCTGGGATGCCCTGGACATTCATGAGGGCGATCTTGTGCAGGTTCGGCATCCTCCGCTGCTCGAATCGTTGTCGGCCGTGCGTGCGCGAATTCACGGCCACCGACTGCAAACGACGGAGTTGCAGGCGATCGTCCGTGATGTGGTCGATGGTCGCTATACCGATGTCGCACTTTCGGCCTTCCTGACCGCAACGGCGGTACTGCCTCTGGATATGCAAGAGACCATCCATCTCACCCGTGCGATGGTCGATGTCGGGGATCACCTGCAATGGCAGGCTCCGATTGTTGTGGACAAGCATTGCGTGGGCGGATTACCGGGAAATCGCACCACGCCGTTGGTGGTTGCCATCGCCGCAGCCAATGGATTGGTGATGCCCAAGACCTCATCACGCGCCATCACCTCTCCCGCTGGCACCGCGGACACCATGGAAACGCTGGCTCCTGTAGACCTGGACCTGGATACGCTCAGAAAGGTCGTGGAGAAAGAGGGTGGATGCGTGGCGTGGGGCGGCGCGATGCACCTCAGCCCCGCGGACGACATCTTCGTGCGTATTGAGCGTGAACTGGATATCGACACGCAAGGACAACTGATTGCCTCGGTGTTATCCAAGAAGATTGCAGCAGGGGCGACCCACATCGTGATCGATATTCCGGTTGGGCCAACCGCAAAAGTCCGCAGCCGGGAAACTGCCGAGCATCTTGCGCATCACCTTTCGGAAGTCGCCGCGTCATTTGGCCTTGTATTGCGTTGCCTGTTTACAGACGGGAATCAGCCTGTCGGCAGAGGTATCGGCCCGGCGTTGGAGGCGCGCGACGTGTTGGCCGTATTGCGCAACGAGGCGGATGCGCCGCAAGACCTATGTGACCGCGTGGCGTTGGTGGCGGGCGCGGTGCTTGAGCTTGGCGGCGTCGCCAAAGAAGGGGAGGGACTTCGGTTGGCTCATGAGACGATCAGCAGTGGCCGCGCGTGGGAAAAATTTCAGAGAATCTGCGCGGCTCAGGGGGGATTTCGTGAGCCGCCCCAAGCTCTCTATGTCGAACCGCTTTTGGCAACCACTTCAGGCCGAGCAGTACACATCGACAACCGTAAGCTTTCTCGTTTAGCCAAATTGGCCGGTGCGCCTGAGAGTCCAGCCGCAGGGATTCAATTGCAGGTGCGCTTAGGTGACGAGATAACACGCGGACAACCATTGATGTTTTTGCATGCGCAAACCTCTGGAGAGATGGCCTATGCACTCGCATACGTACAAGGCATTGGGGACATTGTAAAGATTGAACCTTAGCGCCGTGGATAAACAGGGCTCTTGAATGCTCGGTCAAACACAGCCCGGCCTCTCGTTTGGAAAAGTTGAACGCCTACATCTCATGCTCAAGAACATATGAAAAAACATCGCTTAAAAGAAGTTTTCAACCTGCATCGCGTGGAGCAAACAGAAGGAGGTCGTCAGCGCCTGAATAGGAACATTGCTCATGGAACTGCGGCACCTGCGTTGCTTTATCGTTTTGGCCGAAGAACTTCATTTCACACGGGCGGCTGAGCGTCTTCACATTGAGCAACCTCCTCTGTCCCGCGCCATCAAGGAGCTTGAGGACGAGTTAGGCGCTGTGCTCTTCGACCGGGACCGCCGGGGCACCCGACTGACCGCTGCGGGTGCCGTGTTCCTGCAGGACACTCGCCGGCTATTCACCGTCCTGGAGCAGGCCCGCGAGAACGTCAAGGCTGTCGCGGCGGGCTTGCGAGGCAGCCTGCGCATCGCCGTATCCGACGGCGCGCTCGATCCCCGGCTGTCGGCGTTTCTAGCCCGTTGCCGTGCCGAAGAACCCGAGATCGAGATACGGATGTCCGAAGTGCCTTTGGCCGAGCAGTTGCGCGGCCTGCGCTCGGGCGACTTCTGCATCGGATTCGCTCATACCGCCGACGTCGGTGATGGCATCGTCGCCGAACCTATCTGGCAGGACCCGCTGGTGGTCGCCTTGCCAGCCCGGCACGCACTGCTCGTCCACAAGGAGGTTCCACTCCATGAACTCCGGGGGCATCCTCTTGTCCTGTGCGATCCCCAGGTGTGCGAAGGCTACTGCCGCGAGTTGGCGCGCCTCCTGCAGACCCAGGAACACAAACTGAATGTCGTTGAGGAGGTTTCCTCGCTGGACATGATGCTCACCTTGGTCGGTGCCGGCTACGGCGTGGGCTTCATGACGGCGACCAAGATTCCGGTCAGCCAGCGACCGGACGTGGTGATCCGTCCATTGGCGCTGGATACAGCCGTGATCACCACCTACCTGCTTCGACTCGAAAGCAGCAACTCATCGGCTTCGCTGGTGCGATTTATCGACCGCCTCCGGGACCCTTCGAGCGACTGACGCAACGGACCGCACCACTTAAGATTGGGCATCGGCACGAAGATTGCGTTCCGTTGCACTCATCAGCTCTGCCGCACTTATGCTGAGGGCAGCGGAGATTTTCAGTATCAATGCGAGCGTGGGCATGTGCTCCCCACGCTCGATCTTGCCCATATGCGAGCGAGCTATACCAGCCATGGACGCGAATTCATCCTGAGCGACTCCCTGCGCCAAGCGGGCAGCACGCACCGCTTGGCCGAAGGCCAGTGCCGGCTCGGCTTCATAGGTGGTTGTGCCAGGGGGGCGGCCCGGTTGAACGCTGCGCTTCTGCATCACCAGAAGCGTCGATCAATCGACCGAATTTAACCACGTTAAAGATATCTCTTTTGGCTATCATGGTGGCTCGCCTTTTTGATCCGATCGCTTTGTGGGGGCTCTCATGCACGACGCCACCAGCCAGTTTTCCTTTTCCAATTTCAGGCTTGCCATAGCGCCTGGCGTACCGTCATCGCATCTTTCGGCATTGCTTGCGTTGCAGCGTGCGGAAGAGCCGGAAGTCACCATTTCGTTTCATGAGGTCACAGCCGATGATTTGATTGCGGGACTTCGGGAAGGCCGCTACGACGCGGGCATGACGCTTGAAGGATCGAGCGATCCGTCGCTGAAAAGCCAACCTCTATGGACCGAGAACATGGCCGTCGCCATGCCGTTGCGCTTTCCCTTACTTGACCAGGCGAAGCTCACGATCGCCGAACTGTTGGACTACTCCGTCTTTCGCTGGCCTGCAGAGAATTGCCCTTTGCTGGATCAGCGGCTGCCTTCTCTTCCCGCGGTGAGTCAACAGAACATTCAGCGTGTCTCTTCCTTCGAGATGATCGCGCTATGGGTCGCTGCCGGCTACGGCGTCGGGGTATCCGCGCAATCGCGCATTGAGCATGCGCAGGGATGGGGCATTCACACACGGCCGCTGTCTGACGGACCCTACGAGATCGTGACCCACCTGCAGCGGCCCTGCGGACAAGCCGACGTTGTTTCAGAGCGGTTCGAGCGCAGAGCACTGCAGGTCGCCAAGAATGCTCCAACCTAGTCGAGTGCCAATGTCCTCGTTCTGCGTCTTCAGTTCAAGGTGCTACACGTGCATTAGGCATTCCACTCGCCAAGCAGCAGACATCACTCGCGCTCTATGACACGGAGCAGCGCCGTTCTACGCTTCGACATGGGGCCAAACGCCTTCGTGACCCCTTCAACGGGTTTCCCTGCCTGCAATGAGTCAAGGATGTCAGCCCAGTCCTGCATGATTACCTTGCGGGACTCCACAAACTTCGTGTGATCGTAGGGCGCGCGCGATGAGTCCTTGCTCTTTTTGGAATGAGCGAGTTGAAGATCGACCCGCTTCTCCGGATATCCCAACAGTCCAAGGATCGTCGTTGCGGTCGAGCGGAAGCCATGGGACGAAAACCGTCCGCCATAACCCATGCGCTTGAGTGCTTGATTGAGCGTCGTTGCCGACATCACTTGTCCCGGCTTTCTGTAGCTCGGGAACAATACTTTGCCGCCGCCAGTTAGAGCATGTAGTTCCCTAAGAGCGGCCACCGCCTGCCGTGACAGGGGAACCAGATGGGGGCGTCGCATCTTCATGCGCTCGGACGGAATCGACCACATGGCGTTGTCCAGGTCGAACTCTTCCCAGGAGGCCTTGCGCAGTTCTACGGTGCGCACGTAGGTCAAAGCCATCAGCTTGAGGGCGAGGACTGTCGTCTGGTAACCCCCTTCGTTGTCCACACGATTGAGAAAGTCCGGGATCTCTGCCCATGTCAACGGAGGGTTGTGGCGGACCTGAGGGCGCTTGACCAGTCCCTTGAGCAAGGCGGCAGGATCGTATTCGCAGAGACCTTGGGCAGCCGCATAACTGAAGATTTGCCCACACCACTGGCGGATGAGGATCGCCACAGTCTTCGCGCCACGAGCCGCCACATCCTTGATGATGGGGCGCAGATGTGGAGCCCTGATGCTGCTGATCGGCAACTTGCCAATCCGGGGGAAAACATCCTTCTCAAGGTAGCTGGTGACCTGGTTGGTGTAGTACTCGCTCCAGTGAGCATTGCTGACGATCCACTCCCGAGCAACGGTCTCGAACGTGCGTTCGTATGTGTCGGCCTGGAGGGCGATCGCCGCCTTTTTCTCCACGATGGGGTCGAGGCCCTTCTTGACCAACGCCTTTGCCCGGTCCCGTTCCGCACGGGCTGCCTCCAGCGTGACCTTTGGGTACACCCCGATTGAGTACACCTGTTCAGCGCCGCCCAGCCGGTAGCGGTACCACCAGAGCTTGGAGCCGTTGGGCTGAACGCGCAAAAAGAGGCTGCCTCCGTCCCGGAGTTGGTACACCTTGGGCCTGGGCTGCGCCGTTTCCACTTTGCGCGCCGAGAGAAGATTGAGTGCTGTGAGTGCCATGTGTATAACGCCTCCAGTTTGGCCCGTTACACACTCCATTACACACATGAGCACTGGATTTGTCCAGCTTTCAGAATCGCTCGATGGACGATCAACCCTTTAAAAACATAGACTTAGAGTTGTTCCATGGAGGTTGATAGACGCCAGTAGACCTCAATCGTAGTTATCGACCATCAGCAGCATTAGGCCGACTGATTCGGAAGGGTGATGCTCTTACAAGGCGAATGTCAGCGGTTCGACCTCGCCCATCACTACCAAAAAACTCAAGCGCAAGGCCAGTTCGCGTCGATATGGTTGCTGGCGGGCAGCCGCCTCGCCAAGCAGCAGTTCGCCAGCGATCGCGATAAACCACTTCCTCCATTGTTAATCCAAAGATCATTCGCAATCCTTGAGAGCTGTGCGCAAGAAAGTAGTGATAATATTTCAAAAAACATATTCACTATGCATTGAAGACGTGCGGGGTTTTGTTGTGAAAAACTTGAACTTGAATGCCCTGATGCTTGCAATGCTTGGGGTCATGCTTAGCGGCTGCGGAGAGAAGCAGACTTCTTCTGTCAGCGGGACGACAACAGCGCAGCCTTCGTCATCACAGACAACCAAATATTTGGGAGAAAACGCCAAGGAAGTTGAATGGCTGGTATTACGCCCCACCGGAGCTGTGGTGCTTCTCAAAGCACCTTGTGGCGCCCAGTCTGAATACTTCAAGGCAGGGGTCTTTGCCTACGACGGCAAGGCAACGTCACCGAGCGCACAGCGCAAGGGCTGCTATCGTTTCCAGCCATCCGAAGACAACTCCGGAATGATTCATGTTGTCGATAGCGATGGGGTCTCCTTGGGTGCCCGGATTGTCGACGTGTCCGTCGAGGAGGCATTTGGTCCGGAAAACTACTTTCTGCCCCTGGATAACGACCCGCGCCGTCAGTGGCCACAAATTGAAGCGCTGGGTGTTGCGGTCACAAAGTTCGGTAGTAAGCCTAGCTACCAAACTATCGGGCTGACCCGACAGCCATGCCCAGTCAACAAGTCTTGGTTTCTTTCGCGGCATATTCCGCAAGCTAATGCTGACGACTATGAGGGATGCTGGTACGAAGCAAATGAACAGGTGGAGGTCCGTGCGATTGATTACAGCACCAAGCCGCTCAAGCTTACCGAGACTGGGATATTCGTCCGTAAGGAAGCGTTCTTCGACGCGACGACCATTCAAACCATCCCGCTTAAGTACAACTGGAAATAGCTGCAGAGACCTCCGGTAGACCGTCACTTAAGCTCCATAGAACTGGGGTTTAGGTCGTTCTGGAGTACAGCCTGGATCCATGCGCTTGGATCGATATCAACCTCATGAAATTCAAGCAGAGTAGGCTCGACATCTGACGCCAGTACCGTAATACCCGACAATCGCCGCCGGATGACGCGCTGCAACTCTTCCGAGCTCTCGACAAGGGCGGTCATCATGATGCGGCCAGGGGCCACGAGGTAAAACCCGGGAATCGCCGCCAACACCGCCCGGGACAACTTCAGCGGTCGCACAATCGTTCGGGGCGCGTCATCGTCTTCAGGCTGTGGCACCTCACCAACGATGGCCCAGGCGGGGCGCAAACCTTCCATGATGCCCACCGGCACCTTGCCGCGTCCGTCCCGCTGCAGGAGGGCCTCCTTCGTGCGGTTATAGCAGGACACGCAGAGCGTCTTTCCGATGATCCGCGACTGCCCTGACGGCCCGCAACGGCAGCACCGCCAGCCGCGGTCGGCGTCAGGATCTGGCCCGCCCGCCTCTCCGGCGTGACCACGGCCGATGGGGCAGCGGTAACAACTCGCGTAGCGCCCGTCGCCCAAGACGGTAGAGCTCAGGAAGTTTGACGCGCACGCCTCGGGCGTCAGCACGGCCCGCATCCGCTCGCAATCGAAGTAGCTTCCCGGTGCGCCCGCCAGCCCACGATATTCGAGGAACGGGAGGAGTTTGACTTGCCGAACGATGTCCATGCGGACATCGAGCCGTCACAGGTTTCGAACAGCAATGATGTCAGTGGGAGGCGTTGTCATCGTCAGACGCCGGCCGGCAACCGCACCGCCGACAGGAGGAGTTGGCGCGCCATGGGCTCAATATCTCGAGCCAGCTGCGGCACATGGAAGACGCCTGGCACCGGCTTGGTGATCCAGCCGGCGGAGCCCTCCATCATGGTGCGGAAGGTCAGATAAGCCGACGACTTGCCCTTGCCGGCGCTGGTGTTCATCCGAACCATGCCGGCGTAGCGATCAGTCTTGTGGTGCGGTGCCTGCTTCAGCGCCAGCCCGGCCGGCAGGTGGTCGCCCCACCTGTACTTTCGCTGGGCAACCAGCAGCGGAGCCTTCGTCTTGATGTCCCAGGCCCCTGTCCCGGACTGTCGCATGCCCATCCCAGTCACTTCCGACTTCGTGAGCATTCTCGCCGCGGTGCGCACCGGCGCTGGCATCGACGCCTGCGTGTGCCGGAACGGGATGGTCAGGTATCGCTTGCCAGCGTTCTTCTTCGACGTGGACACGCGCACCTTCATCGACGTGTCCAACATCCGTTTCAGGTCGCGCGACGGGCGGCCGTTCTCGATTTCGTAGGCGTACTTCCAGTCCGAATAGACGGACACCTGCAGCGGCCCGGTCGTCTCCACGGTCAGCGACCGGACGTAATCGGCCTTCTGCTCCTGCGGGATCGACGGGCTCTGCTCGATCAGATCCACCCATCTGGCGCGGGCCTCCAGGCCAATCGCCTGGAGCGCTCGACGCGCCTGGTGGTGCACGTCGGCCTGGATGGGTGAATCCTCGATGAAGACACTCAGGCCCAGCTTGAAGATTGCCATAGGTTACCCAGGAGATGGACGCGGCCTGAGATGGCCACGGGGGTGCAGATCATCATTCGAGTCAGGCATTGAACCGCTCCATGCAGTAGGTCGCGTCAGCAATGCTCATCGGCCGCAACACCGGATCGCTCTGCGCAGCGGACATCAGTGACGTCAGTCCTTCCGAAGTCACGTAGGAGGCCGCCTGTACCGGCGCCAGAAGCTCGAAAGCATTCACGTTGCGCAGGGGAGAGAGGGGGGCGCCGCCGGCCGTCGAAGAACACGTGGACGCCCCGTACAGCGCCGAGTAATCCGGCAGCGCCTCGCGCACCTTGAACACGTTGCGCAGCACGCAGTAGCAGTTGTGCATGGCGCTGGCGAGGTGCTGCAGTTGGGCCTTCACGCCCATCGGCAAGCCTGTCAGTGCGGCCACGGACCACGCCACGTTGCGCACCGCCTGGGTGGCCAGATCGGCCACGCGGAACAGGGGGCGGATGGTGGCGTCAATCTCGCGCTTCGTCTGAAGCACGTCATCCAGGATCAGGCGCGTCTTGCCTACGGCCCGAATCAATGCCTTGGTGAAATCCGGGAAGTTCTCTCCGAGCCACCCCATCTTCTGCACAAGCCGCTCCATCTGGCCCATGCTGTCCGCCAGGGATTCAATGCCGGCGTCTCGGCCGTCCTCGTAGACGAACCGAAACACTTTCTTCGCTTCGTCGATGTCCTCCGACACCACCTGCAGGTTGATCTGGTACTGGCACAGCAATGGCCGGCTCTTGCTTCGGCGCAGCACGAATGCCGTGGGCACCACCTGAAAGGCGAAGTCGTCCAGCACATCGACGAAGATCAGTTTCACCGCCCCCGGGTCGCGCCCGGCCTGCACTGCGGCGTCGCGCCGGCGCAGGTACTGGGTCATCACCAGGTCGCGAAGCTCCGCAAACAGCTGCACGCCGTCTTTCGTCGGGCTACCGCGCCACCCCGTATGCCCGGCAATCGAAATCGTCGGCAGGCCCGCTCCCCACACGTCGGCGAACGCGCCGCCAGCGGTCTGGAGCACGGCATTCCGCGTCGGATCGATGCGCGTCAGTTCCTCGGGCCGGATCACCAGGCTCTGGATGCGGTAGAAACTGTCCGGGGCGGTGGAGTCGTCCAGCGCAAAGCCGATCGGTCGGCCCTTTTGCAGTGAAGGTGTGGTCATCGGGTCAGCGTCTCATCACAGGGTTCAGGGGGCATGGAGGGGCGGGAGGCTTCCGATCACCCCAAGGCACCGCCCTGGTTCCACTCGGCCAGGTAAGCCGACTCGCGCCCGGCGCCATTCCGGATGCGCGCAGCAAACGAGGTGCCGCGTTTGAAGGTGGCCACGGTCACGAAGCCCTGAAATGGCACCATGCGGTGCTGCACGGCCACCACGTAGCATTCCCAAACGAACGGTTTCAGGCACAAGCCGGGACCGCCGTGGAAGATCCGCAAGTACATGCCCGGCCGCAGCGTGCATTGCCCGCGCAGGGTGATCGATCCATCCTCGAAGACCGCGTTGTCCTTGTTCTGCGCCATCAACTGCGCGCGGCGGTCGTCAATCCACAGCCGCGCCTTGCCTTGTTCGCGCTTCACCACCTCGGCCGACTGGCCGTCGGCGCGCCCCAGGCTGTCCGCCCCACCCATCTGGGTGTCGGTCTCCATGAAGCGCATCCCAAACAGCTTGGGCGTTGCGTTGGGGTACTTCGCGAGGTAGAAATCGTCCGGGTTGTTCGTCTGACCTGCGAGGTTCATCGCGGCGGCATCAATCAGGTTCATGCGGGGCATGTTCACCTGGAAGTAGTTCGCCACGTCCGCGTCCGAGCGTCCGATCTCAAGGCTCATCACCGCGTCGTCACCGATCTCCAGCGTCTCCGGGGCTACCCTCTGCGGCAAGATGTAGCCCTTCGCCGGGTCCAGGTCCTTGAAGGGGTTGTTGCGATAGACCAGCACCACGCCGCCTGGCCGGCTCGGGTCGGCCATCTTGTCAGGGCGGTCCTCGATGAACAGTTCCGTCCACGACCCCACGTCCAGGAAACCGCGCAGGATGTCCCACAGCGTCCCCTGCGCCGACTGGGCACCGAATGCGCTGATCGTCCCATCGTTGGCCGTCGCCTCGTAGCCAATCTCCCGGATGTAGGAGAGCTTCGTGGGGGCGGCAGCCGCGCCGAGGCTGGCCATGTCGGCAATGAACGGATTGATCACCTTCTCGACGATCTGCTGGACGAAGAGATTCCCGTATTGGTTCGGCTTGGCCTCAATCCCGTAGTTCACAAACGCCCGCAACACGGTCAGCAGGTTCTGCCCGATCACGTAATTCGGCAGGTAGCGAATCTGGATCATCTCCAGCACCTTGCCGTAATCCGCGCCGCTGATCGTCACGGCCCGCGCGGGGCGCCCGTCGGCGCTCATCGACATGGACCGCCGCACGCTCGACACGAAGCCGCGCATCACCACCGGAGGCTCCACACCGGTGGCGGCCGGGTCGGGCCGATGGCGCATCCGGATTTCGATCACGTCCATGGGCTCAATGAGGCCGTAGAGCGAATCCATCTTCTCGGCCTCCATCTGGTCCACCACCGTCATGCCCCACTGGCCGGCGGGCTGCCGCACGCTCTTGCTGGTCTCCAGCGAGCTCCCGTCACCAAAGAAGGGCGTGAGGTCAATCACCCGGTTTCCACCCGAGTAGCGCTCGGAGGTGGGCACGGTGCGGCCGTCGCTGCCCGTCACCATCCGCCGAGCCACCGTCTTGTAGAGCGTCACCCGAAACTCGGGCGCCATTGTCTTGAATGCCATCTCAGCCCTCGCGTCCTTCCGGCACCGGCACTCGGCGACCACTCGCAATTGCGGACGGGGCGATCGGGCGCCCCTGCGGGTCGCGCAGCGTCACCTCGACACTGCTGCGCACATCCACCGGCTCAGGCCTTCCGGCCTTGGCCCGTCGTGCAGCCGCGCCCGGGTCGAAGTCGGCCACGTTGCCGCCCATGTTGCGCATCACCTTGTCGGCGTACTGCTGGGTCTCGGTCGGTATCGCCTGCCCCTTCAGGCCGCGACCGGTCTTAAGCCAGGCATCAAGGTTGCCCTCGCCCCAGTTGTAGGCCATGAGGGTGCTTCGCATGTCGCCCTTGTAGTGCCGGTGAAGCTGGCTCAGGTAGTCGCTGGCGCCTTTTCGTGCGGAGGCTTCGTCGAACGGATTGAGCACGCCAAACCGCTTGGCGGTGTCGTCCATCAGCTGATACGGCCCCTTGGCGCCCGCCTTTGAAACGGCAAATCGGTTGCCACCGCTTTCCGTCTTGCGCACGGCGTCCAGCAGCGCATCGTCGATGGCTGCGCCTTTCCAGCCGGTGTCGCGCCGGAGGATCTTGTTGGCGGTCTCCGGCGAGATTTCCCCCCGTTCCACCTGCCCCTTCAGGGTGTCTTCATAGTCGGCCTGATCCTTCAGCCGTTTCCGCTCGGCGGTATAGGCGCGGGCCTCCTCGGAGTCGCCGGCGAACACGTTCACCAGCCGCCCCACGCCGTCACGGATCATGTTGGTGGCCGGGATGAGCCCGTCGCCAATCCGCGCCAGGGCGGTTTCCATCTGCTTCTGTACCTCGAGCGACTTCTTGCCTTCGCTCATTTCCTGATCGGCACGGGACAGGATGTCGGTCAGGGTGTCTTGCACCTTTCCGAAATCGCCGGTGTCCAGCGCCGCCTTCAGAGCCTTGCGGTCGGCCTCGCCGATGTCTTTGCGGTCACGCACGGAGTGGATTGTCGGGAGCAGATCGCCCATGTTGCGGGCCGCGGCGACACTCGCCAGCGACTGCATGCCGGCGCTGTTGATCTTTCCGAAGTCGATGCCGCGCCGCTTCGTCATTCGCGCAATCCCCCCCAGCTGGTCGGGGGTGAAGCCCGCCATCACCGCGGCCTGCTGTTCATTCAGGCCAAAGAAGCCTTGCAGGGATGCGGCGAACACCTCGGGCTTGTCCCCGTAGTTCGCCTTGATGAGGTTGCGCACGGCCTCGAAGTTGGTCATCGAACCCGAGCCCTTGAAGCCGGTCATCCGGCCCCACGGCGAGGCCGCGAGATCCTTGCCCGTGCCGAACAGGCCAAGCCCCATCAACGCCTTTGCGCCGAACGCAGAAACGCCCGGATTGGCCCGGGACAACGCCGAATAGGCCACGTTCAACGAGGCCTCGCCCTTGGCGCCGCCTTGTCGCATGGCTTGGTCGGCCTGCATCAGCAGCGAGCCGGCGCCCTGCGCGTCCAGACCAGGCAGCTTCAGGCGGGTCAGGGACGAGATGCCGCCTGCAAAGGCCTCTACGTTGGGCATGGTGAGCGTCTGGCGTGCCACGCTCGTCGCGAACTGCTGAACGGCCGCCATCACCTCCTGAGCCTGGGCGACGTTGCCACCCTTCTCGAGGCTTTCGGCCAGGATCGCGCCCAGCTTCTTGCTGCTGGTCTCGTCGATGGTGACGCGCACGCCGCGCATCGACGAGAAGAAGCCAACGCCGGCGCTCGGGTCCATGCCGTAGGCCCGACTGAAGCCGTAGGCGTTGCGGAGCTCGTCCTGCAAGCCGCCCATTCCTCGCAGATTGCCACCGCGGGCAAACTGACGGGCGTAGGCCGCGGACTCGACGCTGCTCAGACCGAAGCCTGCCGATGCCCCCCGATTGAGGTCACGCAGGGTGTTGAAGTTCACCCCGACATCGCCCAGTTGGCGCTTCAGAAAGTCGATGGTGTGAGATTCTTGAGTGGCGATGCCGTGGGCCTGCACCAGACCGGCGATTGCCGCACCGATTCCGGCCATCCCGGCACCGGCCAGGCCGTAGCGCAGGCCACCGGAGAGCACAGACGCAGCGCCCGGCGTGCCGGCCATCTGCCCCAGACCGACAAGCCCTTGATGCAGACCGGAATGAGCGAAACGGCTGAAGTTGTAGCCATACCCCGACCGACCGTGCGACGGCGCCATGGGCTGGCGCATGGGCGCATGCGGCACCACCGGCACGGGCAGCGGAACAAGCGGGGCCGGCGCCACGCCGGGGCCGGATGGCGCGCCGGGCATCATCCGGCCGGGCACGCCAAAGCCCTTGCCGCCAGCCTTCCCGAGTTGGTCAAGGCGCTGGATCAGCGCGATGACGTTCTTCTCGAGATCCTTGATCCGCACCGACGCCCTACCGGCGGACTTCCCGATATTGTCGACGCCGGCGGCCGTGGTGTTGGTGGCCTGCTGAACGCCCTGGATGTTCGCCTGAACATCAATCCCGACACGCTGATTCATGTTCAGACCCTCGCGCCGGTGTCATGGAGGCCGGTGGCAGCCGAAAGCCGCGCCATCCGCGCAATGATCCGGGCCGCGCACTCCGGGCTCTCCTTTCGAACCTCGTCGATCACTGCGTCGTGGAAGTCCTGCATCTTCTGCATGTTCCACAGCTTGTCCAAGGCGGCCAGGACGTTGCCGATGATGCCGTTACGCAGGCTGACCGACTGGCAGAAGGCCTTCAGGAGCTTGATTTCTTCGTCACCGGCATCGCTGTGCTTGATCGCATGCCGCCGCACCATCAAGCAGTCCTGCCAAAGCTCCTCGAGGCGTCCAATAAGGTTGAGACTGCGTCGGGCCTCGCCGGGGGTGAGGCCGTCGGTGGGCTGACTGGTGGGAAGTGTCGCGGGCGACACTACCTGCGACAAAGCGGCAGGATCCTTGATGCCGCGGAAAAGCGCATCTCTCGCCGCCGCCAGATCTGCCTTGGACGGCTTGTATCGGTTGGCCTCCGTGATCCAGTTCGCCCAGGTCTTCGGGGGCACGTGCGCCCACTGCGGCTCCCGCAGTTCTGCCAATCCACGGCGACCTTGGTTGCCGATGTGTGCCCGGATTGCGGCAAGGGCTTCGGACTTGCCTTCGAGTGAGGATCTACCCATTTTCATTCTCCATCAGCATTCGGATAACAGGATTCCCGCATCACGACTGTTTGACGCAAAGAGGAATTTCCCTTTTTGCAGCGAATGCCGGCGGACACGGGAGAGCGGGAAAGGCCTTGCAACCCGCTCCAGCCAAGGGTTTCCGCTTTCCGGTTTGATTCAGGAGAGCAGAGTGGCGTGTCTGGGGCCGCGGCTTGGATCCAAGCCCGCTGCTGTGTTTTCTCGGGCGGGGAGGCGGGGGCGCGTCACCCATCGAAGCCGCCCCTGCGGCCCGATTTCTCGGTTTTGCTTGCCGAGCCTCCAGGGTGGGTGCCGTCGTAGTCGGTGAAGCGCATCCGCGGGCCGTCCAGGGCGAGCAGGCATTCCCCGGTTGGGCCGTTGCGGTTCTTGCGGATGAATAGCTGCGCCAATCCCTCCCACTCCGGCGCCGTGCGATTCATGTCCTCGCGGTGGAGCATCGCCACCACGTCCGCGTCCTGTTCGATCTCGCCGGAGTCGCGCAGGTCGGCCAGGGTGGGCTGGCGGTTCGGCCGCCCCTCGCTGGCCCGGTTGAGCTGGGCGAGGGCGATCACTGGCACCTTCAGTTCTTTGGCCAGCGCCTTGAGCCCACGGGAGATGCTGCCCACCTCCTGTGTTCGGTTGTCGCCGGTGCCGCGCATGAGGCCCAGGTAATCGATCACCACCAGCCCCAGACCGTGGGCGCGCTGGATGCGGCGGGCCTTGGCGCGGACGTGGGCGACGGTGACGGCCGGCGTGTCGTCGATGAACATCGGCCAGGCCATCGAAGCACCTACCGCAGTGCTCATGCGGTCCCAGTCATCGCGGGCATTGGTGCCGGCGCGCATCGCCTGCACCGAGACACCAGAGCGGGCTGCCAGGATGCGGGCGGCGATCTCGCGGCGGGTCATCTCGAGGGTGAAGAACAGCACCGGCGTGCCGCTGGCGGCCACGTGGGCGGCGATGTTGCAGCCAACGACGGTCTTGCCGACGCTGGGGCGGGCGGCCACGATCACCAGCTGCCCCGACTCAAGCCCGCCGGTCATCTCATCGAAGCGGGTGAAGCCGGTAGCCAGCCCGGCCAGGTGTCCGCCTCGCTCGCTGCGTTGATCTACGTCGGCCAGCACGTCGCACAGCAGGTCTTGCAGGCGGGCCGGCTCGCTGTCGGAGTGGTCCAGCAAGGCCAGCATTCCGGCCTCGGCTTCGGCGGCGATCTCGGCCGGCGAGCGACCCGCCGGGCTCGCGCAACCGGCCAGCACATCGGCGGCGATCTGCTGCAGGCCGCGCAGGGTGGCTTTCTCGCGGACGGTGCGGGCGTAGGCGCCAGCGTGGGCCGCCAGGAATCCGACGTTGGCCAGTTCGCCCAGGTAGGCCAGCCCGCCGGTTTGCTCGGCTTCGCCCCGGGCTGCCAGGGCATCGGAGACCGTGAGCACGTCCACCGGCTTGCCGGCATCGTGCAGGGCCTTCGCGGTGGCGTAAATCCGGCGGTGGTCATCCCGGTAGAAGTCGGCCGCACCGACGGCGCCCTCGATGCGGTCAAGCACGCGGGCACCGTCGCAGAGAATCGCCCCCAGCAGGCCTTGCTCCGCTTCGAGGGAATGGGGCGGCAGGTTGCGCAGGTCGGGGGCATTCATGCTGAGGGCTCCCGGTGGTACTTGTTCTCGAGCGTGCGGGCGAAGCCGGACGGGGACATCAGAAAATCGATGTCAGCTATGAACGGCGGCCGGCCATTGCTCCCCGGCGCCTTGCCGGTCAAGAAGTCGGAGCCGGCGCAGATCTCGAAGAACTGTTGCCACGCAGCGAGACCTTCCGCGCGGGTGGCGTAGCCGAAGGGCTTGCACGTCAGCTTGGCGGCTTCCGTCCACCGGGCCTTGATGGCTGCCTTCCGCGACTTGCTGAGGATCTTGCACCGGGGATTGTCCGGCATGGCTTCGTGGTACAGATCAACGATTTCGCGGTAGGGGCAGGAGTCGGCAGCTTTGCTGCAGACAGGGGGCGTGTCCCCCTCTGCTTTTACTTCCTGCTCCTGTTCCTGCTCCTGTTCCTGTTCCTGATTAGGCATAGTCTTACCGGAAGGCTTCCCCGAAGGCTTTCCGGAAGCCTTACCGGAAGGCTTTCCGTGAGCCTCGAAAGCGCCCGCGAATGCACTGGAAAACCCCGGCCCCAAGGAACAAACGAAGGTTTTGATCGCCTCCAGGGCCTCGAGCTTCAGGGGACACTCGGGGAGCAGGTCAAACTCGGCCGACCAGCTCTTCACCACGTTCGGCGACTCGGGTTTGTTGTGCTTGATCGCGTTCGGTAGCCACATCAGGCGGGCCGCGAAATCGGCTTTCGCCATGCCTTGTTCAGAGACTTCCCGAAAGGCTTCGTCGAAGGCTTCCAGAGGCCAGCCCAGCTCTTCAGCCATTGCAGCCCGCCCCGCCCGGAAGAGCCCGGGAATCGGGCCGGTGTGGGGGCCGGTCAGCAGGAAGAAGCACAGTCCTTGCCCGCTGGGCTGCACGGGCGAAAGCGCCCGGAACTTCTCATCGCTCCAGATGCGGACCTCGACCTTTCGATAGCGGCTCATCGTGCAGTCCCCCACGGCTGCCGGCGGTCGTGCGTCGCTGCTCGGCAATCGTCCATCACCCGCGCCAGGGCCTCGCGCGCCAGGTCGTGCAGGAAGGCGAAGCAGCGCCCGTTCCACCCCCAGTAGATCGCCGGGGCTTCGAGCTGTTGGGTGAAGGCGTACAGGCCGCGGATCGCTTGGAAATGCACCGGTGCGTGAAACTGGATCGTCAGCGTCGGCACGCTCGGGCGCCCGTCGCGTAACCAGCCGGCCGGGCTGCGGTCGTGGTGCCCAGAAGGGAAAGGGGCGTGGTGGGTATGTCCCATGTTCAAGCCCCCAGCCAATCCACGTCACCCGCGCCGGGTATGTCGGCGAACGGATCGCCCGCTGCCGCGCCGCCGGCCTGGTCCTGCTTCGCCTTGGGCTTTCGGGGGCGTGGCGTGGTGCTCGCCACCTCGTCGGCCACCAGATCAAGAGAGGGGCGGGCAGTGCCGTCCTTGGCCTGCCAGGTGGAGACCTTCAGCGTGCCCGCCAGCGCTACCGATGCGCCGGCCTTGAGCTGCAGCAGCCGGGCCACGGCGTCATCGTGGAAGGCGATCACAGAGCAGAACACCCGGCCGTCGTCGCCTTGTGGAACTGAAAGCCGGGCGAGGGCGAAGGGGCGGCCGTTCCTGCCGGTGCGCTCTTGTGGGGCGGCCACCAGCTCGCCGGAAATGAGAGCGCGGATCATGCTGCCGCCTCCTTCCTGAGCGCTTCTATCCCCGCCTGCAGAACCGGTGCCAAGCAAGCCGCCAAGCCTCCGGCAGTCACCCACACGGGGCCGTCCGCCTCGGCGAATGCAAGGGTCAGGTGATGGGCGATGGATTCGGCCGCTTGGGCCTGGTTCGTAAGCGTCGTCCCTATCCCGTCTTGACGCCTCAGACCCTCAGCCTCTCCAGGCGCTCATTCACCGCAGACAAATCAAAGCGCCCGGGCTCGAAGTCCTCCCCGCACCACGCCCGCATGGCGTGGTGTTCGGGGTGGTCCGGGTCAAGGATGGCCTCCAGGAAGTCGGCGTAGCCCGGCGCGCCGCCCACGTCTTCGGGCGGAGCGGCGTTGGCGCCGGTGAGGCACAGGGCGCTGGCCGACAGGATGGGATCCGGCGGGTGGCGTTTCTCCACCTTGATCCGGTGTTCCCAATGATCGCCGAAGTCGTAGAGGTAGGTGAACGACTTCATGCCCGCGAGCGCCGTCTTGAGCTGGATGCGCTGCTCGGAACGGGGCGGATCGCCCCAGTCGAACTCCGGGTCGGGGACGCCGTACCGCTCTCCGGCGATCTCGAATTCGTGCAGATGCCCCCCGTGCCAGCCCATGACGCACTGGATGACGTGATGAAGCCTGGCGAGGGTGATCGACTCGGGGACGACGATCCGGCGCCAGATGGCGGGCTTGATCCCGGCAAGGTCGATGCGCAGTTGCAACAGATCGACCGGTTTGCGGGGGCGCGGCTTGAGGGGGACGACGGTGCTCATGTCAGGCGGCGTTCAGAAGGGGCTTGGCAGGATCGAGGTTCCAGGGCAGCAGTTCGTCTGTAGTGGTCTAATTTCCACGGACACCTCGATAGGTGGATCATTCACCGTTCGAG
>ERZ650311.19-NODE-19-length-103592-cov-9.580314_pt1 | contig 103592 bp, 83 predicted proteins | sample MGYA00376247_ERZ650311 | MGnify/ENA primary metagenome ERZ650311 (study PRJEB26733, sample SAMN07839324) | wastewater metagenome | biome: small river; feature: stream; material: water | place: USA: North Carolina | collected 2016-07-28 ... | reverse complement strand
GCCCTGGCTCCATTGTGCCGATCATCAAGTGGCTCCTATGTGCCGGTCGGTGACACTTGCGCGAGGCCGGCATCTAGCGTCTTCGGACACTGCCTCTGGCAGGTCGGATCGGTAACCAGCACCTTGCCGACGATCCTTCGGTAGCGGTCCCGCTTGCTCCACTGGACGTCGACATCCTTGCCGAACACGAGCGTCGACAGGGACCTCTTCGAGCGCTGCCCAAATGGCTGCGCCTTCTCGGGCGCATCGATACCGGCAACCCGGATCTTGTGTTGTTCGCGGTTGGCATCCAGCACGGTGATCGTGTCCCCGTCGGAAACGCCCACCACGGTGCCGCTGAGTGTCGCTGCGTGGACGGAGACGCTCGCGACCAGCATCGTGGACATCAGCAGTTTTCTCGCCTGAATCTTTGTTCTCCTCGCACCTGTGATGCCAAGACGGGCAACTTCCATCAACATGTGGTCATTTTATCCCTGACGATCTGAACGACGTCATGGATGCTCGAAATGAGTTGAAACTTGTGGATTCTGATGGTGTTGGGCGGGCAGTCCCGCGAGGTGATTATGCTGACTGACGACAATGATCACCTGCCGCAGCCGGCAGCATCCGGCCATTAGCTGTCCGTGGCGGTTACATTTGAAAATTCTGCGTCCGACCCCGCTGAACGGCTGCTTTTAGGCGTCCAAATTGATGGGGAGAATTTCAGTACCCGGCCAGAAGCGGTAGTTTGTCCTCGGCAGTAAGCTGCCGGTCAAAGGGCTGCTCAACTCTGAAACCTGCCGGATACCCTATTCACACATATCGGCCAGGGCGGTCATTGGGCCTGTGGCCAAACTTGGGCAGCAATGTGCCAGTTACCTGAAGTATGGCCGATCTTACGTAAATAGTCGGCGCCGGCGGGACGGCAGGTTGTCGCGTCCCGCCCCGGCTTTCAGTGCGCGATTGGCTGGAAACCTGGGTCGTCGAAATACTTGCCGTAGTTGTCGAGCGCACCGATAACCTTGACCGCACCGTCCATGCGCTTGGCCTGCTTCACCTTGCCCGCCATTTGTTCGGCGCCGGCGAGCAGGTCGGCGATGATGAGGTGCAACTGCTCATCGGCCTGGGTGCCGAGCTTGCAGTTGGCAACCATATTGCCAACTGCATCCTCCACTTTTTTCGCCAACGCCCCGTAGCCCTTGGACGACAGCTTGTTCTCATGAATCGCGTGCAGTGAGGATGCCATCGACTGGCGAATTTCGCCCATGGACTTGCGCAGCGGGGCGTCCGTTTCCCATTTCTTGCCGGCGTTGAGTTGCAAGGTGGCGGACGTCGTGCCGTGGCCATGGTCGTGGGCTTCGTTCGCTGCGAAGGATGGGCCGGTAGCGGCAAGGGTCAGCACAGTCAGGGCGGTCAGAAGGTAGGGTTTCATGGGTGTGATTCTCCAGAACAGATGATGGTTGATGGGAGCACTCAATTGGCAATGATTCCGACGATATCGCTTCTTCAGCTTGGCCAATTATGCTCATCGAAGCTGAACGCCGGATGAACAAACAACCCAGTGTGTGCAACAACAAAATGCTGGTTCACTTCTACCGAAAACTACCGTGTTGCCTGGGGTGATAAGCAAACCCCACGGCGCCATCTTCAGTCTGGCGAGTGCAATGGTGAGAGTCAAACTGCCGGCAGTATCAACGAGACTTGAAGCCCGCCCAATGAGGATTTAGCCAACACCAAATCACCACCGTACATTCGCGCCAAGTCGGCGGTTATGGCAAGCCCCAGACCCGTACCGGGAACCTGCTCATCCGCGCGAACCCCTCGTTTGAGTACATGATCGCATTCGGTCTCGGCTATGCCCTTGCCGTCGTCATCGATGCTCACCCGGAGTTTGCCAGACTCGTCCGAGACTTGAATCTCGATCCGTGATCTGGCCCACTTCGACGCGTTATCGATCAGATTCCCCAGCATTTCCTGTAAATCCTGTTCTTCACCACGGAATGCCAGATTGGCTTGATCAGGATGCACGACAAACTCAAGCTGGCGGTCTGCATGCACCCGCTGCATGACCCGCACCAGTCCCTGGATGACAGGCTCAACGGCGGTGCGTATGCCAGGAACTTGTACCGATGCGGCAGCCTGTGCCCGGCTCAGGTGGTAATCGACCTGCTTGCGCACGGCATCGACTTGCGATGCGACCAGACGTGCCAAGTCGTCATCTCCCTTCTTGGGAGCATTGGCGGCATTGGCGAGGACGCTCAGCGGCGTTTTAAGCGCATGGGCAAGGTTGCCGGCTTGCGTTCGGGCACGCTCGACCACTTCAGCGTTTTGCGCCAGCACCGTGTTGAACTCATTCACCAGCGGCATGATCTCGTTCGGGAAGGTGCCTTCCATGTTTCGGGCATCTCCGTGCCGGACACGCCCTAGGGCGTTTTGCATGCTACGTAGTGGAGCAAGCCCGACGAATACCTGCATCAAAGCGGCGAGCGTCAATCCCATTCCAAGTATGCCCAGCGCCATCCAAAGATGGCCTTTGAAGTCCTCGACAGGCACTGTCATCAGACTTTCATTGGCCGCAGTCATCAACCTCAGGGAGTGAGTGTCAATGGTGACGGTGCGTTCCACCACTCTTAGAGCAACTCCTTGGGGGCCTTCAATCCGATGCTGATGAATCTCTCCGTCCGCCGGGGTATCGGCCGGGACCGTCAATGTTTCATCCCACAGTGAGCGGGAACGCAAAACAGCCTTGACGGGTTGCTCATCCGCAGCGGGGATGCGATCGATCTGCCAATACAGGCCGGACAGGGGCTTGTTAAGGCGCGGGTCACTCGGAAGCAATCGAACCTGGGCCTGATTCTGCTCATCGAGAATTAGTTGGGCTGTTAGCTGATCCAGATGATTCTTCAGTTCCACATCGAACTGGGCTTCGACATGCTGATGAAAGAGTTGGCCAAGCCCCCAGCCCGCAACCAGAATCGAAATGACGATCCAGACGAGCGTGCCCGCCAAGAGACGTATACGCAGGGAGTTGCGTAAGAAGGCAAAGTTCATTGTGCTTTGTTGAGCCGGTAGCCCAATCCGCGCACGGTTTCGATCAGGCCCGGTGGCAGTTTCTTGCGCAAGCGCGCGATAAATACCTCGACCGTATTCGAATCACGATCGAAATCCTGCGCGTAAATATGTTCGGTCAGCTCCGCACGGGAGACGATTTCACCCGGATGGTGCATCAGGTAAGCGAGAACGCGGTATTCATGGCTCGTCAGCGTCAGGGCAGTTCCATCCACACTGACACGGCTAGTACGGGTATCCAGTGTCAGCGGACCGCAAACCAACTCGGTACTGGCATGGCCGCCCGCACGGCGAATCAGGGCCCGGAGCCTCGCCAGGAGCTCTTCCATGTGAAAAGGCTTGGTCAGGTAGTCGTCCGCGCCGGCATCGATGCCGGCCACTTTCTCCCGCCAGGTATCGCGTGCCGTCAGGATCAACACCGGTAAAGTACGACCTGCCGTACGCCATTTCTTGAGAACCGTGATGCCATCCATCTGCGGCAGGCCGATGTCGAGGACGATGGCATCGTAGGGTTCGGTCTCCCCCATGAAATGACCATCGACTCCGTTGTGGGCGACATCCACGACATAGCCGACCGATTGGATGCCTTCGACCAGCTGTGCCGCCAGCGTCGGCTCATCTTCGACGACCAGAATGCGCATTAGCGGGGCTCTCCTTGCTCGTGTGGTTTATGCGGTTTGCCCGGCTTCTCCTTGAAACCGAGGATGGTGCCATCTCGAGCCTGAATTTTCAGCTTCATCAAGGCGCCTCCCTTGCGCAATAACTTGATTTCATAAACCCACTCACCCTTTTCGCGGTCGAGTTCAACTTCCATGACCTTGCCGGGATAGTCGCGTTCGACCCGATCAAGAATCGTGCGCAAGGGCAGCACGTCCCCCGCCTCGACGGCTTGGCGGGCACGTTCATGGTCAGCGTTATCTGCTGCGTAACTGACTCCCGTACCCAACATTGCCACCATTATCCAAATGAACAAGCCTGTCAGTGTGCGGCGCGATTGGGTGGTGATTCTCGACGACATACTCAACTCCGCAGTTTTCCAGTCTGATCTTTTAGCGCTTTGAATATGAACGCAGGATGAACAAGCGATTCAGCCTTCATTCAGACAGGGAGGCGCAAAGTGCGCTCCACAGTCCGATAACCGCAAGGAGAAACGCATGAAGAACATGTTGTTCGTCACCTCAGGAATTGTCGCCATGATACTCAGCACCGCGACACTCGCCGGTCCGCGCGAAGATTTGCTAACCCAGTATGCCGCAGCCGCCAAGGCAACGAGCTTTTCAGCAGCACGTGGGCAAACCTTACATACCCAGAGCTTTTCTGGTGGGAAGCCTGACACGCCTTCATGTACAACCTGTCACGGCAAGGACACCCGGGGGGCCGGCCGGGCGCTGACCGGCAAGACCATCGAACCGGTTGCCGTGTCGGTGATGCCAATGCGTTATACCGATCCGGCCAAGGTCGAAAAGTGGTTCAAGCGCAATTGCACCGAAGTATTGGGGCGCGAATGTACCCCGCAGGAGAAGGGTGACTGGCTCACCTTCGTGATTGGTCAGTAATCCCATTCAAAGGAGACTCCCGTGCGCATTCCCTATCGCCCACTTGCCATCGGCCTCGTGACCTTGGCTTTTTCTGCCCTTGTATTAGCCCGTGCCCTGGCCGGTGACCGCCATTACTTTGCCCCGGTGGCCAATCCAGTCGTCAAAGAAGAGTGTGGAAGTTGCCATCTGGCCTTTGCACCCTCGATGCTCCCGGCGCGATCCTGGCAGCGCATGATGGGCGAGTTGGACAAGCATTTCGGAGATAACGCCAGCCTCGATCCGGCCGCCGCCGAGAAGATTACGAACTATCTCGTTGCCAATGCAGGTGATGCGGGGGGCCAGCGCTACAGCAGCAAATTGCTCAAGGGCGTGGCCACCGGGGCTGCTCCACAGCGCATCACGGAATTGCCCAAATGGGTGAGCGAACATCGCAAAGTGCCCGACTGGGAGTGGCGCCACAAGGAGGTACGCACCAAAGCGAACTGTGTCGCCTGCCATACCGCAGCAGAACAAGGCTATTACGAAGAATGACTATTTCAGACGCTTTCCTGAGTAGGAGGATTTCACCATGCGACCATTAACCATCACTGCACTGCTTGCCACAGTTTTCGTCTCAGTTTCGAGTCATGCCCAGGATGTCCGCTCTGCCAAAAACGACACGGCGAGATGGCTATCGATTCCCGAAGTGGCCGCCAGATTGGAATCTGCCGGTTATCGAAATATCGAGAAGATCGAACGTGAAGGCGGCAGCTATGAGGTCAAGGCCGCCGACCAGGCGGGCCGGCGGATCAAGCTGTATGTGCATCCCCAAACTGGCGAGGTCATCGACCAGCGGCAGCGTGACAAATACGACGGTGGCCATGCGAAGAGCAATCAGCGCAGTTCTGCTGACTGCAACGAGCGACGCTGCCGTGATGACTTGCCCCAACCGGGAACCATTCAACCTGCCGCTGGAAAATGATCCATCAGGAGTTCTGACATGAAATTCTTGCTCGGCTCGCTACTCGCCATCGTCTCACTGGCTTGGGGAATGGATGTGCTTGCCACAGGTGGAAGCAGTGGCGGCACTCTGCCATGGGTAATCCGGCAGGAAGCGCTCTATCTGAGTGGGCTGCTATCGATCGCTTTGATGTCGCTGGCGATGTTTTTGTCCACACGTCCCGCTTGGCTCGAAACCCCGCTGGGCGGTATGGATCGAGTCTATCGGACCCATAAATGGGCCGGCATACTCGCGGTGAGCTTCGCCGTAGTGCATTGGCTGGTAGAGGAAATCGTCGGAGACATTCTGAAAGCGATGGTCGGACGCGAAGGCCGCATACCCAAGGAGCAATTCACCGGCTTCCTGGAAGTGATGCGCGACCTAGCGAAGGACATGGGGGAGTGGGCGTTTTATCTTGTACTGGCAATGCTGGTCATCACCTTATGGAAGCGGTTTCCCTATAAAACCTGGCGGGTAGTGCATCAGGCAATGCCTGTGCTTTATCTGATGCTGGCGCTGCATGCAGCTATGCTCGCTCCGACAGATTACTGGACCCAACCAGTCGGCATTCTCATCGCGTTGCTTGGCGTTGCCGGAATTTATGGCGCCCTGTACTCGCTGGTGGGTCGCATCGGGAGAGCACGCCGCGCCAGCGGGACAGTGACGGCCATCGAGCAACCTTCCCCGGATGTGCTTGCCGTCAAGTGCCAACTCGACAATAACTGGCGAGGTCATCGCCCTGGTCAGTTCGCATTCATTTCCTTCGACGAAAAGGAGGGGGCTCACCCATTCACGATCGCCAGTGCTGATCGGGGTGATCGAAGCATCAGTTTCCAGATCAAGGCGCTCGGTGATTACACCCGCACCCTGGGCAAGCGACTGAAGGTCGGTCATGCCGTCAAGGTTGAGGGGCCTTATGGTCGCTTCGACATGGCCCGGCAGGATTCGAGCGCCCAACAAATCTGGATTGCCGGTGGGATCGGGGTGACGCCGTTTCTGGCCTGGCTGGACTCCTTGCAACAGACACCGAGCCAGGTTTCAGCGGACCTCCACTACTGCACCCGTGATCGAACCAATGATCCCTTTGTCGCCCGCCTCGAGGCAAGCTGCGCCGCCTTGCCCGGAATCCGTCTGCACATTCATGGCGCCCAACAGGGCGAAGCATTAAGCGCAGCCGATGTGGCGGATACGCTAAATGGCTCGCGCCGTTTGGAAATCTGGTTCTGCGGGCCACAAGGCTTGGCCGAAAAACTCAAACAAGAACTCGGACGAATCGGACAAGGCCGGTTCAGTTTTCATCAAGAAGCATTTGAAATGCGGTGACCCCTCTAATCGGTCTGTACGACTGCTCGACTCAGTAACCCGTCGTTCACAGGCGAGCCAATTTTTACCAGCCAAGGACAACAGTCGCTGCGAAGGCGACGTTGGGTTGAAAGACCGACCGTCTCTTCAGGGTCGCCAGCGCTCAGTGACGAATGGCTGCTTCCAGGAAGCGAAACTTCAACGGCGGCTTTACGGCGATGAGCTCGGAGAGGGCAAGTTCGCGTCCCGACCCTTTGCAGACTGTCGCGGCGTCAGGGATTCAGCGGCGGGTATCCGACTTGAGCGGTCACAGCGGACGACTGTCCGCGGACAATTGCTCGGCCTGAACGGTCATTCATGTATCGCCAAATGAGCGACCGCAATGAACAGCACACCTTTTATTGGCTGGCTGTAGCTCAACCTGACAGAATTAGGCTACACGACGAAAATCAGCTATTCGGGAAGCACGAACCAAAGCCATTGGCTTGTCGCCTTTTGGCTTATTATGCTTCCCGAAACAGGCTCGCCTTCTACTTCAACACGAAGCGAACCGTTGCCAGGGCTTTGCCCGGGACGGATACGAAGGCCACAATCTTGCTGTTGGCCAGTTTGAAACTGCCTGTGGCCTCCAGTTGCTGGCCGGCCGGTTTCAACTCGACTTCCTGCTTGTCGGCGCCGATGAGGATGGTCAGTTTGGCGTTGGACTTCGAGACATCCACCGGCTTGCCATGATCGCGCAAATGCAACTGAATCAAATCCGGCTTGGCAACCAGTTCGTAATCCATATCCTTGACCTCGCTGACGACACCACCGTGGCGCGGCTGGTGGGCGTGGCCGTGCTCGTGGCCACCGGCGGCGAAGGCAAGGCCGGACATGGAGAAGGTAAAAGCGGCGAGAAGATGAATCGGTTTCATGGGTTTTCCTTTTGTGAAATAAAAATCAAAGCGCGCCGGCATCGCGGTCGGCCATCAGGCGTTCCACGTCCTTACGACCAAACAGCCAGAACATGGCGGGCGTCAGGAAGGTGTCGAGCAGGGTTGAACTGATTAACCCAGAGAAAATGACCACCGCGACTGGATGCAGGATTTCCGTGCCCGGCCGCTCGGCCTCGAACAACAATGGCGCCAGTGCGAAGGCCGTCACCAGCGCCGTCATCAAGACAGGAGAAAGACGTTCCAGCGAGCCGCGCAGGATCATTTTCTGATCGAAATTCTCGCCTTCCATGCGCATCAGGTTGATGTAGTGGCTGACCTTGAGAATGCCGTTGCGTACCGAAATGCCGGCCAGCGTGATGAAGCCGACCAGCGCGGCGACCGACAGCGGTTGCCCGGAAAGCCACAAGCCGAGGACTGCGCCGACCAGTGCCAGCGGAATGTTGGCCATGATCAGCGCCGACAGGACGACCGATTTGTAGCGGCTGAAGAGCACCACGAACATCAGCACCAGCGAGACGATGGAGAGCAGACCAACCAGCCGCGAAGCCTCTTCCTGCGCCTGGAACTGGCCGCCCAGGGTGATGAAGTAGCCTTCAGGCAGTTTGCTTTCGCCGACGACCTTACGGATGTCCTCGACAATCTCGGACAGTGCCCGACCTTGCGCGTTGGCCGAAAGCACGATGCGCCGCTTGCCGTCGTCGCGGCTGACCTGGTTCGGTCCGTCACTGTCCTCGATGGTGGCGATTTTTGACAAGGGTATCGGGCCGCCGGGTGTCTCCAGCAATATCTGCCCCAGCCCTTGCAGCGAGCGCGCCGGCTCCGGCAGGCGCACGACCAGCGCAAATCGCCGGCTGCCCTCGACCACCTGCGTCACCTTCTCGCCCTCGACCAGGCTTTGCAGCGTCGCCAGAATCTGCGGCGTCGGCACGCCATATTGCGCGGCTGCCGCGTAGTCGATGCGGACCTTGATCTGCGGCGCCAGCACCTGCTTCTCGATTTCCAGATCGGCAATGCCGGGAATGCCGGCCAGCCTGCCGCGCAACAGATCGGCTTGGCCGCGCAGCGTGTCGAGATCGTCGCCAAAAATCTTGATGGCGATCTGCGAGCGCACACCGGAGAGCATGTGGTCGATACGGTGCGAGATGGGTTGGCCAATGGCTATCGCTGCCGGCAGGTTGATCAGGCGGGCGCGAATGTCGGCCGAAATCTCGTCCATTGAACGTGTCATTTCGGACGCCGGCTTCAGGCCGACATCCAGTTCGCTGACGTGAACACCTTCGGCATGCTCGTCGAGTTCCGCCCGGCCACTGCGTCGCCCGACGTGCACCACTTCCGGCACCGCCTTGACCAGCACCTCAGCCTGTTGCGCCAAGGCCGACGACTCGGCCAGCGTGACGCCGGGGTTGAGGCGCATCCCGATCAGCAGCGTTCCCTCATTGAAGGGCGGCAGGAAGGTCTTGGGGAAGAAGGGCACAGCGACCGCTGCCACCAAAATGGCGATAGCACCGGCCGCCAATGCCGCTTTAGGCCGGTTGAGCACCGCCTGCAAACTGCGGCCATAGCTGGCTTTCAGCCAGGCCAGCAGTTTCGTATCGCCATGATCGAGCGACTTCATGCTTGGCAACAGGTAGAAAGAGAGCACCGGCGTCACCGTCACCGACACCACCAGCGAAGCCAGCGTCGAGACGATAAAGGCAATGCCGAGCGGCACGAACAAGCGCCCTTCCATACCGGGCAGCGCGAACAGTGGCAGGAAAACCAGCACGATGATGATGGTTGCATAGAGGATGGCCGACCGCACCTCCATCGTCGCATGGGCGACCAGTTCAATCGGGTGCATCCGGTGATCGTGATGCTTGGCCCGATCTTCCTTCAGGCGTCGCAGGACGTTTTCGACGCCGACCACGGCGTCATCGACCAAGCCACCGATGGCGATGGCCAGGCCACCCAGCGTCATGGTGTTGATCGACAGGCCGAAATAGTCGAAGACCAGCGCCGTCATGAAAATCGACACCGGTATCGCAGTCAGCGCGATCACCGTTGGGCGCAAGGTGCCCAGGAAGAAGAACAGGATGACCGCGACGAAGACCGATGCCCCGATCAGCTTGCCTTGCAGCGTGCTGATCGACGATTCGATGAAACTGGCCTGACGGAACGTCACCTTGGGTGCCTCCATGCCGGCCGGCAGCGATTTCTTCAGGTCTTCCAGCGCGGCCTCGATGCTCCGAGTCAAATGGATGGTGTCCGCCGTTGGCTGCTTCTGGATGCCCAGAATCACCGCCGGTTTGCCCTCGAAACCCGCGTCACCCCGCTTGATGGCAGGTGCGAAGGTCACGTCGGCGATTTGCCGCAATAAAACAGGTTGACCGTGACGGGCCGTCAGCGCCAGGTTCTTCAGGTCGTCGAGGCGCGACGTGCGGCCGAGATGGCGAATCAGGTACTCGCGGCCGTTGAGTTCAAGGAAACCGCCCGAGGTGTTGGCCGAGTAGCCCTTGAGCGCCCCGGTCAACTGCTCGTGCGAGATGCCCAGTTCGGCCATCCGGGTCGTGTTCGGCTGCACCTGGAACTGGCGCACCTCGCCGCCGATGGGGATGACCTGCGCCACGCCGGCGATGGCCATCAGCCGCGGACGCAGCACCCAGTCGGCGTATTCGCGCACCTGCATCGGCGAAATCTTCGCCGTGTCGATGGGAATCGCGATCTGCATGATTTCGCCCATGATCGAGCTGATCGGCCCCATGCGCGGCGTGACGCCGGTCGGCAGCCCTTCCTCCATCGAAGAAAGACGTTCCGACACCATCTGCCGCGCCCGGAAAATCTCCGTTTTCCAGTTGAAGGTGACATAAATGAAAGAGAGGCCGGCACTGGATACCGAACGCACGCTTTCCACACCGGGCAAACCGTTCATGGTTGTTTCGAGCGGGAAGGTGATCAGTTGCTCTACTTCCTCGGCAGCCATGCCGCCGGATTCGGTCATGATCGTGACCGTCGGTTTGTTGAGATCCGGAAACACATCCACCGGTGTGCGCGAGAGCGTGAACGCCCCATAAGCCATCAGCACCAGGCTGGCGATGATGACCAGCAGGCGGTTGGCCAGGCTGTTGTCGAGAAGCCACTTGAACATGATTGGCCCCGCTTAGCGTATCTGGTTGATCAGGGTCGCTGCGCGGACGGCAACCCGATCCCCGGTTTTCAATCCGCTGGTCACCGCCACGTGGGTGCCGTCCAACGGCTCGGCGGTTACCGTGCGCGGCTCAAAGCGTTCCGGCGCGGTCTTGATCCAGACGATGCTCTGATTCGCAGGATTCTTCATAAGCGCCGCCATCGGCACGCGGATGCCCGGCACCGTGCTGCGCGTCTGTACGAAGACCCGAACCGGCTGGCCGACGGCCAATGCCGCCAAAGCGCTTCCCTCGCCCCGAAAGGTCAATGGCAGGGCCTGCTCGCGCAGGCTCCGGGCAACACCGACCAGGCGTAGCGGCAACTTCTGCTCGCCGACGGCAACAAAAGCCCCGGCCACATCGTTGGCGATGGCCATGTCGAAAGCCAGCGCCTCGATCAGCAGGCGCTCCGGATTGACGATCTCGAACAGGATTTCGCGGGCTTCGAGCACCTGACCGGAAACGACGTTGGCCGAGGCGATAACGCCGCTGACCGGTGCCACCAGTTGTTCATTGGCAACGGCGGCTTCCGCTTCCTCAATGACCTTGCGCGGCACGGTGTCGGCCAGTTCGCGCAGGCGGCGCACACGGCTCTCGGCCAGCGAACGACTGTTGCCGCCGACTTCCGGCGTCACGTAAGCCAGCACCTCGCCCTTCTTGACCTGCTGGCCAGGCAGCGGCAGGCCGCGTGGCCCCGGTGTGACCCGGCCGGCGACGATGGCCTGCACCTTGCCGCCGGCATTCGGGTCCATGACCACCTTGCCGGCCAGTTCATGGGTACGGGGCAGTTCGCCAGGTTCAACCAGCAGGGTACGCACGCCGATCTGGCGTTGCGCCGGTTTGGGCAGGAAGACGCTGCCGTCCGGCTGGCGTTTGGGGCCATTGCCGCTGGCCGCGGGCGGGGCGTCACCATGGTCATGGCCGTCGCCGGCCAGAGCCAACGTTGAGGAAAACAAGAAGGAAAGACAAAGGACGCTTAATAACAGACGGGGCTTCATGCGGCACCTCCGAAATGCGGTTTACGGGAAGTGCGCAGGCGGCGCAACAGAGCGACAAGGAGCAGTAGCCCGCCACCGGCGGCACCACCCCACAGGGCGTATTCCTTCCAGCCATGGGAGTGGGCGGTCGTTTCGGCATGTGCCTCTTCGTGGATGTCGAGTTCACCCGCCAGCAAGTCGGTATCATTGCCAGCAATGACGGTCGCTGCTACCGATATAGCCCCCGGCTTGAGTTCCTGCATCAGGGTTGCCTCGAACTCGCCCTCGGCATGCGCTTCGACCGGGATTTTGACGCCGCCCAGTTCCAATTCGAGCTTGGCGCCTTTGACCGGGCTGCCGTCGGCATAGCGGTCGAGATAAAGCGTCAGTTGCTTGCCATTGACGACGCCGACCAGTTCAAAGGTTTCGGACGTTGCCGCAAAACGCGGCGAGGCGGGGCCGGCGGATGAAGCAGGCGCCTCACCATGGTCGTGCCCGTCACCGGCCCAGGCCAGTGGTGCCGCCAAGGCGATCCAGGCGGCCCATCCCAAAGCGGCCAGCGTGTTGGTTGTTCTCATGTTCGGGTTCCTCATTTTTGTTCGGGGAGCAGGCCCAAGGCCTGACGCAGGGCGGAGATCGCGGCGGCCAGTTCAATCCGGGCGCGGGCGTTTTGCCGTTCAGCTTCGACGGCTTCGAGTTCGATGCGCAGGCGGGTCGGCAGGTCGCTTTCGCCCAGGCGGAAGGACTTGTCGAAGAAACCCCGCGACTCACGTGCCAGTTGAGCGCGCCGCTCGGCGGCCGCCAGTTGAATGCGACTGGATTCGACGCGCACCCGCGCCGTTTCCAGATCGGCGGCCAGGCGCTCGCGCTCGAGGCGAAGTTGCTCCTCGGTTTCAAGGGCTTCAGCGCGAGCCAGGCCGAACTTGGCGCGATTGCGGCTCTCCGAACCAAAGGGGATGCGCACGCCGAGTGTGACAGTCTGCTGATAATCGTCGCCGAATGCGCCCCGCTCGCGGGTCGTGGCCAGCAACAGTTCGGGATTGTTCCTTGTCTGCACGCTGGCCAGATCGGCACTGCGGCGAGCGACTTCGGCCCGGTCGAACAGTTCGACAACTGCTGGGTGGGTCGCATCCAGAGCGGTGAAGTCGGCTGGAACAGCCGGCGGGATTTCCGGCCCGTCGCTGGCTTTCTCGTCCGGCAGTCTGCCGATCAACGCGCGCAGTTGCTGGGTGGCTGCGGCTAGCAGGCTACCGCTTTCCGCCAGCGCCACCTCGGCGCTTGCCGCCGCACCGTCGGCCTGATGCTCGTCCGAGCGGGCAAGGTCGCCGGCCTTGACCCGGCGGCGGACATCTTCGGCCAGTTTTTGCGCACTGCCCAGGCGCTCGCGGGCCAGCAACTGTTCGCCACGGGCCCGCTGCCAGTTCCACCAGGCGTCACGCACGGCGGCGGCAGTGCGCAGTTGGGTGGCCGACACCCGGCTATCTAGGGCTTTGGATTCGGCGTCGGCCAGGGCACCCTGGCGGGAGCGCTCGCCGGGCAGCCACAGGGGCAAGGTGACGCCGGCCGCGTATTCGCGGTTACCTTGATTTTTGTTCAGTTGGTCGGTTTTGCCGGCCAGTTCAAGCGATGGCGGCTGGGCCGTCCAACTGCCGGCAACTTGCCGACGCGCCTCGGCTGCATCGCGCCGCAGATCGAGGGATTGCGCCTCGGGTTGCCTTGCCCAGGCAGTAGCGAAGGCTTGCGGCAGGGTCATAGGGGCGCTGCCGGAAACTACTGGCGTTGATTGCGCCCAAAGATTGCCGGTTGATAGCGCGGCGAGCGAGCACAGCCCGGCAACAAGTAGGCGGGCCGGTAAAAGGGTCGTTCGTGAAACCGGTTTGCTTCGAGACATCCGATTCTCCAGTGATGAAAAGACACACGGGGAATCGGCGAGGTGCGACCGGGAAGCGTCGCAATGCGTCAGAGTGGATCAGTCCACCACAGCCGCAAGGGAGAAGCGCAGAAAAGTGCTATCCACCCCGCCGATTAGGCGAGGACGGACCAGTTGGGACGTTCAGGTTCAGCGAATGGCGCAGAGGATGTGGTTCCGGGCGACCCAGGAATGGCTAACGAAATGCCAGTAGCCAATGGCAAGCCAACAGCACCAAAAATTGCGACAACGCAGCCGGCATGACAGGTGCCACAGTCGTTGTCGATACCGCTAGTCAGTTTGCTGTCCGGGATACCATCGCGGTCGGCATCGGCGTGATGCTTGTGTTCGTGATGGCCAAAGTGCTGCGAGCTTGCGTCTGTTTCGTGCTGATAATAGCCAGCCACTGCCGCCCAGGAGAACTGGAAGGGCAGGAAAACGAGCAAGAGGATGGCAAGCCAGCGGCGCATGGGGCGAATTCTATCAGTGAATACGAGCGTTAAAAATGAAACGCCGTGCTTCTCCGGGGATTTGTCGGCAGGACGAACAGAGCAAAGCTGTTCGATTCAACAAAGTACTATTCTCGTTGCCATTGGTGACCTTCCGTCGCGCAAGTATCAATAGCTTTCGCCAAGTTTGAGAGATTCATTGAGGATTGTCGGATGAACAAGTCGAAGATGATTGTGGCGTTGTTGGTTGTGCTGATTGTTGGCATCGGGCTTTGGGCCACCTGGAAAACCGTATATCACACTGATGCCGACGGTCATGGACACATTCAATCGACGACTCATGAGGAAGCCATTTCTCAAGTGCTTAGCTGGATGGGTAGTTTTTATGGTTCAAAACCTACTGCGCACGACCCCAAACACGACAATAAAACCCAAAATAAACCTGGCGAGGCGGACGCTCCAAAAAACTGAGCATGCGTGGTCCTACAGTAGCGGGGGGCTCGGCGAAACCAGGCCAAGCACCCAACCTGACGACGGCTCTCACCTTTGCCACATGTACTGCTGGTGCTGCATCATGTTGTCCATCATCATTTGCTGCATGCCCATGTAGCGGTCCATCATGTACTGGCGCTGCTTCATTTGCTCCGGCGAGAGCTTCGAGTATCCCTGCCAGCCCATCATGTGGCCTCCCATCCCCATCATGTGGTCACCGGCACAGCAGCCCATCATGCCCGGGCCGCCCATGCCATGCATCATCTGCATGTTGCTCTGCATGGTCGCCCAATTTTCATTCAATAGCTTCTGCCGTACTTGGGGGTCCTGCGTCTGACGGATTTTGTCCATCTGTTCCTGCATCTTCTTCATGTTCTCTTGAGCCTGCGCCATCTGCTTGTCGAATTCAGCAACATTGGGTGCGACCTGTTTCGCCGCAGCCGCCCTGTCGCCAGAACCCTGTTGCGCGGTTGCTGCTCCCGGGAGCACCGCGAGGGCAGTTATCGTCGCTATGAGAATAATCCTGTTCATGTCGTCTCTCCTTGGTTGGATCAGCTATCAATGCGAGGCATGGCGTAACCGTTAAGCCAGCAGCGTTCTTCCCCCGCGCATTCCGTTCCGGAGAATTCCTTCCATCTTCAATTGATCATGGGAGGCCTGGAAATGGCAGGAAAGGCGGGAACGGAGCGTTGGCATCAGCGTGATGCAGGGCAGTGGCAGGCGTTGATCGGGCGCCAGGCCGGCAGCGGCCTGAGCGTGGCGGATTTCTGTCGGCGGGAGTCGATCAGCACAGCAAGCTTTTATCGTTGGCGTCGCCTGCTGGGCGGCGGCCTCGAGCAGGCGCTGCCGCGGGAGTCGACGTCGGGCTTTGTCGACCTGGGACTCTTGAGGCCGGCAGGCGAAGTGGATGAGACCGCCGTGCCCACCGGGCGGCTTGAACTGACGCTCAATCTGGGTGGCGGCGTGGTGCTGCATCTGGTGCGCGGCTGATGTTCTTCCCCGAAGGGCAGGTTCGGGTCCATCTGTATGGCCAGCCGGTCGATATGCGTAAATCCTTCAACGGTCTGTATGCACTGGCACGCCATGGCCTGCAGCAAGATCCGCTGTCCGGCCATCTGTTCGCGTTTATCAACCGGCGAGCGTCACACATAAAAGTTCTGTACTGGGATCGCACCGGTTTTTGCATCTGGGCCAAGAGGCTCGAATCCGGCCGCTTCTTGTCCGACTGGCGCCAGGTCGCGAGCCGCGAAATGGACTACACCGGCCTCAAGCTGATGCTCGAAGGCATCGAGCCGAAACGCGTCAGAAAGCGCTACAAACATCCTCCCAGTACGCCGCAAAACCCATAAGTAACAGCCGCTTGAAATATAATGGCGGCATGTCCTCCATGCCCCGCCAAGCCCTCCCGACGCTCGATGAAGCGGCTGGCTTCAGCCCCGCGCAGGTGGTCGAACTGGCGCTCGATCGGGCCACCCTCGCGCGGGATGTGGGGCAATTGCAGCAGAAGATCGCCGGCCTTGAGCACCAAGTGGACTGGTTCCGGCGTCAGATCTTCGGCCAGAAGAGCGAGAAGCGCAGTGTCCTCGCTCCTGCCGAGCAGATGAGCCTGGGGGAACTGCTCTCGCTGCCGCAGACCGGCACGCCGCCGGATGCCCCTGAGCGCAGCGTCGCCGCCCATTCCCGCAAAAACTCGCCCAAGGCGCCGGATGCCAAGGCCGAGTCGGTCAGCTTCTTCGATGAAGCCCGCGTCCCGATCGAGGTGATTGAGCTGGCGAGCCCGGAGGTCGCCGGGCTCACCCCCGAGCAGTACGAAATCATCGGCACCAAGGAAAGCTTCCGGCTCGCCCAGCGGCCGGGCAGCTACGTGGTCATCAAGTATGTCCGCCCGATCGTCAAACGCGTCGCCACCCAACTCATCAGCTGCCCGGCGGCGCCGGTGGGCGTGATCGAGGGCAGCCGCGCCGACGTGAGCTTCGTTGCCGGCCTGCTGCTGGACAAGATGGCCTATCACCTGCCGTTCCATCGGGTGCACCAACGCCTCCTGGATGCCGGCTTCAAGGTGAGCCGGCCCTGGCTCACCCAGCTGGGCCAGCAGGCGTCCTCCCTGCTCGAACCGATCTACGACGCACAGCTCGCCTCGATCCGCGCCTCGCGCGTCATCGCCATGGACGAGACGCCGATCAAGGCCGGCCAGAACGGCCCGGGCAAGATGAAGCAAGGCTACTTCTGGCCCGTCTATGGCGAACTCGACGAAGTGTGCTTCCCGTTCTTCGACAACCGCCGCGCCGACAGCGTGGTCAAGACCCTCGGCCTCACTCCGGCCCAAAGTGCGGTGCTGCTCTCCGACGGCTACAGCGCCTACGAGAACTACGCCAGGAAGACCGGATTGACCCACGCCCAATGCTGGGCGCATGCCAGACGAGAGCTATTTGAAGCGAAAGATGCCGAGCCGACCGCAGTGGCCGAGGGGCTCGATCACATCGGCGCGCTCTATGCCATCGAAGCCGACATCCGCGACAAGAAGCTCAGCGGCGAGAAGAAACGCGACTACCGCCTGACGCACGCAAAACCGCGGGTCGAAATGTTCTTCCAGTGGGTGGCCCGCCAGTTTGAAAACCAGGGCTTGCTACCGAGCAGCCCGTTCACCAAGGCCCTGGCCTACGCCCGAAACCGACGAAACGGACTGGAAGTCTTCCTCACCGATCCGGATGTCCCCATCGACACCAATCACCTCGAGCGGGCGCTGAGGACAATTCCAATGGGGCGGAAGGCATGGATGTTCGCCTGGACAGAACTCGGCGCCAAGCATATCGGCATCGTTCAGAGCCTCATCGTTACCTGCCGCCTGCACGGCGTCGATCCCTACGACTACCTGGTCGATGTGCTTCAGCGCGTCGGCCAACACCCCGCTGCCGACGTCCACCTGCTCACCCCCAGGCTGTGGAAGACCCACTTCGCCGCCAACCCGCTTCGTTCCGACCTCTACAGCATCGGAAAATAGCCGGCAATCACGCCGCAGGCTTAACGCTTACGGCATGGCCTCGCGTCACGACAGGGGTGCGCCCACACAGAGCGCACCTCTGAATTTCTGAAGGTGACAACGGCGTCGAGACGGTGTCACCAGCGATTGCCCCACGTCGGCCGCTTAACGGTCAGCCCGATCTGTGCCGCGTAGTACGCGGCGAGCTTCCCAATATCCTCATCGGACAACCCTTCCGCCTGTGGGTTCATCACCGGATCGATTCGTCTGCCATCGCGATAGGCCCGCAGTGCGCCTACGAGATAAGCCTCACGTTGACCGGCAATCCGAGGAAACTGGTCGGTGGCACTGTTGCCGTCGGCCCCATGGCACGCGGCGCAGACCTGCTGCGCCTTGTCCGGCGGCGTGACCTCGGCCGCGTGGACCGATCCTGCGGCCAGGAAAGCGGCCAGGCAGCTTATCCAGGCATTTCTCATTTGTCGTCCTTTCCGGCATAGAAAGCGGCAATCTCGGCAATTTCCCTATCGCCGAGCATCGAGGCCATGTGATTCATTACGGGATGGCGGCGTTCGCCGCTGCGATAGGCCCTCAGGGATTTTTCGAGGTAGGCGGCGTGTTGTCCGCCTAGCTTCGGCGCCGTCTCGCCGGGACCCATGTGCATTCCCATGCCCATGCCGCCGCGCATAGCCATGTCGTGGCAGCCGTGGCACATCTCGACCTTGGTCCAGCCTCCGCCGGTGCGGCCCATGTCCCAGTTCTGCGCGTGTGCCGATGCGCCGGCCATGAGGATGAAGAGCATCGTTGCCAGATGTTTCATGCCGCTTTCTCCTTCTCTGAGCCAGTGGCTCGCAGCAGCCGCACGCCGTTACCCACCACCAGCAGACTCGCGCCCATGTCGGCGAACACCGCCATCCACAGGGTTGCATTGCCAAAATTCACCAAACCGCACTTTTGGAAATCGGCGCTACTCGACCGAGTAGAGGCGCGACGACTCACCTGCTTGGGGCAATGTATACACTTTGAGCGTTCCCGCGACGTGCGGCCCCATGCCGGGGGCATTGGCCGGCATGCCCGGAATGGTCAGGCCCCTTACCGATGGCTTTTCGGCCAGCATTTTCTTGACGGCGGAGGCGGGCACATGGCCTTCCACGGTGTAGCCGCCGACTTTCGCCGTATGGCAGCTAGCCAAATGCGGGGGTACCCCAAACCGTTGCCGCTCCACGTCCATGGCTCGGGTATTGACTTGCTTGACCTTGAAGCCGGACTCTTGCATGTGCTTGACCCACGCAGTGCAGCATCCACAATCAGGATCCTTATAGACGGTCACTTCGGGCAGTTGTGCCGCAAGGGCGCCCTGTAGTGCGGTGGTCGCTAGCAGACTGGCAATGATCTTTCGCAACATGGCAATAGAACCTTTCAAGAGATGGCTGGTGGGCTAAACACTGGTAATCGAAAAAGGAGATAACCGGCGTCAATCGAACTTCATGTCAACGGTTTTCTCGATCGGCGGATAACAGATGCCGAGTTTCTCATTACACCCCTGATAAGATGCATAAAGGGTTAACGCTTTGCCCTTGGGTGCGCGTTCTAGGACGATTTCGGCGACTACGGGCGATTTATAGACTTCAATCAGTCCAAAATAGGGATCGTTCTTCATCTCGCCAGAAGGCAGCTTGACCTCCTTGATCAGGACGCCGCTGGCGTTCTTCAAGGCAAAGCGAACCTTGTTCTTGTAGAGATAGTGCTTCTTGGCAGGAATGATCTCAGCTACCACCGTATCGCTCCCCTTCAGGGAGGCCTTGAACCGAAAGGCCTGATCAGGAGGCAAGGGTTCCTCGGCAGCCGAAGTGCAATGGACCACGCCCAAGAGCATCAAGGCAGACAGCGTACGACGGTCGAACAGGGAGAAGGATCGTTGAGCCAATTTGTATTCCTCGTTTCGATTTTTGACCAAGGGTTGCATCGATATCTCCTACGTTCTTGTAAGGGGTTCCTCATGGGCTTAACCGGGATCATTTGCGCAGCAGCCGCACGCCGTTACCCACCACCAGCAGACTCGCGCCCATGTCGGCGAACACCGCCATCCACATGGTTGCATTGCCAAAAATGGCGAGCCCGAGAAAGATCGCCTTGATGCCGAGGGCCAGTCCGATGTTTTGCCAGAGCACCGCATGGGTACGCCGGGACAGGCGAATGGTTTCGGGAATGCGGCGCAGGTCGTCGTTCATGATGACCACGTCGGCCGCTTCCATTGCCGTATCCGTGCCCGCTGCACCCATCGCCACACCGATGTCGGCACGGGCCAAGGCGGGTGCGTCGTTGATGCCGTCGCCGGTCATCGCGGTCGGGCCATAACGATGCTGCAAATCTTCGATGGCGGCCAGTTTGTCCTCTGGGAGAAGATTGCCCCGGGCGTCGTCGATGCCTGCTTCCTTGGCAATGCTGGCAGCCGTCGCTGCGTTGTCGCCGGTCAGCATGACCGAGACGACCCCGAGCCGATGCAGGTCGGCCACTGCCTCCCGCGAGCTTTCCTTGATGGTGTCCGCCACCGCAAAAATCGCCAACACCTGCTGTTCTGTTGCCAACATGGTCACCGTCCGGCCTTGCGTCTCGTGCACCTGAAGGCGAGCCTCGATCTCGGCGCTGCACAGAGCGCGTTCCTCGATCAGGCGATGATTGCCGAGGATCAGCGTTTGGCCGTCGGTCCGTGCTTCAATGCCGCGTCCGGCAAGGGCGAGAAAATCGGTCAAGCCGTTTTCCGGAAGATTGAGACCGGTTGCAATTGCTTTTGAGACCGGATGATCCGAATGACCGGCCAGGCTGGCCGCCCAAGCGAGTACCTGTGATTCAGGGACCGTCGAAGGCAGCAGTTCTGTGGCGACCAGACGGGGTTTGCCTTCGGTAATGGTACCGGTCTTGTCGAGGGCAATGACCCGCAGTTTGCGTGCCTCTTCAAGATAGACACCGCCCTTGATCAGGATACCGCGGCGGGCCGCTGCGGCCAGTCCGCTGACGACCGTTACCGGCGTGGCGATCACCAGCGCACAGGGGCAAGCGATGACCAGCAGCACCAGGGCCTTGTAGAGTGCCTGCGTCCAGGTCCAGCCGAGAAACCAGGGGGTCAGAATCGCTACTGCAACCGCGATGCCGAACACGGTCGGCGTGTAGATTGCGGCAAACCGATCTACGAATCGTTGCGTCGGCGCTTGTGTTCCCTGCGCCTGTTCGACTGCGTGAATGATGCGAGCCAATGTGGTGTCATCGGCAGCGGCCGTCACACGGAACTCCAGGATGCCGGTTTCGTTGATCGTGCCAGCGAACACCTGGTCGCCAGCCACCTTGTCAATCGGGATGCTTTCGCCAGTGACCGGTGCCTGATTGACCGCACTGGTTCCCGCCGTCACCTGGCCATCGAGCGGTATTCTGGCGCCGGGTTTGACCCGAACGCAGGACTCCAGCTTTACCGCGACGGCCGGTACTTCCAGCCACGTTCCATCAGCCTGCCTGACTTCCGCCGTCTGCGGCGTCAGGTCGAGCAGGCCCTTGATGGCGTTACGCGCCCGATCCACGGAGCGGGCCTCGATCAGTTCGGCAATGGCATACAGGGCCATGACCATCGCAGCCTCGGGCCACTGGCCGATGAGGAAGGCACCGGTCACGGCCACACCCATCAGCGCGTTCATGTTCAACTGCCCGCGTCGTAAGGCAGCCAGTCCCTTGCTATAAGTAGAAATCCCGGACAGCCAGATGGCGACGACGGCCAATGCCATACCGAAGCCCTTGAAAGGCAATGTGTCGGGCGCAAAGAAATCCTGCGCTTCCGCCCCGACGGCCAGCCCCAGCGCCAGAATGGCTCGCCATAGTTCACTGATGCCGACGTTTTCCGTTGCCGTCTGATCTGCCGACACCGCTTTGGGGCTGAACCCCGCCTTGCGGATGGCAGCCAAGGCGGCATCGAGGGCTTCCGTCGTCGCATCGATCGAAACCGTGCGTTCCGACAGTTGGAAACGCAGGGATCGGATACCCTCGATACCGGCCACCGCACGACGGATGTCATTCTCCTCATTCGGACAATCCATGGTCGGAATCACGAAGACGGGCACGCCGTCGCTTTGAGTGAGATCTGAGGCTGCCGCGATTTCTGCGACTGTGGGCACTGCTGCGGAACAGCCGCCGGCACATCCGCAATGGGCGGTTTCCTGACGGGGCTGTGGGGTGGCTTCAAGACTCATGGCGCTCTCCTTGTTTCCCATATTAGAAACCTTTGAGTGGCTACAGAGTCAATGGATTGCAATAAGGGAAACCGTTGGAGCGGACGGTCACCCATTGCTTACTGCTCGACGAATGCTCGTTCAATCACATAATCACCGGCTTCGCCGATATGCGGTGAAATCGTCAAGCCAAAGCCATCAAGCATGGCCGAAATTTCCTTGAGCATGGCCGGGCTGCCGCAAATCATGCCTCGGTCGGTAGCTGCGTCGATGGGCGGCTCGCCCAAATCGGCAAATAATTTACCTGAAAGGATCAGCTCGGTCTGGCGCCCTTCGTTGCGAAATGGCTCACGAGTCACCGTCGGGTAATAGACCAACTTTTCACGGATCAGATCGCCGAGGTATTCGTGTTCCTTCAAATCCTCCTCGATATAGTCGTGGTAAGCCAGTTCGTTCGTCCAGCGAACACCATGGATGAGGATGACTTTCTCGAAACGCTCGTAGGTTTCCGGATCGTGAATCAGACTCATGAACGGTGCCAGGCCAGTGCCGGTGGCAAACATGAATAAACGACGACCCGGCTTGAGGTCGCGCAGAACCAAGGTGCCGGTAGGCTTTTTACTGACCAGGAGCGGATCGCCCGGCTTCAGATGTTGCAGACGCGAGGTCAGAGGCCCATCCTGGACTTTGATGCTGAAGAACTCCAAGTGCTCTTCGTAATTCGCACTGGCAATACTGTAGGCACGCATCAGAGGGCGGCCATTGACTTCCATGCCGATCATTACGAACTGGCCATTGATGAAGCGCAGGGCAGGATTGCGCGTGGTCCTGAAACTGAACAGGCTGTCATTCCAGTGATGAACGGAGAGAACGGTTTCGGTGATAAAAGAACTCATGATTGCTGTACTTGGAAAAGTGAAGGCGGGATTTTATGCCGCCAATTGATTGATAAAATGTGATATTTTTGTTATCTCTTATCGGTTTAATAGATAAATAGCCGAGCCATTTCGGGGAAAATCGCAGAAAAATTGATTCATGCAGTCCGTACTGCTATTTATTGTGCTGGCGGCATCCACCTGTAATTTTGTTGTTGCATCATCTGATCCATCATTTGCTGTTGCATCCCCATGCAGGTTCCCATCATCTGCTGACGGCGGTTCATGGCTTGCGGGGAGGTGTCTTGTGGATTCCACCATCCCTTCCCATGCATACCGCCAACCTTGCCCTGCCTGTGACCGCCACTGCAGCAGCCCATGTCGTCGCTCATTGTCCCCATCATGATGCTGCAACCGGGCATGCTGTCGGAACCATGCATCATGCGCATGCCGTCCTGCATTGCAGTCCAGTGTTCCTGCATCAGTTTCTGACGCAAGGCCGGATCATTCGTTTGCCGCATTTTCTGCATCTGATCCTGCATCAGTTTCATGTGCGCCTGCATCTGACTTGCATATTCTTGGAAGGCCTTGTCGTCGGGCGCGGGTTTAGGATCTGCACCGTAAGCAACTGGAAAACCAAGAACACTCAACGCAACCAAGCCAACCACCAATCTGTTTTTCATGATCACCTACTCCTTAGTGAGGTTCGGGGGTAACCGTCCAACCAGGCAAGACGGTTGGTGTAAAACGTACGCTTACACAACTCAGAATAGACATCCCGCCAGGCGATTTCATGATCGTTTTACTTGAGCATGTCCGCGACCAGGGAACACGGTTACGTCGCCGCATATCGAAAACAAGAGGAAATTACTTTAGGTTCATTTCTTCTCCTAGCCACCTGCATTAGAAACCCTTGAGTGGCTACAGAGTCAAGGGCTTACAATAACGAAAAAAGGTAGGAGCGAAAGAGATGCTTGAGTTCGTCAAGGTTCTGGGAATATTCGCCATAACTGCGCTGGCCGAGATTCTCGGTTGTTACCTGCCGTGGCTGGTGCTGACCCAGCAGCGTTCACCTTTGCTTTTGATTCCCGCCGCTGTTTCCTTGGGGCTCTTTGCCTGGCTGCTGACCTTGCACCCAGGTGCCGCCGGGCGAATCTACGCCGCCTATGGGGGTGTCTATGTTGCAATTGCCCTGATCTGGCTATGGCGGATCGATGGCGTTGTACCAACCCGATGGGATCTTGTCGGCAGTGCGGTCACGTTGGCCGGTATGGCGATCATCATGCTCCAACCGCCTAGGTCTGTTTGAACGTCAGGAGACGAAGATGAAAATCGGCGAACTGGCTCGCCTTGCCGGGGCGAATGTGGAAACGATCCGCTTCTACGAGCGTGATGGGCTGCTGCCAGTACCTGCCCGTAGCGACGGCAACTACCGCATTTATGGGGATACCCATGTTCAGCGATTGTTCTTTATTCGGCGTTGTCGCAGTCTGGACATGACGCTGGATGAGATCCGGGTCTTGCTGCACTTCAAGGAGTCACCGCAGGAGAACTGCGCGGATGTGAATCGACTGCTTGACCGACACATTGGGCACGTCGCCCAACGGATGCAAGAACTCCAGGAGCTGGAGAGGCAGCTAAGGGACCTGCGTGAGCGGTGTGGCGAGGCGCGGGATGCTGCGCACTGCGGCATTCTTGACGGCTTGTCCCAAGCGATTGTACCTGGCGGCAAGACGGCATCCCACGTTCAGGGACCACATCGGCATGCTGCAAACCCCAATGTGGAGAAAGAATATAAAGGCAATCAAAATTGATGACTTTGCATATCGTATGGTTTATACCGTTGTTTGTAATTTCCTCTAATTCAAGCAACCATTCAGTCACCACTCCAAGTCAACGTCGGCAACTGTCGCAATAACGGTTATTCATTCCAGCCAACGCCACAGGCAGCTTTGGTCGAGTTGTTCGTGTAGGCCGTGTGGCAAGTTCAAGAGAGAAGCGGTCGCTCGAATGACAGCTCTGTCTCAGGAACGAACGGCAACAGTTGGCCGAACGTGTGAGTCCGCGAACGGCGGCTTCGTAGAAGCGAAACGCGAAAATCCGTAGCTCGGCGTGCGGCAGCTTTGGAGAATGCTGTAGGTCGGCTGAGGGTCGTCAGCACTCGGTGATCAATGGCCGCTTAAGGGAAGCGAAACTTCATTGACCGCTTTCCGGCGACGAACTAGAGAGAGGAAGGTCGTTTCGCGACCCGAAGCTGAAGGTGACTTTCTCCGAAAGAAGACATTAGTTGATCGGCAGCACGCCTTTTGCCTTCAACGCATCCTTGGCGATCTGGATACGCAGCGGTAGGTCCTTGGCATCACGGGCCGCAAGGTTCAGGGCAAAAAGCCAAGTGTCGTCAGATGTTTCCACAAACCCGATATACCAGCCAACAGAGGGGGTATTGCGGGTCGCTAATCCCGTTTTTGCATAGAGTCGATACCGCTCCGTCTCATCCGAGAGCATGATTTTCTTCAGCGTGTCATAGCTGCTCGCCTTGAACTTCAACTTACGCTCGACGATTTTTCGGAGAAATGCGACCTGCTGTTCCGCACTGATCGTCAAAGCGCCATCCAGCCAAAACTCTGTTTCATTGTATGGTTGGCGCAACTGACCATAGTTCGCTTGCTGAATATAGGGCATGTACTTCGGCGACCCCACTCGCCGTGCGAGTTGTTGGTAGCACCAGACACAGCTCGCCCTGAAAGCGCTTTCCAGCGTCTGATCTTGATTCCAGGCGGCAATCGCATATTGGGTTCCATCCCAATGGAAGATCGCGTCAGCCCCGGAAATTGCACCCTCCTCAAGTGCAATCAACGTGTTGAATACCTTGAACGTCGAAGCGGCCGCATAGGGGTGTCTTGAACGAGCATCGTTATGGACGAAGCGCTGTCCCGTGCTGACAGATTCGATCACGATGGTTCCGTCGATGCCCGCGTTGCGAAATAGTTGTTCTATTGCCGCGTCTTCTGAACGAGCAAAGAGCGAGATACAGAGGCCAAAGGCCAGAAGAATTAGTTTTTGCATTGCATCAGCGAGATGGACGCCACTGTGGGGGCAGCAATTGTAGCGGGTTCAAATTTAACAGCCACGGACACCGTTCTTGGCCGGGAGGGTGAAATCACCAATGGCCGCTTCGGAGCATCTTGGTTGGCAGAACCTTGACCTGGCCGACTGGCCGGTTTGGAGAAAGCTGATCGACCGCAGAGGGTCGTCAGCACGCGGTGATCAATGGCCGCTTACGGGAAGCGAAACTTCACCGACCGCTTTCCGGCAACGAATTAGTCGAGAGGACGGTTGCGTAGCGACCAAAAAGCGACAGATGATGCTTTCAACGCCATTGGCCTCGAAGTGATAAGAACCCAGCCGTTCGAGATTCCGAGGTGGCGGTCAATCTGTGATCGGAATGAATCAAACGCACTCCGCTGTTGCTGCTGACCATTCACGACAGATGCGAACCGTTTGCTCGGTGGCGAGCGGCTCGTGAGTTAGTCCGCAGCGTGCGCCGGTTTCCTCGGTCAGAAAGTGAGCGCACTGCCGACATATGCCGAAGGCACGCTGCCCGTTCACGCGCTGCATGGCCGAGAGCAGGTTGCGCAGCGTACTTTCGAGTGTAGCCGCGTCAACTGGTCGCTCGCAGAGTGCCTGCTCAACGTGCTCGACCCAGCTATCGCTCAATACAGACTCGCCTGCGGGGGTAAGTGTCAGGTGCACGCGCTTGCCATGATGGGCGTCCGGTTCCTTGGTCAGCAATCCCTTGCGTTCCAGTACAGCGAGCGTCTGCGACACCGTCCCGCGGGTGATGCCGAAATACTCCGCAATGGCGATCGGCAGGTCGCTGTACCGATTGGCCCGCATGAGGTAATGCAGAACCTGTATGTGGATGGGCAGCAACCCATGCCGCGCGGCAGCGTCGCGAACGGACTGTTGAATGAGTGCCCCCAGTCGTTCGAGCAGGAGAGAAGTTTGGCTCATGATTGAAATGTATCGCCTCGACGCACCTCTTGACAAGCATGATGTAGCGACCCTAAACTCCGCCATGCATCGACTCGATGCATACAAACAACAATCCTAAGGAGTCAATCATGAGCGAAGCCTTGTTTTTCCATGCCGGTTGCCCTGTGTGCGTATCCGCCGAACAGCAATTCATCCGCGCACTCGATCCGACCAGGTACGCGGTAGAAGTCGTCCATCTGGGCGAGCAAAAGGACCGTATCGCCCAGGCCGAGCGCTACGGCGTGAAGTCGGTACCCGCGCTGGTCATTGGTGGGCAGCCATTCCATATCAACTTCGGTGCTGCGCTGGCCGATCTGAAATAGGAGATTTCGATGCTCAAACATTTCCTGCCGGCGCTCGCTTCGATGGCCGTGGTCCTGCCGGCCATCGCAGCCGAACTCCAGGTGCCTTACCCGACGGGCTATCGCGACTGGCATCACGTCAAGAGCATGGTCATCGACAAAGGCCATCCGCTTTACGAAGCCTTCGGCGGCATCCATCACCTCTACGCCAACCCGAAAGCCGTGGCGGGCTACAAGTCCGGCAAGTTCCCGGATGGCGCGGTCATCGTGTTCGATCTTTTGGAAGCTAAATCAGCCGACAATGCCGTCACCGAGGGCCCGCGCAAGGTCGTCGGCGTGATGCACAAGAACACGAAGAGGTACGCCGCGACAGGCGGCTGGGGCTTCGAGGGCTTCGCCGGCGGCGACCAAGCCAACCGTGTCGTGCCTGACAACGCGGCCAGCGCCTGTTTTTCTTGCCACGAGCCACAGAAGGGACACGACTACGTGTTCAGTCGCTTGCGGGATTGAAGCATGTTGTCAATGGAAGCTCCGATGGCGCCTGAATGGCAGGTTGAGGTCTGGTTGAACACCCGGGTGCCGCTGGAACTGTCGCAGCTTCGGGGGCGAGTGGTTCTGCTGCATGCCTTTCAGATGCTTTGCCCGGCCTGCGTAAGTCACGCCGTGCCGCAGGCGGAACGGGTGCATCGGGAATACGCTGAACACGGCGTGTCGGTTATCGGCTTGCATACCGTATTCGAGCACCACGCGGCGATGATGCCGGTGGCGCTCGAAGCATTTTTGCATGAATACCGCATCACCCATCCGGTGGGCGTGGATGTCGCAGTAGCAGGAACCCCGGTTCCAGAAACGATGAATCGCTACGGGATGCGGGGCACACCCACACTGATCCTCATCGACCGCGCCGGCAAGCTGCGCCTGCACGAATTCGGGCAGATCGATGACTTGAGATTGGGGATGATGCTCGGACGACTGCTCGCAGAGGGACTGCCAACTGGCGGGGCGACCTAAGAGGCCAGCTTTAGATTAGTTATCAGCCGTTCGGATGGCACCGGTGTCTCATCCTGGCCGGTTGGGTGAGGTCGCCAATGACCGCTTCGGAGAATTCCAGTTCGCTGAACCAGGGTTTAGATCAATGGCCGCTGCCGGGAAACCGCTACTTCCGTTTTGGGTCGGTGGCAGCCCTTCAGCGAGTAACCAAGCGGCATCAGGCTGTTACCGGCCAGGAGCTGCCGGTGACCTATGTATGGTGGACTGACTGCTTTAAGCAAACAACGGACATCGTCCCACCCAATTAAGGCGGAGGCAGAGCCCCTATGGAGCGAAGTATGTTGCGTGTAATCCCTTGCCGCTTCGAGAGGTCATCCAATCTGTTGGGCGTGTCGATGTTCAGCGCAAAAAATACCGGTCCGGTTGGCCACTCGACCCAGCCCACCCACCATCCAATTTTTCCACTCCAGCCAGTCTTGGCCCGCAATATCCAATCACGACCTGCCTCATTCACCATCACGTCCTTGACGAGCCGCTGATGCTCGACCCGGAATGGCAGTTCATTACGATAGAGATGACCCAAAAATGATATTTGTTCATTTGCCGAAATTGCTAGGTCGCCTTCGACCCAGAAAGGTTTGCTGCCTCCAGCAACTGCGTTGCCATATGCAATTTTTTGCATGTACTCAATCTCACGCGCATCGCCAAGCTGCCTAGCAAATCGTTCGTAGACCCAGACAGTCGAATTACGCATCGCGGAGCGTAGGTTTTGGTCCTCATTCCACGCCTCTGTCGAACGCTTGATACCATCCCAAGGGATTACCTGGAACTCATCACGGAGAATTCCCGCGTCAAGAGCAAAAAGGCTATGAGGAATTTTGAAGGTTGAAGCCGGCGAATAGCGACGCCCCGCGCGCTCCGAGTCGTAAACGAACGCCACTTCCTTCCCATGGCGGTTGTCCAAGACAACGATGGTGCCTTGTGCCGCAGCTTCGGTAAAGAAACGGGACCAGTCTGCGCGCTCTTGTGAAGTAGGGGCCGCAAGCGCCCCAAACGCAAGGAAAATTGATAAGGCAAAGAGAATTAGGCTAGGTCGATTCATCGCGTTAATTGTAGTCGTCATCTAGCCAAGCTCGAATGACTGGTCTGTACTTGATTACAGCCGTGCTGCCTGAGAACTCTGACCGACGGCAATGGGTCGTCTGCCGTCCGCCGGCTTTGAGAGCGCATGACCGTTTCGTCGTCTCCTGCCGTTCGCTCGGTCATGCCTTTGGCGCGATCCACCAAGTCGAACCGGAATCACTGATCACGTCGGATTGAACCCTATGCCCACGGGTGACTGGAATCCGCAAACCTTCCGCCCCAGCGGCTGTCGCCTTGACGGCGCTGCCACGAGGCCGCATCCGTCGTCGCAACGGAGGCAGGGCTGGCCCATCGGCAGAAAAGAAAAAGACCTGAGCAGAGTCTGGCCTTTAAATGGGTGTGGAACGTGGCGACGATTACCGCTACCCCCACAGCCTTTCGGCCGTGGGGGTGAAATCAGCTCAAGCGGCCTGTCGTACTTCTTCGGCGTCGACCTTCGCGCTACCGGCTTCGTCCTTGTCCAGGTCGAGCTGCTTGAGCAACTCGCGTTGCCGGACCAGCAGATCGGTCAGCCGGCCTTCATGCTCGAAGGATCGGGCCAGTTCCAGCCGGAGGTCTTCCAGGCGCTTGCGGCGTGTTTCCAACTGGATCTCGGCATCGGCGTGATGCTTGCCCACCGATTCCAGCACACCCAGCAAGGCGGCCACGAGGGCCGGACCGGTTTGATAAGGTTCGGCGTTGTACAGGCAGTGTCCCGCCAGGTACAGGTTGGGCGGCTGGTCGCCACGGGCCGCCAGCATGCCGAGGTCGAAGCCGCCAAACCGGCCGACGATCCGTTCGATCATCCGGCTGGCCGTGCGCACCTCTTCCCTGGCTGTCTTCACCAACCCGCGTAGCGCTTCGCCAACCGCATCGGGGCCGACGATCTTGCGCCCCGCCAGTTCCATGGCGATGCCCTGCAGGGTCTGCGGCTCGATCCGGGCCGCATCCTGCGCGTACAGCGCGACCTTCTTCTCCAGCGCCTCGATCATCATCGGCAGCCGGCCCACTTCGCTTTCGTTGGCATAGCGCTGGTTGCGCCATACCGAGAACAGCGTCGAGAGCTTGGCCACCTCCGCGTCCACGCCGGCCTTCTCGATCACCAGCGGATTGCCCGAGGCCAAGGCCTTCACCTCGGCATAGGACAGTGCCGCCAATTCCACATCCTCCAGCGACCGGATGCCCTGGTCGCCCTTCATCACCTGGGCGATGAAGCGCGCCTTGGTCTCCAGCGTTTGCCACATGTAACTGTCAAAACTGCCTTCCGTGACATACCGGAAGACTTCCACCTCCTCGCACTCATTGCCCTGGCGCAGGATGCGCCCCTCGCGCTGCTCGACGTCACAGGGACGCCAGGGCGCATCGAGGTGATGCAAGGCCGTGAGACGCGTCTGCACATTGGTGCCCACCCCCATCTTGGCGGTGGAGCCCAGCAGCACCCGGACCCGGCCCTCGCGCACCGCCTTGAATAGCGTCGCCTTCTGGACATCGGTCTCGGCATCATGGACGAAGGCGATCTCCTTCTCGGGGATGCCCGCACCGATGAGCCGGTCACGCAGATCGTCATAGACGCTGAAGCTCTTGCCGCCCTTGGGGGACGACAAGTCGCAGAACACCAACTGGGCGCCGCGGAAGTCCGTCGTGCGTTGCCAGATGGCATGGACCTCCCGCACGCAGGCGGCCACCTTGCCGTTTTCGTCGAAACGCGCCAGCGGCGCCACCAGCCGGAAATCCAGCGCGGCCTTGCGGCCGTCGGTGGTGATCGCCAGCATGTTGTCTTCGTTCGGCTTGACGTCGCCGTTGCGGATGGCTTCCGCCCGCTGGACCAGCGTCTGCACGAAGGCTTTCAGCGATGGGCTCGCCGGGCAGGCGACGATGCGCGGCTTGCCGCCGCGCAGCTTCGGCACCGGCAGGTCCAGCATCTCCGCCGTGCGGATGTCGGCCACTTCGCCGAACACCGCCATCAGCTCGGGCACGTTGATGAACCGGGCGAAGCGCGTGTGCATCCGATAGCCGCTGCCGTCCGGCGCGATCTCCAGCGCCGTGACGCTCTCGCCGAAGGTGGCGGCCCAGGCATCGAACTGCTGCAGCCCGAGCTCCTCCAGCCGGTTGGGCTGCAGATAGCGCATCATGGTGTGGATCTCGGCCATGGTGTTGGCCACCGGCGTCGCCGTCGCGAATACCACCCCCCGCTGCGCATGCCCATGGAGCTGCATCGTGTAGCGCGTCTTCAGGAACAGATCGAAGGCGCGCTCCGAACTGGTCAGCGGCAGGCCTGCCACCCGCGTCATCTTGGTGAACCGGTAGAGGTTCTTGTGCAGGTGGGCTTCGTCCACGAACAGGGCGTCGATACCCAGCAGTTCCCAGCTGAGCAGGTCGTCCTTCTTCTGGTCGGCCGACAGCTTTTCCAGCCGCACCGCCCAGTTCTTCTTCATCGCCTCGAGTTGCTTGACGATCCGGTTGGACCGGTCGTTGCTCTTCTCGGCGCGTACCGCCATCTCTATTTCATGGATGATCTCCTTGATGAATCGCTCGCTGAATCGCGGCGACATCCTGATGCGCTCGAAGCTCGAGTGCGTGATGACTACCGCGTCCCAATCGCCCGTGGCGATGCGCGACACCAACTCGCGCCGGCGGTCGCCTTCCAGGTCTTCCTTGCTCGCCATTAGCACCGACGCGTTCGGATAGAGCCGGACGAATTCCGCCGTGTACTGGGCCAGCATGTGGTTGGGGACCACATGGCAAGGCTTGTTGATGAAACCCAGCCGGCGCAACTCCATGCTGGCGATGACGCATACCGCCGTCTTGCCCGCACCGACTACATGGAACAGCCCGGTGTTGCCGGATTGCACGATGCGCCACACCGAATCCAACTGGTGTGGATGCAGCACGAAGCAGCGGGAAAATCCCGGCAGCTTCAGGTGCGAGCCATCGAAGCGCCTGGGCCGCGTGGCGTTGAACAGGTCGTTGTAGATCCTGCACAGCTTCTCGCGGCGTTCGGTTTCTTCGAAGGCCCAGCCGGCGAACCGCTCCTTGATGAGGCCCAGCTTCTCCCGCGCCGCCAGCGTCTCGTCGGGATTGACGAAATACTTGTCGGTCAGCGGATCGCGGTCGCGCACGGTCGGCACCTGCACATTGAGCGCGCACTGCACGAGCTCGATCGCGTTCATGCGCGAGGTGCCGAATTCCTGGGTCACCTTCACGTTCTGCCGCGCTTCCCACTCGCCGTACTTCACCGACCAGGCGCCGGCTTCGGCCGAGTAGCCCACCTGGCAGTCCTTGAGTTCCAGGACCTGCTGGATGAACGCCTCGACGTCGAGGGCCGGAATCCACACCGCGCCCAGGCGCGGCTCGATGGCCGCCGGTGGCAGGTCTTCCGGTTGCACCTGTTCCAGCGCGTCGATGTTGCGCTGGTAGGTACTCCCGGATAGCACCGCCTGCTTGAGCTTCGCTTTCACGTTGCCTGACAGGTAGTCGTCGGCGGTCTTCCATTCCCCGTCGGCCGGGTCGAGGAAAACCTGCCCCGCTCCGGCCAGTGCCTCCAGCACCGCAGCTTCGGGTGCCCCAAGCAGTTCGGCCATGTAGGCCGGATCGACCCGGCCGCGCCACTGGATGGACGCCGCCAGCGCTTCGGCCGGCTCGCCCGCGGTGCTCGGTTCGACGACCCGGGTCAGCGTGCGCCGGGTGAATAGCGCAGCCTTCCGGGCCGTGTCGGCCTCTTCGTCGTAATGCTCCAGCGACAGCAACAGCGGATAGTCCGGGTCGCGCCGGAACGCCAGCGCATTGGCGCGCGTGGACAGGCAGCCATAGCGCGATACAAAGCGCTCGTAGGTCCCATTGAGCATGGCTCGCAGGTGACCCAGCCGACCGTCGCCCTCATCCGCCAACTGCGCATCGAGCAGGGCCCTGGCGTGGTCGCGGATGGCACACAGGCCGGTGACGCGGGCCCGCTGCGTGGCATTGAGCTGGTCATGGACGTCGACCATCTCGCTGCCCTCGACCCGATGCACCCGCCCTTGGTGGAGACGGTAGCTGCCAGGACGGGCACCGGCCTCGGCCGGGACCACCACTCGCAGCGGGGCTGCCTTGTGCGCCACCGGCCGGTAAGCACCGGCCGGCAGCAAGGCGATGCGCTCGGCCAGGGCCGCCTCCAGGTCGCCCTCGAACACGGCGACCGGTACTTCCTCGTAGCCATTGCTCTCGCGGCGGATGCGGCCAATGCAGAAATGCGGGTGCTCGGCGTACCAGGCGTTGATCGGCAGGTAACGCTCGTAGCACTGGGAGTGCCGGAGACTATCGGGCACCGTGCCCAGCTTCAACCATTTGGCCTCGACCGCCTCGGCCCGCTGCCGCTTGCGCAGGAACAGGATGTCGGTCTGTACCTCCGTGGAGGCGATCCCGGCGAAGGTGCCCTTGGGGAGTCGGATGGCACCCAGCAGGTGAGCCTGGGCGGCGATGTACTCGCGCACTGCGTCGTACTGGGCATCCATCGTGTGACTGCTGGTGATGAAGCACACCAGCCCACCGGGGCGCACCAGGTCGAGGGCGCGGCCGAAGAAATAGTTGTGGATGCTGAAACGGGCATAGGCCCGGTTGCTCACGTCGGCGACCTTGTACTTGCCGAACGGGACGTTGCCGATCACCAGGTCGAACCAGTGGTCGGGCAGGGGAGTTTTCTCGAAAGGGGAAATCCGCACGTCCACGCCGCCGGGCGCGTAGAGCGCGTTGAGGATACGGCCCGAGACCCGGTCGATCTCGACGGCGGTGATGCTGCTGCGCTCGGCCAGATTCCGCGGCATGGCACCGATGAAATGGCCGATGCCAGCCGCGGGTTCCAGGATGCGCCCGCCGGTGAAACCGAAGCGCTCCACCGCCTGCCATATCGCCTCGATCACGGGGACCTCGGTGTAGTGGCTGTTGTTGACGGAGGCGCGCGCCGATTCGTAGTCCTCAGCGGGAAGCAATTCCTGCAAGCGACGGGCGCGTTCGGCCCAGGCGCTGTCGGCGGCTTCGAGATTGAAGCTGGCGGGGAGGCCGCCCCAGCCGGTGTAGCGCTGAAGAACTTGGCGATCATCCGCAGTGGCCGGCCGGCCTTCGGCTTCGATCTGGCGCAGGAGCGTGATTGCCGCCAGGTTGGCCTCGAACTTCGCGGTCGGGCCGGTCAAGTGCTCCAGGTCGGTGCCGGTCAGCTGCGGCCAGAGGATGCGCCGGGCGGCCTCGGTCGCGGTGGCCACCACCCGCCAGTTGGCGCGGCCGGTGTCCACAAACTGCTCTTGCTCGACGTCGACGAGGTTCTCGACGTGGATGGCCTCGACAGGCTCGGCGGGCACGCAAGAAACGGAAAGGAAAACCTGCTCTGCAGGGTGGGGCAGGGTCGGGGCCGCCGGGTCGAACCCGGGCAGCCACAGGGAAGGCGCGGTAGGACGGGCCATCGGTGTGTTCTCCAAGGAAAACGGGGAACACAACGCCCCATCGGGGAGGCGGGCTCCCCGGGTGGGATGGGCAAGAAAACGGTCGTAGACGACCGGTTGGCAAAGGCCAGACGTACGCGACCGGGCCGGGCTTCATGGCGAAGCCGGCATATCGGGTACGAGGCGGCGAGCGCCAGGGCTTGGAAACCAGCCGACGAGCGTCGGCCGGCGCAGGGCTCAGTTCAGCGTAGTGCGCGGAACCAGGGGCAGCCATCGAGCGCTGCCACGACAAGAATGCGGGTAACGACCGCAACGCCCGAGGCGACTCGGGAGCGCTCGAACGAGCGCGCGTTGGCCGAAGCCAGATGCCCTAATAGTGTGCCGTCCGGCGAGTGGCCGTGCGCACCGATCGGCCATTCGCCTGCGAAATCCCTGGTGGAGCAGGCGGATTGCGGGTGGCAATGGGTTGAGCGGCCATGGGCCACCAGCAGTGAGGGGTTTGATGCGCGTCCAATCGGGTGGAGTCCAACGACGCCGGCATTTGGTGCGGCACGCGGTCGAGGATTCGACTACTCGTCGCTTTCCCATTCATCGATGGCGATGGGAACGCACGCTGAAGCGGTCTGTCGGTCGCCCGCGCTCGCCGTGGCCGCCCGCGCAGACCGCGCCGGTGGAACGTTCAGGCGAACCATCGCCTTGCCCAGTTGCTTCGCATCGAGCAAGGCGGCATCGGCACGCTCCAACACCTGCCCCAGCGATTCAGCCGCATGAAGCTCGGCGACCCCGGCAGAGAACCGCAGCGGCACGGCGCCACCCGGCACTGACAGGGGTGATCCGGCGAGTGCCTGCTGCAGGCGTTCCAGCAGCAGGCACGCATCGCCGCCGCTGCAATTCATCAGGATCAGGGCGAACTCGTCGCCACCCAGCCGCGCGATGGTGTCGGCGGGACGCAGATGCCGGCGCAGCGTGGCGGCGAAGTGAACCAGCGCGGCGTCGCCGACCGGATGGCCGTGCCGGTCGTTGATGGCCTTGAAGCCATCCAGGTCGATCATCGCGCAGCAGGCCGACATAGCCATCGGGCCGTTGCCGGACCACCGGTCGCAGGCGCGCCGGAATCCGCGACGGTTCAGGAGCGGTGTGAGATCGTCCTGGTGGAGCAGGTGCTGCGCCTGTTCCAGCGCCCGCTCCAGACCCGCGATGCGCTGCATGACGACCGACCGCCGATGTCGCCGCTGGGAATTGGAATGCATGAAGGCCTGTGCTGGGTGCGGAAGAGGGCCTCAGCGTAGTGGTCGGCGGCAGGGGCGCCCAGCAGGAACGGCCGGTTTGGCGGCACCGTTTCGAGGTTAGGCGCGACACCGGCGGGCCGATGGATCGAGTCGAATGCCATTTGACTTACACGGGCTCTGCCGTCCGTGTTTGCGCATCCCTTCTGACAGCGACGCCCGGAGGCTTGAAGGGCGGGGTTGGGATGAGATTCTGAACGCATGGACATGCCCCTCGGCATGCCTCCTTCAACCGTTCAGGAGCACTCTGTATGAAATTCACGAAAGCCGAAATCGACGCCATCATCGAAGCGTCACCCCGTACCTTCGTTCCCTTCAACAAGTTGGTCCTCTCGCAGGACTATCAGGCGCGCGCCGGTGGCAACACCCCGAAGATGAGCATCGTCGAACTCGCGGCCTCGATCAAGGAATGCGGCGTGTTGCAGAACCTCGTCGTCGTGCAGGGCGCACGCGGCCGCTACGAGGTCTGCGCGGGTGGTCGCCGGCTCGACGCGCTGACCCTGCTGGTGGGCAACGGCGACCTCGCCGACAACTACCCCGTGCCCGTGCTGATCGTGCCGGCCGACCGGGCGCTAATCGCCAGCCTGTCGGAGAACGTCTTCCACATCCCCATGCATCCCGCCGACGAATTCGCGGCCTTTGCGAAGCTGATTGGGCAGGGCAAGTCGGTCGAGGACGTGGCGGCTGCCTTCGGCGTCACGCCGTTGGTGGTTAAGCGCCGCATGAAGCTCGCCACCGTCTCGCCCAAGCTGATGGCCCTTTTTCGCGAAGATCAGATCGGCTTGGACTGCCTGATGGTGCTGGCCTCGGTGGATGATCACCAGAAGCAGGAGCAGACCTGGGCCGCGCTGCCGTCGTGGAACCGCCGTCCCGACTACCTGCGCCAACTGCTGACCCAAGGCGAGATCGAGTCCGACCGCGATACCGTCGCCAAGTACGTGACCCTCAAGACCTATGAGAAGGCCGGCGGTGCGCTACGGCGCGACCTCTTCAGCGACGACGACAAGAAGGTCTACCTCCTCGATGCGGCCCTATTGGAAAAGTTGGCGACCGACAAGCTGCAAAAGCGGGCCAAGCAGATCGCGGCCGAAGGCTGGAAATGGGTCGATGTCCGAGTCCGCTATGCCTTCGACGAGTACGTCAAGTACGGCGAACTGCGCAAGACGAAGCGCCAACCGGATGCCGATGAAGCGGCCACCCTGGCGGACCTGGATGATCGCATCGCGGCGCTGCACGCGCAGATGGAAAGGCTGGCCGACGAAGACGGCGACGAGGAGACCTTCTATCAGCTCGAAGGCGAAGCCGAAGGCCTGGAGGAGCAACGCAAGGCGCTCGACGAAGCCCTCAGCGTGTGGCCGGCGGACCTGATGGCCCAGGCCGGCTGCGTCGTCCATGTCGCCAACAACGGCGCCGTCGCGGTGAAGTACGGCTTGATCCGCCCCGACGACCGCAACGACATGGTCCAGGCCGCCCGCCAAGCCGCTGAAAACGGCACCGACGACCCACTGGTGTCGCTGCCGTCGCCCAAGACCCGCCCGGTGCATTCCGAGAAGCTGGTGCGTTGCCTCACCGCCCACCGGGTCGCCGCCGTCCAGGCCGAATTGCTCGACCGCCCCGACGTGGCGCTGGCCGCGATCACCGCACATCTGGCGCAAAAGATTTTCCGGGGCAACGATCTCTACTATTGCCGCTCGGAGAACGTCTTCGCCATCAGCGCGACCGACAGCCAATCCGAACTCCGATCCGCCGCCGAGGACATGGAGGCCAGTGCCGCCTGGGCGAAGCTTCAGGCCGAGCGCACGGCCTGGGCCGAGCGGCTACCGGAGAACCTGGAGGACATCTTCCCGTGGCTGCTCGCCCAGGAGCAGGCGACGGCGCTGCACCTGCTGACCTTTGTCGTTGCGGTCACCGTCACCGGTATCTATGGCACCGAGCCCGAGCGGCAAAGCAACGAGGCGTTGGCGCGGGCCTTGGGGCTGGACATGACCCAATGGTGGACGGCCACGGGGGCTTCCTACTTTAACCTCGTCTCCAAGGCACGTGTCCTCGAGGTCGTCACCGAGGCCGTCGATGCCAATGCTGCCAGTCCGCTGGCCGCGCTCAAAAAGGATGCCGTGGTGACGGGGGCGGAACAGACGGTGGCCGGCGCGGGCTGGTTGCCCGCCTGCTTGCGCATCAACACCGCTCAGACCAGGCAGACCGAAGCGGCAGCGGATGACACGCGCAGGGTGCCCGGCGAGCCAGCCGTGACGGCGTGAGGCACGCCAAGGCGGTGCCGGGCGGCGCAATCGTTCCCGCCCAGCACCGCTTTGTCCGGACGCCGCTCACACCGGCATGGCCGCCCCGTCGTTATCGTCGCCCTTCGGCTCGGGCGAGCCAACCGGCTGGCCTCCTGGCTTAATGATCGTGCCGATGTTTGGAATATGTGCAGCTACACATATGGTATATTGTGGTCAGTCCGCGGTTATGCGCAGAAAGGCCCGCAAAGCCCCGTCTTCCGGGGAGCCTGGTGACCCTGTCTCCGCATAACACCCCGCAGCCCCGGACCGGCCGAGGCTGCGAAGCTGGGCTGGCGCCGGCCTACAACGAGCGCAGCCAGTCCAGCAGCGACTTGCTCTGCTGCCAGGACGGCAGCGCTACCGATGGCGACTCTCCGGCCACCTTCTCCAGCGCGCGCCGCTTCATCTCCAGGTTCGCCCGGGCGTAGATCTGCGTCGTCTTGACGTCCACGTGCCCGAGGAAGTCGCGGATGATCTCCAGCGACACGCCGCTTTGCAGAAGGTGCATGCCCTTGGTGTGCCGCAGGCTGTGGGGGCTGATCTTCTGCGTGAAGCCGGGTACCGCCGACCGGGCTGCCTGCACGTGACAGTGCAGCAGGTAACGCAGGCCAGACCTCGACAAGCGCCCACCGTGGCGGTTCTGGAACAGTGGCAGGTGGCCGCGCTCAGGCCGGTCGAGATCGTTCTCTCGCAGGTGGTCACGCAGCAACTGCGCCGTGGCGTCCATCAACGGCACCACGCGCACCTTGCGCCCCTTGCCCAGCAGCCTGACCTGGGCCGGCGTCGTCAGGCGCACATCGTGGGCGTTCAGGTCGATCAACTCCTGTGCCCGGCCGCCGGTGTCGTACAGCACGCTGAGCATCACCGCGTCGCGCCGCCCGGCCGGTGTGGCCGGATCGGGGTGCGCCAGCACCTGGGTCAGTTCGTCCTTGGACAGGTAGGCCACCGGCACCTGGACATGGCGTCGCAACGGCATCGCCATGATCTTCTGGCACTGCAGCATCCGCTCCGGCACCTCCGATTGCACGTAGCGGAAGAACGCGTGCAGCACAGCCAGCCGCTGGTTCTGGGTGCGGATCGAGCACTGCCTCTCCTGCGCCAGGTGATCGAGGAAGGCCTCCACGAAGGCCACGTCGATGTCGGCCAGGCCCAGGCGCTCGACCGCGATGCCGCGCCCGTCGCGCCCGAAGCGCAGCAGCAGCGTGAACACATCGCGGTAGGCCTTGATCGTGTTCGGGCTCAGATTGCGCTGGCCAGCGAGGTAGCGCGTAAGGAAGTTGGTCACGTGCACGGACAGGTCGGTCGGCTTCATGACGGCCTCCTGCGCGGAATGACGTCGCCGAAGGCCGCGTCTGATCGCGAGACGATCTCCGGGTACAGATCGGCCGTCATCTGTAGGTAGTCCTGCGTGCCGTCGATCGAGGCGTGGCCAAGGTAGGTGGCCAGTACCGGCAACCTGGCCTGCAGATCGGCGCCCTCGCGGTACCAGCGCAGCAGGGTGTGCACCGCGAAGGTGTGGCGCAGGTCGTGAAGGCGAGGCCCTTCTCCTCGACCACCGTGGCCGATGTGACATCGCTGCAGCAGGTCCCTGTAGTTGCGGTACACACCGCTGCCGTGAAGCGGGCCGCCGCGCGGTGACGGGAAGAAATAGGCATCCGCCGGTCGCGGACCCAACGTGGCGGCGTACTTCTGCAGACGAACGACCAGTGGTTGGGCGGGCGGCACCAGACGATCCTTGCGGAACTTGGTGTCATTGATGTGCAGCACGCCTTGGATCAGATCAACGTCCCGAATGCGCAGGCTCAGTGCCTCTTCGAGGCGAAGGCCGCATCCGTACAGCACGCGCAGCAGCTCTGGCAAGACGAGGTGGCGCAGGTGTGTAGACGCCCTCGGCTCAATCTGGTCCGCGGCATCGAGCAGGCGGCGGACTTCGTCGTGCGTCAGGACGCGCGCCAGGAATGACTTGGACTGCTTGGCGCCGGTCCCCTGATCGGGCACATCGGCGGGAAGGCCGAGCCGGCGCATGTACAGAGCGAACTGGCGAACCATGTTGATCCGCACGCGTTGGGTCTTCCCGGATTCGTGCGGCTGCTTGGCCAGCCACGATGAAATCACAGCCCTCGGCAACTCGACTTGCTGCAAGCCCTGGCGGCACAGATAGGCGTCGAAGCGCCGCAAGCTCGACGCGCATTCGTCGTAGCGGTAGCCGCAGGCCCGCTTCTCCTGAACGAACTGCGCCATCAGAGGTGCCAAGGGGCTGTTGCCGGTGAGCGTTACGGGCTTACGAGGCATGGCCATGGCGTACCTCCTCCGGATCGATGGCGGCGATGCGCAGCGTCTCCACATCGGCCTTGGCGTAGATGAAGGTCGTTGCCGGCGAGGCGTGCCCCAGCACGGCGGAGATGACCGGGAACGGCGTCTGTGCACCGAGCAGCCGGGTGGCCAGGGTGTGGCGCAGCGAGTGCAGGCCCTGCCGCTGCGGCGTCCTGAACGTGATGCCGGCCAGCTCTCGCCAATAGGCGACGACACGGTGAAGTCGATCGCGCTCGCAGATGGGGTCGAACGGCGGCGTCAGGTTGGTGAACAGGTGCCGGTGCTCCACCGGGGGGCGGCCTGCTCGCAGGTAGTCGATGAGTGCGTTGCCGACCTCCTCGATCAGAGGCAGGACCAGCGGTTCACCCGTCTTGTTCTGGACGATCTCGATCGTGGACGTGGTCCAGTACAGGTGGTCGAGCGTGAGGCGCTTGATGTCGCCCAGGCGCAGGCCCAGGCGTGCGGCGAGCAGCAAGATGGCGTAGTCACGCTTGCCCTTGGGTGAACTGCGATCGACCACGGCGAGCAGCCGCTCGACCAGCTCCGGCTCCCACACCGAAGGCACCGTGGCATTGCTGGCCAGCCGGATCGTCGGTATCTCGGTGCTGAGGTCACGGGGCAGGATGTCGCGCAGGAACAGGTACTGCAGGAACTGCCGCAGGCCGGACGACACACACGAGACGGTTCTCGGCTTCCAGGCAGTTCGGGTCCGAATGAAAGCGCTGAGGTCTTCGGCCTGCAGCATGTCCAGTGACTCCAGGCCTCGGGTGCGCAGGAAGTCCAGGAAGACTGCGATGTTGTGCATGCGCTCGGCCAGGCTGGTCGACCGCAGATGCCGGCGCTCTCTGGCGTACTGCTCGTACTCGCGCAGCACCTTGTGCATGCCCACCGGCACGCGCAGCCCGGTGGTCTCGACCGTGAAACGGGTGATGGTGCCGGTGCGGGCGAAGTCATCGAGCACCTTGATGCCGTAGACGAGGTGCCGGCGCCACCGCTGGCCAAGCTTGAGCACCTCGCCGTCGCGCAAGCCGTAGACCTGCTCGAAGCGAAGGGCCAGCTCACGCGTGTACTCGGCAGGCAGGCCCTGGGCACGGGCGAAGTCGGCCAGTTGCTCCCACACCCGCTTGTAGCGGTTTACGGTGCGGATGGTGTAGCTGCGCATCCGCAGTTCGTGCGCAGCGGCCTGACACAACGGCTCCAGCGCCAGCGCGCCGGCTCCATCAGAGTTGAGCGAATCCATGATCGTCTCCTCGTTGAAGGCGGCCCCGATGGCCGCCGGGGAAGACAATCATGAAACTTTTATGCTGAGTCCGGCCCGCTGGATTCCGCTCCTGCTGGGCAACGGGGTGCCTTTCTGCGCATAACCGCGGACTGACCACAATAGGCACCTGCGGCCCTTGCGCGCGCATGCCCCGCCAACTGCGACACCGCCAGCCGCGCCGCTCGATCCAGTTCCGGTGATACCGGCCCGCCACCCCGGACCGGGGACGGCACCCCGGTGATGTCTTCATAGGCATCATTCAACACCTCGTGGCGCAGGCCATGACCTGTCGCGCCCCGCTTGCGCAGGGTGATGCCGAATTTCTCCAGGACGTAGTCCAGCCGCCGCAGGTTACGCTTCAGGTCCCGACGCGGATCACCCATGTGGGCGTCGCGACTGGCGACCACGCCCTGGGCAAACTCCAGCGCTGCCAGATGAAGCGGACTGTCCAGGGGAATCCAGCGCACCCGGCCGCCCTTGCCCTTGACCCAGGCATACCGATCCGCCTGCTGCTGGTTCTCTGGCAGCCCGGTCTCGCTGTACGGCATGACATGCTGGAACGGCCGGAACTGTACCGACTCCTTGCGCCGCAGCCCCAGGGCCGACATCAGCCGTAGCGACGCGCCGACACGGAGGTCGAACTTGCATACCTCGGCGATCACCGCCTCGGCATCGATCCCTTGGGCGGTCCAGCTCTTGTCGCGCTGGGCGGACTCGTGGCGCTGGTACTCCTCCAGGCTCAAACCGTAGTGGCCCGGCTTGCGCACGAAGCCGTGCTTGCCCATCCACATCGCCAGCCCCCGCAGGAAGCTCAGGTAGGTCTGGATCGTCGCCGGCGCCAGATGCGCTTGCTGCCAGACATGCACCATGGCGTGGATGTGCTTCTGCCCGAGATTGCGCGGGTCCGGCACGGTTTTGAAGCCCGCCTTCTGCTTCAGGTCGCGGAAGAAGCGCCGCAAGAACTGCGCACGCTCCTGCCGCGTCTTGTGCGAGACGGTTTTCTCCAGCGCCGTATGCTGGGTGTTGAAGAGTTTGATCAGGACCTCCAGCACCTTGAGCGGCGGCGCCTTGCCCGGCTGGTAGCGGGCGAGGATTTCCTGGGGAGTCTTGCCCGCCCAACCCTGGGGGCGAGCCGGTTGCTGCTGGCTCGAACGCCCGGGGCTGGCGGGGTCCTGCAGTCGGCGGCGAGAGGTACGGCGAACGGTATTGCTGGGGATTGCGTCCGACATGGCGATGGCTCCTGGGTCTGAGGCCCGCCGCCCGAACGGCGAGCCGATGTTCGTATGGAATCCATAGAGGCCACCGGCGGGACGGATTCCGTTGCCCGCGCCGGTCAGTGGTCAAGAACGTCGGCACCGCGCGCGACCACGGCGTCGCGGCACCTACCCAGGGGTTCGTCGGCCAGCGCGTCTGCGCTCGCCAACTCGGTCGGTCTTAAAAACGAAACGGGTTGATCCGGCCCATCCGTGCATTTCTGCAGCCATGGGGGTGGTGATGCCGGCCGGCCTCTGGGGCGTGGCTTGGGCATCGGCGGCGAGGTCAGGCCTCGCGCCATCTGGTGGATCGGTTCTGGAGTCGTAGCGCCATCCACTCGCATGGGTCCGCCCCTGACCGAAAGTCCAGGGCGGTGTCGAGGGTGTGAGCGAAGGCGCGCGGGGAGCCCAAGGGGGCAAACACGACCGCGCGCTGCGTGGAACGCGTGCTCAAAGGATGGCGGGAACAGGGGCGCGGCATCGGGTGCCGGCCGGGTGCTCTGCTGGCCGTGGCGCGCTTCAGGGAGCGCCCAGCGATGAACGCCGGACAAGCCAGGGACATGCACGACGAGAAAGACCGCGGGACCGCCGCCTCAAGGGCGACGGCATTGCCGGCCATGTTGGATCGAGACCGGCGCTTCAAGGGCAGGTAACGACTGCGACGCCTTTTGCTCCGCGATGGAGCGGGGCCAGGATGGCCCTCGGGAAACCGTAGTTGACGCCAAGCGGGCAGGGCGGTCAAGCGGGCGGCTCGAAAGCGCGGCGATTGGCGGGGGATTGCGGGTGGCACTTGCGCGCCCGGGAGAGTGCGGTAAGGCGCATTTATTGTCGCAAAGCTGCGGGCAACGAGGCAGCGGGCGGGCTTGACGGGGGAAATCTCTGCCTCTGGTCCTGAGCGGGGCAACTCAGGGCGATGCTCGCGTGGGGAGCGCTCCGGCGGCAACTGCCGCGCATGGGGTTGATGCCCGCCATTTGAATGAGAGCGTAGTGACACACACGCCGCCCCACCGAGGGATGACGCTTTCAAGTGTCAGCGAAATGTCCGTGCATCGCCGGTTCGCTGACAGCGGACCCGGCCCGATGCCGAAATCGGCCTCATTGAGTGGGGATTCCGTGTGGCGGGATCAGATCGCGCTGTCGATGCTGATCGACCTCAACCCTACTTCGGAGTCTTGCTATGGAATTGATCGTCCGAGCGGTGGATGTCGGATCCGGCAACACCAAATTCGTCACGGCCGCGGCCGGTACCGACATCCGCTGCGCCAGTTTCCCGTCCGTCGCCTACCCGTCGAGCGACGACTCGCCGTCGTGGCCGGCCAGTGAGCGCAAGAAAACCGTGTGCATCCCCATCGGCCCGCTGTTCTACGAGGTCGGGCCGGACGTGAGTCTTGCCGCCGATACCTTCAGGGCCAAGCAGTTGCACGACGAATACACCGAGACGCCGGAGTACATGGCGTTGCTCAGGGGAGCCCTCTCCATGATGAAGGTGAGCCACATCGACCTCCTCGTGGTGGGGCTGCCGGTGGCGCTCTTCGCCGTCAAGAAAGCGGCGCTGGAGAAAGCCATGACCGGCCGGCATGACATCGGCGGCGGCAAGGTCGTGACGGTCGGCAAGGCCATGGCCGTCGCTCAGCCGCAAGGGGCGCTGGCGCACTTCGCCTCCGAGCACCAGAAGATGGCGGAGATCGGCAACGAGCAGAGCCTGATCATCGACCCGGGCTCGCGCACCTTCGACTGGCTGGTGGCCAGAGGCATGCGCCTCGTGCAGAAGCAGAGCTACTCCTTCAACCGCGGCATGTCCGACGTGCTGCGCCTGCTGGCGACCGAGATCACCAAGGATATCGGCTCGCCGTACCGGGACTACGACGCCATCGACCTGGCACTGCGCACGGGCAAGCAGCCGATGATCTTCCAGAAGCCTTATGACATGAAGCGCCTGCTGCCCCTGGCCGAGACCGTCGCCGAGCAGGCCGTGTCGACGATGAAGGAGTGGATCGAGGCGCCGCATAGTCTGCAGAACATCATCCTGGTCGGCGGTGGTGCGTTCCTGTTCCGCAAGGCGGTGAAGGCGGCGTTCCCGAAGCACCGCATCCACGAGGTGAAGGAGCCGATGTTCGCCAATGTGCGGGGTTTTCAGCTGGCTGGGCAGAACTACGCGCGTAGTTCAATGCCAGCCACCGGGAAGGAGCGCGCCCAGGGCGCGTCGGGAGAGATTGAATGAGCACCGATCATGTGAAGGATCCCAAGCCCATTCGTCTCGTCTTCGAACTGGCGCGGGCCGACCATCCGCGCTTGTATGACGAGTTGATCCAGTTTCACAAGGGTACCAAGCGGGTCAATCGCCTGCGCGTGCTGGCTTACGACGGCTTGCTGGCCCAGGGCGGTGTCTTCGCCGGGATAGGGCGTTGCTTGCCTCATCTGCCTTCCGCAAGTAGCGCGCAGGAGGGCAATGGCGACATCACCAACGACCTCTTCGCGCCGGCGATCGACGCGTGAGCCGGCCATGGGCAAGCGATCGCGCCGGCCGGTGAGTGGCCAGATGGTCAGCGCTTCGGACCTGGCGCAGATGGGCCGCTGCGAGAGATTGGTGGTGTTCGAGCATCTCTATGGAAGTCGGCGCACCGCCCAGCAGCGGCATGCCCGGGCGCGCGGGCTGGTCGAGCATGAGCAGTTCTATAGAGAAGGTCGGGCGGCTTCCACGCAGGCTGATCGGAAGGGGCGCTGTTTTATCGCCACCTGCGTGTTCGGTGAGGCTTGGCAGACGGAGGTCCTGCGCCGGTTCAGGGACGAGGCACTGCGACCCAGCGCTTGGGGACGCCGGGTGATCCGCCTCTACTACCGGGGGGCACCCGGCATCTGCGTCGTCCTGCGCCGGTGGCCGCACATGCAAATTCCTATGCGCATGGTCTTGGGGGCGATAGCGACGGGGCTTCGGTGGTGGTCAGACTTGCGTGGAGGCGGCAAGTGTCGGCGCTAGCGTGGGGCGTCGGTTGCGCCGTTGCCGTCGTAGGCTTCGCTGGTCATGGCGCGGTGGCGATCAGTTGAGACCCATGCCGCACGGGCTGAGCGGGCCTCGCGACCGGCAGCGCTGCGGGATGCCGAGTTGGTCTACATGGAAAGGCTGTTCCGGATTTCCACGCCCGTCGGACTGGTGGCGAAACTTGACCGGGCATACCGGATGCCCTCCGGCGTGATCGTGTTGGTGGAGTTCAAGACTCGCTGGGGCAACCAGCCCTGCCTGTCGGACGTGATCCAGTTGTCGGCGCAGAGGATGGCGGTGATGGGGCAGACGGGGCAGTCGGTGGCGTCCTACGGGTATGTGTTGGTGAAGGCGCCGGCCCCGCGAGCCTTACCGATCGCGCATCGCGTCAAATTGATGACTGACGAGCAAGTAGTAGCCCTGGTCAGGCGGCGGGAAGAGATTCTCGCAGGCCGCGCTCTGCCGCGCTGGTCGCTGCCTCGGAAGACGTGCCTTGCGTGCGCGTTCCGAGCGCAATGCGACCATCTAATTCTTTGAGCAAAGTCGGGAAATCACCCAATCAGTGAGGGCCTCCCATTGTCGTCGGTCAAATGGATATTGCTGGATCCCAGAGGCATCGCCGCTATGGATGGTTCATGAGCAATGCGCCGATGATCGGGGCGCCAGATGTAGGACGCCGAAGGATTTTCCCGCTCGTGCTGCTGGAAGTTCCCCACCACTGCCGGCGATGGCCACCACAACAATCCATCACATGCCCTGCATCACCGTCCCCACCCGGCCCACAGCCGTCAGCCGCGGGCGTCCGGTGCTGGCATGTCCACCGAAACGGTGGCAGTCCAAGCGGCGCCTCATCAACGCCGTTCCCATGTTCCGGATTCCAAGCGACCTCGACGACAGTTGGGTAGTTGGGGTTGGGCAACCTCGCAGGGCGACGTTGCCTAGGCAAGATTGGGCTGCCCCCTGTTCCTGTGAGAAAATGTCGCGAAAAACGACAGGAGGATGCAATGGCAGATCACGCATACCCGGTCGAAGTCCAGTCCGATTTCCTCGAAAAGATTACGAAGGCCAAGCCCGTGCAGGCTTTGGCCGAGCTCATCTGGAATGGTCTTGATGCCGACGCGACGAGTGTCAGCGTCAGCTTCGACTACAACGCGCTTGGCGCAATGTCCGCTGTGATCGTCACCGATAACGGCCACGGCATCCCATTCTCGGAAGCGCCGGAAGGCTTCCGCCGCCTTGGCGGTTCGTGGAAGCGACCCGGCGCCGTGACGAAGGGCGAAGGGCGGTTTCTTCACGGCCAGGACGGGCGGGGCCGTTTCAAGGCGTTCTCGCTGGGCCGCTTCGCCGAATGGGACGTGACTTACCCGAAGGGCACGGAGCTCTGGACGTTCAAGATCACCATGAACGCCAGCAATATCCGCGAGGTCCGCATCTCGGATGAGAAGCTCGCACCCGCAGGCAAGTCGCGCGGCGTCACACTGTCGATCACCGAGCTCCACAAGGAGCACCGCTCCCTGACGACCGAGACTGGTCTTCAAGAGCTGTCAGAAATCTTTGCCCTGTATCTCGCCGATTACCGGGCCGTCTCTGTCAAGGTCGATACGCATCAGATCGACCCTGACTCTGTCATCGCATCGCGGCACTCCGTCAACCTCGCTGACATCCGCGAGGACGACAAGACGCACCCGGCGAGGCTAGAGATCATTGAATGGCGCGCGACGACAAACCGGGCGCTCTATCTGTGCAACGAGAAAGGCTTTCCGCTCCTCTCGGTTGACCGGCGCTTTCACATCGGCGCTTTCCAGTTTTCGGCCTACCTGAAATCCAGCTTCATCTCGAAGCTTCAGAAAGACGGGACCGTCGAGCTTGCCGAAATGAATCCAGCAGTGATCGCCGTCATCGACGAGGCGCAACAGGCGATCAAGTCCCATTTCCGTAACCGTGCAGCGCAGGAAGCGCGCTCGGTTGTCGATAAGTGGAAGAGCGAGGCGATCTATCCCTATCAGGGCGAACCGGCGACCCATCTTGAAACGGTCGAGCGACAGGTGTTCGACATTGTCGCCGTCAACATGGCCCAGCATGTGCAGGACTTCGCCAGCACGCCGCCCAAGAGCAAGGCTTTCAATCTGCGCCTGTTGCGGCAGGCCGTCGAGAAGGGTCCTGAGGAACTGCAGCTCATCTTCGAGGAAGTCCTTAACCTGCCCAAGCGCAAGCAGGAAGAGCTCGCCGAGCTGCTCCGGGACGTGTCCCTGTCCGCCATCATCGGCGCGGCTAAGGTCGTCACTGACCGCCTCAAGTTCCTGACTGGCCTTGAAGCTATTCTCTTTGATGCCGAGCCCAAGAAGCGCCTGAAGGAGCGCTCGCAGCTTCATCGAATCATTGCGCAGAACTGCTGGCTGTTTGGCGAGGAATACAACCTCTCGGTCGACGATCAATCGCTGACCGAGGTCCTCCGCAAACACAAGAAGCTTCTTGGTGACGACCTCGTCATCGACGAGCCAGTCAAACACATCACCAAGACACGCGGGATCGTGGATCTCATGCTCTCCAAAGCGATCCGCCAGCACCGGGCCAACACGCTCACGCATCTTGTCATCGAGTTGAAAGCGCCGACCGTCAAGATCAATGACGACGAGGTCACGCAGATCGAGAAGTACGCCTTTTCAGTGATGAAAGACGAGCGCTTCCGCAACGTCGATACAACCTGGGTCTTCTGGGCGATTAGCGATGACCTCGGCGATTACGCCACACAGCGCATCAGTGACAGCAGTGGGCTGATCTATACGAAGGCGAACGTCTCGATCTATGTGAAGACGTGGGGACAGGTTCTTGACGAGAACCGTTCCCGTCTCCAGTTCTTCCAGGAGCGCCTTGAATATCAGGCCGACCGGGAGTCGTCGCTCAAGCATTTGCAAGAGCGCTACGACGAGTTTCTAAAGGGCGTCCTCACCGAGGACGAGCAACCCGAAGCCAGCGATGTCGAGCCCGAAGCGAATGTTGCTTGATGCGTCGTCGTAAAGCACCGCGAACCGGAAACCTGCTACTCGGTTCGATACGTGCGCGTCGAGGCGCCCCGCAGTGCATTCCAAATGTCCGCTGAGGCTCGGGAGTGGTCCGCCAAGCAAATAGGGCACTGTGGTGCAGCAGCCTGCGTGCGCGGTGGGCATGTCTGGTAGCGCTGCAGGGCAAAACAGTGTGCAGGAGATGCTACCGGGATCACCAGGCTACGCAATCCTCCGAAGCGGGCCCGGCTTCCAAGGGCGTCCGTTTTCGCACGCTGTGATGAAGCCTGCCCAGCGTTCCAGGGCTTCCCTGCGTTCCGGAATCTCCTCGCGGACATCGTAGATCGCTTCCATGCCCTTCAATGTGTGATTCAAGGCCAGCTCGGAAATTTCTCGGGATATGCCCATGTTGCGCATGTGTCCCTTTGCCGTGCTCCGGGTATCGTGAGGCGTGAATCTTCGGATTTGGATGTCACCGCGTTCGAAGGCACGTGAAATCGCGGCCCATAGGGTGGTTTCACCGACGTGGGTATCTCCAAGCCGCCGCCGCCGACGCTCAATCCGCGCTGGAAGTGCCCACGGCGACTCCCCAGCGAGATCACGCAAATCCTTGAACCAGTTTGCGACAGTCGGCGTGAGCGGAACCAGGAAGCCCTTCCGGGTCTTCACGGAGGCGTCTGGAACCCACCAGGTTGCACGATCAAAGTCGATGTGCTCCCACCGGGCTTTCGCCAGTTCGACGGACCTTACGCAGGTGGCGAGCAGAATCCGGAACGCCAAGGCGTTTTCCGGGCCGATATCCTCGATGTCTGCCAGCAGGGTCCGTAACTCCTCTTCGTTCAGCATCACGCGCTTGCGAATCGGGGGGCGTTCTCCCATGATGGCAACCAGATCGATTCCAGCGGCGGGGTTCGAGTCGATGAGGCGTTTGCCACAAGCATGGGCAAAAAGCAGTTTGGATGAAGTCAGGATTCGCTTCGAAATCGTCCAGGAACGCTTTGCCGACTCGAGCACGTGAACGATCTCAGCTGGCGTGACGTGCCGAACTTCCAGTGATCCGAGTTTGGGGAGTAGGACTTTCTCCAGATCCCACTTTCGATAATAGATGGTCCCTTCAGCGAGACTGGGTGTCACCAGTTTCTTCTGCTTGTAGTCGTCGATCAACACGCGGACGGTCCAGGCCATCTTGGACTGCATCTTCTCGACTTTCTTCTTGGCGGCAGGGTCCTCTCCCTTGTCGATCGACACTCTGTGCACTCTCGCCATCTGGCGAGCTTTGGCGAGCGACAAGTCGGGGTAGTTGCCGAGGGTCAGTTCCTTGCGGCGGCCGCCCCCCATCCGATAGCGCAGTATCCACGTAGCGGTTCCAGTCGCGGACAACGTGAAGGTCAGACCGCCCCCATCAGAACGGGCAATCGGTGCGCCTTTGTTGACCCAGTGCTTTATCTGGATGTCGTCGAGTACATTGATCTGGGTTCCCATGATGTCCGACTCCCGGTCAGGATCAATCGAGTCCTACTTGCCGGCTCCCGGTCACCAGGGATTGTTGTTACGGCGACTTTTCCTCGCATCGATAAACGTTGTCCGACGCTCGCCGCGCCGCTGCTGGCCTGGCTGAGATCGAGGTGGTCGGCTGATGCGCTGTGCGAAGTGGGTAGCTGCGAGAGATTCTAGCAGCGAACTACCCATCTAGCTACCCACTTGGCTACCCGGTTCTAACGCGCCGTCATGAGACGAGATGCAACGTCAAAAGACATATATTCTTATTTATTAGTGTGTTATATGTTGCTGGTGGGATGTCGCGAAACCTCGTTGGCTGTGGATTGAACTCGCAGGATGCGAATTCAAAATCGGCTTCCTCGCCGAGGAATTCCCAGCTGATGATGCCGCTTGAATCGACGAAGTGGATTTCGATATTCGGTGCGCTGGCGATTTCGTCGAGGTCGAAGCCGGGGGGCGGGAAGCCGTCGAGTGCTTCAAGGGCACGGCCCTGGAGCAACTCGGTCAGAGCACGTTCGAGGGCGATTTCGAAGCGCGGGTGGGCGCCGAAGCTGGCGAAGACGCCCTGGTCGCGGGGGTTGAGCATGGTCACGCACATCACCGGGTAGAGGCCGCCGAGCGAGGCGTCCTTGACCAGAATGCCGAAGCCGGCGTCGCGCAGGCCCTTGATGCCGGCGGCGATGGTCGGGTAACGGGCTATCACTTCGTCCGGCACGTCCGGCAGGCATAGGCCTTCGGCGATGACCTTGAACTTGACGTGGCGTTCGAGGATTTCCGACAGCGCCTGGGCGCGTGCTTCAGCCTGGGTGTTGCCGGCCGACATGCCGTTGCTGACGTAGAGATTGCTGATGATATTGACCGGGAAGAACACCTCGGCGCCGTCGCGCTGGCGGACGTAGGGAATGGCGCAGATGCCGCGCTCTTCGTTGCCGGAGTTCATGTCCACGAGCGTTTCGGCCGGGATGCTGCCTTCCGGGTTGTAGAAAGCCTGCAATTCAGGCGTCAGCAATTCGGCCGGCCAGTCGGTAGCGTCGGCGGTCAGCGGGAACCAGCGTTCGCGCGGGTAGTGTGTGAAGGAGCGGTTGGCGATCTGCTCGCCGAGGTAATAGTGGTTCCAGAAATAGTTGCACGACAGCCGCTCGAAATACTCGCCCAGCGCGCTGGCGTGGGCGGCGAGCTTGGTGGCGCCCTTGCCGTTGGTGAACATCAGGTGGCAGGCGCGATTACGCACATGTACGGACCAGACGTTGTCCACAGGGTTGAGCCAGGAGCATTCCTCGATGTCGAAACCGCGGGCCGCCAGTTTGGCCTGCATGGAGGAAATGGAGTGTTCGAGCGAGGCATCTTTGCCCGGAATGAAGTGTTCTTGTTGCATCGGGCATCCTGCCAAAAGTGTGAGGAGCGCAGTGTACGTCAGGGGGCGGTTGTTGCCACGGTCAACCGGAAATTTAGGCCAATTTTGAAATCACGCGTGCGCTGCCCGGCCTCCGGTCTTAGCTGCCGGCTGCCTTTTCGCTGAATCCGTATTTTTCAATGAGCCGGTAGATGTGTCGCTCGCTGATGCCCAGGATGGCAGCAGTCTTCACCCGATTGCCGCCATGCTTGGCCATGACCTGGCGAAGGTATTCGCGTTCGATCTGTTCCAGATTTGGATCCTGACCAAAGCGCAGAACCACCTCGCCAGCCTGATTGCGGGGAATGAAGGAAAGATGCTCGACGCGGACGGGGTTGCCGGGACGCGCGAGGATTACGGCGCGCTCGATGGCATTTCTGAGCTCGCGCACGTTGCCCGGCCAGTCGTAGGCCAGCAGCATCTTGAGTGCCTCGGCGGACATGCTGGTGGGCGCATTTCGCGTCAACAGCGTGAGAAAGTGCCGCGCCAGCGGTTCAATATCCTCGCGGCGCTCGCGCAAGGGCGGAATGGTGATGACAAAACGCGAGAGCCGGAAATAGAGGTCACTGCGGAAGGTTCCGGCGCGGCTCATGGCCTCGATGTCACGATTCGTTGCTGTGACGATGCGTGCATCGGAATTGAGCGTCTTGTTGCCGCCAAGGCGACGGAAAGTGCTGGTTTCAAGGACACGCAGCAGCTTGGCCTGAATGGCTGGACCAATGTCGCCAATTTCGTCCAGAAATAGCGTGCTGCCGGCTGCTTCCTCGATCAGGCCTTTCTTTTGCCGGTCGGCCCCGGTAAAGGCGCCGCGCTCGTGGCCGAAGAGCTCCGATTCGAAGAGGTTTTCCTGCAAGCCGCTGCCATCGATGGGAACCAGTTCTCGTTGCGCGCGTGGGCTGCGTTCATGAATCGCCTGGGCGACCATTTCCTTGCCGGTTCCCGACTCGCCGAGGATGAGCACCGTGGTGTCGGTTGATCCGACAGCGTCGATCATCTCCTGCACATTGCGCATCGCCTTGCTCTCGAACACCATCGGCCCCGGTCTGTGCGATGCCAGCTGGGTACGATAGAAGCGATTGGATTCGCGCAGTTCGGCGGTTTCAAGCACCCGCCGTACGGTCAGTTCCAGCTCGTCGAGATTGACCGGCTTGGTCAGGAAGTCAGCGGCACCTTCACGGATGGCGCTGACAGCATTGGGTATCGAGCCGTAACCGGTCAGGACAATGACCGGATACTGGTTGCGTATTTCGCTGAGAATCCGCGACGCGTCGCTGTCTGGCAGTTTGAAATCGAGGATGATGGCGCAGGGCTCGATTTCGCTTAGCCGCTGCTGCGCTTCGGCCCACGAGCCGGCACCGAGCGTGGAAAAGCCCATGGATTCGATTTGCCGTCGCAGAAGGCCGTTGAAGACGGGATCATCATCGACGATCAACAGGGTTTTTTTCTTCATCCGGCGCTCTTCATGACGGTTTCGGCCAGCGGCAGACGAATGTTGAATTGCGTCCCTTGCCCGACCGTGCTTTCAACGCGAATCGTGCCGCCCATGCGCTCAACGAAGTTCTTGACGATGGTCAGACCCAGCCCTGTTCCTGCCACGCCATCGGCGCGTCGGCTGAAGAAGGGATCGAAAATGCGGGCGAGGGTGTCGGGCGGAATGCCCACGCCGGAATCGGAAATCTCGATCACGGCGTCACCGTCGTCGGCGAACAGGCGGGCAATGAGGGTGCCACCCTTGTCCATCGCGTGGTGAGCATTTTGAATCAGGTTGAGCAGAATCATGCGGATGTCGGCTTCATCGGTCAGCAGGCGCAGCGCTTGTTCGGGAACCTCGATCTGCTGGGAAATGCCATGCGTATGTGCATCGAACTCCAGCAACATCAGGGTATCGGTCAACGCCTCATTGACCACCACCAGCTGCAGGCTGCTGACTGGTGGCCGCGACAACAGAAGCATACGCCGAGTGACCGCAATGCACTTGTCGATCTCCTGATCAATAAGCCGCATGTACTCGATGATTTGCTCCTGCGTGACGAGTCCGGCATGCAATTCGCGCACCAGTCCCTGGACGCCAAGTCGGACCGATCCGAGCGGATTGTGAATTTCATGGGCGATGCCTGCCGCCAGTAAACCAAGTTCGGACAGGCGCTGTTCATGCGATATTTGGGAGATCTGCCCGAGATCGCGCACGGATTCAACGATGTAGCGCTCACGACCCTGTCCGTCGTCGAGTTCGACCAGCACGGCATGAATCTCCGCGTGGAACACTGTGCCATCCGGCCGAATGAGGTAATGGCTGGTCTTGATGCTGTCGCCCACTTCCTTCAGTTCGACCAGCGGGCAAACTATCAGTGTCGGTATGCAAGGCTCGTTGCGCCCGTAGCTGTACTGGTAGCACGGGCGTTGCAGGAAGGTCTTTGCCGATTGGCCAACCTGCAGACAGAAGGTCTGATTGGCCAGCACAACCTTCTTGTCGGCAACACGGATCAGGCGCACGCCGTCAGGCAGTCCGTCGAGCAAGGTCTGCAGGAACTGCTGGTGCGCTTCGGCCAGGGAAATCTGAGCGGAAAGTCGTTCGGCCATCGAGTTGAAACTCATGACGGCCCGCCCGATCTCGTCATTGTTCGCCGATGGCGCGCGTACCGTCAGGTCTCCCGTCGCCAGGCTGCGGGTCGCCGCATCCAGGGTGGCCAGAGGCGTGATGACATGACGGCGCAACATCAGCCACAGGGTCAGCAGGGTAAGGGCGATTACCGCAGCGCCGGCCAGCATGAGCAGGATGGCGCTGCGCATCGCACTTTTGCGGATGGGCGCAGCGTCGTAATCGATCACCAGTATGCCGTTAATCGGATTTGTCGCCACCGGGCCATGGCAGTCGGTACAGGCAGCGCGGTTGGGTACCGGGTTGATGGAGCGCAGCACCTCGTTGCCGCCGGCTTGCGTTTCGAAGCTGGTGGCCGGTTTTCCGGGGGAAGTCTTCTGCGCGATTTCCGGCATGCGCAGCCACATTTTTTCGGGGTCGGAGGCGAAGCGCACTTCGCCAGCGGGAGAAAGGATAAGCACGTCGCGTATGCCATTCAGGCCGCCCAGCTTGGCCACGATGTCGCGCAAGCCCTCCACGTCGCGCTTGAGCATGGCGTTTTCCCAAGTGACCTGCAGCATGCGATTGAGCTGCATCGAGACCTCGGCCCGCTCTTGGAGCAACTGGTCACGGTACAGTCCAAGGAACAGCACACCAAGGGCCAGCGAGGCACCTGCCGCGACCAGCAAAACACCCTGCAGCAGACGATGACTCAGGTAACGAACTTTGGTTTGCATCCGGTGGGCGATTTTCTGATGAATCCGTAATTAGAAACCCAATGCCTCGACAGTAGCAACCAGATCGGCAAAGGGCGCGGCTTCAAGCCTGGCCGCCAACGATTCCTTGTCCAGACGCGGATCGGCCCCAACAGCAAAACGGACATCGTCGGGCAAGTCGCGCATATCTTCCGGAGACATATAGCCGATGCCGCAGAGTTGTATCAGGCAGTCTCGCTCCACATCGCTGAGTTCAAGGCCGTGGCACTTGAGAATTTCCATGTAGCGCTCCGCCGTGCGATTGACCTTGCCACTGATTTCCATGGTGTTGGTCTCGCCTTCTGTTAGCAAGGCCAGCGGCGGGCCAAAGAAGAGGGGGGTTTTTCGATTCACGTTATCCGCCTGAAATCAGTACAGCAACTGGAAAAAGGCCGGTGCAAGGCACCGGCCATTCATGCCAGGCAAGTAGAACCATACCTTGCCCGGAGTCTTGAGGATGAGCGCTTGCTCAGTGGTCGCTGGTACCGTGTGGGTGACGCTCGTGATCAGCCGTCTTCATGCCTTTCGGCAACGATGGCGCTTTCTCCGGCTGATGTTGCGCAAAACCACGGTTACGGTCGCCATGCTGGACGTTGTGTGGATTGTGGCACTCGGTACAGACAAACCAGCGCTTGGTGCCGGTGCTGGCCCATTCGCCAATTCGTTTGCCGTGAATGCCTTCTCGCCAGTCCCGATAAACCTCGCCGTGGCACTTGCCGCACAGTTGCTGTGGCTGGTCGAAACTGATTGGCTTGTCACGATGATCAACCAGCTTGTTGCGCTGAGTGGAATGATGGCAATCCAGACACCAGATGTTGCCGCGTCCGTGTGGCAGTTTGGTTGAGTCAAGCACGATGGCCTGATGCATCATGACCAGTTCCCGGGTGTCCTTGTTCGTCGGGAATCCTTTGGGCAGGGTACCCGTGTGACAGGTGTTGCCACATAGCGGAAGCAGTCCAATCTTGTCCGAACGCGGCTTGACCAGGGCTTTGCCGCGGGTGTAGTCGGCATCCTGAATGGGCATGTCACCCATGGGCATGGTGCCATCGAAGGGGTCGCCCCACCACAACACGGCGCCGGTCTTGGGCGAGCACTTCACGTTCGGCAGGTTTTCCCCGATCATGCGCTGGGTGACTTCCGAGGCGCCCTTTCGGCTTTCGAAACACTTGGCCGGCTCGGCCCATGCACTGGAAAGACTGACGAACCAAAGCAGCAGTACAGCCGGCAAAATAGCGGATTTCTTCATTCCAGTTCCTTTACGTCAACTCGGGCGTAGCCGATACGCCGGCAGCGTCGGAGGTTGTTTTGGCTTGTGTCGACTTGGCGTAAGCGATATCCCCCAGCAGTATGCCGATAGCGCCTTTGAGCAATACCGTGAGGATGAGAAAACCTACCGCCCAGTTGCCGAGAGTGACGAAAATTTCAAGCGTGGTCGGCAAATACTGGGTGAATTCGCCGATTGGCGTCGGTATGAAGCCGGGAATCAGCAATCCCATGCCTTTTTCTACCCAGATTCCGCTGAAGGCCAGGCCACAGGCCAGTGCCAGCAAGCGGTAATTGCTCCGCCAAGCGGGTATCAACAGGATCACGAAGGCAGCAATGCTGGCGGCCAGCGAACCCCAGAACCAAGGCACCAAATCCGTGAAGCCATGCATGCCGAACATCAGGTATTGCAATCCCAAGGCATGTTCGGTGTTGGCATACAGCTCGGTGACGATTTCGGACAGGCTCAGGAAAAGGGCAAGGCCAAGGCAATAGGTGATGATCGTTGCCAGCAGGTCAATGGCGGAGTTTTCTATCCAGAGACGGGTCCGCTTGCGTACGATCAGAAAGATCAGAATGATCAGCGAAGGGCCGGCTGCAAATGCGGTCAGGATGAAGCGGATCGGCATCATGCTGTGGTGCCACATCGGGCGCGAAGGCATGGTGTTGAGCAGGAATGCCGTCACCGTATGGATGCTCAATGCCCAGACGATAGAGATGTAGATCAAGGGCATGTAGAACTTCTTGTTCAATGGCTGACCGGTGTATTTCCTGTAAAGGAAATAGAAGCCGCCGATGAAATTGAGGAGCATGTACCCGATCAGCACCAGGGTGTCCCAAGCCAGCATCGAGTTGGGAAGGTTGTATATGCCGATGATGGGCAGCATGTGCCAGAGACGGTCGGGGCGTCCCATATGGGAGATGATGAACAATATGCACATCAGCACTGCTGAAATGGCCAGCATCTCACCGAGCACGGCCACTGCGTGCAATCCCTTGTGATGGTAGACGTAGGCCGGGAACACGATGGTCACGGCTCCGGCGGCGATGCCGACCAGGAAAACGAAGTTGGCCAGGTACAGCCCGTCATGCACCTGATCGGTCAGGCCGGTGTAGCGCAAACCGTCGGCTGCGTGCAGGTAGGTGCCGTACAGCAGGCACAGGATAAACAGGCACAGGAAGGCGATCCAGGCATAAAACGCCGGACTGCCTTTCACGACATAGGTTACGTAGTCGACGGCGAATCTTTTCAGCTTGTCCATGATGTCGCGTCTCAATCCATGAAATAGAAGAATTTCGGGAAGGTATTGAGTTCCGCCTTCAGGCGAAACACATTCTTGCGCGCGATGATCCGGCTGACTTCACTGTTGGGGTCAAGCAGGTTGCCGAATTTGCGGGCGCCAGTTGGGCATACCTCGACGCAGGCGGGGTAGCGTCCCTTGCGGGTGCGCTGGATGCAGAATGTGCACTTCTCCACCACACCCTTCATGCGCGGACGGTTGCCGAGATAATGTGTCACCGGATTCATGGCTTCCTTGGGCAGGTTCGGATCGCTCCAGTTGAAGCGGCGAGCCCAGTAGGGACAAGCCGACATGCACATGCGGCAACCGATACACCAGTTGTAATCGATGACGACCGGCCCGTCAGCTTCGCGGTAAGTTGTGCGGACCGGACAAACCTTGACACAGGGGGGTTTTTCGCACTGCATGCAGGCGATCGGCATGTAGGCGGAATCCTTTTCCGGGACTGCCTCGGGCTGGTAATAATGTTCGCCTTCGAGGACAACGCCGGCCGGGGAGTAGGCATTGCCACCCACCTGTATCCCGAGTCCTTCCGGATAGCCCTGATTCATCTTCTCCTGGCTGAACTCACCCTTTTCCATCTTGAGGACGCGAATCCACTCGATATCCTGGTCCTTGCCTCGCGACTGGTTGTTCTCCTCCACACAGGCCTTCGCACACCGGCGGCAACCAATGCATTTCTTGATATTCAGGGCATAGCCCATGAGCACACCTTCCTGCGGTGGCGTGCCGTCGACGGTCACTGTCTTGCCGTATTCACGCGAGTAGCGGCGCTCAAGTCTTGCCCTTGCCATCGCTTTTTCTTCTTCGCTCATCAGCCGGTAGTTTCCCTGGAACCATTCGGCCCACTCCATATTCGCGTTGGCGTCGTCGGACATGGTCATCAGCGCCGCGGTGCCGAGCAAGGAGCAAACGCTCAGCGAGCCCGCATTCTTCAAAAAATTGCGGCGCGAACTTGGCTCGTCGACCGGGGTCTCTACCGGCGCTTGCCCTGAACAGGCACACCCACCCGCCGAGTGTTGGGAGTTGCAGATTTTTTCTTTGTTCGTCACGTGTTTTCTCCGTGCCTGACCTGATTCGGCCATGTGAATATGTTTGAAGATTGAAACGGTCTCATCGGGATATGACTAAATAATCTCTACCAGCTGGGTCCGCCTATGCCAGGCATGAACTGAACTGGCACAGCTTTCACCTCATCAAGATGCTTCGGGCGCAGCGTGGCATCAACTTCCTCTTTGCTCGGTCGAGATTCACCCAGGTGCAAGGCAATCAAGTCGCGCAACTGCTCACACCAGACATGGGTCAGCAAGAACAATGCGGCATAGAACTCGGTGTCACAACGTACGGAAACCCGGCTGGAAAAATCCGGAAGCCAGCGCAGCAGATGGTGATCCAGCAGGGTGGCCAGCGAACGCCAGTGATCGTTTGCCAAATGAGCGTTTTCAGCCTCGGTCAGCGTGGCGAGCCGCTCCAGACGCTTCGCCACAAACTGAAGCTGGAAGACAAGATGGTCGTCAGGGCGCAGGCGCCAGTCGGGAACTGCCAGACCATCGGCCGCATACAGTTCGCGCATGTCGAACATTGCTTCCTGGCAGACCAGATGTTCGTCGGAAACCCAGTACGACTCGAAGGGCGATGCATCCAGTGCACCGGTCAGGTAGATGGCAGCGAAGTCCGCGGCCAGGTTGTCCATGTACGCTGTATCCGGAAATTCCGGCAAGGCAGCCACTGTTTTTCGCATCGCTTCAAAAATCTGGTTGCCTGTTTCATCGCGCGGCACCATACCGAGATTGTCAGGAAAACCAATGGCTTTTAAGCCCGCCAGCAATCCGGGCGTGAGTTCCCGATCATGCAACAATGCCAGCGTGGCCACATCCTCGGACCAGGCAAGTGATGCTTCTCGACCGATCATGATTTGACCTTGCCCTTGCGATGAGGCACAAAGGCAATGGACGGCTTGGTCAGTTCGGGGTTGGCCATGTTCTTTACCTGGCGTACCGTTTCATCATGCGGACCGACAGCCGTGGTCTTGAACTTGCCTTCCCACAATTTGTCGATAGGCCCGATGTCGAGGACGCGCATCATGCAGGCCATGACACAGTAAGGCTTGCGACCGGCGTCAATTTCATCCACACACAGATTGCACTTCTGGATGATCTGTTCCTTTGGATTCCACTGGGGGGCACCATAGGGACATGCTGCCTCGCATTTGCGGCAGCCGATGCACAGGGTGGAGTCGATATCGACGATGCCGTCCTTGCTCCGCTTCCAGATGGCACCAGTCGGACAGGTCGGCAGGCAGGCCGGCTCGGCGCAGTGGTTGCAGGACATATTCACCTTGTAGGCAAATACGTCCGGATAAGTTCCACCTTCAACGTACATTACGCGCCGGAAGCGTGGGCCGGGCGGCAGGCCGTTCTTGTCCTTGCAGGCGATTTCGCAGGCGCGGCAGCCGATGCAGTCAACGTTGTTGTGGATGAAACCGAACTGCATGGCCGGTTTGACCGGTTCGTATGTCTGGGCCACCTTGCGCTCAAGGGCGACCTTGACTTTCTTCATGTCGAGTTTGTTGGTCATGGCCGCCCCCTTATGCGTCGCGCCGGAAGATGAAGGAACGCGAGGTTGCCTGGCTATCCCAGCCTGGACGATGGGCAAGCGTTGTCTTCTTCAGGTTGACCAGGATGGTGTTGTAGGCGAAGGCCCCAGCCGGACTGGGTTCGTCCTTGGTCAGGAAATCCGGATTGCCGGAGCGATCGATTCCCTTCTTGTCGAGATCCATCCACGAGCCTTCGTACACGACTACCACGCCGGGCATGCAGCGCTCGGTGACGTAGACCGGTACGACAATCTTGCCACGCGCATTCCACACCTCGACCATATCGCCGGTCACCAGCTTCAGGCGCCGTGCATCGCTGGCATTGATGGTGATCTCCTGCTGGAAGGTTTCGCGCAACCAGGGAATGTTGTGGAAGATCGAATGCGTACGGTGCCTTGGATGTGGCGTAATCATGTGGAACGGGTATTCCTTGATCTTGGGGTGTCCCATCCATTCGAATGGCTCGATCCATTTCGGAATGGCCGGAATCGGATAGCCCCACTGCGTCTTTTTCCAGTCTGTTACCTTGGCCAGCGTGGTCGAGAAAATCTCGATTCGTCCTGACGCGGTCTCAAACGGAACACCTTTTTCAATCTGGTCGCGGAATGCGACATGGGGCTTGTCGAAGGTGAATTTGTACACACCACGCCGCTTGAATTCATCCCAGGACATGGTGACGCCCTGATGGTGTTGCACTCTTTTCCACCATGCGACGAGATAAGCCTCATCCGTTGCATCCGGGTTCTGAAAATAGCTTCGGTCGGCGCGCGGGTTATAGCGCTTGCCAAAGTCCTTGAGGCTCGGGTCGAGTTTTTCCAGGCGGTACGCCAGCTCCGTATAGACCTGAAAATCGGTTCTGGACTCGCCCATAGGTTCAATGACTTTGGGGCGATGGATGTAGTAATGGCCTTTGTACCAGGGCAGGCCGACATCATGGCGCTCGAAGTGGGTAGCAATGGGCAGCAGTACATCGGCCCACAATCCCGATGGGGTGATGGTCGAGTCGGAGCAAACCACCAGCTCCAGCTTCTTGATGGCCTCGATCTCCTTGTTGATGTTGGTGAGCTGGTTGAACCAGTCGGAGCCATGCCAGAAGATGGCCTTGATGTTGGGTATCTTGCCGTCGAGTTCGTCGTCACGTGGCCAGCAGCCGATTTCCTCGCGTTTGACGTTCGGATAATTCAGTACGCAGTGCGCCCAGCGATCGGACTTGATCGAAGCCCACCAGAGGTTGGCGTTTTCGTCGTAGGGATAGGCGGTGGATTCAGCATGCCAGCCCTTGCCCACACCTTCGGCGCAGCCGCCGAGGATGCCGATATTGCCAGTCATCGCCTGCACAGCGGCAGCCATGCGGTTGTACTGTTCGCCGTAGGCATTCCGTCCGGGGCCCCAAGAGGCTTTCAACGCTGCCGGCTTGGTTCGGGCATACATGTCGGCCAGCTTTTTGATGTCGGCAGCCGATACGCCACAGATCTTTTCCGCCCATTCCGGCGTCTTGGGTGTCTTGTCCCTGACGCCCATGATGTAGTCCTTGAAGCTTTCCTGGTCTTTCGCCCAATCCGGCATCGTCCCGGCATCCATCCCCTGAACGAACTTGTCGATGAAAGCCTGATCCTGGAGATTGTTCTGGAAGATGTAATGCGCCATGCCGGCCAGCATGGCCGCATCGGTGTTCGGCTTGATCGGTATCCACCAGGCATCGTAGGCGGCGGCCGAGTCGGTGTACTGCGGATCGATGACGACAAACTTGCAGCCGTTCTGTTTGGCCATCCGCATGTAATAGAAGGTGTTGCCGCCGTGGAAGGTATAGGCGGGATTCCAGCCCCACATGATGATCAGCTTGCTGTGCGCGAAGGCATCGTCTTCGTTGCCGTCCTGAATGGTGCCGAAGGTCATGTTGGACGAGAATGTCGTCCCTTGATAGCTGGGCACGGACCACGAGTTGGTCCGGCAGCCGAACATGCCGAGAAAGCGGGCGAGCAGACCTTCAATTTGGTCTGATTTATGCAGTACACCGTAGGAACTGCCGGCATAAGCCTGATCGAGGATGGCGGTGGGGCCATACTTGGTCTTCAGTTCAACCATCTTCTTGGCGATGTGGTCCAGCGCCTCATCCCAGGAAACGCGTTTGAACTTGCCTTCTCCCCGTTCGCCGATACGCATCATCGGGTAAAGCAGACGCTCGGGAGAATACAGGCGCGAGCGATACGAACGGCCGCGCAGACAGGCCCGCAACTGTGGTTCGGCGACGGTGTCCTTGCCGAACTCGCCACCGGCCTGGTAGCGACCATCGTCGGACGAAAGCCGAACAATGACATTACCCTTCTTGTGCGCCACCAGCATGTGACGCGAACCGCAGTTGTGGTCGCATGAAGTGACGACAGTCGTCAGTTGGTCGTCCCGGTAATATGGCTCATAGGCAAACGCGTTGGCATCCTTCTGCCCCAGCGCCATCTCAAGCAATCCACTGGAACTCGCCAGCACGGTCCCGGCGGCCGAGGTTTTCAGGAAGCTGCGTCGAGCCTGATTGAGAATGGAGAGATCGGGCTTCTTCATGGTTTTTGCTCAGTCTTGATGAAACGTGATTCGGAGTGCACTGGCCGATCCTTGGCCCAGTCGGGCATGCCTTCAGGCATTTCCGGCCAGGGGTTGCGGGCATAGGGATAGGCAATGCGATACCAGGCCCGAGCGCCGTGACACCCCAGGCAGACATCCGCACCATTACCGCTCTCCTTCGCGGTGATGGCTGCTGCTTCAATGGCGTCAGCCTTCAGGTAGTTGACCTGATGCCGATGTGTCCGCGTTGATACGTGGCAAGTCAGGCAGTCGTTCTGGAAATAGTGTTTTGTCTCATCCCAGGTGCCGGGCAGGCGCATCAGCTCCCATCCGGGGAATTGACCATGACACTTGAGGCACGTGGTCTCCGGATTGACCTGCTTGCGCAGGGTAAAACCGGTTTCGTCCTGCGTGGCACCGGTCGCCGAGCTACCAGGCGCTTCTTCGCGCGGGTCGTGGCCTTCGTGACAGGTGTTGCATTGCAGGTTCATTAGCTCCTGGGCCATTGGTGTGACCAGATGCCGCCGGTGGAAGGTGTCCTGCTCACCCTTGTAGGTGGATATTTGCTGATACCAGGCCCGCGTGTCCTGCGCCTTTACCCCGGCCGGTGACACTGGCCGCACGCGATCTTCAAGCACCTCGCGATGGCAGGCAAGGCATTGTTCGTTAGTCGCGCTCGCGATGGCAGGCTTGAAATGAAGGGGATCGTAGGTGGCGCGGAAATGGCTCTTGCTGTCGATGTCTTCTTGTGTCCGTGGCTCCGGGACACTTTGTTTGCCACATCCCGCCGTTAGCGAAATGAGTGGAATGAGTGCTGCAGTGATCAGCCCGATGATCGAGTATCGTATTTTCATTTTTTTTCTGCCGCAGGGATTGGTGCTGCGTGCCATCCGCGCAGATCGTAGGGGCCCGTCATGCCTGGATGTGTAAAGGGAGTGAACCACCTACCCTGGTCCTTGAGAAAATCCAGACTGTCCGGAATCGGTGAGGATACGCCGCGCAACGCCTGTCTGGCGTCCAGAACAGGACTTGCCGTCAGTACAGGGGCATTGGCAGGCCGCTCAAACGGGGTCAGGCCGGCAACCGGATAGGGAAGGGAAGGGGCCGCATACGCCGTATTCGCACCGCATTGCATGATCAGTGCAAGCAGCGGGACGGTAAACCATTTTTGCTGTGTGTTCATTGGAGTATAGGTAAGGCCAGGAAACGGATGGGAGAAGCCTCCCATCCGCTAGATCATAGAAGGATTACTTCTTGCCTTCCATGCCGCTCATGCCAGACATGCCAGACATACCCTTCTGCTTCTTGCCTTCCATGCCGGACATGCCGCTCATGCCAGACATACCCTTCTGGCCTTCCATGCCAGACATGCCGGACATGCCGGACATACCCTTCTGGCCTTCCATGCCAGACATGCCGCTCATGCCGGACATGCCCTTCTGGCCTTCCATACCGGACATACCGGACATGCCCTTCTGGTCGGCAGCAATGGCAGCGCCGGCGATGGCCATGGAAAGAACGGAAGCAGCGATGACGAACTTGGATTTCATAAAATCTCCTTCGAAGTGAGATAACTGTTTATGCCCCGCAATATGCAAGACTCGAAAACAAGCCGCATAATCGGCGTGTTCGATTAATCTATTGCACAACCCATGCCAGCCAAATGGGGTGCTCATTAGTCATTGTTTTTATTGAATTAATTATGATTTCGAAAAATCGCCATATTTCGCCGCACCTGCCATTCTGGCATGCCGATTTCCCGAAATTCATTGAATATCCAGTCAATACTGGAAAGTAGCATATGACAAATTGTCATTCCCTGGAAACGCACGTTTTCAAACAGGGGTCTGTCATTGCGCCAGCAGTGCCCGGCAGCTCTCGGCCACCTCGCCCGGCTGGACGCCCATGGCCTGTGCGGCAAGCTGGCGCTGATTGGCCGGCATGCTGTGATTGCTACGGTCGACCGGAAAAAAGAGCCAATTTTCAAATGGCCGATGCCGGAACTGCTTGATCCACTCGCTGCATCCAAGCCATTCATCACACGCCGGGTGCTGGTTTGATTACGGTGGGGACGGGACGGCGCTTGGCCCGGTCTTACCAGTCGTCAAGCGTCCTGACGACGACGGCACGGTATTCCTTCTCCTTGCCATCGGTCATCTTCCTGATGTCGTCCTGGTCATCTATCCGGTGGAGTTGGATGCTCTTCATGACGGTCTTCTCCGGCCGGGTTTCGTCTACGTCCCAGAACTCGCCCTTGCCTCTGCTGACCGGCTGGCCGGCCTGACGTGACACCGTGAACTCCATCGTGCCAAAGCCGTGAAATTGTTCCTGCGGTTTGACAGTGGTGCTCTCGGGATACTTGCCCTCCAGGGCAACTCCCGGCGGGACGGATTCCGTCGCCCGCGCCGGTCAGTGGTCAAGAACTTCGGCGCCGCGCGCTACCACGGCATCGCGGCACCTACCCAGGGGTTCGTCGGCCAGCGCGTCTGCGCTCGCCAACTCGGTCGGTCTTAAAAACGAAACGGGTTGATCCGGCCCATCCGTGCATTTCTGCAGCCATGGGGGTGGTGATGCCGGCCGGCCTCTGGGGCGTGGCTTGGGCATCGGCGGCGAGGTCAGGCCTCGCGCCATCTGGTGGATCGGTTCTGGAGTCGTAGCGCCATCCACTCGCATGGGTCCGCCCCTGACCGAAAGTCCAGGGCGGTGTCGAGGGTGTGAGCGAAGGCGCGCGGGGAGCCCAAGGGGGCAAACACGACCGCGCGCTGCGTGGAACGCGTGCTCAAAGGATGGCGGGAACAGGGGCGCGGCATCGGGTGCCGGCCGGGTGCTCTGCTGGCCGTGGCGCGCTTCAGGGAGCGCCCAGCGATGAACGCCGGACAAGCCAGGGACATGCACGACGAGAAAGACCGCGGGACCGCCGCCTCAAGGGCGACGGCATTGCCGGCCATGTTGGATCGAGACCGGCGCTTCAAGGGCAGGTAACGACTGCGACGCCTTTTGCTCCGCGATGGAGCGGGGCCAGGATGGCCCTCGGGAAACCGTAGTTGACGCCAAGCGGGCAGGGCGGTCAAGCGGGCGGCTCGAAAGCGCGGCGATTGGCGGGGGATTGCGGGTGGCACTTGCGCGCCCGGGAGAGTGCGGTAAGGCGCATTTATTGTCGCAAAGCTGCGGGCAACGAGGCAGCGGGCGGGCTTGACGGGGGAAATCTCTGCCTCTGGTCCTGAGCGGGGCAACTCAGGGCGATGCTCGCGTGGGGAGCGCTCCGGCGGCAACTGCCGCGCATGGGGTTGATGCCCGCCATTTGAATGAGAGCGTAGTGACACACACGCCGCCCCACCGAGGGATGACGCTTTCAAGTGTCAGCGAAATGTCCGTGCATCGCCGGTTCGCTGACAGCGGACCCGGCCCGATGCCGAAATCGGCCTCATTGAGTGGGGATTCCGTGTGGCGGGATCAGATCGCGCTGTCGATGCTGATCGACCTCAACCCTACTTCGGAGTCTTGCTATGGAATTGATCGTCCGAGCGGTGGATGTCGGATCCGGCAACACCAAATTCGTCACGGCCGCGGCCGGTACCGACATCCGCTGCGCCAGTTTCCCGTCCGTCGCCTACCCGTCGAGCGACGACTCGCCGTCGTGGCCGGCCAGTGAGCGCAAGAAAACCGTGTGCATCCCCATCGGCCCGCTGTTCTACGAGGTCGGGCCGGACGTGAGTCTTGCCGCCGATACCTTCAGGGCCAAGCAGTTGCACGACGAATACACCGAGACGCCGGAGTACATGGCGTTGCTCAGGGGAGCCCTCTCCATGATGAAGGTGAGCCACATCGACCTCCTCGTGGTGGGGCTGCCGGTGGCGCTCTTCGCCGTCAAGAAAGCGGCGCTGGAGAAAGCCATGACCGGCCGGCATGACATCGGCGGCGGCAAGGTCGTGACGGTCGGCAAGGCCATGGCCGTCGCTCAGCCGCAAGGGGCGCTGGCGCACTTCGCCTCCGAGCACCAGAAGATGGCGGAGATCGGCAACGAGCAGAGCCTGATCATCGACCCGGGCTCGCGCACCTTCGACTGGCTGGTGGCCAGAGGCATGCGCCTCGTGCAGAAGCAGAGCTACTCCTTCAACCGCGGCATGTCCGACGTGCTGCGCCTGCTGGCGACCGAGATCACCAAGGATATCGGCTCGCCGTACCGGGACTACGACGCGATCGATCTGGCGCTGCGCACGAGCAAGCAGCCGGTGATCTTCCAGAAGCCCTACGACATGAAGCGCCTGCTGCCCCTGGCCGAAACCGTCGCCGAGCAAGCCGTCTCGACGATGAAGGAGTGGATCGAGGCGCCGCACAGCCTGCAGAACATCATCCTGGTCGGCGGCGGGGCGTTTCTGTTCCGCAAGGCGGTGAAGGCGGCGTTTCCGAAGCACCGCATCCATGAAGTGAGGGAACCGATGTTCGCCAATGTGCGGGGCTTTCAACTGGCGGGGCAGAACCACGCGCGCAGCGTGATGGCCGCCACCGGGAAGGAGCGGGGCCAGGATGGTCCGGGAGAAGTCGAATGAGTATCGAAACCGGAAAGGACCCCATGCCCATTCGTCTCGTCTTCGAACTGGCGCGGGCCGACCATCCGCGCCTGTATGACGACCTGATCCAGTTTCACAAGGGCACGAAACGGGTCAATCGCCTGCGCGTGCTGGCCTACGATGGCTTGTTGGCGCAGAAGGGTGTGTTCGCCGGGATGAGGCCCGGCTTGCCCTATCAGCCTTCCGCAAGTGGGGCGCAGGAGGGCAATGGCGACATCACCAACGACATCTTCGCGCCAGCGATCGACGGGTGAGGCGGCCATGGGCAAGCGATCGCTCCAGTCAGCGGATGATCGGATGGTCAATGCTTCGGACCTGGCGCAGATGGGCCGCTGCGAACGGCTGGTGATGTTCGAGCATATGCATGGCAGCCGGCGCACGGCCTGGCAGCGGGAAGCCCGGGCGCGCGGGCTGGTCGAGCACGAGCAGTTCTATCGGGAAGGACGGGTGGCTTCCGGGCTGGCCGATCGGAAGGGGCGCTGTTTCATCGCCACCTGCGTGTTCGGCGAGGCTTGGCAGACAAAGATGCTGCGCCGGTTCAGGGACGAGGTGCTACGACCCAGCGCTTGGGGACGCCGGGTGATCCGCCTTTACTATCGCGGGGCGCCCGGCCTCTGCGTCGTTCTGCGCCGATGGCCTGCCTTGCAAGTTCCTATGCGCATGGTGTTGGGGGCGATAGCGACGGCGCTTCGGTGGTGGTCAGGCTTGCGTGGGGGCGGCAAGTGTCGGCACTAACATGGGGCGTCGGTTGCGCCGTTGCTATCGTGTGCCTCGCGCTTGTCATTGCGCGGAGACAATCAGTTGAGACCCATGCCGCTCAGGCTGAGCGGGCCTCACGACCGGCAGCGCTGCGGGATGCCGAGTTGGTCTATATGGAAAGACTGTTCCGGATTTCCACGCCCGTCGGACTGGTGGCGAGACTTGACCGAGCATACCGGATGCCCTCCGGTCTGCTCGTGTTGGTGGAGTTCAAGACTCGCTGGAGCAACCAGCCCTTCCTGTCGGACGTGATCCAGTTGTCCGCCCAGAGGATGGCGGTGATGGGGCAGACGGGGCAGTCGGTGGCCTCCTACGGGTATGTGATGGTGAAGGCGCCGACCCGGCGAGCCTTACCGATCGCGCATTTCGTCAAATTGATGACTGGCGAGCAGGTGGTTGCGTTGGTCAGGAGGCGGGAAGAAATTCTCGCGGGACGTGGTGTTTTGCCTCGCAAGTCCTCATCCCTGAAAACGTGCGATGCCTGTGCGTTCCGGGCGGATTGCAATTCGGGCGACAAATAACCGTATGCCCGACTGTAGTGCGAACTGCTGAAGAAGACTTGCTTGCCGAGGGCTGTCGATCACCGATCATCGAAGCGTGCGCGTAGGGGATGGAGGAATTGGATAACTTTATTTTGCACGATAACATTGCATGTGTTATCGTGCGTAATATTGGTTACCTTGGTCGTTTATCCATGTTGGCCCTCGCTACCGCCGTTCGACACTACCTCCACGACGTCTTGGGTATTCCCTCGTCCATCGTGAAGCCGTGGGCGCGAGAAAACGAGTTGCCGTACTTCCTGCGGGACACCTTTCAGTTCGGGGAGATTGAACTGCTGGGACACTCCATTGTGCTGGCAATGGGACGTGCTGAACAAAAACAGTCTCTCAGCGAGGTTCGAACGTGGTTGGACAAGGTCAGGGCGTTGGCCGGACAGCCAGCGGTTTACGTCACAGATGCCTTGGCCTCCTACGAACGTCGACGGCTGATCGAGCAAAAAATCCCGTTCATCGTTCCAGGCAATCAACTCTATTTGCCGGACTTAGGCCTCGACCTTCGTGAATACTTCCGGCAGCGCTCGCCAACGGCGGAGTCGGCACTGAGTCCATCCGCGCAGGCCATGCTGATCACGGCCCTGCTGCACCAGCCTTGGCAGGCCGAATGGCAACCTTCGACGGTTGCGGTCGCCTTGGGCTACACGCCGATGACCGTGTCGCGCGTGGTCAAGGAACTGACTGCGGCCGGACTTGCCGCCGCGTACACCGTGGGCCGGTCTCGCTGGCTGCGCATGGAGCAGCCTCCACAGCAGACATGGGAGCGGGCAAAACCTGCGTTGCGAACTCCGGTCAAGCGGACCGTCTGGGCGCTTGCTGAAGACCCCATGGTCAAGCAGTTGGGCCGATTGGCCGGCTTGAGCGCGCTGGCGCACTATTCAATGCTGACCGAGCCCAGGTGGCCGGTGTACGCCCTAAGCGCCACGGAATGGAAGACGGCGACAGACGCAGGTCTTCAGGCGTTGCCCGAACCTGTTGCCGGTGCGCGCGAATGGCAGGTGTGGAGCTACAGCCCGGCGTTGTTGCTTGGCGCTGCCACGGTTGACCCGCTCTCGCTGACACTCAGCCTGCAAGACAACGCGGATGATCGCATCCAACTCGCGCTGGACGAACTGAAAGGGCAACTGCCATGGTGAGAGGCCTGGATGTTTTCCAGGGCTGGTTCGCGGACTACGCCGACCAATACGTTCTGATCGGTGGCACGGCCGCCAGCTTGGCCATGGAAGAGGCCGGGCTGGCGTTCCGCGCCACCAAAGACCTCGATATCGTCCTGCACGTCGAGGCGCTGACCGCAGCCTTCGGCCTGGCCTTCTGGAAGTTTGTGGACGCCGGCGGATACGAGATTCGCCAAGCCAGCGATACGGGAAAACCGATCTTCTATCGATTCCAGAAACCCGCTGATGACCGCTACCCGGCGATGCTCGAACTGTTCGCGCGAGCACCCCACGGATTGCAGCCGGCCGAAGGCAGTCGACTCACACCGATACCACTGGACGAAGCCGTCTCCAGCCTGTCCGCCATCCTGTTGGACGAGTCTTATTACGCATTCATCATGGCTGGGCGCCGTGAAGTCGGTGGTCTGCCGTGGGTGGGCGAAGACCGCTTGATTCCGTTGAAAGCGATCGCGTGGCTAGACCTCAACACGCGGAAAGAGCAGGGCGCCAAGGTGGACGCCAAGGACGTGCGCAAGCATCTCAACGATGTGCTGCGCCTGTCGCAACTGCTGGCGCCCGCGACGCGCATTCCGCTCGACAAGAAAATCGGCGATGACATGACCCAGTTCCTTACCGTGGTGGCGTCTGATACCTCGATCGAACCGAAAGCGCTGCAACTCGGCGATGTCACTGTCGCCGAGTTGGTGGCCCGCATCGCCCAAGCGTATGAACTCGATGCGCCGGGGCAGGTGAAGGGATGAGTCAGATACGACCGATGCCAGAGCAGGTGAAGAAAGGCGAATTCGTGACTATGACTTTAGTTGTAGCGAGTATCTGAAGTTGTTCCAGGAACATCATCAGTGCATAATTTGTGGGCTTTTCACCGAAAAGCAAAAGCACCAACAACAAGACGTGGCGGCATCTTCGTCAGGCGGTCTACAAGGGACGGAAAATGGGGGATGAAAGCAGCAACCCGACAGCCGAGGGGCTGGAAAAGGCTCTCCTCGACCTCGTAATTGAGAGCTGGCGCTTCACCAAGCTCTTCCAGCGTCTTCTGACGAAGGTTGATGCCGGCGAAGGCACCCGTTACATCAACCAATACCGCTACTACCTCAAGCGCCTGGACGATTGCCTGAGCCAGGCCGGATTTCACGTTGCAAACATCGAAGGTCACCCCTACGACGCAGGCATGGCTGCCAGCGCGCTCAATATTGGTGATTTCGGACCCGATGACGTGCTTCTCGTCGATCAGATGGTTGAGCCCATCATCATGGGGCCTGACGGCCTTGTACGCTCAGGAACGGTAATGCTTCGGAAGGTAGCAGAATGAAGAACTACGTAGGGATTGATCTCGGAACGACCAACAGCGCCATCTGCTCCTACGACGGCGAGAACGTCAAGCTCTACAAGAGCCCTGAGCAGCACGATGTCACGCCTTCCGCGATCTTCATCGACAAGCGCGGCAACAAGTACGTCGGCGCACGGGCCTACAACAACTCGGCCCGAAATCCCGACAACGCCGCTGTGCTCTTCAAGCGCCTGATGGGCACAAGCACCCCGATCAAGCTGCCGGCGATCAACCTGACGATGCGCCCCGAGGAATGCTCGGCGGAGATTTTGCGGGTACTGTTCGGCTTTCTGCCCGAGGAAATCCGCAACGATCCTGAGACGGGAACGGTGATCACTGTTCCGGCGGCCTTCAATCAGATGCAGAAGGACTCCACCATGTCGGCCGCCGAAGCGGCGGGCCTCGGCAAGGTCGCTCTGATGCAAGAGCCGGTCGCGGCGGTGATGAGCGTCATGCGCCATCGCAAGGGCGACGGTGTGTTCCTCGTCTATGACCTCGGCGGCGGAACACTGGATATCGCCATCGCCGAAAGCATCGCCGGGAGAGTGAATCTGCTGGCCCACGGCGGCATAGCCATGTGCGGCGGACGCGACTTCGACCGCATCCTGCTCGACAATGTAGTCAAGCCCTGGTTGTTGAATAACTTCGATCTCCCTGAGGATTTCACCGTCAATCCGCAATATAAGTCGCTCGTCAGGATGGCGACGTGGGCGGCGGAGAAGGCCAAGATTGAGCTGTCCTCGAAAGAGGAAGCCGTCATTGGCCTGTCCGAAACCGAACTGGGAGCCAAGGACGCGTCGGGCGAGGAAATGTACCTCGACATCCCGTTCCCGCGTTCTTTGCTCGACGAGTTGATCGAGCCCAAGATTAGTGAATCGATCCAGGCAGCTCGGGAGACGATGGAGAAGGCGGGTCTGACACCGCACGACATCGAGCGTGTAGTCTTCGTTGGCGGCCCAACCCACTACAAGCCACTGCGCGACAAGGTGGCCTTCGAGCTTGGCATCGCGCCGTCGACCGACGTGAATCCGATGACCGCTGTTGCCGAAGGTGCTGCCGTATTCGCGGAATCCATCGACTGGAATTCGATGACGCGCGGACGCAAGAGCACCCGTGGCGCCATCAGTGCCGGCGGTCGGCTCGATCTGGCGTTCAATTACATCGCCCGTACCCCGGATTCGCGCGCCAAGATCGCCGTCAAGCTTGGCGGTACCGCATTGGCTGGTGCTGCCTTCCAGGTCGATAGCCTGGACACCGGGTGGTCATCAGGCCGCGTCGCCTTGAAGGATGGGGCCACGGTCGAAGTTACCCTCTCCAAGCCTGGCGAAAACACCTTCAAGATTTTCGTCTTCGATTCGACTGGTGGGCCGATCTCGCTGGAGAACAGCAAGATCGTTATCACCAGAACGGCTGCCACCATCGATGGCATTCCGTCTTCGTCATCCATTGGTATCGAGGTCCTCGACAAGCTCGGTGGCCGCGCGGTGCTCGACTTCATCGTCAAGGAAGGTGATTCATTACCAAAGAAAGGCCAGAAGACCTACAAGGCCGGTGAATCCTTGAAGGCAGGCAGTAACGGCGTCATCAACTTCAAGCTGTGGGAAGGGGACATTGATGACCCAGTGACCGACAACCGGCCGATTGGTCTCTTTACGATCCGTGGCCACGACTTCGAAAGCGGCGTGATCTCGGCCGGTGCTGACCTGATCTGCGAGTACGAAGCATCCGACTCCGGCAACATCTGGTTGTCTGTCACCGTGCCCAGCATCGGTGGCACGTTCAACAGCACTCACAACTTCTATTCGCGTGATGGCGGGTTGATCGATTACACCAGCGCCTCATTGCAGGTTCGCGAGGATGCGGAAACGGTTCGGTCCCGTGTCCAGGCCGTATCCCAGAAGGTCGACAACCCGAAGTTGGATCAAGCCATGGAGAAGCTCCACCAGGCCGCCAACCTTAAGGACGGTGAGAGCGACCCGGAAACTGCCAAGCAAGCCATGGACAGCGTTCTCGAAGCCAAAAAGCTGCTGGCGCAGGTCAGGAAGGAACACATCAAGGAAATTCGACAGCTCGACTTGGATCGGTGCGTCAATTTCTTCAATGAAAGCGTTCGCCAATACGCGAGACCAACGGAAGTTTCTGCATTCGATAACCTGTCTCGCACCGCTCAGCGTTCCATCGACAGCAACAGCTCAGACTTTGAGAGCCACCTTGGGCAGCTCAGAGGAAAGAACTTCGAAATCCTCTGGCGCCAGGACTGGTTCGTGGTCGACTGGTTTAAGAACCTTGCCGAGGAAACATACCTTTTCCCGGACAAGCGCAAGCACGCCGAACTGGTAGCAATCGGACAGGAAGCGATCAAGGCCGACGAGATCGACAAGCTCCGGCGCGTCGTCTGGGAACTCGACAACATGAAGGTTGGCACGGCTGCGGAAGACGAGATGTTCGCGACTGCCAATATCGTTCGGGGATGATCCATGCCCCTTGATGCTTGGTTGCCGGTAGGACTCTCGCTGCCTGATGGGGCAAAGGTGCGACTCGTTTTGCATGAGGGCGTCGACTGGCAAATCTTCGAGGCGCAGGGTGGCGGTCATGCCTTGGTGGTCAAAGAATCTCTGCACCAGCACTGGGTTGACTCGAAGCTCATCGAACCAGGCGTCTTTGTACCGTTCTCCTTTGGTGGCGATAGCCTCTTCGAGGCGTCCTGCGGAAGCGGGCATGTTCTTTCTCCGATCACGGCCTGCAAGTCCCCTGACTCTAAGAACGAGGCGCTGGCCTTTGCCGATGCCCTTCTTGCCACGAGGCAACTCGATCCCGAAAGCCCTTTCCAGGATGCGATCTATGTCGAGAAGCTCTCCAGGCTTCTGCCGACCTACAGCCTTACAGCCCGAGTTCCCGACGATGTGGTATTCGGCTCCTGGATCACCGGAGGCGTGCCGGTTTCGGTCACGGCCTTCCGGCGGCTCCGGACACTCGTTAGCTGGTTGGGTGAGCAACACCTGCGTGAAGTTGTGCAGCGGGCTGGCTTCACGGCGCCGGCAACTTCAGGAAGAACACGTGCTGCGGCGAAGGTAGCCGACGCAAAGGCACAACCAGGGGAAGAACCGAAGGAACCGGTACCCGAGACATTCTCATTGGCCGGCAGGCCGGAACTCGAAAATTTCCTGATTGAGCACGTCATCGACATCATCGAGAACAAGGAGCGCTACAAGGCCCTTGGTATCGAATTTCCTTCGGCGATCATTCTTCATGGACCCCCTGGCTGCGGCAAGACGTTCGCGATTGAACGCCTCGTCGAGTATCTGGGTTGGCCAAGCTTCCAGATCGAAGCCTCCAGTGTTGCCAGCCCATTCATTCACGAGACGAGCAAGAAGGTTGCAGAGGTCTTCGACAAGGCCATCAAAAACTCGCCATCGGTTCTCGTCATCGACGAAATGGAAGCGTTCCTCGCAGATCGGCAGATGGGCGCCGGGTCAAGCCACCACAGGGTAGAAGAGGTGGCTGAGTTCCTTCGCCGTATTCCAGAGGCGATCAAGAACGAGGTCCTGATCGTCGCGATGACCAACCGAATCGAGATGATCGATCCGGCGATTCTGAGACGAGGCCGGTTCGATCACGTCGTGAAGGTCGATATGGCATCGGAATACGAAGTGCTGTCGTTACTTCAAAACCTGGTGGGCCAGTTGCCACAGGAGGGCGAGATCGACCTGTCGTCGCTGGCCAAGAAGCTTTCTGGGCGTCCCCTATCGGATGTCGCCTTCGTGGTCAGGGAAGGGGCTCGGATCGCCGCACGATCCGGCAAGGACAAGTTGAACCAGGAGAGTCTGGCTAAGGCGCTTGAAGCTTCCCCTGCCAGGGATGAGGACGGCGGACATCGGAAGATCGGGTTCGTTTGAAGTGAGTCAGCCATGTCAGATAGAAAGAACGACGGAAAAGGATTTGCTGGGCTCGATTCGCTGGTGTCCGACGTTTCGGACGATGTTCGGAACGTAAGCAGCAAACCTGCACAGCCCCGCCAGGAAACACCCCGAACAACGCCCCCTAGTCCGCCCTCGGTTCAGGCGGAGCCGGTACAGCCGCAGCCCACGCCACAATCGAGACCAACTCCGATTGCTTCAGGCAAGCAACCTTCAGGAGGGAAGAATTGGCTCGTATGGGGCGGCATCATCCTCTTCTTGATCTGGGTCTTCGGAAACTCTGGCAAGTCGAACAACAACACGTCTTACTCGCCGTCGCCGTCCTATTCTTCCTCGCCTGCACCTGCACCTGCACCTGCTCCTGCGCCAGCGGCTGCACCCGCTCCGGCAGTTGTTTCCTCAAATGGTGAGAAACCGCCGGCGGGGAACGGCCTGTCCTTCAATCGGGAGCAAATTCGCTATTGCCTGACTGAGAAATATCGCGTCTCAGCCATTGAAAGCATTGTCGATAACACACGCAGCAACGAGGTCGCAGCGTACAACGCGATGGTCGATGACTACAACAGCCGTTGCAGTCATTTCCGCTATCGGAGAGGGATGCTGGAAGGCGTTCGGTCTGAAGTTGATGCAAGGGCCGATGAGATACGGAACGCAGCTCAAAGCACGTGGGTTAGGCAGGTACTAGGCATCAGTTCGTTGGCCGCACCATCATCGGGTGCGAATGCGCAACGAGCCGCTGTTCAACCCTCACCGCCGCCATTAGCAAATTCCGTGGCGGCAGCACCGTTAGCACCTTCGACACCACAGTCTTCCGCGAGTAGCGTGCAAGACTTGACCTCCGCCGAAAGGGAATCGCTTGAAGCCGCGTGCTCTCAGGACAAGTACCTCAATGGACCAGCAGCGTACAACCGATGCATTACGAATCAAATCGCCTTGCTCAGCCGAGGGAATCGGAGGCCGAACTTGTCGGCACTAAGTTCGGCTGAGAGGGAATCGATTGAGGCAGCCTGCTCACAGGACAAATACCTCAACGGCCCAGCCGCTTACAACCAATGTCTGACGAATCAGCTTGCGGCGGTGAATAGACAATCCGGCAGACCAAACCTATCAGGCCTGAATTCTGCCGAGCACGAATCAATTGAGGCTGCGTGCTCGCAAGACAAGTATCTGAATGGTCCGGCAGCCTACAACTCGTGCCTTAACCGGCAGCTAGCCGCCCTGAGCCAAAGCGGGAGTCGCCCGTCTTTGGCTGGACTTTCTTCAAACGACAGAAATTCGATAGAGCTGGCTTGCTCCCAGGACAAGTACCTGAACGGGCCTGCGGCGTACAACTCGTGTGTATCGCGGCAACTCATGAGATCGCGATAATGACTAAGGCAATTTGCTTCAATTGCGGAGCTGAGAAGTTCGGGGCATTTACCCAGTGCTCCGCATGCAAGGCGGCCCCAAGCAACCAGGAACAGCTCGAAACCTCAATGGCTCTGTGCGAGCACATGCATTCGAGCCAACAACTGGTCGTCTTCGCCGAGGACATCCGTCGGCATCGGAGATTGGTGTTTGGACCTGGCGTTCTTGATCAAGCTCGCGAGGCGCTCAAAGACCCGCAATTGGTATCGATGCTGGGTCTGGTGGTCAAGAACGTAAGCCAGGAGTCTCAAAGACCCTCATCGTCGCCGCCTCGGCCAAGTCCAGCCGAGGCCACAAGCTTCAAGGTCCGGCGCGACGCTCCTGAGAACACCGACCTTCACAAGACAGCGTTCGCAATCCTGGATGTAACGACCAGGGACAACCGTCGAAGGATCGTCGAGCAGGCGGAAGAACGTAGCCTTTCGATGGATCACGAGCTTTGCACGAAGGCTCGCTCGGACTTAACCAATCCGCGCAATCGCCTTTCCGTGGAAATTTCCTGGCTTCCGGGTATTTCGCCAAAGCGGGCATCAGCCTACTGCACGCTCATCAAGCACGACCTGGACAAGTTCATGTCAGTAGCCGAGGATGAGTCGCCGCTGGTTAAGTCGAACCTGATCGCGGCGGCGCTGGATCTGTTCGATGCCGACATGGACGCCGACGACTGGGCAACATGGATTTGCCAATTGGCCTCGGAGTCCGACCAGATTGACGCCGAGGATGTCTTCCGGCTCATCAACGAAGATCGTGCTGTTGCTGGATTTCCTCTCGTCTCAGCTCCTGAACTCGTTGAGGAGGAGGTCTCGAACCGCCGCCGGTACTTCAAGGATTCGATCAAGAACGCGATTGATCGCCTACCGACCAAGCGCATGATTGATGTCATGACTGATGTCGTTGATACGGCAACGGTGTCGGGGGAGGATGCAGCGCCATTATTGATCGACGAATTGATCGATAGCTATGAGCTGGGTGTTCGCTCGTTCCTTGATCGCGAGGCTGAGAACGTCGAGAAGCTAATCGGATCGATCAGAAATTGCGCGAGCGGTGGGGTTAGGGCGGTGGCGCCTCTGATCGACAAGCTCGATTCGGTTATCCGCAACTGGGATCGGGTGGCTCAGCCGATACAGGTCAGCATGAAATCGCGTGGGCTTGAGCATGACCAAAGCCGACGTATGGCACTCGATGTGAGAAGCCTCGGGATTGATCTGTTCAATGAGCACCAAATGCTGGATCAGGCAGAGCGGATCACGCATCTCCTGAAAGATGTGTTTGCCGAACTGCCAGAGGTGGCTAATCGTCTCGAAGAGGATTCGGTCGCCATTTCGAACATCCACAGGGATCGCCAGAGAGAACAGAAGCGAGCCGACGACTGGGTAAGGGAAATCACCTTCGAGGCCCAGATTGGGCTGGTCTTCAAGGACACTCTGAAAATTTCACCGAACGGTGTCGAGTGGAAGGGCTCCCGAGTTGCACTCGACGACGTCACCGGAGTCGGTTGGGGGGCGACCCGGAATTCGGTCAATGGGGTACCGACCGGTACCGACTACTTCATCTATTGGTGCGACCAGCATAACGTCACGCGGGTCCAGCTCAACCGAGAAAACGTCTATTCGACTTTCATCGACAAGCTCTGGAAGGCGGTTGGTGTTCGGCTCTTGACCGACATGGTAAGTGGCCTGCGTGAAGGCGAGCGATATCGCTTTGGCGATGCAGTTCTCGACGATTCCGGTTTTGAACTGACCAAGAGCCATCTGTTCAGTGCTGATGAGAAGATCAAGGCGACTTGGGCTGAGCTGCAAATCTGGAGCGCCAATGGCTCGCTTTGTATCGGCAAGACCAACGACAAGAAGGCCGTTCTGACACTGCCGTATCAGGGTGCCAACAACGCGCACGTTCTGGAGGCCGCGATTCGGACGCTATTCAAGACCGGCAATCCCAAGCTGAGCAGCATCCTCGAAGACTAAACAACAACCGACAACAAACCAGGGAGCAGGAATCATGGGATTCTTTTCCAAGCTACTCGGCAAGGAAGAAGAGGGCAACAAGGCCCTCAGGGAAGCCATGCAGATGATCTGGAAAATCGTCGACGACGAGAAGTTCCAGAACACGCTTCTCGGCGATGATATGGAGGCTTTGCTGAAGAACACCCCGGCCATCGACGAGCGCCCCGATGGGGAAGGTGCCTTCGGGCTGGATGAGCGCAACCCAATTCCCGTCAATGGTGCGATTGGCGAACTATCCTACCTATCCAGGCTGGAGACAACCAATGGCGAGAGGGTGATGTTCCATCGGATTGGTGCGATAAACACCGTCGATGTCTTCGAGGCCGTGACGTACTCTGGCAGTGGGTGGTACATCTTCTTCGTCGATCTCTACCATCCGAGACGTTCCAGGAAGGCTCCTCCGGGGTTCCGTATAGCAAATGAGCCACGCCAGTTCAGCGGCTTCCACAATTACTGCTACAACTTCCCCTACGACTTCGCCGAGGCAAAGCAGGCGTCCGCTGAATTGCTTCGTATGGCCTACATCCCCCTTGGGAACGTCATGCCTCAGATTGAAAAGAAGGTCTTCTCCCGACCGATGTCCCACAAGGCCAAGCTCGACATCGTAAAGAGCAAGATGTCCAGCCGGTCGGATATGTGAGAGGTCGATGTCTTCTGACAAGAAGGGGTTCAGCGGGCTGGATGATCTGGTTTCCGATATTTCGGGTGCCCTTTCTCCTCAGCCCTCAAAGCAGCCTGTAAAGACCGAGCCAGCGCCTCGTTCGGAGCCTACACCTGAGCCTCGGCCAGTTCCTCACGCCAGTTCTTCTGCTACTGCGCAACAAAGTTCAGTGCAACCCACGCTGCCCAATTCCAGCGGAGGAGGGACGTGGGTCATCGGCATTGTGGTTGTGGTCGTTTTCTTGGTCATTGTGTTCGCCTCCGGTGGTCGCAATGACAGTGGCTCATCTCAAAGGCAGTACGCAGTTCCCTCGGCGCCACCACCGTCCGTCTACGCTATTGGTATTCCGGACATCAGCAGCGAACAGGATCGATTGATCAATGCCTTGTTACAAGCCAGCCAGTCGGGTGACGCAACCGCAATCGAGAATGCAGCCTCTGCCATCGAAGCCTTGTCATCGAAGCCGACTATCGACAAGGCCGTGTACAAGGATTCACGCGCAAAGAACAAGACTGCCCTTCAATACCACAAGGAAGGTCACGACGATCTCGCCGCCAAGGAGTTTTTCGCTGCCTACAAGCTGAATCCGTACGACCCGGAGATTGCGGACAACCTTGGCTACGTTCTGTTCAACGTTGGGGACTCCGTTGCCGCCAAAAAGGCCTATTTGGCAGCCCTGATGCGCAGTGCGCGCCGGGCATCGGCCTGGGGTGGCTTGGCTAAGGTATTTGCCTTGAACAGCGCCTCCGACAAGGCCAGTAACGCATTTGCGCTGGCCTTCCAGTTCTCGAAGGCGCCCAAGACGCTCAGGCAGACACTGCTGACATCCTACCGGGAGGAGAAGATTCCAGCCGTCAAGAGCGCGGTCGGGGCGGCGCTGGCGGCAAACTACTCATCGGTGGTGGCTCAATTCCTGAAACCTGCCTTAGGGAATCTCGCCAACGTCGAAATTCCGGTCTTCTTGCCAACCACGTTCGCTCCGTTGGGTTACGAGGGCAATCCGATTGTGGCATACGCCCTGAACAACGGAACGTTCGGTATCCAAGCCACGGCTGACAGCTACCACATCCCTGTCGGATCAGAACCGGACTGCGTGTCCATGGCATGCGGTGCCGGCGCTATTTCAGCCAGAAAAGCACTGCAAACGGATGCTGACGACGGTGAGCCGGTTGAGTTACAGGGTGGCATCAAAGGTGTCATCGTCAAAGGTGTCTATCGGGACACTGACCACCTCGTGTTCCGCATAGGAGATATTCGATACTCATTCAATGTCGGCTCAGCACCAGCAGCCGATATCGAGGCGGCCAACTCTGCCTTGAAACTGGGGGCGATCCCGACCGACATACTGGGCGTCCTGCCGAAGATGGCGATGGCGGCGCCACCTCCCCCAGAACCTGTAGCGCAGTTTCCGGTTGCACCACCACCTGCTCCAGCTCCCGCGCCGTTGCCAGCTCCTGCCAACGTTCGGCCGCCTGCGAATCCGTATTGCACATCTACCTACGACATATCGCTGGAGACCTTTGGCGAGGGGGTCTTAGTTGAGCTGAGAAGGGGCTACCCAGGAAGTTCCACCATCGTCGATGTCGCGCAATCTTCAGGTGGCAACGTCCATTTCACGGGACTATGCGCAGGTTCCTATTTCCTGGCGATTGGTAACAGCGAGAGCGTCAGCGTAACGCCCGCCCGGAACTTCGAAAATGACGTGGCCTACCGCAGCTCTATCCAGATGCAACGCGGGGCTGGGAATGTGAGTTCGAAGCGGCGCAACGAACTGTAAGGTCGCAGGGTAGAGATAACCTCGACGGACGTATCCTCGGCCGAAACAGGTTGCTGCACTACAATGCGATGAGGGCGAGATTCTCGGCCGGCACGTGACGCTGCGCCAACTCAACCAAATGCCTATGGTGTGTAAACACCAGCACTTGGTTCTCGCCCGCGAAATCAGCCAACGCTTCCAGAATGGCGCCGGAGCGATCCTCGTCCGAGGTCATCAGAACATCGTCAAGGATGACCGGCAGGTCGACGCCGGCAGCGCGCCGAAGATCCAAGGCAGCTAGGCGTAGCGCCAAGTAGAGCTGGTCAAGGGTACCCTCGCTCATCTCTTCGACGCGGATTCTCGAGCCACTAGTGCGTTCGGCAATCAGGGCCGGCTCCTTGTCGGAGTCGTCGCTGATCAGCCGGACAAATTCGCCGCGCGTCATCCGGCTAAAGTAACTCGACGCTGCAGTCAGCATGGGCCCCTGAGCCCGATCGCGGAACCGTTTGAGCGCTTCGGCGAGAAGCGCATGCGCGAGCCGTGAACGAATCCAAGGGGACATATTGGCGCGTATGCTGGCAGCCGCTCGTTCCATATCCTCACGCGCCGCGACGGCCGTGTCGGAGCCGTCGATGGCCTCCAGGGCGCGCCGGGCCAACTCCTCACACTCGCGGGCGGACCGCAGGCGCAGTTCGAGTTGGTTCAGCTCTTCCGAGAAGTTCGTCTCGTCGGCATCCATACGCGCCGCATCATAGTCGGCCAGTAGGGTGCGCAGTTCGTCTACCGAGCGCCGTGATGCCTGCGCCAAGTGTGAGCTCGAGCGATCGACCTCGCTCTGTGTATCCCGTTTGCGCCGTGACTGCTCTTCGGCTTCCGGAAGGTGATTTGCTGAGTCGACGCCGGCAGCGAGGCACAGGGTTGACAAGACTTGCTGGTGACGCGCACCCGTGTCCTCGTGTTCGCGCTGCGTTTTCTGGGCAGCCTCCAGCGCTTGCTGCGCCAGCGTGCGCTTTGTCTGGACCTCCTCGGCAGCGATTAGACGCGCGGAGACCTGCTCGATGTACAAACGAAGATCGAGAGGCTCGGAGCCACCAAGCGCCTGCAAGATCGCCTTGGCGGCGTCGTCCAGGAGGGCGAGCGCCTGGTTCGCCCGGCGCTCCTTGGCTTGAGCCGAAGCGAGCCTGTCCTTGGCGTCCATGAGATCTTCAAATTCGCGCATGCGCGCCCGGGCGACCGCGACCGTCGTATCCTCGGGCAGGAGCAGTCCGGCGAATGCTGGCTTTAAGGCATCCCTCGTATTGCGCAGGGCGCTAGTTAACTCGTCTTCGTGGGCGGCCCGCTGCTGGAACTGCCGTTCGCGTTCGAGGCGCTTGCCAGCGGCCTGGTTAATCGCCGTTTCGCGCTGCTTGATTTCTGCATCGACTTCCGACGCCGTCGCCGCCAGCGTACTGAGCCGTGCCTCTCCCGCAGGCATGGCGCGGCCGGTAGCGACGATCGCTGCGCGCAATTGGCTGGCGAGCGCCTGCTCGGTGGCTTGAACCTGCTCGAACTCGTCGAGCTTCGACTGCAGCGTCTCGCACGCCGTCCGAGCAACTGGCAACAGGGCCTGCCAGTCGCGCAACGCTGCCGGCGACAGGGCAGGCAGATTTGCCGCAGCAAGCGTCTGATGCCAAATCGCTTGCCGGGTCTCTTCGTCCCGGTCGAGTTCTTCGAGTTGGTGCTTGAGTTCGCTGCAATCCGTCTCCAAGGTCTCGATTGCCCGCTTGCTCGACTGCAGTGCTGCCGCGCGCTCGGTGTCACTGGCCAACTCGTCGACCAGGCGATCGGCCTGAATTACCGCGTCCTCGTAAGCCGCCGGGAGCGGCTTGTCGCTGGCGCGCGCATCGGTGGGAGAACTCGTGCCGTCAATGTAGATTCCGCGCAGCAGTGTCCACTCGGCGTCCCGATGCGAGCGTGCCGTCTCGACATCGTCCCGCGTCGGGACCTCACCTTTGGCAAGCAGACGATCGCGCTGGCTGAGTTCATTGCGCAGCGCCTCGGAAATCTGGTCGATTCGTTTTTCGAGCGCATCGCGCCGTGTCGCGGAGGCATTTTCTTGCTTCATCGCGACGTCGATCTGCGCGTCCAGCAGTGGTTGCACCCTGCGTAGGGCCGCTTCATCCACCAAACCGACGGCTTCCAACCCGTTGGCCACCGCGCGTCGCGCGGCCTTGATTTCACCGGGTAGCGAAGCCAGACGCTTGAGATCTGAATCGCTGCGCGCGAGTTCGGCCTGGGCGATGCGCAGCATCGTTCGCGATTCCGGCGAGGGCAGTGCCTCGGCCGTAGATTCCTCGGCGTCCATGCTCTGGCGCCCGGATTCCTGGTGCTGCTTAAGCGCCTGCTCGGCGAGTTCTAAGGCATGCAGAAGCTGCTCGATGCTGACCCGTGCTGTTCTCGCAGGTGCGTGTTCGCCGACCGCCTCAGCGGATCGCGACGCGTCGATTCTGGCTGCGAGCCGGACGACCTGTTCCGTTTCCGTAGCCACGTCGACAGTGGCGTCAGCCAAATCGCGGCGATGCTGATCGATCGCCTCCGCGGAGGCCGCGAGTCGCTTGACCGCCGGTGCTACGTCCAGGATCGCAACATCCAGTTTGAGTTCGTCGAGCCGCTGTTGCTGGCCCACAGCCTCTGCCGAGGCTAGCTTGGCATTATGCTGCGCATCAGACAGGCCGGACTCGGCGGCGGCCCGCTCGGTGGCTGCGGTTAGCGACAGGAGTGGCACCGACTTCAGGTCATCCAGGATCCGCGACGCATGCTGCAGCGTGCTGATTACCGGTGCCACGGCGCGCAGTTCCTTGATTAGAAGCAACTTGGTATTCAGCTCCCCGCGGCGCGCCTCAAGCTCGGCAACATCGGCAGCCGCCGCCTGATGTTTCTTGAAGACATCGGCCCAGTGCGCCGGTCTCACCAGGGCCTGCTTGTACTCACCATGGCGTTCTTCGTACGCCTTCATCGCTTCGTTGATGCGTGCGTTTTTTCCACGCGCGCCGGGCATGAAGAACCTGCGCGCTGAAGCATCCAGACGCTCAAGGATTTGTGGGATGCTGCGAATACCAGCACTCGCTTCGAACAGGGCTGCCCCGACGTCACCTTCGCCTTTCAGGAGTGCCTGACCACCTTCTCGCAGCTGGCGGTGGTCGAGTCCGAACATTGACTCGTACTCTTCCTTGCGAAGCCCGCCGTTCAGCAGAATCTCGACATCTGGTGGAACGGGCGTTTCCAAGGCGAAGCCCCCAAGTTCGAAGTCGGCGAAGCAGAGCGTTGTACCGCGACCCTTGCGGCGTATCAGCGAATACTCGTTGCCCTGCCGATCAACGAACTCACCACCCACCCGCATGTCCGGGTGAGCGTGTATGAAGTTGTCCTTGCTTTGCAATGGGATCCCGAATCGCAAATCCGAGATGGCGCGCAAGGTGGATGACTTGCCTGCCTCATTGGCGCCATGCACGAGCACGAGTCTTTGCGCGGCCCTGCCAAAGTCAAGCACGCGGTCGGTGAAAGGGCCGAAAGCCTTCAGGTGCAGGCGGCGCAGCTTCATTGGACGCCCCCTTCGGTCGTGATACCGGAAATCTGAGCAAGCACCGTTGCTTCGGCGTCCGCGAGAAACGCGCGCATAGTGGCGAAGTCGAATGTCATCGGGTCGACGTCAGCGAGCGCGCCCGGAAGGTCCTTCATCTCGGCCAGCTGCTGTGAGAACCACGCCTTGAGTTGTCCCTCGTCAGTGCTGACCACGTCAACCAGCCTCACGACTTCGCCAACCGCATCGGCACGCGCGGCCATGGCAGTGCGATCCATGGGCGACTGCAGGTCGAGGCGGATTTGCTCGATCCAGATGTCCGTATCTTCCAGGTCCTGGGTTGCCGCCTGGATCGCCGCGGCGATCGAACCGGGCTCCTCAGCCTCCAGCCTGTGCAGCGCCGACTCCCCCTGGATGAGGAGGCGCACAGCGTGGAGACGGTCCCGGGCATCGGCGACGAGTTCGCGCGCTTGGCCCACGAAGTGCCGCGCCAAAGCGTCGAGGGAACTTAGCCCCGATACATCGAGGCGAAACTGATGCCAACGCACTACCTCCAGGGGAACAAACTCGGCCGCGGTGATGACGCCGCCCTCGACCGTGACCAACTCGCACCCCTTCGGGCCGGTCTCTTTGGCGTGGCGCCCCTGCAGGTTACCCGGAAACACGATGCGGGGATCAGACGGCCGGACCACCTCGCGCGTATGCACGTGGCCTAGCGCGAAATAGTCGTAGCCCTTTTCGCACAGCGCCTCGACGGAAGTAGGCGCATACGAGTCGTGGCCCTCGCGTCCAGTCAGGCTCGTATGTAGAAGGCCGATGTTGAAGCGCCCCGGCAGCGGATCTGGATAGAGGGGCACCAAGTCCTCCGGCACCGCGCGATGCGGGAAGCTGCGCCCGTGTACAGCTACGCCGAGTGCCTCCAGGTCGATCGTTTCGCTCTTGTAAGCGCTAAAGACGTGGACGCCTTCGACTTCGGGTAGCTGTTTCGTGATCTGGCTTTCCGCGTCGTGGTTCCCCTTGACCATGAAGACGAGGATGCCGGCGCGCCGCAGCCGCAGCATCTGTTCGCGGAAGAACAGGCCCGTTCGAAAGTCGGCCCAGTTGCCATCGTAGATATCGCCGGCCAGTAGCACGATCGCCACACGTTGCTCGAGGGCGAGTTCGACTAAGGCCACCAGCGCCTGGCGCGAGGCGCCGCGCAGGCGCGCCACGGGAGCACCATCATAGCTGTCCAGGCCGCGTAGCGGACTATCGACATGCAGATCTGCAGCATGGATGAATTTCACGTGGACTGACTCCCGGTTGCGCTATGGCCGACTTGACCGAGCACGATATCGGCATGTACCGCTAAGGAGTTTACATGACCATCTTGGGTGGCCCAAGGCTTCGATGTAGACAAACGCTCTATGCGCTGCCTGGCTGGGGTTTCAAGTAAGTAGAGTCTTCCGATTTCGGTGCTTGGCCGTGGGCAAGCTCTGCCGACCCCAATAAACCCATGATGCAGGAACCCGCTCGGTTGCCACCTGAGGTGGGTTGCGAACAATGCGCTGGACATACGGAATTGGTGTTCGCCGAGACGCAGCCCTTCCTGTCGGATGTCATCCAGTTGTCCGCACAGAGGATGGCGTTGACGGGCCAGACACAGCAGGCCGTGGCGGCCTACGCGTATGTAAGGGTGAAGGGCTGAGCCGGCAAGCCTTGCCGATCACGCATCAAGTCAACTTGATGACCGACCAACAGGTGGTTGCCTTGGTCAGGAGGTGGGAAGACATTCTCGCGGGGTGCATTTTGCCGCGGCGGGCTCGGTCCAAGAAATCGTACGCTATGTGTGCGTTCCCGGCGCGATGCAACGACAAAATCGGTACAGGGCTCGCTGCGGGCGGGCAAGCGGATGATCGCGATTGTTAGCCTGCGGCAGTCCGTTCGCATGACGAGGCATGATTCTAATGCCCACCTGAAGAATATCCGAACATGCCTGCTGATAGCACAGGCGAGCTGAGAAGCTACTACCTCATCGTGAGGTCCGCGAAGGTAATTGATTTTCAGGTACTTTCATCCTACATTGCTATAACATACAAAGGACAGTGTTGGAGAAGTGTGCCTCGGAGAGATCACGAGCATACCGTTCCGCTTCCAGGTACGAGCAATATATTGAAAAGTCATTGGGGTATGCATGAATACTACGACACTAAGGTGGTTACTCGTCCTCCTAGCACTGTTTGCCTATTGGTTCACCGCGTTCGAAACGGGGAGGGCTTCAAAGTTTACTATTTCAATGGTACAGCGCATTGCTGAGGCTAAAACAGGAGATGAACCGGCAAAGGTAGAAGCGCTGGCCAAAGAACTCGGCCAGGGACTTCGTGAATTAAATGATGCCACAGTAAGCACGTTCTATGGCTTGCATGCTGCAATCTCGGCTGTACTCGCAGCTCTGCTAGCCATCGAGGTGGTACAGAACCCCAACGGCGCGAAGCCCTTTTTGAGATTGACTACGTTTGCCGACAGCCGATGGCTTGCTTTGGGAATAGTCCTTCTATTCGTCTCTTGGGCTATCGTTTCCGGGTGGATGTCCCTTCAAGCCTTCACAGCCCCGGACGATTTTTCCAACGTCCTGAGCGAGAACTCGAAATTCATTGCAGAGACGCAACGCAACGTCGCGACGAAGCTTAAGGGGGTGTGGGATGGCATTCGAACAGCGACGGTAGGGACGCTCGTTGGTGCCCTTTATGCTGCGTTCGCCGTGAAGCCGAAGCAATAGGGAGTTCTTACGTCCGGTTTAAAGGAGCGGGCCGTGGCTCTGGCATACATGGCTGGCGGCGGGGTAGGGTAGATCCTGGTTTACGTAAGGTGTCGACGAATCGATATGCATAGCTCAACTTGGTACAATGCTGATGTGATATCGAGTAAACGTAATTCAAAAGAATAGTCATCGGGACGACGATATGAAGTGACATTGGCAATTTAGTAGTGGGAAATCGTCGGGTAGGAGGCGGTCGCTGATCCTTAGGGGAGGGGAGTTGTGAATAGCTTTCTTGGCAACTTCGGGCGCGCAGCTGTTCTCGCCCAATACATATTTCTTGCGGCGATAGCGGCAGGTGCCAGTGGGTGTGCGAGCTATGGGACGGGAAACTACTCCGTCACCATAGGCACCAAGTCTACACAAGCTCTACTAGTTCCACCGGGAGTTTCCACATCGCAGAACCTCTCAATTGTCCTGCCGATGCCATGGGTCGCGAAGTGCGATGGATTCGAAATCCCATTTGCAGCACGCGAAGGTTCCGACGAGGATGTTCGACTACAGCCAGCCTGGGGATTTAGGTCGTCGGCGCACACAAGAGTGCGGATGGCATCGCCGGATCGAATCGATCCGAGACGGTTGGAGGAATCGATCAACGCTGGGTTGGCGCAATCCGGGACATGCTTTGTGGAAGTGCCAGAAGAAGCGCGGAGCACATTTCGGTCTAACTTAATCGAATTGGTATCCACGCTGATACCACGAACATTTACCGAGGACTTGTGGCACAACTATCTCTTTGACCCTGACTCAAACGAAAAGCTAGTTGCGCTGCGTCCTGGAATGCGATTGCGGCTTGTCTTCAGTCATTTCTATTCGGCCGCCAATCTCTCAGAGTTGCGCGAAGGTTGGGCAAGTGCGGGAACATCCAGCGTGGTCTACGACGTGGTGAAACGCGGTGGATGCACCACCCTATCAGCATGGCGGCCAACGATCTATGGATCCGACATCGCCGACTTCAATTCCACAGACCTGTCACAGGTGCTGGAGATGAACGCTAGCAGTCCGGAACCGGACTTCGTCGTCAAGAATTTCAGGCTGATCAACGGTTCGTGGGATTTTGTTAACCCCGCTTGTACTGGCAAGAGCGGTGTCCTAGTCCTACGCTATCCATCTCTGGTGGTGGGCCAGAAGGACATGGCTTCAAAGACCAGGATCAAGGTGCTTGCTCTACCGATGATCTTCGCGGCCGACAATTACGCAGGTGCCATCAATCTCTCGCATAATGCAAACTTAGTGGACGGTGATTCACCAGAAGGAACAGAGGCGCGTGACACCCTACGCAAGAGCTGCGTCGACGGGCGCTGCTTCTTGATCAGTGCTAGGGCATTACCCATTCCAGAGATCAGAATTTCAATCAATGGTGCGCTGAGCTGGGTCGAAATGGGCACCCGAATCCGCGATGTGGTTCAAGCCGATCGTGGAACCCTGGGCGCTGTCGCCTACGAGAGAAGCGGTTCCAATTCCAACCGAAGCATAACAAGCCCAAAGCCCAGATCAGTCGAAATTCGACGCATCGCGCCGCTTTTCCGCTATGCATCGCTCGACTATCGCAGCTTCGAGGAGATCGGCGATCTGATTCTGGCGCCTGACGATGAGGTATCGTGGAAATGACTACTCTAAGCAGGGTTTCGGGCGGGCGGTTATTCATTCCAGAGCTAGTGAGCTTTAGCGCGGAGCCAGGATGTGGGTTTATTGCCTTTCTGGCTGATGCAGATCTCGGCGCTTCGCTCCCCTCATCGATTTCTCTGGCGCAGGGCCTCGGCAGGGGACGTTTCCTGCTCTGCGATGGCGGGTTTTGGACTCCGCCGACGTGGAGACTGCTCCAGATGGCCGTCGACGATTCGGAATCGAGCTCAGCGTTCTCGAGCAACGTGCTGATTGTTCTTGCGCTGGATGCGACTGGTCGACCTAGCATCAAGGACGGCATTCTTGGCGATGTGGCGGCCGCCACTGTTCGAACGGACACTGTCTCAATCGAGGATTGGCGCATCTCCATTGTTGTGGGCGCGGGTCGGATGTGCGTACTGGAGGCATCGGCTGACAACGAGTTGCGTATTCGCGGCGCGCAGTCGATCACGCTCGCGGGCGGCAGCGGCAACACCATCAATACCAGCCTGACATTCATTCAGGCAACAAAGGACGCGAGCCAGAGGGGAGGGTGGAACTCGGCCCGGATGGTGTTGGACGGGGATGTCAATCAAGGCTCCTTTGCGCAGCTATGGAATCCCGGCATCAGCTACTACTTCGGCGAAGCGCAGACCATAAGGTTGCCACTACTCGCGCCGTGGGTCAGGGACGTGCGCGTGGGCCTGCGGGCTCGACTCAACCCGTTTCGACATTGGCATGGCGATAATCCAGGCGATCCATTCTGCTCGTCGGTCCGCATCATTACGCTAACCACTCCGGGACCAACCCCGAACCCGCAACGCGCGTTTCTCTCGACGTTGCGGATCGCCGACGGCACTGCCGTATACCTCCAGCCCGACCTGGGTGAGTTCGTAGTCGAGCAGCAACTGCACGGACAGTCTGATCTCGTTCCTTCGGGACGTTTCGGGATACAGGTTGGCACTAAAGTTGGGCGCCCCGGGGCGGTGGCGCCATTGCTCCTTGGGGGGGCGGCCACAGAGTTCATGCATATATCGAACGATCCAGAACGCCGGGAGTACATCGATTTTGTGCCAGGCATGAACGCCTATTCGCCCATCGAGATGCCCGCGAGCCTGAATAAGTCTCTGCAACTGCCCTCTTGGCTCGCGCGGTCCTTCAAAGGCGGTCTCGGCCAGAATCTCGAGCCTTACCGCAAGACTTCTTGGGCGAAACTGGTGCCGCGGAGTGGTGACCTGGTCGAGTTCGTGCTTCAACCACATGAAGCCCCGGCGTACTCGCCCACGGCACCAAAGCCACCCAACGGCAAGTCGCCGGAGGCCGCCTGGGGCTTCGCGAAGAACCCAATACGAAAAGACCCAGTGTTAATTCCGTTGTCGCCCGCAGGAGGCGTCGACTATTCCAAGCCAGCGGCGCGCGACGCCTACGCGTTCTTCGAGCAGAGCGTGCTTTCGCCAGTTCGTGTCCGGACGATCGGGGATGCACCCGCGAGGCTTCTCTCACAGGCGAGGCTAACAACGGATGGATGGATCACTACGCCGCAAGGCTTTCTGGTCCGCATCGAGAACGAGACTTGGCAGGAAATCAGGATCGCCTCCAGCCTCGACGAGGACGCAAAGACCAACCTAGAGCTGACGTTTCACCGACCCAAGGGATCGCCGCGCTGGGTCATTGAAGATGCACTCCGGCACGCGGAAGTTTTTCTCGTCATCAGCTTCCCACTTGATCCAAGCCAGTATGGCGATGTGGGCCGCGTCGAAGCAACGGTCCACGTGCGTGGCTGGAAGTTCGACCTGCTGCTGCCTGTGCCGCCGAGCGGACTCTCTACGAACGTGCCGAGCAAGCCGCCGATACTCGTGGTGAAGTTCGGCAAGAAGTCGACCGAAAGCTTGGTAAGCGAGTTCACCTCCTGGCTGTTTCCGGACGTGTTCAACAAGCCCGGGTCGGCCCGGGGCGTGCAGCAGCGTTTGCAGAATGACATAGCAGAGTACAAGAGGCGGGCGACTTCGGGAAACGCCGACCAGAAGGAGATGTACCGCGGCTTTAAGGAGCGAATCGTGGCCGACAACTGGAACGGCGTCATGGTCTTCGACGCGCTTCCAGTGGGGTTTCCCGAGCAAGCAGCGGGCATGGAGGCTGGGATCGCCAAATCGAACTTCTCCGCTCCCTACTTCGGTATCGACACAAACAGGATCGAGGCACAATCGGATGCCTCTCTGAAGATCACGCGTAGTTCCTTCTTTGGACTAGTCGATTACGAATACAAGAATCCAGCTTCACAGGGCACCCGGCGCAAGAGCGCTTCGAAACTGCTCAATGAAACTGATCCGATCCTGCGCGGCCACGACGAAAACCGATACGGCATGCGGGTCGATCGTCTTGCGGTGCAGTTCGAGGACTCGGCGATTCGGCGCTTTGATGCTTTGCTCACACTCAGGCTCGGCTCGATCGCCGGTGGTTCGTTCGAGGAAAAGCCGAAGAGCAGGACCTCGGATGCGTTCGCACACGACCTGAAGATCCAAGGTCGCTACGAGGTGCGAGTGCGCGATGGCCATTCGGAAGACATCTACACCTTCGTTAACGAAGACATCAAGACGTTGCCGTTTGGAACGGACAATCCCATCCTCGAGTCCGTCACGGTCGAACGCGTCGAGCTACGCAGTACTGTCACGAAGGGAGCGCCGGAGCACGTCCACACCCGCTTTGCAGTCACAGGCAAGCTCGCATTCAAGAAAACACAGGGCGATCTGCTGTCTCTCGATGAGTTAGCGTTCTCCAATACGGCGGTCACTCTTGAATTCGATCGGGCTGATGGCGATGTGAGCCCGAAATTCGGATTCGAGGCCGGTGCAATGCAAGCTGAAATAAAGACGTCTCGTCCCGGTGGACTGCTCGAGCGAATCGGAGCCCAACTCCGAGGTTTCGTCTGGTCAGGCCGGACTCGTGCGGACGCGAGCGGGACCGTAGCCGCGAAACTGCCGAAGTTCCCCAGCGACTTCGGCTATTTCAACCTCAAGTTCCCGGGTATTGAAATCAAGGATGGCTTCGACTTCGCGCTCGAGGTGGAAGTTGCACTCGGTGGCCTTGGCAAACTCCTTGGGCTGCAGAACAAACTTACGGGGCGCGTCCTGCTCGGCTGGCAGTGGAATGTCGGCAGTGTCCAGATGCCAGCGCTGGGGTTCAAACTATCGGGGGTCGAGGGCAAGCTTGAGATCGGTATCCAGGGCGTCGTGCGTTTCATTGCCCAAGAGGTCGCGCTGCTAACGGCAGGTGATTTGCCGCCAAACCAGGGGCTCACGGCGGCACTTGCGCTTGCCGGGGCCTTCGTCGAGGTACTCGGAAAAGCCGTTCCCGAGAAGAAGAATGTCACGCTAATGGTCGTGTTCGCTGAGGGTGGGCCCGCCGGATGGCTGGTCGGCGGTAGCGATTACAAGATTGGTGGTGGATTCGAGATCCCAGTCCTCATACTAGGGCAACGCCTCAAATGGCTGGCTCAATCCGGTGCAGCGTGGAATGCGCGCGCACTGGTTGTGGAGGCGCGAAAGAACCTACTAAATGGAAAATTAAACGAAGACGGCGACAGCGCCACGTTTAATCCGCAAACCGATGGCCCAAAGTTCAAGCAGCGCCTCAAGAAACTGTTCTCGGAAAGTGGGATCCTCTACGACAGAGGTACCGACTGGACCGTTGCGACGGAGGTGAAACTCGGCGACGCCGCCAATGTGCATTTCGTCATGAGCGACGAGCAGCAGGCACTGTACGGTGTACATGTCGCCGTGCCCGCGACGGCGAGTTTCATCGACATCGACGTTCTGTATCGCAAGATCTCTGACGAGATCGGGCTCTACGCCATCGAGATCGCACCGCCGGCCGCTTTCCGTCGCATGGACCTCGGCGCTGTGACGGTGGTGCTTGGCAACCTCGGCCTTGACATCTACACAAACGGTAACTGGCGCCTTGACCTTGGCTTCCCGCGCGGTCGCGACTATTCGAGGTCCTTCAGTGCGGAACTGTTTCCGTTCATCGGCTTCGGCGGCGTCTATTTTGGGGAGAAGGGCGCTGAGGTATTGAGCCTAGTTCCTCGCGAATGGAATCCTAGCTACAACGGCCACTATGCATATTCACCAGTCATCGAATTCGGCCTCGCCGGGCGCTTCGGACTGGGAAAAACGATCGAGGCGGGAATCTTCCGCGCGGGTATTTCGCTTACGCTTTACGCCACTCTGGAAGGTGCTTTTGGCCGGCTGGCAAAACTTGATCCCCCCTATCCAACCCCGGAGCCATCGGCCGTCCATTGGCGCATAGTTGGCACTGCGGGACTTCTCCTCGAGGGTTACGCAGTCGTTGATTTCGCCATCATCAAGTTCGGGTTCATGCTGGCTGCCTGGGCAGAGGCTGGACTTGCCCTTGAGCCCAGGGCGCCGATCACTCTCAGCATCGACCTCGGCGTCAGCGTGTCGCTCAGGTTGGTCATTGCACGCATCGGCATTCCGTTCGACGGAACGCTCGAGATTGCAGTCGACCTGCATTTCGAGACCGTGATTCACCAGGATTGGAGCCTGGGCACGCTCAACATTCGGGCGGCTGGGCTGCCGGGAGCGATGCTGAGGCTCGCCAACCCCTGGACGGCATTCGAGTACTTCGCGCACCCGCAGCCGTTCAAACTTTTCCTCATTATCGACTATTCGCTCGAGACCAGCAGCAACGCGGGACGTGAAGAGGCTGAAGCCAAGCTTCAAGTCGGTTTGCTGTGCGACACAGAAGCTAGGACTACAGGTGATTTCCCGGCGGCTAGCCTCCTAGTGGTGGCCATGGCGTGGGCGCTGAAGCCTGTGCTGGACCAACTCTATGGGGGTGACTGGAACAAGTTCATCGTTCGGCCGAATGACGTGCAAACGGTTCTGGATTCTCTCGAAGAAAAGGGCGCAAAGAGCGGACCGGCCTATTCACAGATCGCATCGTTTCTCGCGAAGAATCTGCAGTTCGTCATCTCACATCCGGCCAGCGCGCGGCCGCAGGTTGGCAGCGGTACGCCCCCCAAGGCTCTTGATGCTGCCTACTTCCCGACATTCCCCGAACTCAGCTTCGCATTGAACGACCGCGATGACTTCACTGGACATACGGTCGGCATTCCAGGAGCAGAGGTTGTCAATGCGGGCTATGAAGACGCGTTACGCAAGTACTTTGAGGACGCGGTCGAGCAGTTGAAGGAACGCGACACCAGGATCGCACGGAAGAAGAGTGCTGCGACAAGACCGGCAACTCAGCTGATCTTCGAGGATTGGTTCTTGTCGGTACTGCGGGCCGGGCTCAGATTTGTGATCCGCTCGGTTCAACAGAAGCCGATCGGCTGGCGAGACCTCGAGCTCGCAATGATGACCCCGTCCTCTGAGACCTTGGACAGCCTCCATAAGGTCTATGCCGAGGCCAGCACGCTGCATCTAGCCGGATTGAGAGTTCCCGCCCCAGGTGCCCGCTTGCAGTCGTGGGCGGAAGCGCACGTTGCGGGCAAGCGCCCGCGCTCCCGCAGCGTGGATACATCCGCGATGCCGCTTGTTGCTCTAACCGGCCAGCAAGTCGGCCTGGCATGGTTGGACTCGCATTGGCCGGACAAGGGCACGCTGTACCTAAAGGCGCAGTCGGGCACTCCATGGGTCTTGATCGATACATCGCCAGCTGTTGATCCCGCGAGTGGCACGACCCTACCCTACCAGTGGCCAGTCGACAGAGACATCATGGCTGCGTTGGCGGCCGATGCCCCGTCTATCGGCAATCAGATTCAACTTGCAAGGATGGACCAGCTTCCGCCCGCTGCAGAGAGCCCCGTCGAGATCCCGTTTGGACCACGATACGAGGTCGGCGGCACCGATAAGGGAGCGCTGTGGCTACTGCCGGACGACCAGGCGCCGAGAGCCAGCGACCGCGGCGCCCCACCGCTTGCTGCAACCTTGTTGCTGAGGGAGCGTCGGGAAAGCCTGACTGTATCGGGTTCGATACACACCGCGGATGTGGAGGTTGACTTCGCTCCGGCGTCGGTCGTGGAAATTATCCTGCGGCAAGCCCAAGAAAGTTCCGGCAACCGGACGGGGTTCGAAATCGTTGGTGGCAACTACCGCGCTCAGCGTCACCTCGAGATGCTTGCCTTGGCGATTCAGTCTGGAAGCGTGGAATTCGAATTGCCTGCGCAGTTCTTGCGGCCGTTTTCGAAAAACAGCTATGTCAAGCACGTCGACGCGCAAGGCATCGGCAAAGTACTCGGACTCGAGCCAAACGAGCCTGGCATCTATCTGCGTCCGCAGCAATCTCTTCAATTGCAGCAGGACGAAGGGCCGTGGATCTACCGCTCGAACCTAGCACGGATCACGCAGCCACCGGTTAGTTTGCTAAGCTCAGCGCCCGACGAGGCGCCCTATCTGGCTAGCCTTGCTCTGGAGCAGGACTTACCGCGTGCGCTGACCATGCTGAAGGATGCGAGCGTGCTTAGCTCGGGGGGATACTGGCTAATCTGCAGTAGGCCCCTCGGCGACGAACTCAGTCAGCTGTTTGGCGATAGAGCTGAGTTGGCCGTTACGCTCCTCTTGAAATCGAAGCGAGCGCCGATTGCCAGCCACCAGCACGCCTGGTCCGATGCATTCAATGCTGCCTTCGTCAAGGAGGCCACCCTGCAGGGGGCCGATGAACCTCCGCGTGTCGCAGTGATGCGGTTCAATCGTTCCGTGCTGCGGCCGGTGCAGCCGCATGGTTGGATCCGGTTTCGCCCGCAGCGCATCGAAGGAGTCCGGTCCCCAATTGTTCGCCTCGCTGCCTCAGGCCCTCGGGCCGTGCAGAAGCAGGAGATTCATGACGGATTGCTGGGATCGCTGGCAGACAAGTTCGACCTGCTGGAGATTTCCACCGAGGCATCCGCCGCCTTCCAGGCGGTGTCGCCAAACAAGATCGTGCCTTACACCCGCGCTGACCCAAACGACAAGGATCGCTATAACGTCGCGCTGCCAATCAAGAATTTTCATAAGGGATCAACTGCAGCCGAGCCGAACCCGTACGCCGGGGTCGGAGACCGTATCACGGTCAAGTTCGGGTTGCGAGACGTCTATGGCAACAGATTGCCGGGCTATGAGAAGCGCAGTCAGGGCGACCTCAAGTACTTTGATCGCTTGATTCCCCTTGGGGAACTGCCCGGAGTTCGGATGAGCTACTCGTTCGCGCAAGCGGGCCGTGGTGTGGAGGTCGCGCTGCGATTCGAGACTGCTGTCCTGCGCCGCATGCTGCAGGACTCCTACAAGACGCGCGATCCCGGGCAGCCGCACAATCCGGCAGCAATGATCGAGGAGCGCCTAAAGGAGTTCAGAAAACGCTTTGTCCAGTGTTTATGCCAGCTTGATCCGAGTAACAAGGTTTATGCCGAGGTGAGAATCCATGGCCCTTTGACCGGTGGCGTGAATTCGATAAATGCGGAGATCATACGCTTCCTTACGGATGTACGTGACCTGATTGATAGTGTGCTGGCCAAGACAGAACCCGCGCTCGGACTGTGGTGCGACGAAGGTAGCGTCGAGAAACCCGACCGCGTAAAGGATGCGCTTTGGCTGATCCAGCCCCAGTCGAACCTCAATCTGACCAAGCCCCGCGCTGGTCTTTCGCCATCTGAACTCGCACTTCGCCTCAACCTCGTTGTCTTTCGAGACAGCAGTCTGGTGTGGACCGACCCCACGACCGGAGCAGCTGTTGAAGGCTGCGGGCAGGCGGAATCAAAAATCTATCCAACTTTGGACCATCGGGACCAGCTTTCCACCGATGCTGTCTGGGGCGAGTTCTCGGCACGCGTTGAGGCCCAATACAACCAGTTCAAGGTAGCAAGGCTGGTTGACCGACGCGCATCTGGAATTGCGACCGAATCGACCGAGGTCTACCTTGTACCTGAGGCCCTTGTGCGCATAGAGAGTCCGACGGACCCGTCGCAGGTGCTGAGTTGCGCGACCAAACCCCTCAGGCAGTCCTTGGCTTCGGGTCAAGCGCTGGTCTTGCGACCGGGCAGCCAAACCCAGGTCGAGATGTTCGTGAAGGACGTGGACTTCGACGAAACGATGTACCGCTTCACGGAGTTGCTCGAGCGCACCCTTGTGCCGATCTCCGGGCGCAGCGATGCGTTGGAGACGCTTGCGCGGGCGGTTCATATGAAGAGCGAGTTGGCGCAGATCTTCAAGCTCCGGATCGAGTGGGTAACACGCATGCAGAGCAGTGCAGTGAACGATCGAACGAGGTTTGTCGCCCACGACGAGTTCCTGCGCAATCTCGCGGTTGCCTTTGCACCTGGCGCGTTCCTTCAGGTGCCGATGAATATCGCCCCCAAGCTCTACGGCTTGGACACGGTGTCGGCGTTTGGCCGTATCGAGATCCGTGAGGCTCGCGCGAAGATGGACGGTGTGGCGCCTCAAGTCGTTTTCTCGACCATGGCGAAGGTTCCGCTCGACCGACGCGGTAACTACATGGCAGACGTAGCGTTCTACGTGCCCCGAAATAGCTATGCGGACGGAAGGCGAGGCGAAATAGATGGCACCCTCGCATTCGAGCCGCGCTACCTCCAGATTCGTGACGATGAGGGGCTCGCACTGGCATCAGACCTTGACGTCGGACGCAGCAAGTGGCTTGAGCTGATCCGACCCAGCAGTCAATCCTGGGTCCAGAACGAGTTCAAGGCAAGGTTGCCATCACGTTTGGTCCCTCGACCGCCGAAGATCGATGAGCAGAGGGCGAAGTTCACGGGCAACCTAGCCGCGACTCCTTCTCCCAGCCTCTCGTGGGAATACTCCGTTGCGCTGACGCCTGCGGAGAGCACGGTGGACGGGGACATGATTTCGTGGACCATAGAGTATCCAGCACCTATCGTCGGACGCAGCGAGATGGCTAGTCAAGTCGGGGCAACACTCTTCGATTGCATGGCCAGCATCCGGCAGAACCTCGAATCCGGGGCACTTTCAACCAAGCCCGAGGCTCTCGACCTTCTTATCCGCGAAGGCTACAGGTTGGTTGATGTGCTTCAGTCTCGAGTCATGACGTTGTCGGCGCTCCCGGACGTCGAGACTGAACTCCTAGTCTTCACCAACACGAAATGGGAGTTCGAGAAGACTCCTCCGCCCGCTGATTTCAGCTTAACGAACAGTCCGCTGGTGCTGACGCGGACGCGGTTGCCCGTTCTTGAGCGGCAGGCGGCGGTATCGAAGTTCAAGGCATACAGGAACCTAAAGGAACTGGGGGGCGGCGTCGATTCCAACAGGGAATTCGTCTATGAGTCGCAGGAGATCGGAGCCGGAGAGCCGGTCTCACCGAGCACTGCTCAGTCGAATGTGGTGCTTCCGAGAGCGGCCTCGCAGTTGCCTGCCAATGCGATTGAGCGTTACCTGACGTCTTTGCTGGCTACGATATCGGAGTCGGCCCCACTCAACCTCACTCTCCAAGGCCGACTCTGTGTTCCTAAGGGCGGGGGGCCAAGACCCATCACCGACCCCACTAAGGATGTACCAGACCGTTACTGGTACTTCCATCCGTTGGTGCTGCAGCCAAACCTGACTCTGCGCACCGTTGCGGAAGTGCAGGCTTTCGCCCGACAAGTGGCACGAGACGTCGTGGACGCGCTCAACGAGGCGACCATCGATCTGACGCCGGGCCAGCGTAGAGCGATCTCCCTCGATATCAACGTTCGCGGTGGGCCATTCGAGAAGATCGGGCGTGTATCTCTGGTACAACTTGATAACGCTTTTGTCCCCATTTAGCCAGCTCTCATTTCCCACCGCTAGCGCTGAGGTGCTCGCGACGATGACATTCCGGAAAAGGGTACGCCTCAACGGGCCGGCATGGTTCGTGACTGACTTTACATAGGAGTTAAGCCATGGTCGACAGGAAGAAAACCACTCCGCGCCAAGCGGGTTTGTCCAAGGATCCCAATCGCGTAGGTATTTCGAAAGCTAATAGAGTCGTTCAGGGCGAAGAAGATAGTGTTTACCTGAGTTTGCTACGGGAACTGCTCGCTCAACACGTAGCATTTTTTCCGCAGGGACTGACACGGATCTCTACTTCAATTTCACACGAAGGGATGTCACTTACAGTAGAAGGGCCCGCACACTCAATTCTTCCATTCGGTGAGTCTCGTTGGGATTCCGAGAACTTCGCTCCTCCGGCTCCTAAGAGTGTGCCGGGCGCACCTGCGCCGGCACTCAGCACAGCAGAGGTTGTGGAACTTCAACTAGCTCCAGGCGAAGTTCCCACCCTTTCAGGCATCGCAGGAGTCTGGAGCGGCGTCTGCCGAGATTGCGGTGGTGCGCAGCCTGTCTCATGCTGCAAAGGACTTCAAAAGTTCGATAACAATTGCGCGCACTTTCTTTCCGACGCGTTGATTCGGTGTGGCTTTGCCGAATTGCTCACCGATACGTCCTTCTATCGCTGCGACAAGGGAAACTGTAAATGTCCAATGGAACGCCGCCCGATCCGAGCACGGGAAATGTGGGACTGGTTCAAGAGAAAAGCGGTCAGGAAGCATGAGAAAGTGCGCTGGGACCAGATTCCGAAGAACAGCGGGTGGTGGGGAGTATTCCAACTTGATGACTCTGCCTATTGGGGCGGACACGTCATTGTTCTCGATACGAAGGCTTGGGAATACTATGGTACTTGTTCATATCCCGCGTGGGATCAATATGCATATCAATGGTAGTTTGGTTTGCTGCGATAACGGTGTGTAAAGTGCGCATAAAGAGGCTTGCCAGCTTGAGGAGACACGCTCATGAAGGGCGCGGTTTCTTGTCACTGGGCGCGGTCCGAGACGGAATGAAGCCGCAAGAGGACTGCCTACGGGCAGCGTTCCCAAGGCAAGTGGTTTTGACGGTATCGGTGACGGTATCAACAAGTCATAATCCACGGAAAGTGGCGTAAACACTGAAGATGGATGGTGCTATTGACAATCGAGTGGGAGTGATTCGGCGTTTGGTACCGGCTGGCACTGAGTAGCACAAGAACACATCTAAGCCCGCGCCACTGCGGGCTTTTTTGTGATCATGTCCGGCGCCGGCTGGCAGCATTTGGCATCGCCAAGCATCCATTTTTCATGGCATGACGAATGGTATTGAATGCTTCGATACCATGAGATGCCACTGATACCATGTAGCCACACTTCTAGCGATCGTGGTAACGATATGGCGCAATACAATGATTTAAAAGAACACTTCGAATAACCCGCTGTTTTTTGAACCACCCCGCCTTCCGTGGAGGCCATTGGGTTTAAGTCAGGTTGGTGTTGTGGCCTGAGTGGCAAGTTGCCGGTCGTGGTTTGCTTCAGCTTCGGCCTGCAGGATGTACCCGACGGGCTCGAGCAGCCTGTGCGGGTTAAAAAAACACCCATTCCAGGGGGGCCGCTCCACTGATTCCGCCGTCGATGATTGCATCGCACATCGCAACAGCACTTCGAAGCCATTCGTGTGGGTCCGACGCGCCCGGCATTCTGGAAATAATCATGCGCACCAACAGTCGCTTAGGTTTCGAGCCGCTTGAAACACTAAACTAGGCTTGCCTGAATACGCCCGACTGGCCAATCGAAATCGGTGGCCGGCCTGCAAAACCCGCAAGGAGTCCCTATGAGTGGCGAGCTTATCGATGCTCCGGCCTTTGGCATCTCAGATGCAGATTTTTCACAGCTGGACAAGGCTGAGCTGGTGAGTGCACTGGCCCGCATCCTGCCGTCGGCGAGTTTGCTCCACGATCTGGAAGACCTGCGTCCCTACGAGTGCGACGGCATGGCGGCGTTGCGGCAACTGCCGATGGTGGTGGCCTTGCCGGAAACCGAGGCGGAGGTGGTCGCCATCCTCAAAGTCTGCGCTGCTCGAGGTGTTCCGGTGGTGGCGCGCGGCGCGGGAACCGGGCTTTCGGGAGGCGCTCAGCCCCATCGTTTCGGGCTGGTGCTGTCGTTGGCGCGCTTCAAGAAGATCGTCAAGATCGACGCCCACGCCCGCCGTGCCGTGGTCCAGCCGGGCGTGCGAAATCTCGCCATTTCGGAGGCTGCGGCACCCTACGGCTTGTATTACGCGCCCGATCCCTCGTCGCAGATCGCTTGCACCATCGGTGGCAACGTGGCCGAAAACTCCGGCGGCGTGCATTGCCTAAAATACGGCCTCACCGTTCATAACCTGCTCAAGGTGCGCGGGGTGACGATCGCCGGCGAGATCGTCGAGTTCGGCAGCCTGGCGCTGGATGCGCCGGGCTACGACCTGCTGCCGCTGATCACCGGTTCGGAGGGCATGCTGGCGGTGGTCACCGAAGTCACCGTCAAGCTCACGCCCAAGCCGCAGCTCGCCCAGTGCGTGCTGGCAGCTTTCGACGATGTGGTGAAAGCCGGTGATGCGGTGGCCGCGATCATTGCCGCGGGCATCATTCCGGCGGGGCTGGAGATGATGGATCGGCCGGCGACCGCTGCCGTCGAGGAGTTTGTCCACGCCGGCTATCCACTCGACGCCGAGGCGATTCTGCTATGCGAATCCGACGGCACGCCGGAAGAGGTGGCTGAGGAGATCGGTCGTGTGCGGGCGCTGCTCGAAGCCGGCGGCGCCACCGAAGTCCGCGTTTCCCGCGACGAGGCCGAACGCCTGCGGTTCTGGGCGGGGCGCAAGGCCGCGTTTCCGGCGGCCGGACGGATTTCACCGGACTATTACTGCATGGACGGCACCATCCCGCGCAAGCGTCTTGGCGAAATGCTGCAAGCGATCCAGACGATGGAAAAAAAATACGCGATGCGCTGCATCAACGTCTTTCATGCCGGGGACGGTAATCTGCATCCGCTCATTCTCTTCGACGCCAACAAGCCCGGCGACCAGCACACCGCGGAAGCCTTCGGCGCCGAGATCCTCGAACTCTCGGTGGCGCTTGGGGGCACCATCACCGGTGAGCACGGGGTTGGCATCGAGAAGATCAACCAGATGTGCAGCCAGTTCGCGTCGCCCGAAATCCGGGCTTTCCACCGGGTCAAGGCGGCTTTCGATCCCGCTGGTCTGCTCAATCCCGGTAAGGCCATTCCGACTCTCAACCGCTGTGCCGAATACGGCCGCGAGCGGATGAGTGCCGGCCTGCCTCAGGCTCACCCCGAACTGCCGCGCTTCTGATGGAAACGATCCCCGAAGGTTGGCTGCAATTTCTGTTTGTGGCGGTGCCGGTGTTATCGCTGATCGGCACCTGGATGGGCCTGCGTACAGCCGGACGGCTGGAGCGGCAGCGCCTGCGCGAGGCGCGCAAGAACGATGGAGACAAGCGTGAACGATCGGATTCGGAGCTGGACTGAACGTATCCGCGAGGCTTCGGCGAGCGGCACCGCGCTGTGCATCCGCGGCAGCGGAAGCAAGGATTTTTACGGCCGCCAGCCATTCGGGGAATTGCTGAGCACCGACGCTTACGACGGCGTGGTGAGCTATGAGCCGAGCGAACTGGTCGTGACCGTGCGTGCCGGCACCCGGCTTGCCGATCTCGAAACTCTGCTGGCGGAGCAGAACCAGATGCTGGCCTTCGAGCCGCCGCGTTTCGGTGGCGGCGGGACGGTTGGCGGTTGTATCGCGGCGGGGCTGGCCGGGCCGCGGCGGGCGGCGGTGGGCGGAGTGCGCGATTTCGTGCTCGGTGCGAGGCTCATCGACGGGCGCGGCGACGTGCTGCGTTTCGGCGGGGAAGTCATGAAGAACGTTGCCGGTTACGACGTCTCCCGAGCGCTCGCCGGCAGTCTCGGCACGCTCGGCTTGATCGTGGAAGTGTCGCTCAAGGTGTTGCCACGGCCGGTGGCTGAGGCGACGCTGCGCTTCGAGATGAACGAAGCGGAGGCCTTGCACCGGCTCAACGCATGGAGTGCCCAGCCGTTGCCGGTGTCGGCCAGTGCGTGGCGGAGCGGTGTGCTCCACCTGCGTCTGTCGGGCGCGGAGGCGGCGGTCGAAGCGGCCATTGCAAGACTTGGCGGCGAGTGCTTGGCAAAGGATGCGGCTGACGTCCTGTGGGAAGGGCTGCGGGATCAATGCGACGCCTTCTTCGATGGGGATGAAACCCTCTGGCGCCTGTCGTTGCCCAGCGATGCCCTCGCCGTTGAACTGGATGGTGCGCAATTGGTGGAGTGGGGCGGCGCTCAGCGCTGGCTGCGGTCCAGCGCGCCGGCCGGCCGGATTCGCGCCCGCGTCGCAGAACTCGGCGGGCACGCCACCTTGTTCCGGCATGGCGACTGTCGGAGTGAAGTCTTTCATCCGTTGCCGGCGCCGCTGATGACGCTCCATCGGCGACTCAAGAGCGCATTCGATCCGGCCGGTATTTTCAATCCCGGTCGTCTCTACGAAGGCCTGTAAAGCATGCAGACCCATCTCGCCGATTTCATCCGCGACACGCCGGAAGGCCGGGAAGCCGAGGATATCCTGCGCAAGTGCGTGCATTGCGGCTTCTGCACCGCCACCTGTCCGACCTACC
>ERZ650311.18-NODE-18-length-104902-cov-9.319866_pt1 | contig 104902 bp, 92 predicted proteins | sample MGYA00376247_ERZ650311 | MGnify/ENA primary metagenome ERZ650311 (study PRJEB26733, sample SAMN07839324) | wastewater metagenome | biome: small river; feature: stream; material: water | place: USA: North Carolina | collected 2016-07-28 ... | reverse complement strand
ACTCGATCTAGGACGCCCTGTGAGTGACCGTGAGCCGTATCAACCACAATAACGTCGACACCGGCTTTGACCAATAACTCTACTCGTTCATCATTATCCGGGCCTACGCCAACAGCGGCGCCAGCCAATAATTGGCCACGACTATCCTTGCTTGCATTAGGATGTTCTTTTGCCTTGAGAATATCTTTAACAGTAATCAGGCCTTTAAGTTCAAAGGCGTCATTTACAACTAACACACGTTCGAGGCGGTGCTTATTCATTAAGCGTTTAGCTTCTTCAGGGCTCGCCCCCTCACGCACAGTCACGAGACGCTCTTGAGGCGTCATCTTTTCTCTGACTTTTGCGTCTAAATCTTCTTCAAAGCGTAAATCTCGATTCGTAATTATTCCAACAACTGTTTTACCTTCTAGAACTGGAAAACCAGAAAATCCATGCTCACGTGACAGTTGGAGCACATGCCTTACTGTCATTTCTGGAGTAATGGTGATGGGATCTCTTAATACGCCCGATTCATAACGCTTAACCTTAGCGACTTCTCTGGCCTGTTCGCTCGGTTTTAAATTTTTATGAATAATACCGATACCACCCTCTTGAGCCATGACGATCGCAAGACGACCTTCGGTAACGGTATCCATGGCAGCAGACACCAGTGGAATATTGATGGAAATATCGCGTGTTAACTTGGTACCCAAGCGGGTATCACGCGGCAAAACAGCCGAATAGGCTGGAACCAGTAGCACATCATCAAAAGTAAGTGCTTTTTGTATGAGTCTCATGCAAAACCCCTATGCGCAAAAGCGAATTATAGAGGTTTTTAGCTCCGACTCAAAAAACGGCCTTTTCTACCTGCAGCTTTAGCCTGTAAACGTGCATCTTTGTTTTTATTTGCTTTTTTACGCCGCGCTTCCATTGGGTCAATCAATAAGGGACTATAGATTTCAAGGCGATCACCATCATAAAACGGACTATCCCAATCCTTTCTCTTACCAAAAACGCCAAACATACCTTTGCGATTAATCCGAGGGTCTGCAGGACCATCAAATATACCTAGGGCTTTTAAAACAGCCCCTACAGTCAATGGTTCGTTTAGAGGAAGCTCATAAGAAACTAATTGAAGCGGTTCCTGACGTGCATCACAGACGGTTAATTTAATTTTTTTCACCATACACCTGATCAGCTCGCTTAACAAAACCATCCACAAATGTAGAGGCAATCACATTGAATACTGGCCCAATGATCTTTTCAAGTAGAAGACTTGAAAACTCGTAATGAAGTTTAAATTCGACCTTACACGCATCTTCTCTTAAAGCGGTAAATCGCCAATGTCCATGAAACTTCTTAAATGGCCCATCCACAAAGCTCATATCGATAGATTCAGGCCTACGGTTGCTATTGCGAGTATGAAAAAATTGCTCAAGGCCCTTAAATCGAATATGAATCTTTGCATCTAGAACCTCCTCCGATTGTTCATAGATCTCTACGCCACCACACCACGGCAAAAAATCAGGGTACTTGGCAACATCGATTACCAAGTTATACATGCTCTCTGCGGAATGCCTAATTAGTACGGTCTTAAATACGTCTGCCATAATTGCTATTCTAACGAGTTATTTATGAGCATTATTGACAACAAAAAAGCCCTCTTTGATTATTTCATCGAAGAACGTTTTGAAGCCGGCCTTGTATTACAGGGGTGGGAGGTCAAAGCGATTCGAGAGGGTCGAGTACAAATTAAAGAAGCTTATGTGGTTGTCAGGGATGCGGAATTATTTCTGATCGGTTGCCATATCAGCCCTCTAATCTCAGCCTCTACTCATGTTCATACAGATCCAGTACGCACACGTAAATTGTTACTCAATGCCGCTGAAATCAGAAAATTAATTGGCAAAGTGGAGCAACGTGGCTACACGCTAGTTCCCTTAAACCTTCATTACAGCAAGGGTCGCGTTAAGTGTGATGTTGGTCTTGCTCGAGGAAAAAAACTACACGACAAAAGAGATGCTAGCAAAGATCGTGACTGGCAAATTGAAAAAGCCCGATTGATGAAATCGGGCTCGAGAATCAAAGACTAGCCTAACTCTAGCTGCTAGATAAGACTGTCCAAGTATCTATAACGCTGTCCGGGTTTAAAGAGATTGAACTAATCCCTTGTGCCATCAACCATTTGGCAAAATCTGGATGATCTGACGGCCCCTGGCCACAAATACCAATATATTTACCCTTGGCACGACATGTCTGAATGGCACGCGCTATTAAAAACTGTACCGCAGGATCGCGCTCATCAAAGTCTATGGCAAGCAGCTCCATTCCAGAATCACGGTCTAATCCCAGACTTAGCTGGGTCAGATCATTTGATCCAATTGAGAAACCATCAAAATGCTCTAAAAATTCCTCAGCCAAAATAGCGTTCGATGGGATCTCACACATCATAATGACACGCAAACCATTTTCACCACGCTTAAGGCCTTGTGATGCCAATAAGTTGATGACTTTTTCAGCTTGAGCAACTGTTCGCACAAATGGGATCATGATTTCTACATTAGTTAGCCCCATATCGTTACGTACACGTTTCATGGCCTCACATTCCATTGCAAAAGCATCTGCAAAATCTTCAGATATGTAGCGTGAAGCCCCCCTGAAGCCAAGCATAGGATTTTCTTCATCAGGCTCATAACGTGAGCCGCCGATCAATTTCTTATACTCATTAGACTTAAAGTCTGACAAACGAACAATAACTGGCTTAGGATAAAACGCGGCAGCTATCGTGGCCACACCTTCTGCTAATTTATCCACATAAAACGCTCTAGGACTCGCATGCCCTCTAGCAACACTCTCAACAGCTTTTTTCAAATCTAGATCAATATTGGGGTATTCCAATATGGCTTTAGGATGTACTCCAATATTGTTATTGATAATGAATTCGAGTCGTGCTAAGCCAACGCCACCATTTGGAATTTGACAGAAATCAAACGCTAACTGTGGATTACCCACGTTCATCATAATTTTTACGGGGATCTCAGGCAAATTGCCACGCACCAGCTCTGTCACTTCGGTTTCGATAGGACCATCATAGATACGTCCCTCATCACCTTCAGCACAAGATACTGTGACAACTGCACCATCTTTGAGAACATCAGTTGCATCACCACAACCTACCACTGCTGGCACGCCCAATTCTCTGGCAATGATTGCCGCATGGCATGTACGGCCACCGCGATTTGTAACAATCGCAGATGCACGTTTCATTACTGGCTCCCAGTTAGGGTCTGTCATATCAGCTACAAGCACATCACCCTCTTGCACACGATCCATCTCAGAGGCGTCTTTAATGACACGCACGGTGCCGGTGCCAATTTTTTGCCCAATCGCCCGGCCTTTAGTCAGAACAGTCGAATGTCCTTTGAGCTTATAACGCATCTCGACTTTGCCATGCGCTTGACTTTTAACCGTCTCAGGACGTGCTTGAAGAATATAAATTTTCCCATCCACACCATCCTTACCCCACTCTATATCCATGGGACGACCGTAGTGTTTTTCAATAATGACAGCGTATTTAGCTAATTCAATCACATCGTCATCTTGGATGGAATAGCGATTTCTCAATTCAGGAACGACATCTACGGTTTTAACGCGCCCCACCTCGCCCGGCTCAGTAAATTGCATTTGAATTAACTTAGAACCCAAACTCTTACGAATGATCGGGTACTTTCCTAGGTCCAGAGTCGGCTTAAATACATAGAATTCATCGGGATTAACCGCACCCTGAACTACGGTCTCACCAAGACCATAGCTTGACGTAATAAAGACTGCATCTTGAAAGCCAGACTCAGTATCGAGAGTAAACATAACGCCTGAAGCAGCCTTGTCTGAGCGAACCATCCGCTGAATACCTGCTGAAAGAGCGACCTCAGCATGCTCAAAACCCTTGTGAACGCGATATGAGATAGCACGATCGTTATATAAAGAAGCAAACACTTCTTTAATACGTTTGAGAATATCTTCTATACCGACGACATTCAAAAAAGTTTCTTGTTGACCAGCAAAAGAAGCATCAGGTAAATCCTCTGCAGTTGCAGACGAACGTACGGCAAAGGAGCCATTACCAGTCGCATCGAGAGTTTTAAATGCAGTACGTATTTCAAGCTCGAGACGCTCTTGAAAAGGAGCGTTCTCAACCCAAGAACGAATTTCACTTCCAGCTTCTGCAAGTGCTTTCACATCATCCACATTTAACTGCGCAAGACGTTCATTAATACGTGTTGTGAGATTGTTATGATTTAAAAAATCTCGAAAAGCTAATGCAGTGGTGGCAAATCCAGTTGGGACTCTGACTCCAGTCGCATTGAGTTGAGAAATCATCTCACCTAGTGATGCATTTTTACCTCCGACTGATTCGACATCAGTCATACGGAGTTCTTCAAAGGGTAAGACATAGGCTTGCGCATGTTGAGGGTTAGTCATAGTGCTCTCTCATTTAATATAAAACTGGTATGCATCCCAATGCCTTGTATGATGGCAGTGAGATTAAATTATTAGCCTATTGTATCTGTTGACTAACCATTAAAGTAGATTCATGAGCACGAAACCTAGAACTGTATTTATTGTCTCCGACGGGACTGGCATTACCGCTGAAACTTTCAGCCAATCTATCTTGGCCCAATTTGAAATACCTTTTAAGCTATCCCGCAAACCCTTTATCGATACCGTTGATAAGGCCCATCAAGTTAGTAGAGAAATCAAGGATTACGCTAAACAATCGGGGATTGAACCCATTGTGTTTACTACCCTAGTCAACCCAGAAGTCAATCAAGTACTTAGACAAACCCAGGGTTTAGTCCTAGACATGTTTCAAACATTTATTGTCCCCTTAGAAAAAGCATTAGGACAACCTTCCAACCATGCCATTGGACGTTTTCACAATAATGCGGATACGCAGTCTTATAAAAATCGTATTGAGGCAATTAATTTTTCACTGGCGCATGATGACGGCCAATCCAATCAAAATCTAGCAGATGCTGACGTGATCTTAGTCGGTGTATCTAGAAGCGGTAAAACACCAACAAGCTTATATCTTGCTATGCAATACGGCTTAAAGTCAGCCAATTACCCACTGATACCGGATGACTTTGAGAGATCTCAGTTACCCCCCGATCTGCATCCTTACAAGAAAAAATTATTTGGTCTAACGATTGATCCTATGCGCCTATCTGAAATCAGGAATGAACGTCGCCCTGGTAGCAATTATGCCAAGCTGGAAAATTGTCGCTACGAGGTTAGCGAAGCAGAGGCTATGATGCGCAAAAATAATATTTCTTGGTTATCAACGACAAACAAGTCAATCGAGGAAATCGCAACAACCATCTTGCAGCATATTAATCCAGATCGTAATACTTATTAGAAGCGCTTAAGAGTCTGAATGATGCTTAATGCGGACCGTCTCAAATAAGCAAATAGCAACCGCACTTGCCACGTTCAAGGACTCAATACAGGATTCTTGTGGGATATAGATACCTCTTGAGATTGCCATGAGCTCCGGGCTAACACCCTGCCCCTCATTGCCAAAGACCCATGCTTTAGGCTGAAGTAATTCAGCACCTAAATCGTATAGATTCATCTCTGCCTCAAGATGGGTGGCGTAGAAAGGAATTCGGACCTTTTCTCTCAAGTCATTTAGAGTCCAGGCTTCATGAATACAGAGATGACGGTGCGCTCCCATAGCAGCCCTAAGCACTTTGACAGACCAAGCCTGAGCCGTCCCCTTCATACAAATAATGTGCTTAATTCCTGCGGCGGCAGCCGTCCGCATAATAGATCCAACATTACCCGCATCCTGCAGACCATCTAGAACAACCAAGTCGTCCGTGTATTGAAGTGGAAATTGAGGCTGATTAATTTTGATTGCCGCCATGACTGGTGGCGCATTCACTAATTCAGTCACTTTTTTCCATAGACTATCTTCAAGTAGATAAAGGACGGTTTGCGGCTGCACAGCTAACTGAGTATTGATAGCAGCCAAGACTTCAGGCATTGCAAGGCCAGCTTCAGTTGTATAGATTTCATGAAGATCCGAACTGCCAAGCCAAGCTTGTAATAAGTGAATACCTTCTGCGATGGCTAGTGATGACTCCTGTCTCACTTTCTGCGCTTTATGACCACCCTCTAGGTTGGCGCGAATCCTTTTAACCACTGGATTATCGATTGAACTGATATGTTTCGCTGACTTCATACTAAATACTCTGCAAAAGCTGCTTGACCGGACCAAATGAGCGACGATGCTCAGGTGATGGACCATATTGATTCAGCAATTGAATATGCAGCGCAGTCGGATAAGCCATATGTTTGGCAAACTGATACTGCGGATAAATTTCATCTAACTTCAACATATGTCGATCACGACTGACCTTAGCCAGAATTGATGCAGCTGATATTTCTGCCACTAGAGCATCACCTTGAACGATTGCTTCCATCTCTATATCAAGATTTGGGCAGCGATTACCGTCAATCAAAGCTTTATCGGGCAGGCGACCCAAACTACTGGCCAAACCATGAACCGCTCTTTGCATGGCTAGCATCGTGGCCCATAAAATATTTAACTCATCAATCTCATGCACACTAGCAACAGCTACTGAATACGCTCTAGCATTAAGCAGTATCTGTTCATATAAGCTATCTCTTTTCTTGGCACTTAATTTTTTTGAATCCTTCAGGCCGTCAATAGGCTTATCAGGATCAAGTACAACCGCTGCGGCAAAGACGGGGCCAGCTAAAGGCCCTCTTCCAGCCTCATCAACGCCACATATCCATTGTTCAACGGCTCTCAATGATGTCTCCAATCAAATCAGCAACTATAGAATTAGTGGGTCGTTGTAGTTGCTCGTGCATCAGAGTAAAACGTTCTTTTAATTGAGACACTCTGGCAGGATCATCTAACCAAGACAATACCGCTGCTGCCAAATTGGCAGGCTGCGCTTCTTCCTGCAAAATTTCCGGAACCAGAAACTCACCCGCCAAAATATTCGGTAAGCCAATATAAGGTAGATATCCTTGACGACGCATTATCCAGGCTGTGAGCGCAGGTACTGTATAGGAAATCACCATCGGCTTTTTCCATAAAGCGGCTTCTAAAGTTGCAGTACCGCTAGCAATCAAAACCACGTCAGCCGCCTCTAAGACTAGACTAGACTGTCCATCCAACAACTGTATGAACACATTAGCCGAATCTGACAGGTATCTATTCAATAGCTGCTCTAAAGGCCCTCTGAGGCTAGGCATTGCTACCGGAATAAGAACATTCAAATCACCTTGATACTCGCGAGCCATGTGTGCAATGGCTTGAATAAAACCAGGTCCTACTAGATCAATCTCTGAGGCACGACTACCTGGCAAAACTGCGATGACTGGGGCTCCATTCTTAATTCCAAGACTGGATTTGGCAGCCTCCGGGTTGGGGACTAATGGTATCGAAGACGCCAAAGGATGACCGACATAGTGGGCTTTTACCTTCGTATTGCGATACAACTCAGGCTCAAACGGAAAAATGCAAAATAGATGTTCAACCGCTTCTTCAATTTTACGAATACGTTCCTTACGCCAAGCCCAAATAGAAGGGCTTATAAAGTGCGCCGTCTTGACTCCCCTGGACTTCAGATGCTTTTCTACGCCTAAGTTAAAGTCAGGCGCATCAATACCTAAAAATAAATTCGGGGGCTGCTTATCCAAGCTACGTATCAACTCTCTTCGAATCCCCAGTATTTGTGGCAACTGTTTGAGTGCCTCGACATAGCCTCTGACGGCCAATTTTTCCATAGGCCACTCTACATCAAAGCCCGAAGCGGCCATCTTGGGGCCACCAATGCCATGCATACAACTATTTGGATAACGTTGTGATAATTCTGCAATAACACCCGCGGCTAGCATATCGCCAGACGGCTCGCCAGCCACACAAGCAATATCGATTATTGAACTAGCGGGCAATTCCACGCTGAGATGCTGCAATGAAATCGTGGAATATCGTTAGCTTCTCGGAAGCCTCAACCGATTCTGATTTTTTTTCAGAGGCTAGCTGCATGATGGCCCGTTTAGCATCCTCAAAACTTAAATCTTGCTTATATAAAAGTTTATAAGCCTGCCTGAGTGCAGCAATTGATTCAGCGGAGAAGCCGCGACGTTTGAGTCCTTCAGCATTTAAACCATGAGGACTTGCATTGTCACCCGAGGCCATAACAAAAGGTGGTAAATCTTGTACCAATTTGGAAGCTCCACCCAACATGGCATGCTGACCTATACGAACAAACTGGTGAACCCCTGACATGCCCCCCAAAATAGCCCAATCCTCCACATGAACATGGCCTGCAATCTGAGCATTATTGGAAAAAATAGTATGGTTACCCACCACACAATCATGAGCTATGTGCACATAGGCCATGATCCAGTTGTCATGACCAATCCTAGTGATTCCCTGATCTTGTACAGTTCCAGTGTGCAAGGTAGTGAACTCGCGAATCATATTACGATCGCCAATAATTAACTGGGTCGGCTCATCACGGTACTTCATATCCTGGGGAGCACCCCCTACCGATGCAAAATGCCCGATTCGATTATCAGAACCAATGGTGGTGTGCCCCTCTACCACTGTATGAGCGCCAATCTGAGTATTAGGACCAATTTGTACATGAGGGCCAATGACTGCATAGGGCCCAATCTTAACTGTTGAATCTATCTGAGCCTTACCATCAACAATAGCTGTAGCATGAATCAGACTCATTACGCTTCCTTCTTACGAATCGTACACATTAAATCTGCCTCAGTCACAACCTGATCATTCACCGTAGCAAAGGTCTTAAATTTCCAGATTCCGCCTTTAAATCTCTCAATGCTAGCGTTAAGTATTAATTGATCACCTGGTAATACTGGTTTTTTGAAGCGCGCAGCATCTATACCCACAAAGAAATATACCGAGTCATCCACGGAATCTTGGCCAAAGGTAAGCAATGCAGCGGTTTGAGCTAAGGCCTCCAAAATGAGAACACCTGGCATCACCGGAAAATCTGGAAAATGCCCTTGGAACTGAGGCTCATTCATTGTGACGTTTTTTAGTGCCTTAACTCGCTGACCTTGCTCTAATTCCAACACACGATCCACTAAGAGAAAAGGATAACGGTGTGGCAGCATCTTTAAGATCTGGTTAATATCAAAATTCACGACCTCACTCATGCTGGCTCCCTGATGGCAGTTGATTCAATTTCTTCTCTAATTCTTTGATTTGTTTACGCATTTTATCTAAACTTCTGAGTATTGCAGCATTTTTCTCCCAATCACGATGGGGCATCATAGGGAAAATGCTCGTAATCTGCTGTCCAGATTCCTGAATCGAACCAATCACCGTAGTGCCTCCAGAAATAGTGGTTCTGTCTGCGATCTTTAGATGGCCCGCAATGCTACTCGCTCCACCAATCATGCAGAAACTGCCAATTTCTGTACTACCTGCGATTGCAGTCAAACCTGCAATCACGGTGAGTCGCCCTATTTGTACATTGTGAGCAATTTGAACCAAATTATCTATCTTGCAACCATCGCCAATCACCGTATCGGCCATGGCGCCTCTATCAATACAGGTATTCGCACCAATTTCAACATCATCACCCAAGCGAACACCACCTACTTGGGGGATTTTCACCCATTCCTCATGAGCCAAATCCGGAGCGAAGCCAAAGCCATCGGCCCCGATCACGGCTCCCGAATGAATAATATTTCGTTGTCCGATATGACAAGCAGAATAAATCGACACATTAGGGTAAAGGTAGCTATGGGCACCGATTGTGACATCATCCCCTACAGAAACTCCAGAGACTAGAGTTACACCCGGGCCAATTTTCACATTAGCGCCGATTCGACATAAAGGGCCAATGTGGGCCGAGGGATCAATTTGAGCTGTAACAGATACGACAGAGCTAGTGTCTACAGTGGGTTTTAAATTTTCACGTGGATAAAAAATCTGAGCGACACGGGCGAAAACAGCATAAGGATTTTTTGCGATCAATAAGCACGTTGAGGTTTTAAGCCCTTCAGCTCTGAGCCATTGAGCATCACTCTCGCTAACCAGTAATGCGCCAGCCCCGGTTTGAAGAGCCTGCTGTCGATAAGTAGCATTAGAAAGAAAAGCCAAGTCAGTCGACTTGGCTAGATTTAGAGGGGCTAGATTATCTATGCTTAAAGTCGTGTTGCCATCGACAACTAGCTCAAAGCGTTTGACCAGATCCCCTACGGTCAGCTTCATTACTTACTTTAAATTATTTAAAGCCTTGATGACTTCGTCAGTTACATCAATGCGAGGATTAACGTATGCAGCTTCTTGAACGATGAGGTCCAATTTTCTTGCTTCAGCAACAATCTTCAGAGCTTGATTAGCCTTCTGAGCAATTTTCGAGCGCTCTTCAAAACTTCTCTGATTGACATCCTCAGTAAATTCACGTTGCTTACGTTGCAATTCACGATCGGCATCCGCTAATTCACGTTGACGGCGTACCCGTTCAGTATCAGTCATAACCGCAGCTTCCTTATCTAGCTTTTCTGCCGCAGTTTTAATTTTCTGAGCATCATCACGTAATTCTTTTTCACGCTTAGCAAATTCGTTCTGTAAACGAGTTTGGCTAGCTTTCGCCATATTGGAGTCTTTGAAAATACGCTCTGAATTAACCACACCAATTCTGCCGATGTCTTCTGCAAACACAGGAGCGCTAAGCATTGCTGCAGCAAGAGCCAAGGCCATTAAAAAACTGTTTTTAGATTTCATATTATCCAATCTCACTATATTAGAACGCTGTACCAATTTGGAACTGGAAGCGCTGCAAACGATCTTCAGGCTTTTTGCTCACCGGAATACCATAACTGAATTTTAACGGACCTAAGGGAGATATCCAAGATAGTCCAAAACCATAAGAACTTCTTAAGCCTGAAAAGCTGGGAGCGTTCTCATAAACGTTACCTGCATCCATGAAGCCAAAAAGTCTTAATGTTCGATCCACGCCAGACCCAGGGATTGGGAAGGTATATTCAACGTTACCAACCAACTTGGAGGCACCACCGATAGGTCTTCGAATTCCATTGGCGGCGACATCATATGGGCCTAGAGAACCAGGCTGAAAACCCCTCACAGAGCCAATACCACCGACATAGTAGTTCTTGGTAATCGGAAAAGGTTTACCCGTGTAAGTGTCACCATAACCTACCTCGCCATTGAACGAGAGAATATTACCCTTCGTTAATGGATAAAAATATTGTTGTTGATAAAAGACACGGTAGTACTCTAAATCACCCAAAGCAGTACCCAACTCAAAGTTAGCCTGCTGGTAAGTACCTCGAGAAGGAATCAAAGCACTATCACGACGATCTCTAGCCCAACCAATCGTAAATGGGATATTGAGGTTTTGATTACCGTAGGTATTGACATATCTCTGATAACTAGCCGGTGTATTTACTGTGGTATTAATTTGCAGTTGCTCAAGGCCCAAACCAAAGAAGACACGATCCACTTCAGAATAAGGAACGCCTAGGCGGAAGTTACCCCCTGTAGCATCAATTTTGTACTCTGAGTCACCCGTATAGAAGAGTGGTCGACTACTCCTTGTATAAACCTCAGTGAATCGGCTAATCCCGTCCTCAGTAAAGTATGGGTCAAAGTTGGACAGTGAGATAACTTGATTAATACGGCCTGTATTGACGTTAAGACCAATACTAGTGCCTGTACCAAAAGCATTATCTTGAGTGATACCCGCTGTCAAAATCAGTTTGTCTGTGGACGAAAAACCCGCGCCTAAACTCAAAGCTCCAGTGGGCTTTTCTTTAACCTTGATCCCCACATCCACCTGGTCTGGTGTGCCAGGAACATCTTCTGTATTGACATCAACCTCAGTAAAGAAACCCAAACGATTGATACGATCCTTGGACAGCTTTAATTTCTCGCTATCAAACCACGCGCTTTCTAGCTGACGCATCTCGCGGCGAATCACTTCATCACGTGTTTTATTGTTCCCTGAAACATTGATATTTCTTACGTAAGTTCTGCGACCGGGGTCAACATTCAAAACCAAATCAACCGTTCTTTTATCTTTATTCAAATTCGGCTGAGGATTGATTGCAGCAAAGGCATAACCATACACACCCAATTTATCAGCAATAGCTTTGGTGCTCTGAGTTAACTGGGCTGATGAGAACACATCACCATTTTTGAGTTTGACTAACTTAGTTAACTCATCCTCTTTACCAAGCAATTCACCCGTTAACTTGACCGAAGAAAGCTTATATTGCTCACCTTCTTTGATATTGATATTGAGATAGATGCCTTTTTTATCAGGCGAGATGGAAACTTGCGCTGACTCAATTAAAAATTCAAGATATCCTCGATTGAGATAAAAAGAACGAATTGACTCTAAGTCTGCAGTCAATTTTTGCTTAGAGTACAAATCGTTTTTGGTATACCAAGATAGCCAATTAGGCGTCGACAAACTCATCTCATCGCGTAACACGCTCTCTTTGAATGCTTTGTTACCGATGATGTTGATTTGGACAATTTTTGAGACTTGTCCTTCATCGACGTTAAAGACAATCGCTACACGATTGCGTTCAATGGGGGTGACTGTAGTGATCACTTCAGCAGCGTAGAAACCTCTAGACACATACTGGCGCTTTAATTCTTGTTCAGCTTTATCAATTAAGGCTTTATCGTAATAACGAGCCTCTGCAACACCAACGGCTTTGAGTGACTTTCTAAGAGCATCCTTGTCAAACTCTTTAATGCCAGTAAATTCGATTTGGGAGACTGCTGGACGCTCTTCTACGATAACTACTAGAACAGCTCCCTCAGATTGAATCTTGACGTCTTTAAAGAATCCCGTGTTGTAGAGCGAGCGAATCGCATCCGCACCCTTATCATCGGTAAAAGTTTCCCCCACACGCACTGGCAAATAACTAAAGACAGTACCGGGTTCAACACGCTGCAAACCTTCCACACGGATATCTTTAACTACGAAAGGATCAGCCGCGACAGCAACACCGTTCATTAAGCAGGCGGCAACGACCGCCAGAGGGGATAAATATCGTTTTTTATTGAGCTTTTTCAACGTAAAAATAGCCTAGTTATATCGTTAAACACCGCTAGTAATGTCAGAAACATGATACTAGCCATTCCAATTCTCTGAAAGATTGCCTGCACTGCCTCAGGAATACGTTTACCCGTCAGCAACTCCCATGCATCATACATGAGCTGACCGCCATCTAGCATGGGTAAAGGAATTAAATTCAAAATCCCTAGGCTGATGGAAATAAGTGCCAAAAATCCAAGATATGACTGGATACTCGTTTGCGCAGTTTTTCCAGCCATCTCAGCAATACTAATGGGCCCCCCAATCTGTTTTACAGAAGATTCACCCGTAAATATACCCGCTAGCATTCTCACAGAAATAATCGATATATCCCAGACGCGTTGAGTCGCTAGTTGAATAGATTCCCCGAGCCCAAAACGTAGCTCAAATAAATCGCTTGTGTCTGGGACCTGTATTTGTATGCCAAGCCCAGAGATAGGGTCAATGTCTGGACTTAGCGGGGGTAATTGAGCAGTTTTAAAATGCACCTCTTCCATTCGGCCTTCACTCGTTTTGACTTGAAGTACAAAACCTTCTTTATCCGTAATGGAATCGAGCAATCTCCAGCGCAATTGATTCCAGCTTTTTATCTCTTGAAAGCCGGCTGCATTCTCTTCCCTAAAACCGACCACCTCATCACCCTGGTAAATACCAACTTGGTAGGCCAATGATTCTTTCACCGGCTCCGATAAGCGCGCCGGAACTTGCGTCACGCCACTTGAAAATAAAACCACAAAGAGCGCGATCGCCAAAATAAAATTGGCAAGAGGGCCAGCCGCAACAATCAAAGAGCGGCGCCACAGGGCTTTTTCTTTAAACGACTCCTCGTCCAACTTGACATATCCACCCAGTGGCAAGGCACTCAATGCCCACTGTGTAGACGATGGATTTTTTTGATAACTGAACAACACCTTACCAAAACCAACTGAAAATCGCTCTACCCTGACCCCGGTCATGCGAGCGGCCAAATAATGGCCATATTCATGAAAACTGACCAGTAGACCAACTGCAACTAGGAACGCGAGCAAACTCCAAATGGCTGTCATCTGTAATACTTCCTCAATATTTGTGTGGCACTCTGGCGCACTATCAGGTCTTCCTCTTGTAGCTGTTCAATGCTCTGCATAGCTTGTGCGATGTAATTATTGAGCACATCTAAATTGACATGATAAATGTCACTAAAAGAGATCTGATGATTCAAGAAAGCATCGACAGCAATTTCATTGGCTGCATTCAAAGCCACAGAACTTGTCCCGCCATTGGCTATGGCTTGATACGCTAAGTTTAAGCATGGGAATCTTTTGGCATCGACAGCAGAAAAATCTAATTGAGCCATGCTCTGTAAATCTAGCGCCTTGACACCACTCGGCATTCTATTCGGCCAAGCTAAACCATAGGCAATTGGAATCCTCATATCTGGATTGCCCATTTGAGCAATCACGGACCCATCACTGTATCGAACCATAGAATGCACAATACTTTGTGGATGAATAACAACCTGAATTTTATCGGCTGACATACCAAATAGATGATGAGCTTCTATTACTTCCAAACCTTTATTCATCATCGTTGCAGAATCAACCGATATCTTTCTGCCCATCACCCAATTAGGATGAGCGCAGGCTTGCTCCGGTGTGACCTCTTTCAGATCCGCAATGGGCCAGTTTCTAAATGGCCCTCCGGATGCAGTCAATACCAACTCATCGACGCCTAACTGATGATAATTTCCTCTAGCACTACTCGTCTGATTAGCATCAGGTAAGCACTGATAAATTGCGTTGTGTTCACTATCGATCGGTAATAGCTCTGCAGAGCCAGCCTGAATCGCTTTCATAAACAGATCGCCAGCAACTACCAACGCCTCTTTATTGGCTAGGAGAATACGTTTACCAGCTCGCGCCGCAGCCAACGTGGGTGCCAAACCAGCCGCACCGACAATCGCTGCCATAACGATATCCACCCCAGGTGAGCTAGCAATACTCGCTAAACCATCAGAGCCACAAAGAACTTCTGGCTGATAAGCACATGCTTTAATCTTATTCTGATAATCAGTGAAGAAGCTTTTATCAGCTAACCCAACCACTTTAGGTTTATGAATTTGAATCTGTTGCACTAGCAAATCTATATTGCGATTAGCTGTAATTGCATAAACCCCAAACTGATCCGGGTGACTAGCAATCACATCTAGAGTATTGACTCCAATTGAGCCTGTGGACCCTAGGATTGCCACCTGCTTCATACACGGCTCCAGTAATAAACCAACAGAGCGCAGGCTGGTAGAAACGGCAATAAGGCGTCAATACGATCTAAGACACCCCCATGACCAGGTAATAAAGAGCTACTATCTTTAACCCCGGACAAACGTTTTATTTGTGACTCAAATAAATCACCCTGAATACTCAAAGCAACAAAAACTATCAGCAATATCAAGGTTCCTGAGATTCCGCTCGTGCTCAGTAACCAAGTATAAAAATTAGCATTACTGAAATCATTTAGCCCATAAGCCATGCCAAAACCCAGAATGATTACAAGCACTAAACCCCCTAAGGCTCCCTCCACAGATTTACCTGGACTTAAACGTACTGCAAGCTTGTTCTTGCCCCACTTCTTGCCTGTGAAATAGGCACCCACATCCGCAATCCAAACCAAGATTAATGCACTTAATAAAAATAAAGTACCGTTGGATCGGAGAATCATCAGTGCAAACCAACATGCCGGAAGTATGAGTAGGCCCGCTAAGGCTAAGGGCCAAGACCATCGGGACAGTGACAAATCTAAAGATTGACGCATAAGAAAAGGAACTACGAGCAACCAAAATAATGTTGTCAGCCAAAGAATCCCCAAAATGACAACATTAGAGCCTAAGACTAAAAAAATGAGCAAGCTAAGCAGTACCAGAGCTGCATAGAAATAAGCTCTTGAATGATGCGCCGGAAATAACAGGCGCCACCACTCCCAAGCTGCCAAAACAATGATCACTCCAAATAAAACTGCGAGCGCCTCAATAGAGCCCCAAATTAATATTGGTAAAAAGATTCCTAAGAGCACCAAAGCAGTAATGACGCGTTGTTTTAACATCAAAAGCCTTATGGAGAGTCTGGTGCGTCGGATTCGAGTTGCGCACTGGTTCGCCCAAATCGACGCTCGCGTTGGCGGTACCATGCAAAAGCTTGTTCAAGAGCTTGATCATCAAAATCAGGCCATAAAGTATCTGTGAAGTACAACTCTGTATAAGCCAATTGCCAAAGCAAGAAATTACTCATTCTTTGCTCACCACCAGTGCGAATAAATAAATCAGGCTCTGGTGCAAATGGCATAGATAAATACTGTGTAATGTGATCTTCGGTCAGGCCCTCCTGACTCCATTCAGGATGAGCCACAAGCGCCTGATTCACGGCATTCAATAGATCCCAACGGCCACCGTAGTTAGCAGCAATTGTCAGTTGTAAACCCGTATTACCGGCTGTGCGAATCTCCGCTTCCTTAATCTTCTCCTGAATCACAGGATCAAAAGCACTGAGATGTCCTATAACCCGCAGTCGAACTTGATTTCTATCTAGCCGAACAATTTCTTTCTCTAAGGCAGTTAAAAACAACTTCATCAGGAAACCGACCTCTTCAGGAGGTCGGCGCCAATTTTCTGAACTAAAAGCGAATAGAGTTAAAAATTCAACGCCTTTTTCCGCGCAGGATTTCACCACCTGCCGGACCACCTCTAAACCCTGTGAATGACCAGCAACGCGCGGTAAAAAACGTTTATTTGCCCAGCGACCGTTACCATCCATAATGATGGCAACATGCCTTGGAATGTCTCCAACTTCAGGTATTGCCTGAGTTGAACTGCGATGTGTAAAAAGTCTTTTGACCATAAATCACTGTCTAAGCCAAGCTTAAACAGTCATGATCTCTTTCTCTTTTTCAGCAATGACTTTATCAATATCAGCCACGAAACGATCAGTCATTTTCTGCACATCATCTTGTGAACGACGCTCATCATCCTCAGATATTTCTTTATCTTTGGCTAATTTTTTTAGAGCCTCATTAGCATCGCGCCTCAGATTTCTGACTGCAATCTTGGCATCCTCACCTTCAGCTTTGACCACCTTAGTTAATTCCTTACGACGCTCTTCAGTTAAGGGTGGCATCGGTACGCGAATCACATTCCCTTGCGTTGCTGGATTTAAGCCTAAATCTGAATCTCTAATTGCTTTCTCACAGACCGAAACCATATTCTTTTCCCACGGTGTAACGGTCAAAGTTCTTGCATCAGCTAAGCCTAGATTAGCCACCTGACTAAGAGGTGTTGGATTGCCGTAATAGTCCACATTAATATGCTCTAGCAACCCTGGGTGAGCTCTACCGGTTCTGATTTTGGCTAAGTTGGCACGCAAAGCGTCCAATGACTTTGCCATTTTTTGTTCTGTGTTTTTCTTAATATCACCTGCTGACATAACTGACTCCTCTTAAACATGCACCAAAGTACCTTCAGCCTCACCCATCACAACTCGCTTTAGGGCACCGGGCTTGAGTATTGAAAAGACCTTAATGGGTAATTTACGATCACGACATAAAGCAAATGCAGTCGCATCCATCACTTGTAAATTTTTAATGATTGCCTCGTCAAAACTAATCGTGTCGTAACGAGTAGCGCTAGGGTCTTTTTTAGGATCACTGGTATAAATTCCGTCAACTTTAGTCGCCTTGAGAACCACCTCGACATTCATTTCTGCGCCACGCAAAGCGGCTGCAGTATCGGTCGTGAAAAATGGGTTTCCAGTACCCGCGGCAAATATAACGACTTTACCCTCTTCCATGTGACGAATTGCCCGGGGGCGAATATAGGGTTCAACCACCTGATCCATGCGCAAAGCAGATTGAACGCGCGCTTCTACGTTTTTTTGACGCAAGGCATCTTGCAGCGCGAGTGAATTCATCATCGTGGCCAGCATACCCATATAGTCGGCAGTAGCTCGATCCATACCAGCCGCACCGCCAGCAACGCCCCTAAAAATATTACCGCCACCAATGACAATGGCAATTTGCACGCCACTTTGCACTACCTCAGCGATATCTCGAACCATGGCATCAATGGTCGTTGGATTAATACCGAAAGCATCATCGCCCATGAGGGCTTCACCGGACAACTTTAGGAGAACTCTTTTGTAGGCAGGCATTTAGATCTCTTTTTTAATTTAAATATGCCAAATTATAAAGGGCGCGAAGCATGACTCCGCGCCCTTTTTTTAGATCAAGAAAAAATGCTTAAGCAGTCGCTTTTGCAGCAGCTACTTGAGCCGCCACTTCAGCAGCGAAATCGTCCTGACGCTTTTCAATACCCTCACCTACCACGTACATAGTGAATGACTTCACTGTTGTATTGGCTGCTTTGAGCATTTGCTCAACAGTTTGCTTGTCGTTTTTCACAAACGGTTGATTGAGCAAAGATACTTCTTTCAAATATTTTTGCACTGCACCATCGACCATTTTGGCGACAATCTCAGCAGGCTTACCAGATTCAGCAGCCTTTTGCTCAGCAACACTCTTTTCCGCGGCAATCTTATCTGCTGGGACATCAGCGGTAGATAAAGCGATTGGCTTCATCGCAGCGATGTGCATGGCAACATCTTTTGCAGCCACCTCATCACCTGTGAACTCAACCATCACACCAATACGTGTGCCATGTAGATAAGAAACCAATTTGCTATCGCCAGAGAAGCGCTTAAAGCGACGGATCGACATGTTTTCACCAATACGACCAATCAATTCAGAACGAACTTCTTCAACAGTTTTGCCAGCATGGGGTAAAGCAGACAAAGCTGCTACATCAGCGGGGTTCTTCTCAGCCACTAATTGGGCGCAAGCCTGACTCAAGGCGAGGAAATCATCATTCTTAGAAACGAAATCAGTTTCACAATTGACCTCAATCAAAGCACCTGTACCGCCGCTAATGAACGCGGCAATAACACCCTCTGCCGTCACACGAGAAGCAGCCTTACTCGCCTTACTACCTAGTTTGACGCGCAAAATTTCTTCAGCCTTAGCCATGTCACCATTAGCCTCAGTGAGTGCTTTTTTACACTCCATCATAGGTGCGTCGGTTTTTGCACGTAGCTCACCAACCATTGCTGCAGTAATAGCGGCCATTACTCGTCCTTTCCTTCTTCTACAAACTCATCGGCATTTTCTTTAACGGCGTCAAGTACTTGCTGAACGGCATTTGCTTTGCCATCCAAAATGGCATCTGCCATACCGCGCACGTAGAGAGCAACCGCTTTGCTAGAGTCATCATTACCAGGGATGACATAATCTACGCCTTCTGGTGAGTGGTTAGTATCAACCACTGCAATCACTGGAATACCTAATTTTTTAGCTTCTGTAATCGCAATCTTGTGATAGCCCACATCCACCACAAAGATGGCATCAGGCGTGCCATTCATATCTTGGATACCGCCCAATGACTTTTCTAACTTCTCGATCTCACGTGACATGGTCAACGCTTCTTTCTTAGAAAGACGTTCCCAATCGCCATTATCACGGGCAGCCGTCATGTCTTTGAGACGCTTGATTGAACCTTTAACTGTTTTAAAGTTAGTTAAAGTACCACCCAACCAACGTGCGTCAACGTAAGGCATACCTGCACGTTTTGCTTCATCCGCAATGATTTCTTTGGATTGGCGCTTTGTGCCGACAAAAAGAATCGTGCCACGATTGGCAGCCACTTGACGAACAAACTTTTGCGCCTCCAAATACATAGGCAAAGTTTTTTCGAGGTTGATGATGTGGATTTTATTTCTCTGGCCGAAAATATAAGGGGCCATTTTGGGGGACCAGAAGCGAGTTTGATGGCCAAAGTGGCAACCAGCTTCTAGCATTTCACGCATGCTAACTGACATAATTTCTCCTAAGGGTTAAAACTTGAATCAAATCCAGACTGCACTAAAAAATGCCACCCTTAAGGATTTGATTCGCGATTCTGGCAAGTAAAGCTTGACCAGTGGCCAAAATTGTAACCGAAATATCGACATAAAGCCATGAAAATCTTGAACATATAGGCGATAATGGGGTATGTTGACAGAAACCAAAAAGCCCACCACCGCAGAGTTCATTGCTGGCATGCGTGAAGCAGGACGACTTGCAAGCGAAGTCCTTGATTACATTACACCTTTTGTCAAACCCGGGGTCACAACGGGCGAGCTGGATCGTTTATGCCATGAATACATGGTTCAGGAGCAAAAAACCATCCCAGCACCACTCAACTATCAGCCACCTGGATATCCACCCTTTCCCAAGTCCATCTGTACATCAGTCAATGACGTCATTTGCCATGGTATTCCTGGGGACCGGATCTTAAAAGATGGGGACTCTGTCAATCTGGATATCACTGTTATCACCCCTAGCGGTTACTACGGAGATACCAGCAGAATGTTTCTCGTTGGTGATGCTTCAATCATGGCCAAGCGTCTTTCACAAATTACTTATGAGGCAATGTGGCTAGGTATTGCCCAAGTTAAACCTGGAGCCACACTGGGCGACATAGGACACGCTATTCAAACCCATGCAGAGCAAGCCGGCTACTCTATCGTTCGTGAATACTGTGGTCACGGCATTGGCCAAGTCTTTCATGATGAACCTCAAATTGTTCACTACGGCAAGCCAGGCATAGGGCAAGCCTTGGTCGAAGGCATGACATTTACTATTGAGCCCATGGTCAATGCAGGCAAAAGAGATATACGCACTATGCCTGACCAGTGGACGGTTAAAACCAAAGATCGCAGTCTATCTGCACAATGGGAGCATACCTGCTTAGTAACAGCCACTGGCGTAGAAGTTCTAACCTTATCAGCAGGAAGTCCTCCGCCGCCAGAATGTATTGGAAGCCTTAAATTTAGTGCCTGATGGATACAGTAACTCACCTCAAAACTGAGCGAGAAGACTTATTTGCGCAATTTAAGCAAGATTGCAATGTACAAAAATTAGCACGTCAACTCTGTGAAATTACAGATGCACGCTTAATTCAGGCGTGGGATAAACACAATATCGGCATTTCAGCCAGCTTGCTCGCTGTAGGCGGCTTTGGGCGTAAAGAACTTTTTCCTTACTCCGATATCGATATCCTCGTTTTGCTAGATGACACCCTTCCTGAAGAGGAAAAAGCCTCCTTACTTAAAAAAATTGAGGGATTTATTACCGAGTGCTGGGATTTAGGCCTTGAAATTGGTTCATCGGTCAGAAGCGTGCATGAATGTTTACATGAAGCCGACCTCGATATCACCGTGCGCACTGCAATGCTCGAGTCGCGATTGATTCATGGCAACAAAAAGCTTTATCGTGAATTTCAAAATCAATTCAATGCCTCCATCGATGCAAAAAGTTTCTTTCAAGCAAAACTTCTCGAACTCAGGCAACGTCACCATAAATTTAACGATACACCCTACGCTTTAGAACCTAACTGCAAAGAAAGTCCGGGCGGCCTGAGAGATCTACAAGTGATTTTGTGGATGACAAAAGCAGCAAAACTCGGCGATAGCTTTGCTGATTTACATAAAAAAGGCTTACTAACCAAAAGAGAATCTCTTGAGATTAACCGTAACCTGCGTTTTTTACAAACCCTCAGAACACAGTTACATCTCGTTGCAAAACGTCGCCAAGATGTCTTGGTGTTTGATTTACAAACACAGCTAGCTGAGAGCTTTGGTTTAAGCAATCTACCTGGCAAGCGTGCGAGTGAGCAAATCATGAAGCGCTATTATTGGGCTGCGAAAGCTGTTAGCCAGCTCAATGAAATTCTTCTACAAAATATTGAAGCGCTACTCTTTCCACGTGAATCGAGTACCACAAGAGTTCTCAATGATCACTTTGTCGAGCGACAGGGATTATTGGAATTAGTAGATCCCCAATTATTTGAAAAAGATCCCTTACAGATCCTGCAGGCTTTTCTAATTTTTACCCAAAACCCATCCATTACGGGCCTCTCAACGGATGTCTTAAGAGGCCTCTATAACGCAAGACATTTGATGGATGCCAAATGGCGCAATCATCCTGCCAATAAATCTTGCTTCATGGAAATCATTGCCCAGCCACAAGGTATTACCCAAGTATTTCGTTTAATGAATGAAACGAGTGTTTTAGGTCGATATCTCCCAGCCTTCAGAAGAATCGTCGGGCAAATGCAGCATGATCTATTTCACGTATATACCGTCGATCAACACATTTTGATGGTACTCAGAAATGTGCGGCGCTTTTGGATCGTCGAGCACACGCATGAATTTCCTTTCTGCAGCCAACTAGCCGCCAACTACGATAAACCTTGGTTATTAATACTTGCAGCCCTCTTTCATGATATCGCTAAGGGCCGCGGTGGCGACCACTCTGAACTTGGTAAAAAAGATGCAAAAGCTTTTGCCAAACAGCATGGCTTGAGTAAAGAAGATACTGAGACTTTAGTTTGGTTGGTTGCCGAGCACCTCACGATGAGTCAAGTTGCTCAAAAACAAGATATTAGCGATCCAGAAGTCATCAAATCATTTGCGAAACGAGTTAAAAATGAAAGGCGTCTCACAGCGCTCTATCTACTGACAGTGGCAGATATTCGCGGTACCAGCCCTAAGGTTTGGAATGCTTGGAAAGGTAAATTGCTAGAAGATTTATATCGCATGACCCTCAGAGTTTTAGGCGGCGCTAAACCAGATCTGAACTCTGAGCTAGATCGCAACCAACAGGAAGCTAGACAACTATTAAGACTCTACGGCTTAGTGCCTGATGCGCACCTAGAACTGTGGAAACAACTAGACATACCCTTTTTCCTTCGTCACGAAGCCAGTGATATTGCATGGCTTACCAAACATCTCTATCACAGAGTCTCAGCTCCTGACCCCGTTGTTAAAGCGCGCTTATCGCCTGCAGGAGAAGGCTTACAAGTTGCGGTTTATGTCAAGGATCAGCCTGATTTGTTTGCTCGTATATGTTCTTACTTTGAGCAACGTGGCTTCTCCATTTTAGATGCGAAGATTCATACCACCCACCATGGTTACGGACTTGATACTTTTGAGATTGCAGGCACAAATCTGCTCCGCGATGGCGGACATTACCGTGACATTATCCAGTTAGTGGAACATGAGCTGGCACAAACCTTGATGAATCCAAGCCCACTACCAACACCCAATAAAGGTCGCTTATCCAGACAGTCGCGTAGCTTCCCAATTCAGCCCAGAGTGAGTTTGAGGCCCGATGAAAAGGGTCAATACTATGTGTTGACTATCACCGCAAACGACCGCACCGGACTACTTTTTAATATTGCCAAAATTCTCGCAGAACAAGATATCTCTTTACACACCGCAAGAATTAACACCTTAGGTGAACGTGTAGAAGACGTCTTTCTTTTAGCTGGAAAAAATCTGTCTCAAGACGCAAAAATACAGATTGCGCTAGAGACAAAGATTCTTGAAATGCTATCTGACTAGGCTGACGAGCCCAATAACTGTAATAGTTGCGCCTCGTCTATAACAGCAACTCCCAACTGCTGGGCTTTTTCGAGTTTACTTCCCGCATCTGCACCTGCAACGACATAATCTGTTTTCGCTGAGACAGAGCCTGCTACTTTTGCACCCGCTTTTTCCAGCATGTCCTTGGCTTGCTCTCTGGATAAGGTTGGTAAAGTTCCAGTTAAAACAAAAGTTTTACCGGCAACCGCATCTACTATTTGCTTTTTATCTACTTGGCACTCAATACCACTTGCTATCAAAGCCTCAATTACTTCGCGATTATGAGACTCTGCCATGAATTCAATAATTGACTGTGCAACAGTAGGCCCAACATCTTTAACCTCCAATAATTGCTCATAACTGGCAGTGATTAATGCATCTATGGATTGAAAGTGTTGAGCTAAGTCTTTGCCCGTAGTTTCACCAACATGGCGGATACCTAAAGCAAAAATAAACCGCGCCAAAGTTGTTTTTTTTGATTTTTCGATGGAGGCCAAGAGATTCTGCGCTGACTTCTCCCCCATTCTTTCTAGCTGCACTAGAGACATAAAGCCGAGTCGGTAGAGATCAGCGGGCGTTTTGATGATTTGTTGATCAACCAATTGATCAACCAACTTATCGCCTAAGCCTTCAATATCCATCGCTTTTCTTTGGGCAAAATGCAGCAGCGCTTGTTTTCTTTGTGCCTGACAAAATAAGCCCCCCGTACAACGAGCGATAGCCTCATCTACTGGTCTTTCTATGTGAGAACCACAGATAGGACATTGGCTAGGCATAACAAAAGCTGTTAACTCACTAGAACGCTGCTCTTTAACAACTGACACCACCTCGGGAATCACATCGCCTGCACGACGCACAATAACGATGTCACCAATTCTGACATCCTTCCTACGTATCTCATCTTCATTATGTAAAGTGGCATTCGTTACGGTCACACCCCCCACCACAACTGGCTCCAATCTTGCCACAGGCGTAATTGCTCCTGTGCGACCCACCTGGACATCAATACCAAGAAGTCGCGTTAGAGCCTCTTGAGCAGGAAACTTATGCGCGACTGCAAAGCGTGGCGCGCGAGACACAAAGCCCAACTCATCCTGCTCAGTGCGTGAATTAACTTTGTATACGACCCCATCAATATCGTAAGGAAGCTGATCTCTAATTTTTCCAATCTGATCATAAAAAGCTAGTAAACCATCAAAGCCACGCACAACCTGTCGATATTCACAAACCGGCAAACCCCAGCTCATGTATGTTTCCATTAATTCTGCGTGTGATTTGGGCACAACCCAACCTTGCACAGCACCTACTCCGTAGGAAAAAAATGAAAGGGGTCGCGTTGCCGTCACTAGTGGATCTAATTGACGCAAACTACCAGCCGCGGCATTCCTTGGATTGGCAAATGTCTTATCGCCTCTTGCGATGGCTTGTTGATTCAGCTGCTTAAATGCATGGTGGGACATGAACACCTCACCACGCACCTCAATAAACTGGGGTGGTCTAGGCGTATTCAAGCGCAGAGGAATTGATTTGATAGTTAAAACATTTGCCGTGACATCTTCACCTGTATAGCCGTCACCGCGGGTCGCTGCCTTTTTGAGCACACCCTCTTCATACCATAAGGAAATAGCCAAGCCATCGAATTTCAGCTCTACTGCATACTCAACACAGTCACGTTCCAGCCCTTCTGCACAACGTTTATCAAAGGCCTGTGCTTCATCTTGTGTCAGAGCATTATTGAGTGAAAGCATAGGGGTGTAGTGCTTCACCTCCGTAAATAAAGCCGAAGCATTACCACCTACTCTTTGACTCGGAGAATCAAGCTGAACCCAATCAGGGTGTTGTGCCTCAATCTCGAGCAATTCTCTGAACAATTTATCGTACTCAATATCAGGCAATAAAGGTTGATCTTGCACGTAATAGGCATGATCTAAGCGCGCTAGCTCAGCAATTAAATACTGATAGCGACTGCGCTCTGCCATATTTAAGAAAATAAACGCTGTGCTGTCGGAGTACCAGCTGCAATGCCATGCTCATGCATAAGCTGATAAAGACTTTGTAATTGATCGGCAATCGCTCTTATAGCTTCTTCTAATAGAGGGCGACCTGCATCATCAACGACGGTGCCACCGAGTTGCGACGCCATCGTTTGGGCATCACGTAAGATGGCCTGAAAAACATGACTATCTGATGAAACCTGAGGCAAATCCATGATAAAGGTGATGTAACTAATGCCTACTTCATCGCTTGAAGAATCTATGTCCTGACTATGGACTTCAAATAACTTCTTTTCCCCCTCATACTTGAAATAGCAAGCATGACGATTTGATTTTTTTAAGCCTAAATTAGCAAAACATTGCATCACAGAACTCTGTTGCCAACGACCGCTTAGAGGAACTACTGTTACTCCAAGCTGCACATCTACTTGTGAGGCAAATTGATCGAGTTCCTTGGCTTGATCCAAGATTTGTTGTACCGGAGGCAAATCAATTTCTGCATCTAATTGTTCAGCCAGCTCCTGCGCTTTGGCAAAAAAGTCGGATAGTTCAACAACACCAATAGGCCCTTTTCGACTTGCCATTTGGACCGCCAACTGAAGCTCTAGATAAGTCTCAGTTGGGTTGATTTTTTCCCAACGATCAGACTCGGTTAGACCTTCAAGAATGGCCTGGGATGCCGAAAAGTTTTGTATCGGTGCTGACAACACTTGAATCTCTTGACCTGATATAGCCTCAGGTAAACGCAGCGCAACTACACAATCAATCAGAGAGTCAATCTTGTGATCAGGTTTAATTTCTGGAGCACGCGCTTCATCAGTAGGCTCGTTAAAAGTAGGCTCTTGAATTTTATCTAGATGAGGCTCTAATTGAACATCTTCTATCTGCTCTGTCTTGCGCAAACGTACCGCGTTATAAATCATAACAATGATCAATAACAATAGACCAATCAAACCAAGCAATAGCTGCAACTCGGACAAGCCGATTGATGCGGCAAACTCAGCAAATTGGGGCATTAAGCGGCCTCCACCATAGAAGCAGCAGACTCCAAATCAACAGCCACAATTCTGGAAACGCCCTGCTCTTGCATGGTCACACCGATTAATTGGTGAGCGATTTCCATGGTGATCTTGTTATGCGAAATAAAGACAAATTGGGTATTTTGTGACATACGAGCAACCATATCAGCATAGCGACCCGTATTGGCATCATCTAAAGGAGCATCCACCTCATCTAGCAAACAGAATGGTGCAGGATTGAGTTGGAACATTGAGAAAACTAGCGCAATCGCGGTCAAGGCCTTCTCTCCACCTGAGAGCAAATGAATCGTAGAATTCTTTTTGCCAGGTGGTTGCGCCATAACCTGGACACCCGAATCTAAAATCTCCTCTCCTGTCATGACAAGCTTAGCGTTACCTCCACCGAATAGCTCTGGGAACAACTTACCGAAGTGCTCATTGACTTGATCGAAAGTGCCCTGCAATAAATCACGTGTTTCGGCATCAATTTTCGAAATAGCATCCGTTAGGGTATTAATCGCTTCATTCAAATCTGCAGATTGAGCATCCAAGAATGTTTTACGTTCTTGAGCACTTGCTAATTCTTCTAGGGCTGCCATATTTACAGGACCTAGAGCGTTAATCTCTTGATTTAAACGATTAACATCAGATTGCAAGGAACTGACCTTCATATCCGGCGTCAACTTCTCCCGGAGTGAGTCAATGGCCGCACCTGCATCAGAAAGCATAGTGGCAAATTGCTCCACATTGAGTCTTGCAGCTTGTTCTTTGAGTTGCAACTCCATGGCTTTATCACGTAATGGTTGCAAACTGCGCTCAAGACTTAACCTTGCCTCATCACCTTCACGCAGACGGTGAGAAATACCATCCATTTCTGTTCTAGCGTTCGCTAATCCCGCTTCTTTGGCACTGCGTTGAATAAGCAAACCTTGCAATTTATCCTGAGCCGCCTCATCTGAAAGTTCATTCAATTGACTCTCAGTATTTTGCAAAGACTGTTTGATTTGAGCTACTTGTTCCTGGGCCGACTCCTGGTCACGGGTTAAATCTGTCACTCTTTGAGCCAAAGATCGAGAGGTAAATGACGCTTCATTAGCATCTCTTTCTGCATGACGTAATTGCTCACGGGCCTGCTCCAAGGCATGTTGAGCAGCTTGATAAGTATCCTGCGCTTGAGTCAAACTTGCACCGTGCACACCCTTTTCGTTTTGTGCAATATCTAATTCCGCCTGACTCTGATCACGAACTTGTTGCAACTCTTGAATTTGCCCTTTGAGTTCAGCAATTTCAGCATTTAACTGCGTTGCTCTTGTTCGATACTTTTCTTCTGCTTGAGCCAACTGCAAGCGCTCTACTTCAAGCTGATGTGCCTCACGAACATTATGTTCAGCCTGGCTGCGAGCCTGTTGTGCTTGCTCTAATGTATTTTGAAAAACAGCCTGAGTACGATTGGCCTCACTCTGAGACTCATCAAAAATTAATTGCTGAGCTTTAGCCTGCTTATCTAAATTTTCAATTTCTTGAGCGCGAGCTAATAAACCAGCCTGTTCAGAATCTGGTGAATACAGCTGTACGCCCACACGAGTAACAACATGGCCCTCTTTCACAACCAAGTAGGCACCCTGAGGTAATTGCTCTTTGCGACGCAAAGCATCTTCCAAGTTATCAGCAATGTAGGTGTGAGATAACCATTCTTGTAGTACCGCACGGATACCTGCGTCTTTAATCTGGACACGAGAAATCAGCGAAGTGAGACCCTGGGCATTAGAGTCCTGTTGCGCCAATTGAACATTCGAATAAAAAGCTAGGCGCGATGGCGGCGCATCTTGCGCTAACTGGATAGCTTCCTTTAAATCACCAGCCTGAAGCGCAGTAACACGCTCACGCAAGACTGCTTCAAGAGCAGTTTCCCAACCTTTTTCGACATTTAATTCTTGCCAAAAACGCTGTTTCTTATTTAAGCCCTTCGACTCGAGCCAGGGGCCCACTTTGGCTTGCGACTGTACTTTTTCCTGGAGGGCTTGCAGAGCTTCAAATCTTGCACGGGTTTGGCTAAGTGCGGCACTAGCCTCTTGAAAAGCTAATTGAGCTGATAAACGCTGCGCATCCGCTTCAGGTACTTTTAACTGCAAATCCTGAGCACTCTGTTGAGCCTCATCAGCTTTACGCTGAGCCATTTGTTGACGATCTGTGGCCAACTGCAGAGCTTGCATGTCTGGCTCAACCAATCCGCCTAACTCTTGCTGCAGACGCAATTCTTTTTGTTGAATTTGATCTAGCTGTTTGCCACTGGCGAGAACTCGTTCAGCCAAGCTAGCCAAACGCTGATCAGCGCTTGATACAGCAGCACGAGCGAGGTCTAGATTTTTTTGTGCTTCTAGGTAAGCGACCTCAAACGCGGGTAACTTTTCTTGGACTTGTTGCAAGACTCCGGCAAAATGTTCTTCTTGCCCTCGTGCTTGAGTTAACTCTTCATTAGTTTGAACAATCGCTTGCGCAGCTGTAGTTTCTTGAGATAACCAGCGCTGTAATTGCGCCTGCAAATCAGCCACCTGTTGAGATAGGCGGCCACGTGTTTCTTGTACATACCGGATTTCATTTTCCAGCTTAGATACTTCAGCATTCACCTCATACAGCTCACCCTGAGCTTGTGAGACATGATCTTGTGAGGTGTATAAGGCCGTACGCAACTCCTCCAACTCAGCTTCTGCATGTCTTAACTTTGCAGTTTGCTCTTCAAGTTGGACCTGCGCATCACGAATGGCATTTGCAAATTTTTCCTGCTCTTTACCTGCTTCAGTCTGACGCAGCAGCCAAAGGAGATGCTGCTGATCAGTCATTTGAGCGTTTAATTGCTTAAATTTTTCAGCAACTTCAGCTTGGCCTTCCAACTTCACCAAGTTTTGAGTTAACTCACGTAGGATATCCTCGACACGAGTCAAATTCTCACGGGTATCCTCTAAACGAGCCTCAGTCTCCTTACGACGCTCTTTGTATTTTGAAACTCCAGCAGCCTCTTCCAGGAAAATGCGCAAATCCTCGGGTTTTGCCTCAATAATTCTTGAAATCATGCCCTGCCCAATAATGGCGTAAGCACGTGGGCCCAAACCGGTCCCTAGGAACATATCGTAAATATCTTTACGACGTACCGATTGATTATTGATGTAATAACTAGAGGCTCCATCGCGAGTCAGGACACGTTTGACCGATAACTCAGCAAAAGCACTCCACTGACCAGCTGCACGACCATCAGTATTGTCAAAAATTAACTCGACGCTGGCTCGACCCGCTGGTTTTCTTTGACCTGAGCCATTAAAAATCACGTCTTGCATGGATTCGCCACGTAATTCACTGGCCCGCGACTCACCGAGCACCCAGCGCACCGCATCAATAATGTTGGATTTACCGCAACCATTAGGGCCTACTACACCAATTAACTGGCCCGGCAGCTCAAAATGAGTTGGATCGACAAAGGATTTAAAGCCTGAAAGCTTGATGGATTTGAGTCTCACGATTAACTTCTTTTAAAGGAATTACGAAATGATACCAATAGCCTGACCAGACTCAACAGTTCTGATGACACATCGATATAATCCCATATATTACAAAGCTTTTTTTAAGGAAAAATCAAAAATGTCACAAACCCTACAGACCATCATTGATCAAGCTTGGGATAACCGCGCCAATTTATCCCCCAGCTCAGCCCCTCAGGATGTCAGAGATGCCGTTAGCCAGGTGCTAGCAGGTCTTAATGATGGTTCAATTCGTGTCGCTGAGCGTCAATCAGTAGGCCAATGGCATGTCAATCAATGGGTTAAAAAGGCGGTTTTGATTTCATTTCGCTTAGAAGATAATCAAGTAATGTCTAGCGGTCCGGGATACCCCCAGTTCTATGACAAAGTCCCTACTAAATTTGCTAATTACAGTGCTGCTGACTTCGCCAAAGGAGGTTTCCGCGTGGTACCGCCTGCCGTGGCCCGTCGTGGCTCATTCATTGGCAAAAATGTCGTATTGATGCCTTCTTACGTCAATATCGGCGCCTATGTAGATGAAGGCACTATGGTCGACACTTGGGCCACTGTGGGTTCATGTGCGCAAATTGGCAAGAATGTCCATTTATCAGGTGGGGTTGGCATCGGTGGCGTCCTAGAGCCTGTTCAAGCCGGTCCTGTGATTATTGAGGATAACTGCTTTATCGGTGCACGCTCAGAAGTGGTCGAAGGTGTTGTTATTGAAGAAAACGCCGTGCTATCCATGGGTGTATATATCGGCCAAAGTACGAAAATATACGATCGCGAGACTGGCGAAGTTCACTATGGACGTGTACCCGCTGGCTCAGTAGTTGTTCCTGGCTCACTGCCATCTGCATGCGGCAAATATAGCCTCTATGCTGCCATCATTGTCAAAAAGGTCGATGCGCAGACGCGCGCAAAAACGGCTATTAACGATTTGTTACGCGACTAAAAATGAGCCTGAACTCAACTCGAGCCCTGACAGAGGAACTTATTTCTCAAGAATCAGTCACGCCTTCAGATGGTGGCTGCCAGAAATTAATTGCGAAGCGATTAAGTGCCTTAGGTTTTAGCTGCGAGTCTATCGAAAGTGGTCCTGATGATTTCAGAGTCACCAATCTTTGGGCTGTTAAAAAAGGTGCTTCTGCAGGACCTCTCCTTGCCTTCGCTGGTCATACAGATGTGGTTCCAACCGGACCCCTAGAACAATGGCACTCCAATCCTTTCATTCCGACAGAAAGAGATGGCAAGCTCTTTGGGCGCGGCGCGGCAGACATGAAAACTTCTTTAGCAGCGTTTGTTGTAGCCACCGAAGAATTCTTATCGCAACACCCCAACCATGCCGGTTCAATTGCTTTCTTGCTCACCAGCGATGAAGAAGGTCCTGCACATGATGGCACTGTAGTTGTTTGCAACCAACTGCGCGAACGTGGTATCAAAATGGATTACTGTGTGGTGGGCGAACCTACTTCTGTTGACCAACTGGGTGATACGATAAAAAATGGTAGACGCGGCTCATTATCCGGAAAATTAAAGGTGATCGGGGTTCAAGGTCATATTGCTTATCCTCATTTGGCAAAAAATCCAATCCACCTTGCGGCGCCAGCCCTTGCTGAGCTCTCTAGCATGGTTTGGGATCAAGGTAATGCTCACTTTCCGCCGACCACCTGGCAGATTTCAAACATTCATGGCGGAACCGGGGCTAGCAACGTGATTCCAGGTGAGGTAGTAATCGATTTCAATTTCCGCTTCAGTACCGCAAGTACGGCAGAAGAGCTGAAGACTAGACTCGAGAATGTATTAGTCAAGCATCAACTTCAATATGATCTGAAGTGGACTTTAGGTGGAGAGCCCTTTTTAACTGAACCTGCAGAACTATCTCAGGCTGCACAAAAAGCCATTACCAAGGTCACAGGTATACAAGCACAACTATCAACTACCGGTGGCACTAGTGATGGTCGATTTATTGCCAAAATTTGCCCGCAAGTGATTGAGTTTGGACCACGCAATGCGAGCATTCACAAGATTGATGAACATATCGAAGTTAAAGATATCGAACCGCTCAAAGATGTTTATAAAAATATCTTGATTGAATTAATCGCACAATGAAGACCAGTACACAAATCAATGATTTGTGGTCTCAGGTCACAGAATATCTAGAGGCCGCCGGCTTAAATTATGGCCATGGAGCTAGCGATGCAAAGAGCGAGGCTTTATGGTTAATCTCATCAGCATTAGGCTTCCCCCCAGAAGATGTTCTAGAGGAATTAGAGTCTGACATAGACCCCACCGCTATTGAAAAAGCTTGGGAATATGCTCAACAACGCGCCCATACACGACAACCTCTAGCCTATATTTTGGGCGAGGCCTGGCTGATGGGTGTGCCTTTTTATTGCGATGAACGCAGTATCGTGCCTCGCTCTTATATCGCTGAACTAATCGTTGATGGGCATTTAGAGGAGTGGCTCCCACCGGGCGCCAAGGTACTCGATTTATGCACCGGCAATGGATCTCTTGCCATACTCCTGGCGCTCGCCTGTCCTGATGTGAACGTCAGTGGAGCTGATATTAGTCTTCCAGCGCTATCACTGGCTGCTAAAAATATCGATCGACATGGTCTGACAGAGCAATTAGAACTCTATCAAGGCGATCTTTGGGATGCACTTCCCGAACTTGCATCTGAAGAGCGTTTCGATTTAATCATTTGTAATCCTCCTTATGTGAATGCCCAATCGATGGCCAACTTGCCCAAGGAATACCTAGCAGAACCAGAGCTTGCATTAGCTGGCGGTAACGATGGCATGGATCTGATTCGGAGAATCCTCAGAGACGCCTCTGCTTACCTCAAAGAAGAAGGTAGCCTGGTATTAGAAATTGGCAATGAAAAACTCAATTTTGAAGCTGCCTTCCCTGATATCCCCGTGACTTGGTTGGAAGTATCGGCTGGCTCAGACCAGGTATTACTCATACGCGCACAAGATCTAAGCTAATCAAGAAATCGATAAGCTCTGTGCAGCGTTAATAGCTTCGTCAATTCTTTCTACCGCGATAATTTGCATGTCCGCAAGCTTGTTTTTAGGTAAATTGGCTCGCGGGATGATGGCTTGCCTAAAGCCCAATTTAGCCGCCTCCTTCAAGCGCTCCTGACCTTTAGGCGAGGGCCTAATTTCGCCAGCTAAACCGACTTCGCCAAAAACTACCAAGGATTTCGGTAGCGCCTTATTTCTCATTGAAGAATAAATGGCCAGCAATACCGCTAAATCAGCAGCAGGTTCTGAAATTTTCACCCCACCCACCGCATTGAGGAAGACATCTTGATCAAAACAAGCAATGCCCGCATGGCGATGCAGGACAGCTAAAAGCATCGCCAATCGGTGTTGCTCCAAACCTAAAGCAAGCCTTCTTGGATTAGGTACATGCGCCGTATCTACTAAAGCCTGTATTTCTACCAAGATAGGCCGACTACCCTCTTGGGTTACTAAAACACAAGAGCCCGGCACAGTTTGCCCATGCTGAGATAAAAATAAGGCAGAAGGATTAGAGACCCCCTTCAAACCCTTGTCAGTCATTGCAAAAACACCGAGCTCATTGACTGCACCAAAACGATTTTTAAATGCCCGTATCAAGCGAAAGGAGGATTGCGTATCCCCTTCAAAATATAAAACTGTATCGACAATGTGCTCTAAGACTCGCGGACCAGCCAAATGGCCATCTTTGGTGACATGCCCAACCATAATTAAGGCAATCCCCCGCGCTTTCGCTAGACGCGTTAAATGAGCAGCACATTCTTTAACTTGCGCCACAGATCCAGGTGCCGAAGTCAACTCCTCAGAATATACCGTTTGAATAGAATCGATAACCACCACAGCAGGACCAGTTTGCTCTACGGCCTGAATGATTTTTTGCAACTGAATTTCAGCAAGCACTTGTAAATCAGGCGCATCTATCCCTAAGCGCTGCGCCCTTAAAGCGATTTGGGCGCCGGACTCCTCTCCGCTAATGTACAAAACAGATAAACCCTGTTGATGAATGAGCGCAAGCGACTGCAACAATAAGGTGGATTTACCAATCCCTGGATCACCACCAATGAGACATACACCACCCGGTACGATTCCGCCACCGAGTACTCGATCTAATTCATCAAGACCGGAACTCATTCGTGGCACTTGTTCAGCCTCAATGTCTGCTAAACGCTGGCGTTTAGCAGCCTGGGCCAAACCTTGAAAACGATTTTCACTCTGTTTTTCAATCAGAGATTCTTCAAGGGTGTTCCACTCATCACATGCTGGACATTGACCTTGCCATTTAGCACTCACTCCACCACAAGATTGGCAGACATATTGGGTCTTCGCTTTGGCCATTAGAAAGGAGTGGCTTTCTTATTTTCGTTGGCGCGCTTTTCAGAATCTTGACGACGTTTCTCTACATCCTGTTGACGTGCCTGCATATCGATTTGTTTTTGCTCAAATGTCTCTACATTTTTTTGCCGCTCACGGGCCTTTTCCTCACTCAGGCGTTCAGCTTCGCGCTGCTGATCTCGCTCATCTTTCTGAATGGCTTTCAGAACACGTTGACGTTCCTTTAATGGAGTTTCTTGCGCACGAATCGCTTTAATTTCTTCACGATAGACAAGTCGAGCCTCATCAAGACAACGATTCACAAAAAATCGTGAATAACAATCATGCTGTTTTTTATCCCAGCGATACTTGGCCCAATCTTTTTGTAAATTTAGATTCTCTTGACGTGTTTCAAGATCCGCTAACTCAGCCTCTTCAGCTGGCCCTGCTAGAGCTGCCAAAGGCAGGAAGAGTAAGACTAAGAATTTATGTTTCATAGGTGTAAGAGACTAAATCTCTATCTTAGCACCGAGTTCAACCACACGATTAGCAGGAATTTGGAAGAAATCTGAAGGCTTTGCAGCATTTTGTAACATCCATGCGAACAAACGTTCACGCCATAGCGCCATACCCGGTAATTTTGCGGGCACTACCGTGTCGCGGGCCAGGAAGAAAGAAGTTTCCATCAAATCAAACTTAAATCCATGCTCTTGCTCCAAGAGTGCGAGTACTTTATTAATGTCTGGTGTTTCTTTGAAACCGTGCACAGAACGAACTAAGTAAATATCGCCACCCAAGTCTTTGACTGTGACACGCTCTTGATCAGTGACATAGGGTACATCCCAAATACTGAGCTTTAAAAAAATGATTCGCTGATGTAAGACACGATTATGTTTAAGGTTGTGCAACATCGCAACAGGTACATAATCAATATGTGCTGTCAAGAAAATAGCAGTACCCTCTACGCGATGAGGTGGATGAGCTAATAACCCCGCCACAAATGGCTCTAGTGGAATTGAGTCACTCACAATACGATCGCGTAATAGCTTGCGACCCTTGTACCAAGTCATCAGACAGGTAAAACATAAAATACCTAACATTAATGGATACCAACCACCATCTTTCACTTTGATGAGGTTAGCTGTCCAAAAAGAGATATCAATAGCCAAGAAACTAGCAATTAATAGTCCAATCAACAATGGATTGATATGCCATTCACGGCGCATCACAATGCTCAAAAGAATCGTAGTAATAAGCATGGTGGTTGTGACTGATATGCCGTAAGCAGCGGCTAAATTACCTGACTCACGAAATTCAATAACGGTAAAAATCACCATCACCAGCAAAGACCAGTTCACCACCGGAATATAAATTTGCCCCTGCTCACTATCAGATGTGTGTTTAATCGCCATCCGCGGCAAGAAACCCAGTAATATCGCTTGATTCGCTAATGAATAAGCGCCTGAGATCACTGCCTGAGAGGCAATCACAGTGGCTAAAGTTGCCAAGATGACCATGGGCAATAGACCCCATTCAGGGACCATCAGATAAAAGGGATTTTTTATGAAGTCAGGGTTCGATAATAAAAGCGCCCCTTGACCAAAATAATTCAACAGAAGACTGGGCAAAACAACAACTAGCCAAGCATAGCGAACAGGCTTTTTGCCAAAATGCCCCATATCCAAATACAAAGCTTCAACACCAGTCACGACCAAAACCACAGAGCCCATCACGATGTATGCCATCAAAGTATGTTCTGCGATAAAACGAACTGCATAGATAGGATTCATTGCCCAGAAAATTTGAGGATTCTGAACAATATTCAATACACCTAAAGCTGCTAGAGATACAAACCACAGTAAAGTGATGGGGCCAAAAAAGCGGCCAACCGCAGCGGTTCCGTATTTTTGTATCACAAACAAAGCAATCAAGATGGTCAATGTAATCGGAATCACAGAGCGCTTTAATTCTGGGGTGATGATCTCCAAGCCCTCAACCGCCGACAAAACAGAAATAGCTGGAGTAATGACTGATTCTCCATAAAGCATGCATGCGCCGAACATACCTAGCATCATGACTGCCAGGTAGGATTTGGTACCAGTTTTCATACTTCGCAAGGCGAGCGCCATGAGGGATAGAACTCCGCCCTCACCTTTATTGTCAGCACGCATCACGAAAATGACATACTTGAAGGTCACGACCAAGAGAATGGCCCAGAACATCAGAGAAATAATGCCAAAAACCGCATCTTCACTAAAGGGTATGCCATGCTGAGGACTAAAACATTCTTTGAGAGCATACAAAGGGCTTGTACCGATATCACCAAATACAACGCCAATGGCAGCGAGCATGAGGGCAGACAAACTCCCCTTATGGACATGATGTCCATGTTGGCCGACTTCAACCGGTTTCAATAGCGATGACTGTGAATATTCTGGATTACTAATCGACATCCAGCGCTCCTATACATGCAATGTTGGCATTATAGACCTCGAGTTTTGCAACGCAACATTTATGTTTTTTGATTTAACCAGACATCAATGCCCTGGGCATTTAATTCCAGGTCTATATCTAAAAACTCTTTAATTTCATTAGCTTGCATCTTGACCCCATGTTGTTTTAGATGGCTTAAATAAATCTTAAATAAGCCTTCTTTGATCTTATTGTGACGATCATCTGTATTTTGGAGATGAAGCGCAAGCTCAACCATTTCATCGAGAATAGTCAAAAACATAGTCTTCAAACGCGGCACACCATCAATGCGACTATAGTGTGTAGGAAATAGAGATTGAGGTTTTAAGGAACAAATCCGATCGATGGAATTTTTAAGGGCCTCTGGATCAAACTGAATAGGCGTTGTTGTTGGCATCACAAAAGGTCCTTGATCAGTATCAAATTCTCGATAAGATAAGCCGAATGTGTCGCCAGTAAAAATACCCTGCGATTGTGAATCCCAAATAGAAATATGGTGCTTCGCATGGCCTGGAGTATCCATACAAATTAATTCACGCTGCCCTACTTTCAAACTAGATTGATCCTGAGCTTCTAAGATTCTAGAAGCCTCAATGGAGAGAAGTTCTCCATAGGTTTGCTGAACCTTATCTTCACCATAGACGCCTACCGCCCCCGCTCTTAAAGCAGCAGGATCAATCATGTGCCTGACTCCGCGTGGATGAACAATCAAAAGAGCATGAGGGCACTTCTGCATCATTTTTCCAGCACCCCCTGCATGATCCAGATGGATGTGAGTCAAGATAATGTATTTCACATTCTCTTCAGTAAGCCCCAACTCATGCAAGGTATGAAGAAGATAATCACTCGAATAATTAGTACCCACATCTATAAATGCAGCCTCACCAGCATCAATGAGTAAGTAGCTGGCATCAAAGTGTGGCCTTTCAAAGCCAGTATCGATAGCATAAATTCCAGCGGAGACTTCAGCCGCATATTTCAAAGTTTGCATTGATGTTGTCCTCATTTTTTATATACTTGACCCATGCATAAAGCGATAGAGCAACTTCTACATGAATATAACCTGTCTGGCCTGACTCGCTGGTTAGATATAGCTTGGCCTATTATCCAAATAATCTTGGTTGTTGTGGCTGCACTGATTGTCAAATCCATCTTCATTCGCGCAACTCATTTAATTGCCATGGAAGTACAAAAACGTGGCACCAGCATTGAAGAGCAAAAACGCATCAACACCCTGCTACGAGTCAGCAATTACTCGCTCACAGTCCTTATTTGGGTCATTGCAATCATGTTCATACTGGGCGCTTTGGGATTCTCGATTGCCCCTATTCTCGCAACAGCTGGTGTAGCTGGTATTGCAGTTGGCTTTGGTGCTCAAAGCTTAGTCAAAGATTACTTCACCGGCTTTGTCATGCTCATCGAAAATCAAATACGTCAGGGTGATAGTGTAGAAATTGCTGGAAAAACAGGCATAGTGGAAGAAATCACTTTGCGCTATGTTCGTTTACGAGATTATGAAGGTGCAGTTCATTTTGTTCCTAATAGCAACATCACCGTAGTCACTAATAGAAGTCGAGAATACGCCTACGCAGTTTGTGATGTTGGCATATCTTATGAAGCAGATATTGAACAAGTGAAATCGCTGATAGGCAAGATTGGCGAAGAGTTGCGTCAAGATTACCAATTCAAAGACCGGATCTTAGACAACATAGAAATTGCTGGCGTAGATCAGCTTGGCGACTTTACGGTACTCATCAAAATACGCATGAAAGTGCGCGCTCATGAACAGGCCCCTGTACGTCGCGAACTGCTAGCAAGAATCAAAACAAGCTTTGCTAAGCATGGCATAGAAATCCCTGATTCAAGAGATCGCTCCCCAAGCAAGCACTAGCCTTAGCCATGTCCCCGGCTAGGTACGAGGAGCCCTGGACGACCCCAAACACCATTTACCTTGCTATTTAGGGTTAATCCTGATATAGTTTCAGATTCAGACGCGGGGTGGAGCAGTCTGGCAGCTCGTCGGGCTCATAACCCGAAGGTCGTAGGTTCAAATCCTGCCCCCGCAACCAAATATCGAAGCCCTTCAATCCTAGAAGGGCTTTTTTTATTACTATGTTCATATAATCCATTCATTATGGAGATGACTATGAAAAAAATATTAAGCCTTATTTTTGGTTTGTTGATGACCTATCAGGTCCAAGCACAACAGGTTGAATTCAAAACATCGCTCGGTGATTTTGTCGTCGAACTTCAGGCTAGCAAAGCCCCAAAAACGGTAGAAAATTTTCTTCAGTATGTTGAGTCAGGTTTTTATCAAGGCACAATTTTTCATCGAGTGATAGATGGCTTCATGGTTCAAGGGGGTGGCTTTAATGAAAAAATGGAGCAAAAACTCACACGAGCACCGATTCCAATCGAGTCCAATAATGGCTTAAAAAATCAAATCTATACGATTGCCATGGCCAGAACTGCGAACCCTAACTCGGCGACCGCTCAATTTTTTATTAATGTTGTCGACAACCCCAATCTTGACTACCCTCGCCCAGACGGACATGGTTATACAGTCTTTGGTAAGGTCATTAAGGGCACAGCCACTATAGATAAGATTAAATCAGTCGGTACTGGTCGATTCGGACCTCACTCAGACGTTCCTTTGCGCCCTATCCTCATCCAACAAGTGAAGGTGATTGGCCGCTAAAGATGCATGCTGCAACTATTCGAATTATCTTAGATGACGCCCAAAGTCATGCGCAGTTAGCAAGATGCCGCATTTATGAGAACCCAATTCGAACATATTTAGCTCATACACTTACAGAAGTTAGCGAAGTTTGTGATGCTATTGAAGCAGCATCTAAAGAGGGTTTTTATATTGTTTTTTTGGGCAGTTACAAACTAGGTGAGGCATTCCAAGGTATTACTCAACAAGATCTAGAAACCCCACTGTTGAAAGCCTGGGTATTTAAAGACCTCAAGCAAATCAACTATGACGAGATGACTGCATGGCTCGACGCACAGAAAGAGTTAGAGCCAGCTCATATAGTTCCGGAAAATAGAGAGCTAGATTTTCAAAAGTTTAAAAGTCAAATAGAAAAAATCCAAAACTACATTCGCACAGGTGACACTTACCAGGTGAACTTTACCTTCAGAGAGTTTGGGCACATCTACGGGTCACCATTACAGCTGTTCAAAAATCTCAGGGCCAGACAACCAGTACCATTTGGCGCCTATGTTGAAGATCAAGATGGCTATTTAATTTCCTGCTCTCCTGAATGGTTTATCAAAAAAACTGGGGCTCAGTTGGTCACAAAGCCCATGAAAGGAACAGCGAACCGATCATCCCCTCTCGCCAATCATTTAGCCGATGATCCCAAAAATCGTGCAGAAAATCTGATGATTGTCGATTTATTACGTAATGATTTAAGCAAGATCGCTCTTCCCGGCACCGTTCATGTGCCGAAACTGTTTGATATCGAAGAATACGGTTCTGTTTTACAAATGACATCGACGATTACTGCTGAAATAGCTCCTAAAACATCTCTATTGAAGCTACTCGATGCTATTTTTCCTTGTGGATCAGTGACGGGTGCACCTAAAAAACGCACCATGGAAATTATTCAAGAATTAGAAAATCATCCCAGAAAGTATTACTGTGGTGGTCTCGGATACTTAGATCCAAGCACCGACACCATGGGTGATCTATGCATGAGCGTACTCATTCGCACCCTCGAAGTCAGCCCTAATCAAGATTATGAGTTTGGCGTAGGCTCTGGCATCACTATTGACTCTGATCCGCTAGAAGAGTGGCAAGAGTGTCAACTCAAGAGAAAATTTCTTGGGTCACCACCGCCATGGGGCGTTTTTGAAACGATGCGTTATGAAAATGGTGAAATACTGCGTCTGAACTCCCACCTCATCCGATTGAAAAATGCTTGTGAAAAACTTGGTATTCCTATTGATCTAGAGAATGTCAAAGATCAAATCAATAAAACTAAAGCGCATTGGCCTCATCAAACTATGCGGATTAAGTTATCTATCAGCCCTAACGCAGATGTATTGATTACTCATGGCGATCTGTTTGATCTAGACGGTCAGCAATACTATGCTTGGGCATCCGAGCACCTTGAGCAACATACTCTAGATTTTAGGATTCATCCTCTGCAATACAAAACCATGCATCGTGATTTCTATGATTTAGCTTGGCAAAAGGCGGAAAAAATAGGTGCGTTTGACCTACTCTTTACCAATCACTTAGGCTACGTTACAGAAGGTGGACGAAGCAACTTGTTTGTTCAAAAAAATAATGAGTGGCTGACGCCCCCCATCTCGGCCGGTTGCCTACCTGGAATCATGAGAGAACATCTAATTAAAGAGCTAAATGCAAAAGAGCTTCTTTTTAAGAAAGATGCGGTAGAACAAGCCGATCAAGTCATCCTATGTAATTCACTTCGTGGCATCATTCCAGTCAAGCTCCTCAATACTCAATTATGAAATTCTGCTCGCGCTGCGCCGCTCCCATCCAACTAATTATTCCGACCGGTGATACACGTGAGCGGCATGTATGCACGTCATGTGACTCTATTTTTTATCAGAACCCAAGAAACGTCGTAGGAACTATCCCTATTTGGCAAGACAAGGTACTCCTATGCAAACGAGCCATTCATCCTCGCCTAGGTTTCTGGACATTACCCGCCGGCTTTCTAGAAGTGGGTGAGACAACCGAGGCAGGCGCCATCAGAGAGACACTCGAAGAGGCAGGCGCCATGGTGACGATTGGTCCATTATTTTCACTTCTAAATGTGGTGCATGTTGAGCAAGTTCATTTGTTTTATCTAGCATCCATGCAGTCAGAAGAATTTTCAGCTGGTATCGAAAGTCTCGAGGTGCAGCTTTTTAGTGAAGATGAAATTCCTTGGAATGAAATTGCATTTCCCACTGTCAAACATACCTTGGAATGGTTTTTTGCTGACCGTGCAGCGGGCAAGCTTAGCCATCAGGTACATACTCATCTTCATACCGTCGAGTTTGACCCCAAAATTGATCGCTCCTATCGATCAGCATGAAATTGACTTGGTTGCGTCCGAGTGATGCGTTTCCCTCTTTGAATGAACAAACTTATTACGACACTGAGGTACCAGGTCTAGTAGCAGCTAGCGACACAATCTCAGTCGATCAACTGATTCGAGCATATCAAGGTGGCATCTTTCCTTGGTACTCTGAAGAACAACCTGTTCTATGGTGGTCACCGGACCCACGCATGGTTCTGATTCCTTCTGAATTAAAAATATCGAAGAATCTAGCCAAAAAAATCCGGCAAATTCTACGAGATCCGGACTGGGAAATTCGAGTCAACACAGATTTCATTAACACCATTATGTCCTGTGCAAACCAAAACAGAGCCGGCCAAAATGGTACTTGGATTACGCATGCAGTACTGCAGGCTTACTCGGAATTACATCAGCAAGGTCTTGCTCATAGCGTAGAAACTTATTACCAAAATCAATGCGTTGGAGGACTCTATTGCGTCAACTTGGGGAAAATGGTTTATGGAGAATCCATGTTTGCCAAGGTCACAGATGCATCTAAATTAGCCTTAGCAGCATTGTGCGCATGGTGTATTGCACAAGACATCGGCATGATTGACTGTCAGCAAGAAACTGAGCACCTAAAATCTTTGGGCGGTCGCCCCATACCAAGACATGACTTTTTAAGTCATTTAGCTCAAAATTGCGGTAAAGATCGAATTCACTGGGATTTTAATAAAGCAATATTGAAGCACTGGGGCTAGGATGAGTAAACTAAAAGAGTTGCCGTTTACCGCGTTGCAGTTTTACGCGACAGCGCCCTATCCGTGCAGTTATCTGGATAAACACTTGGCTCGCTCCCAAGTAGCAACCCCGTCACACCTCATACACGCTGACTTATACGGTGAGTTGGTGGCAAGGGGATTCCGTCGAAGCGGCATGTATACCTATCGCCCCTACTGCGATAACTGTCAAGCCTGTATACCCTGTCGCGTTGATGTAAGCAATTTCAAACCTAATCGATCACAGAAGCGTGCTTGGCAACAACATCAGCATCTGGTGAGCCATGTTGGTCATTTGGGATATTTCGAGGAACATTATCAGTTGTATCAAGATTACCAACGTGACCGCCATAGCGGTGGCGGAATGGATCATGATGATCAAGACCAATACAAACAATTTTTACTGCAAAGTAAAGTTAACTCAAGACTCATCGAATTTAGAGATGGCCCTGCATCGAAAGATCCCGGGAAATTAAGAATCGTCAGCATTATTGACGTCATTCAAGATGGGCTCTCATCTGTCTATACATTTTTTGATCCATCATTGAAAAATGCAAGTCTTGGTACCTACAGCGTTATGTGGCAAATTGAGCAAGCTAAATTATTGCAACTTCCCTATGTTTATTTAGGCTATTACATTAAAGAAAGTCCTAAAATGTCGTACAAAGCTAATTTTCAACCCCTGCAGGTTTACATTGATAACCTGTGGCAAGCCTACGACACCATTAAATAATGAACCTGTACCCACTGATCAGACCATGGCTGTTTTCCATGGACGCTGAAACGGCCCATCATTTCACCCTCAATAGCCTTAAGAGAACTCATGATTGGGGTCTAAGCTCTCTGATTCGCCCTTCAGTCATCAATAAAACAAGTAATCTATGCGGTATAGCTATTCCCAATCGAGTTGGACTCGCTGCCGGACTAGACAAGGACGGCAAGTATATTGATGCATTAGCAGATTTAGGTTTTGGATTTATAGAAATTGGTACCGTGACACCTCTAGCACAGCCTGGCAATCCACTACCACGCATGTTCCGCTTACCCCATGCGCAGGCACTGATTAATCGGATGGGCTTTAATAACGATGGCGTCTTAGCCTGTGTTGATCGCGTCAAACAATCGCGCTTCTATAAAAATGGCGGTGTTATTGGTTTGAATATTGGAAAAAATGCTCAAACTCCCATTGAAGAAGCTGTCAATGATTATCTGATTGGTTTAAGAACAGTCTATCCAGTGGCATCCTACATCACCGTTAACATCTCTTCACCCAACACAAAAAATTTACGTGCCTTACAAAGTGGTGACGATCTAGATCACTTGCTTGCCAGCTTAGCTAAAGAAAAACAAATCTTGAGACAACAGTACCAAAAGTCCTGTCCATTGCTCCTCAAAATTGCACCAGACCTTGATGATGAACAAATTGATCATATCTCCAAGTTACTCATACGCTACGAGATCGATGGTGTGATTGCTACCAACACGACCATTTCACGTGAAAAAGTAGCGGGGCTTAAATACAGTGAAGAAACAGGAGGTCTATCCGGACAGCCCGTTTTTGAAGCATCTAACCGTGTGATAAGGGTCTTAAATCAGCATTTACGTCAACAAATTCCAATCATTGGAGTCGGGGGCATTCTAAATGGGGCAGATGCAAAGGCAAAAATTAACGCGGGTGCCCACTGCGTTCAGGTTTATACGGGTCTGATTTACAAAGGACCCCAGTTAATAGCTGACTGCACTCTTGCCCTAAGCCAAGCATAATCTCATTTCACAATGTGCAATTTGAGGCATTTATAGCTACAATAGGGCCATGACGACACGCACCGCCATACAGGTTCTCGATCGAATGATGAGCTTGCTCGATGCACTGGCTCAAAGTGATGATCCTGTCAGCCTCAAAAAGTTATCTGAGCTAACTGATCTTCACCCATCAACCGCTCACCGCATCCTCAATGATATGGTTGCATGTCGACTTGTAGAACGTGCCGATAGCGGCACCTACCGTCTTGGCCTCAAACTCTTAGAGCTTGGCAATTTAGTCAAAGCGAGAATCTCCATCAGAGACGCTGCTCATCTACCTATGCGAGCACTACATAAATTAACCGGGCAAACCGTTAATTTATCTGTTCGCCAAGGAGATGAAATTGTTTATATCGACCGAGCTTATTCAGAGCGTTCAGGAATGCAGGTAGTCCGAGCGATTGGGGGGCGCGCCCCATTACATCTGACCTCTGTAGGAAAACTATTCTTGGCCGACGATGATGCTCCTAAGCTGAAAAGCTATATACAAAAAACAGGTCTACAAGGACATACCAAAAATAGCATACAAGACGCTAGCGACCTAGAAAAAGAATTGGACAAGGTACGACAACTCGGTCATGCACGTGATGATGAAGAATTAGAGATTGGAGTCAGTTGTATGGCTGCGTCTATTCTTGACGATGCAGGCAAACTGGTTGCTGGTTTATCTTTATCTGCACCGACAGATCGTCTTCAGGAAGAATGGTTAAAAGCTCTGAAAGATACGGCAGTACAAATTTCAAAGAGCTTAGGCTACAAACCAACTAAAGCCTAGCAGGACGTTATCAAAGACGTCTAACAGGCTCAAGCTCAGGATGGGATTCAAGCCATTCACGAACCCTAACCGCATCGGCAAAACGCGAGAGCTTACCCACAGAGTCTAGAAATACCATGACCACATCTCTGTTTTGTACGCGCGCTTGCATCACCAAACAACGACCAGCTGCTGAAATATACCCTGTTTTCTGCAAACCAATTTCCATATCATTGGCACGAACTAAACGATTGGTATTTACAAACACCTGCTCACGATTCCCAATCATGATTCTGTAATCATTGCGGGTAGAGAACTCTCTTACTAATTTATATTGATAAGAAGCCTCAACTAAGCGAGTCAAATCCTCAGGGCTAGAGACATTTTCACTGGATAAACCTGTGGGATCTGCAAATTTCGATTGACTCATACCCAAAGCCTTAGCTTTCGTATTCATGGCCTCAACAAAAGCACTCACACCACCAGGATAATTCGCTGCCAAGGCATGGGAAGTACGATTCTCAGAAGACATAAGTGCTAATAAAAGAGCCTCCTCACGCGTCATTTTTGCACCTGCAGTCACGCGTGAGCGAGTTCTACCAGGATAAGCATTCACATCGGCTTGCGAAATAGTAATAACTTCATCCAAAGGCAAATTAGCATCCATGACCACTAATGAGGTCATTAACTTAGTAATAGATGCAATCGGTAATACAGCATGTGCATTTTTCTCAAAAAGCACTTCGTGAGTTTGACGATCAACAATGAGTGCCACACTTGACTTTAAATTGAGATCGTCTTGATTGCCACGCAAACCCATTGCAGAAGCAAATGATGGGCGAGCCACTTCTTCAGCTGCTTTTTTACGGGTAGTAGCTGTTCGAACCGCTTTTTTAGGTTTATTTTGATTCGCTTGCTGACTGGGCGTCGCTTTTTTCTGCGTTGTTTTCTTAGGTGCCTGATGATTTTGCGCTTGCACCAAATTAACCGCCAACATTGAAGATGCGAGGGTCACTACACAAGCAATATTCAAAATTTTTCCAAGAGACCGCGCTAGAAAACCTCTACCCATTAATCGCTCTAAACCTTGCATGCTTCTTACTTCTTGATGTTTGATGAATCTGCTAATGATACGTTAATTACAACTCCAATTCATGATTTTTGGGCGCGATTTACCAAGAGAACAGCAAGCATAGTCAGAACAATTCCAAAAGCTATAAAAAGAGTAAATGGTTCATCAAACAAGAACCACGCCATCACCGCTGTGGTCGGTGGTGTTAGGTACATCAGGCTCGTGACTCGGGTAGCCTCCCCCTTACGAATCATGATAAATAGGAGCGATATGGCACCTATCGATAACCCCAAAATAGCCCAAACCAAGGACCCAATCAATTCAGGATGCCAAACAATTTCTCTTGTTTCAAAAAGGAACATAAAGGGTAGACATAAGAGTGCCGAACTCGCAAACTGAATGACTGATCCTGTTCTGAGATCAAACTGCGGACAAAACTTTTTTTGATACAAGGTGCCCGCTGTAATCGAAAATAAAGCTATCACAATAAAGATCAGACTCCAACTATCCAATCCAGTCAATGTGAGCTTTTGCCAAACCACAAGACCTACCCCTGCTATACCTAAAGCAAGACCCAGCCACTGTATAGGGTAGACTCTTTCTCTCAGCCATGATGCAAATAAAGCTGTAAGGATGGGTTGCAAACCAACAATCAAAGCGGTCAGTCCAGCAGACATACCAAATCGCACAGCAGCCCAAACACCACCTAAATAACCAGCTTGAAGTAAGAGCCCTGCAATCGCGATGTGAAATGTATTAGAGCTCGATGGCCATGGTGCTTTCAGCAACCAGACTAGCGGTAGCATCAAAAGCAAAACCCCAATAAATCTCATGAACAGAAATGTCATTGGTTCCGCATATGGCATCCCATACTTGGCGATAATGAAACCAGTACTCCAGATAATCACGAAACTCGGAGCAATCCATGCAGCCCAACGCTGATTCCAATGCTTCATGCTGGAATCTCCATACAACGAAGATAATGTTGATACGCTAAGTTGATTGTTTGTGCATGAACCTCAACCGTTGTTTCTATATTAAGACCGTAGCCACCCGCCATAGCAATCACGCAGGGTGTTCGCCAATGATGACAAAAATCAAAAACCATTTGATCTCTTTTTGCCATACCGGTCATGCTCAGCTTCAGACGTCCGAGCCGATCACCTTCATGAGGATCAGCTCCCGCTAAATAAATCACAAAATCAGGAATCCACAATTCCTCAATCTGAGACAATGAATCAGCCAGAAGTCTCAAATAGGTCTCATCGTCACAGGCATCAGGTAGACCAAGGTCTAGAGAGCTCGCTTCTTTTCTAAATGGAAAATTTTTCTCTCCATGCATAGAAAACGTAAAGATTTCAGGATGTTCTTGCAGTATTGAAGCTGTCCCATTCCCCTGGTGAACATCCAAATCAATGACGAGTACCTGCTTATACCCCTGAGATTTAAGTCGCAGTGCAGTAATCGCTGCATCATTAAAAACACAAAAGCCACTTCCTTTGTTCGCGTATGCATGGTGGGTGCCACCCGCTAAATTGGCTGAAACAAAATCTTTTTTTGCCATTTGAGCGGCAGCTAAAGTCGCACCAGACGACCTTCTTGAACGCTCTACCATTGCCGCAGACCACGGAAATCCAATCTCCCTGATCTCTGCATCGCTAAGACGTCCTTCACTCACCGCTTGTACATAAGACTGAGTATGGGCAAGACACAGGTCATCATCTGTAGCTCTGGGGGCCTCGCATAACTCAATCCCCATCATTTGAGCTACCCTGTCCCTCAATAAACGGTATTTCTGCATTGGAAAACGGTGTCCAACAGGCAGTGGCAGAACAAAGTGATCGGTATAAAAGGCTTTCACATCAAGATTTTGCCTGTTTTTCACAATGTGGTCTTGACTTTGGCTTGTTTGCACCTATACTTTCATTGTGCAGTGCAACATTATTGAATTAAATTCTTTAGGAGAGAAGCATGACTTTGACACCAGAACAAATTGCAGCAGCGAATAAAGCCAACTTAGAAACCCTACTCAACCTCACAAATAAAGCGTTTGAAGGCGTTGAAAAGCTGGTTGAACTCAATATGCAAGTTGCAAAAACAGCGATGAGCGAAAACGTTGAGAACGCAAAGCGCGCCCTGAGCGTCCGTGATGCCCAGCAATTAATGGCAATGCAAGCCGGCATGGTTCAGCCTTTGGCTGAAAAAATCATGGCTTACAGCCGTCACTTGTACAACATTGCCAATGAGACACAAGCCACATTCGCAACGGTTGCAGAGGCTCAAATGAAGGCCAATAACAGCAAACTACACAGCATGGTTGAAGATCTCACCAAGAACGCCCCTGCGGGCTCTGAAGCTGCTGTTCAAGCTGTTAAACAAGCCATGGCTGCAGCTAACAATGCCTACGAAACAACGCAAAAATCAATCAAACAGGCGGTTGATTTAGCCCAAAACAACTTCAACGCCGTTGCCAGTACCGCTACTAAAGCAACACGTGGTCGTAAGTAAGCTCTGAGCAAGGCATTTGCGCCAAGATAGCGCTAACGAATTGAAGTAGTACAGATTGTCTCCTCGGTACCCAGTCAGATTTATCTGCAAGTACCATTTCAACCCCCGCCTCGGCGGGGGTTTTTTTCAACTACTTTTTCTTTTGTGGTGGTAAATCAGTGCAGCTACCATGCGCTACCTCAGCAGCCATCCCCACCGACTCACCTAAGGTCGGATGAGGGTGAATTGTTTTACCAATATCTACAGCATCTGCACCCATCTCTATAGCAAGACAAACTTCACCAATCAGATCTCCCGCATGGGTGCCGACAATACCGCCCCCAATAATTCGATGAGTCTTCTTATCAAAGATGAGTTTTGTAAAGCCTTCGCTTCGACCGTTTGCAATCGCCCTACCACTGGCTGCCCAAGGAAATAAACCTTTTTCGTATTCAATACCTTGTGCTTTACATTGCTCTTCAGTCAAACCAGCCCATGCGACTTCAGGATCTGTATAAGCGACTGACGGAATTTGTTTTGCATCCATATAAGCTTTGTGACCGGCTGCAACTTCAGCTGCCACATGTCCCTCATGAACTGCTTTATGAGCCAGCATCGGTTGACCGACCACATCACCAATCGCAAATATATGAGGCACGTTCGTTCTTTGTTGTTGATCAACAGGGATAAAACCTCGCTCATTGACAAGCACTCCAGCATGCTGTGCGCCAATGACTTTACCGTTCGGGGATCTACCCACAGCAACCAAGACCAAATCATATAACTGTGGCTGATCAGGAGCATTGGCACCCTCAAAGGTCACTAGTACCCCCTCTTTTTGGGGCTTTACCTGGGTGGCTTTGGTTTGCAACATCACTTTATCAAAACGATGCGCATTGATTTTTTCCCAAACCTTAACCAAATCACGATCGGCTCCAGCCATCAAACCGTCCATCATTTCAGCAATATCAATACGTGCACCCAAGGTGCTGTAGACGGTGGCCATTTCCAAACCAATAATGCCCCCACCAATGACCAGCATACGCTTCGGAATCTGTTGTAGCGCTAAGGCACCCGTGCTATCAACTATTCTGGGATCATCTGGCAGAAATGGTAATTTCACCGACTGACTACCCGCTGCAATAATGGCTTTCTCAAAACGAATCACCTGAGTTTGACCGGTTAAATCGCGCCCCTCACCACTGGTTAATTGAACCTTGAGATGATGCGAATCGATAAATTCTCCCAGTCCGCGAACCGTTGTCACTTTGCGAGCTTTCGCCATACCAGCTAAACCCGTGGTGAGCTGATTAATGACACCTTCTTTATGCTTACGTAACTGGCTTAAATCAATTTTAGGCTCGCCAAAACTAATACCATGATGAGCCATTGCTTTGACTTCATCCATGACCGCGGCAGTATGCAATAAAGCTTTTGAGGGTATGCAACCCACATTGAGACAAACTCCACCTAAAGTCGCGTAACGTTCAACAATGACGGTTTTCTGACCCAAATCAGCAGCACGGAATGCAGCACTATAGCCGCCTGGGCCAGCCCCCAGCACCAAAACCTCACACTCGTGATCTACAGGTCCCTGATAATTACCTACAGGAATAGATACAGGGGTGGATGCTTCATTTTTCGTGCTTGGCGCTACTGGAGAAGGTGAAATGACAGGGCTTGCCATCGAAGGCTCCAGACTAGCAATAGCCATTCCTTGGCTAACCTTATCACCTACTTTAATATGAACGGCGACAATTTTTCCAGCCTGATCAGCAGGTACTTCCATCGTTGCTTTGTCAGACTCGAGCACCAATAAAGTTTGCTCTTTCTCTACGCTATCACCAGGTTTAACCAACACCTCAATAACAGGCACGTCTTTAAAGTCGCCTATGTCTGGTACTTTGATTTCAATAGCCATTATTTCTCCTACAAGACCACACGGCGGAAATCAGCCAGCAACTCTGATAAATAAACATTGAAACGGGTCGCAAGTGCGCCATCAATCACACGATGATCAGCAGTTAATGAGAGTGGGCAAATTAAGCGTGGTACAAATTGTTTGCCGTCCCAAACTGGCTTCATGGATGCTTTATTCACCCCCAAAATGGCCACTTCAGGAGCATTAATAATCGGTGCAAAGTAAGTACCACCGATGCCTCCTAAAGATGAAATCGTGAATGATGCTCCTTGCATCTGATCAGGTTTTAGCTTGCCCTCACGAGCGAGCTTAGCAAGCTCACCCGTTTCTTTTGCAATCTCAACAATCCCTTTTTGATCAGCATTTTTAACCACAGGAACCACCAGTCCACCAGGCGTATCAGCAGCGAAACCAATATGGAAATACTTCTTAAGTACCAAATTATCCCCATCTAAAGAGCTATTGAACTCTGGGTACTTCTTCAGCGCATTGACAGCAGCCTTGATCAAGAAAGCTAACATAGTAATTTTGATGCCTTCTTTCTCATTGGCTTTATTCGTTTGCACACGGAAAGCTTCTAAATCAGTAATGTCAGCGTCTTCGTGATAAGTCACCGCTGGAATCATTACCCAATTACGGGATAGATTAGCAGCTGATAGCTTCTTAATGCGTGATAAAGGCTGAACTTCTGTTTCGCCAAATTTACTGAAATCAATCTTCGGCCATGGTAAGAGATTTAAACCACCGGCTGAAACCTGAGCTCCTGCCGGAGATGCGGCTTGACCTGTCATGATATTTTTTACATAGGCCTGGACGTCTTCCTGAGTGATTCTGCCTTTAGGACCAGAACCATTGACCTTAGCGACATCAACTCCCAGTTCGCGAGCAAATTTTCTAACTGAAGGGCTCGCATGACTCGTCCCTGAAGAACTCATCACTGGACTTGTTGCGGCAGTAGCAGGAGCGGCAAGCGAAGTCGTTTTTGTCACTGATTGTGAGACAGGTGCAGAAGTATTCGATGCGGTCGAAGATGGTGCTTTATCTACTGGTTGACTGACTGGTGCCTGTACTGAAGATTCCAATACAACCACTAAATCGCCTTGCGAAACAGCATCACCTACTTTGACTTTCACTTCTTTAACTAAACCATCATGTGAAGAAGGAACATCCATGGTGGCCTTATCGGATTCGAGGGTGACCAGGGACTGTTCTTTAGTCACTGTGTCACCAGGCTTTACATGCACTTCTATGACAGGAACATTTTTATAATCCCCGATATCAGGCACAGAAACACTAATCGATTGAGCGGTGGTATTAGCAGCACCAGTCGCCTGTGTGGGCGCAGCAGTTGCATTAGCTACAGGGGCCGCAGGCATGCCCACAGACTCCAGCAATAGAACGAGGCCACCTTCAGAAATGGAGTCGCCCACCTTGACTTTGACTTCTTTAACAATACCGTCATGAGAAGACGGCACATCCATAGTCGCCTTATCTGACTCTAGCGTAATCAGTGACTGTTCCTTGCTGACAGTATCACCAGGTTTTACATGCACCTCAATGACAGGCACATCTTTGTAGTCACCAATGTCAGGTACTTTGACTTCAATTAATTGACTCATATCCGACCTCACACAGTCATAGGGTTAGGTTTATTAGGATCTAAGCCATACTTCTTCATCGCATCAGCAACTACTTGATGCTTGATTTGACCCTCATCTGCCAAAGTTTTCAGAGCGGCTACCGTGACCCAACGACGATCAACCTCAAAGAAGTGGCGTAAGCGTTCGCGCGTATCAGAACGACCAAAGCCGTCCGTACCCAGGACTGTGTAACGTTTACCTAAATTATGAATCGCAGGACGAATTTGTTCTGCAAATAAACGAACATAGTCAGTCGCTGCAACCACCGGGCCGACTTGACTTACTAACATTTTTTCTACATGCGACAAGACAGGCTTATCAGTGGGATGTAAGAGATTATGGCGATTGACCGCATTCCAATCACGAGCCAACTCTGTAAAGCTTGGACAACCCCAAATATCGGAAGCCACACCCCAATCATCACGCAACATATCAGCTGCAGCGATCACTTCACGGAAGATGGTACCGCTACCTAATAACTGAACACGCTGTTTAGCTTTGCTATCACCAACAGAAGTAAGGCGATACATTCCTTTAAGGATATCTTGCTCAGAACCTTTAGGCATTGCAGGATGCGCGTAGTTCTCATTCATCAGAGTAATGTAGTAATAGACATCCTCTTGATCGGTCATCATACGACGCATACCATCTTGAATAATGACCGCTAACTCAAAGGCAAAACAGGGGTCATAACTGATACAGTTAGGTACTGCACCACTCCAGAGATGGCTATGACCATCTTCGTGTTGCAAGCCCTCGCCATTCAAGGTGGTTCGACCTGCAGTACCGCCGAGTAAGAAGCCACGACTTCTCATGTCACCCGCTGCCCATGCCAAGTCACCAATCCGCTGGAAACCAAACATTGAATAGAAAATATAGAACGGCAACATGGGGACGCCATGTGTTGAATAAGAAGTAGCAGCAGCAATCCAGTCACACATAGCACCGGCTTCATTGATACCCTCTTGTAGGATTTGACCGTGTTTGTCTTCCTTGTAGAACATCAATTGATCATGGTCTTGCGGTGTATACAACTGTCCTACCTGACTCCAAATACCCAATTGACGGAACATGCCCTCCATACCAAAAGTTCTAGACTCATCGGGCACGATAGGCACCACGCGCTTGCCGAGAACTTTGTCTTTGATCACAATGTTTAGAAGGCGCACAAATGCCATCGTGGTTGAAATTTCACGACCTTCACTAGTAGCTTCTAGTAATGGCGCAAAAGTATCTAGTTTTGGCACTTCAAGAGACTCTGCCTTAGAGCGACGCTGCGGCAGATAGCCCCCTAACTCCATACGTCTAGAGCGCATGTACTCTAATTCTTTACTACCTTCTGGGAATTTCACATAAGGCAACTGAGCTAATTGATCATCTGGCACAGGAATATCAAAACGATCCCTGAAAGCACGAATATCATCATCACTCATTTTCTTAGCTTGGTGGGCAATATTCATCGCCTCACCAGAGCTACCCATACCGTAGCCTTTAATGGTCTTCGCTAAGATCACAGTCGGCTGACCCTTATGGTGAGTTGCTGCATGGAATGCTGCATAAACTTTATGAGGATCATGACCACCACGATTAAGGTTCCAAACATCCTCATCGCTCCAGTCAGCAACTAAGGCCTTCAGCTCTGGAGTATTAAATACATGCTCACGAACATAAGCACCGTTTTTCGCCTTCAGAGTTTGATATTCGCCATCGACAATCTCGCCGAGGCGTTTCATCAAAATTCCTTTTTTATCTCGCGCAAAGAGTGCATCCCAATGGGTGCCCCAAACAACCTTGATCACATTCCAGCCGGCACCGCGAAACTCGCTTTCGAGTTCTTGAATAATTTTGCCGTTTCCGCGAACAGGACCATCTAAGCGCTGCAAATTACAGTTAATGACAAAGCACAGGTTATCTAGATGCTCACGACCAGCCATACCAATCGCACCCAAGGACTCCGGCTCATCGGTTTCTCCGTCCCCCAAGAAAGCCCAGACTTTGCGACCCTCAGTCTTAGCCAAACCACGATCTTCCAAATAACGCATAAAACGCGCTTGATAAATCGCCATGATCGGACCGAGTCCCATTGAGACTGTCGGGAATTGCCAAAAATCTGGCATCAGCCAAGGATGCGGATAACTCGATATACCCTTACCGTCTACCTCTTGTCGGAAATTATCCAGATGCTCGTCTGTCAATCGTCCTAGCATGTAAGCGCGAGCATAGACTCCTGGCGCTGAGTGTCCCTGAACGAAGACCAAGTCTCCACCATGTTGCGCTGATGGAGCGTGCCAAAAATGGTTATAACCCACATCGTAGAGAGTCGCTGCGGATTGGAAAGATGAAATGTGTCCACCCACGTTGGTATCTTTATTGGCGCGCAAAACCATCGCCATGGCATTCCAACGTGTATAAGAACGAATTCTGTGTTCAATTTCAGGGTCTCCTGGCAACTTAGCCTGGCGCTCCACTGGAATCGTATTGATATAGGGTGTTTCTGCATGAAACGGCTGAACAACACCATTGACACGAGCATATGAAATTTGCTCATCGATGAGATACGCAGCGCGATCAACACCCTCATGAGTAATGACGCCTTGTAATGCATCTAGCCACTCTTTGGTTTCTATAGGGTCTTGGTCATTTACAGATTGATTTTGGATCACTTGCTCGGGTACAGCAGCCATCTTTGTCTCCTTTGGGCTAATCAATACTCAGGGATTTTTGACCCCTGCCATATTTGTTATTTGGATTCTATGTATGCTTCAAAAGCCTAACAAGAAATTTTTCATATAACGAATACATTTCTCATAATATGAAAATATGTTGCTAAGCAATAGAAAGGTACACTGTCATAACTTTCATGATGCGAAAGAATTAAACTTCCTAGTACTGCTGTTAACCCTAAAGAACCTTGGCTAGATCTATTCCTGAAACTATCAATTTGTATATCGATCGCATACTGCCGCGAGCGATCAAATACAAATCGTCGAGCTATTCCCTATTGTTCACCCCAATTTTGGCCATCGTGTTGTTTACGCTGGCTATGACCTTAATTCTTTGGACACTCAATTACCAAAATAAAAGCCAACAGGAATACACGCTCTATCGCGAGACTGCTTACGCAAAACAGCGCATTCAAAATCGCTTTTTGAATAATGAAGAAAAGTTATTAGAGCTCAGCCGCGAAATTAGCAACTCAGTAAATCAAATGCGCTATCCAGATGCCATGCTGAAATCAGCCACGCGCTTGATTCAGGATAGCCCTGAAATACTGCACATTCGCTGGATTGACCGTGAACAGAATAGACTTTGGAGTATTCCTGTCAATGCTAGCGGTCGAGAATGGTTCGACCGAAGTGGTTCTAAAAAAATCATTGACGAAGAGTTAAATCGACTCTTTACCGAGGCTGTAGAAACGAATAAGCCTGACTACGGTCGCATACTCAAACTCAAACTAGACACACAAAATAATCACAGCGCTGAAAGAGAAGCCATCTTTTGGCACATCACACCGATTATTCAATTTGGTAATGTCATCGGCGCGGTCGCTGTTCTTTATTCAGTTAAGGGCATTGTTAAACACACCATACCCAGTGAACTGAACGGCATCTATCGATTTAAGTTACTCGATGCGTACGGTCAGGAGGTAGCCATCTCCAATCCAAGACGCACCCCCGAAAAATCTCTGGAACATACAGTCACCCTAGATCGACCTTCGGTAGGTCTGAGCTTACATGTAGACAGCTATCCACCACCCACTAACCTCACCTATCGTACATTACTGTGGCTAGTCATTGGTCTGTCGGCGTTTGTTTTGTGGAGTCTATGGTCAGTTTGGAGTGAAAGTAGACGTCGCTATATTGTGCAACGGGAACTTCAGACGGAAACCAATTTCCGTAAGGCCATGGAAGAATCCATGACGATTGGTATACGAGCACACGATATGACTGGCCGCATTACCTATGTGAATCCAGCCTTCTCCAAAATGACAGGTTGGAGCAAAGATGAATTAGTGGGTATGGAAGCCCCTTTCCCCTTCTGGCCAAAAGAATATCAAGCTGAACTCATCAAAAAGATGCAAATTGCCCTGCAGGGTAAAGCCCCCAGCACAGGTTTCGAGGCTGTCATGGAGCGTAAAGATCACACACGGATCAATACCCGGACTTTTGTGTCACCGCTAATCAATGAAAAAGGTGAGCAATCAGGCTGGATCAGTTCCATCGTCGATATTTCTGAGCCAATCAAAGCTCGTCAGGAATTAGCTCTTGCCCATGAGCGTTTTACAACCGTGCTTGAAAGTCTAGATGCTGCGGTCTCAGTGATATCACTGCAAAGCGGTCAATTACTTTTTGCCAATAAATATTACCGAGAGAACTTCGGCAACCACCCTAAAACTCACTTAGACCTTGCTGGACATGAAATCGAACCATCCGATGTAGATGCTCTCGATATGGATGGAGTTGATGGCTTTGCAGGGCTACCCGCATCCGCCCTCACCCCGATTAACTCAGACTCACGCGAAGTCTTCATCGACAAGACTAAACAGTGGTTTGAAGTTCGTCGTCGTTACATTTCCTGGATTGATGGCCACCTCGCCCAGTTAATTGTGGCCACCGATATCAGCACTCGCAAAAAAGCTGAGGAAATGGCAAGGCAACAAGAAGAAAAAATGCAGTTTTCAAGTCGCTTGACGACGATGGGTGAAATGGCCTCCTCATTGGCTCACGAACTTAATCAACCATTAGCTGCCATTAGCAACTACTGCACTGGAATTGCCAATCGTCTGAAATCAAGAAATGACTACGATATTGAAAAAGATATCTTACCGGCGATTGAAAAGGCCACCAATCAAGCCCACCGAGCAGGAACGATCATTTCCAGAATTAAAGGATTTGTTAAACGTAGCCAGCCACAAAGTAAATTAGTCAACATTCAAGAAATTATTGATGACTCCATTGGCTTAGCAGAAATCGAAGCTCAAAGATACGGTGTTAGGTTTCAGAGCATTTATGAAACGAATTTACCCCAGATCTTCGCAGATCCCATTTTGCTACAACAAGTAGTGGTGAATTTACTTAAAAATGGCACCGATGCAGTTAAGACTATTGAATCTAATTTAAGGAAGCTGATTCGAATTGAAGTTCGTGTGATTGAAACTCCTGAAGGAGACATGTTACGCATACAAGTCAGTGATCAAGGCCCTGGAATTCCTTTAGAAATCATAGAGCGCCTCTATGAACCATTCTTTAGCACCAAGACTGACGGCATGGGTATGGGGCTGAATATCTGTCGTTCTATTATTGAATCCCACCACGGTCGCTTGTGGGTGGAAAATAACGCGACCGAAAAAGATCCAAGTCGACCCGGCTGCACCTTTACAATACTACTTCCTATTAGAAATTAACGGCTATGAACAATAAAACTGAAATCGTTTATGTTGTAGATGATGATGAGGCTGTCAGAGACTCATTAACTTGGTTACTAGAAAGTAATGGCTACACAGTCAAATGCCAACCTAGTGCCGAAAAATTTCTGCAATCCCTGCAAAACGATAATAGAGACACCGTCGCTTGTTTAATTCTTGATGTTCGTATGCCTGGAATGTCAGGACTTGAACTTCAAGAACGTCTATTAGCAGAAGGCATCCCAATGCCCATCGCTTTCATTACTGGCCATGGCGACGTATCTATGGCGGTCTCTACGATGAAAAAGGGAGCGGTAGACTTTATTGAAAAACCCTTTAAAGAGAGTGAACTCAAAACACTGGTAGAAAAAATGTTGACGCGTGCTCGCGTAGATTATGCGAAGGCTGACCAACAGAAAAATACTCAAAGTTTGCTGGGCAAGTTAACTGGCCGAGAAAAACAAGTATTAGAGAGAATCGTTGCCGGTCGCCTGAATAAGCAGATTGCTGACGATCTCAATATCTCCATAAAAACAGTCGAAGCTCATCGTGCCAATATTATGGAAAAACTTAATGTCAATACGGTCGCAGACCTATTGCGTCTAGCACTCTCGGAGACCAATCAATAATGCCTGCCCAACTGCTTGACGGCAATCAACTGGCCAAAAAGATTCGACTCGAGATTGCAACGCGTACAGCACTGTTAATTGCCAAAGGCAAAAAACCAGGTCTCGCGGTATTACTCGTCGGGGAAGATCCTGCCAGCCAAGTCTACGTTCGCAACAAAGTGAAAGCGTGCGAAGAAGTTGGTATGTATTCAATTTTGGAACGTCATCCAGCCGAGCTCAGTGAAACCGCTCTTCTAAAGAGAATTCATGAGCTCAATCTCGACCCTCAGATTAACGGTATTTTGGTGCAACTACCTCTGCCTGCTCATATTGATAGTCACCGCGTCATTGAAGCGATTGCACCCGAGAAAGATGTGGATGGTTTTCACGTTGCCAATGCCGGTGCACTCATGATTGGAGCTCCGCTCTTTAAACCCTGTACGCCCTATGGTTGTATGAAGATGCTAGAGAGCATTGACTACCCTATTAAAGGCGCACGTGCAGTCGTGGTTGGTGCATCTAATATCGTGGGAAAACCCATGGCTATGCTTTTACTAGCAGCTGGCGCCACAGTCACGATTTGTAACAGTAAAACTAAAGACCTAGCAGCGCATACCAAAGAAGCCGATATCTTAGTGGTGGCTACAGGTAAGCCTAAGATGATTACCGGCCAGATGGTTAAATCGGGAGCTGTAGTTATCGATGTGGGTATTAATCGTCTACCCGATGGCAAGCTGTGCGGCGATGTTGACTTTGACGAAGTGAAATACAAAGCGGGTGCCATCACTCCCGTACCCGGAGGCGTTGGGCCGATGACCATCACCATGTTATTACTCAACACCTTGGAGGCTGCTGAGCGCAGCTAAATCCATCTTGGGCTTGTGGTTCAATTCTTAGATTGAACTGATTTTTTTTGCACTTAGATGCATAATTTAGTCATGAACCCACTACTAGCCATCGGTCATGGTCTGCCGAACTATCAGGCCATTTGCGCGCAGGATATTCAACCCGCCATTAGCGAGCTATTATCCAAAGCAGAAGCTGCGGTCGCCAAATCAACCGCTTCTGATACGGCAAACACCTGGGATGACTTAGTAGAACCGCTTGAAGAAGCGACCGAGGCATTAGGCCGTGCCTGGGGCGTCATTGGCCATCTGAATAGTGTCAAGGATAGTCCTGAGTTACGGGATGCCTACGGCGCGATGCTGCCTGAAGTGACTGCATTTTGGAGTCGCTTGGGACAAAACTTAGAGCTTTATAAAAAATATAAAGCCCTGAAAGAAAGTGCTTCATTTTCAAGCTTGAATACCGCGCAAAAAAAGGTGATTGAAAATGCCTTGCGTGATTTTCGTTTAGGGGGCGCTGAACTGAGCGATACTGAAAAACCGAGGTTTTCAGAAATTCAAGAACGTCAAGCCACACTAGCAAAAGAATTTTCTGATCATGTGCTCGACGCCACAGATCAATTCGTCTACGCAACAGATAAGCCTGAGGATGTCGCAGGAATACCAGAAGATGCTCTAGCGAGCGCAGCACAATTAGCCCAAGAAAAAGGACTGCGTGGCTGGGCATTTAGTCTTCACTTCCCATCCTATTTTCCAGTTCAGCAGTACGCAAACAATCGTACCCTGCGTCAAAAAATGTATGAGGCCTACGTAACCCGTGCCTCCGAATTGGGTCCTCAGTATGGTCAAGGTCAAGCTGAGTGGAATAACCAAGCGAATGTTTTAGAACAACTACGTCTCAGAGATGAGGAAGCAAAAATGTTGGGCTACGCTAACTATGCCGCGCTAAGCCTCGCTCCCAAGATGGCCAAAACAGTTCAGCAGGTTGATCAATTCTTAACTGACTTTGCCAAACGAGCACAAACATTTGCACGTCAAGACTGGTCTGAGTTAACGGCTTTTGCCAAAGAACATTTACAACTAAGTAAGCTCGAGCCTTGGGATGTGGCATATGCATCAGAAAAATTAAAAGAAGCTAAATACTCTTTTTCAGAACATGAAGTTAAGCAGTATTTCCCGCTACCCCAAGTACTTAAGGGTTTATTCATGGTAGTACAAACGCTATTTGGCGTTCGTATTGAAAAAGATGCCTTACCCGTATGGCATGACACCGTAGAGTCCTTCAAAGTTATCAATCAGCAAGAGGAAGTTGTAGCCCATTTTTATATAGACCCCTATGCCCGACCTGGTAAAAGAGGTGGGGCTTGGATGGATGACGCAAGAGGCCGTCGTTTGTTGCCTGATGGAAAAATTCAAACACCTGTTGCTTACTTGGTTTGCAACTTCCCTGCTCCCGTCACTATCAACGGCGTGACTAAACAACCTACAATCAGCCATGACGATGTCATCACCATGTTCCATGAATGCGGCCATGGTCTACATCACATGTTGACTCAGGTGAATACCTTGGGCGTATCTGGTATCAATGGCGTTGAATGGGATGCGGTTGAGTTACCCAGTCAATTCATGGAAAACTTTTGCTGGGAATGGGAAGTCTTACAAAAAATGACCGCTCATATTGATAGCGGTGAAAGTCTGCCACGTCATTTATTTGAGAAGATGATTGCGGCAAAAAATTTCCAAAACGGGCTAGGTACGCTCAGACAACTTGTCTTCTCACTGACTGACTGGCGCCTGCACTCCAGCTTTAATCCCCATGAAGCAGATCAAAGTGCGGTTTTGCAATTATCGAGGGCAATCAATGACGAGTTTCACGTCATTCCTCAATCTGATATCTCACGTTGGCCCTATACTTTCAGCCATATATTTGCTGGTGGCTACGCAGCAGGCTACTATAGCTACAAATGGGCAGAGGTTCTATCAGCAGATGCCTATGCAGCCTTCGAAGAAGCTGCAGAAAAGACCGGTTCAATCTTAAATGCTGAAGTCGGCCAGCGCTATCAAAGAGAGATATTGGCAGTGGGCGGTAGTCGCAGTGCTGCTGAATCCTTTGTGGCATTCAGAGGTCGAGAGCCAGAAATAGACGCACTGCTACGCCACGGTGGTTTAGCTTAATGTAGCAATGATGGGCGTATGATCTGATGGCTGCTCCCAAGTGCGTGGCAGCTTATCTACCTCACAGGCCAGGCATTCTTTAGCTAGTTGTGCACTCAGTAAAATGTGGTCAATGCGTAAACCTGCATTGCGTCTAAACGCCATCATTCGATAATCCCACCACGTGAATGTCTTCGGCGCTTGCTCAAACAGGCGAAATGCGTCCTGAAAGCCCAGTTCAAGCAAGCGTTTAAAGGCCTCTCTCTCGGGTGGCGATACTAAATTTTGTCCAAGCCAAGCTGTTGGATCATGAACATCAGCATCCTCCGGAGCAATGTTGTAATCCCCCAGTAAAGCTATGTTTTCATGCTTTTGTAATTCAGCTTTTAGCCACTCCTCAAGTGCTGACAACCACAACAACTTGTAATTAAATTTATCGCTACCTGGGGCCTGACCGTTCGGGAAATAAGCAGAAATGAGTCGTACTGGCGCACGTCCCTTAAATGCTATGGTGGCGGCAATAATGCGTTGCTGCTCATCTGCAAATACAGGGTTATTTTTCTGCAAACTCAGAAATGTCGTTTGAGGATCCGTCGCTGTTGCAGCCAAAGCAGCTCGACGAACCACCAAGGCTACCCCGTTATATGTTTTTTGACCAGCAGTGACAGCCCAATACCCCGCTTCTTCCAAGTCTTGATGAGGGAACTTATCATCGGTCAGCTTCAACTCCTGCAAGCAAACAGCGTCAATCGGCTTTTGCTCTTTTTCGCAATGCTTTAGCCACTGCACAAGATGCGGCATGCGCACCTTAATTGAATTTACGTTCCAACTAGCAATACGAATCAAGGTCGTCGCACCCGTCGAGTCAAAATCATATTATCAACTAATTCTTGAATTAGTTATCAATACCGAGCTCTTGTAGTTTCCTAGTAATCGTATTCCTACCGATACCCAATCGCTCTGCAGCTTCAACCCGTCGGCCACGTGTAATTTCAAGTGCAGCAGTCAATACCGCCCTTTCGAACTTCTTTTCAAGCAGATCAAAAACAGATGCATCGCCCGCTTGGAGTAAGTTTTTCGCCGCCAATGCCAAACCTTGTTCCCAATCTCCCGCAGATAGAGTAGCCAAAGGAATACCACTTCCCAAATCAGTAACCTTACTCTCATGCCCCATGATTAATACATCGGGCGGCAAGTCCTGTGGGCCTATCACTTGAGCAGGAGCCATAACCGTTAGCCAATGACATAAATTTTCTAACTGACGCACATTGCCTGGGAATGGCAACTGAGTAATCAGAGTCATAGCTTCATCAGATAAGCGCTTGACCTCCATACCTAAAGATTTCGCCGAAACTTGTAAGAAGTGACGTGCCAAGAGTGGAATATCCTCTTTGCGTTCACGTAAAGAAGGTAAACGTAGGCGTATGACATTCAAACGATGAAAGAGGTCTTCCCTAAACAGTCCTTGGGCAACTCGTTCTTCTAGATTTTGATGAGTGGCAGCTATCACGCGAACATTAGCTCGCAATGAATCATGACCACCCACACGATAAAAGTGTCCATCAGACAAGACTCGTAACAGACGAGTCTGCAAATCAAAGGGCATATCACCGATTTCGTCTAAAAATAGAGTCCCTCCCTCAGCCTGCTCAAAGCGGCCACGACGCATGGTCTGTGCGCCCGTAAACGCCCCTCGTTCATGTCCAAATAACTCAGACTCTAATAAATCTTTGGGAATGGCCGCGGTATTCAGCGCAATAAATGGTCCACCCGCCCGCGGACTATGTTTATGTAACGCTCGAGCCACTAATTCTTTACCACTTCCAGACTCGCCGGTGATGAGGACGGTTACATTAGACTGAGATAAGCGACCAATTGCACGGAATACATCCTGCATTGCGGGTGCCTGACCCAACATCTCCGTGTTATCTTTCATACGCTCGACAACTTCTTTACTTTGCGTTTGCAAACGTAAACTTTCATCAACAGCGCGTCGAATCAATTCCACAGATTTACTGACATCAAAAGGCTTAGTGAGGTACTCAAACGCACCGGATTGGAATGAAGATACTGCCGAATCCAGGTCTGAATAGGCCGTCATAATGATGACAGGAACATTAGGGTGCTCTGCCTTCACCTGTTGTAATAAATCGATACCATTGCCTCTTGGCATACGAATATCAGAAATTAGGACCTGAGGCTCTTCTTCACGATCAAAAGCATCCAAGACATCCTGGGGATTACTAAAGCTCTTATAAGGCATATTTTCGCGTTGCAGTGCTTTTTCTAGCACCCAGCGGATCGACTGATCATCGTCTACTATCCATACTGGTTTCATGATAAGAACCTCATTGTTATTCGTTTATTTTTTTCTAAATGGCATTTGTATCTGAAAATCAGTACAACCCGGTTTACTTTCACATGCAATAAAACCCTGATGCTGCTGAACATAAGTCTGAGCGAGAGTTAAACCCAAACCACTACCACCTTCTTTTCCGGATACCAGAGGGAAAAAGATCTTGTCTTTAATTTCTTCGGGTACACCCGGTCCGTTATCAATCACATGCAAATCTAATGCCAGTTTGTGCCTATTTTTTGCAATCGTGACATTTCTGGCTACACGCGTTCTTAACTCAATGACCGCATCACCCTGCTCTATTTGCACTCTTAAGGCTTGGGCCGCGTTATGCACAATATTTAGAACCGCTTGAATAAGGGCTTCCTTATCGCCTAAAAAATCAGGTAAAGAAATATCGTAGTTACGTTTAATCACAAGACCGTGCGAAAACTCCGCCAAAACTAAACTGCGAATTCTTTCGAGAACCTCGTGAATATTGAAGTATTCATCGACATGAGCCTTACGGTGCGGAGCCAGGAGTCGATCGACTAATGACTGCAAGCGATCTGACTCTGAAATAATGACTTGCGTATATTCATGTAAGGCTTTGTCGGGCAATTCCATTTCCAACAACTGGGCTGCGCCACGAATACCGCCCAGGGGATTTTTAATTTCATGCGCCAGATTGCGCATTAATGTTTTATTGGCTTCGACTTGCTGCTTCAAACGGCTATCGCGCTCACTTTGAAGTTGTTGATCTAAAGGTAACCACTCAATCAATACAACCTGAGGTTGATTTAACTTCGCAACGACAACATGTGCATGAAAAGCATCATGATCAGGCCGAGCCGGACCTGGCCCCAAAAGCAAATCCTGACGACGCACCTCTGAGTGGTCTGGGTCAAGCTTTTCAAGCATTTCAGAGAGTTCAGGTATGTGACCAAATAAGTCATACAAACTTAAACCTTCTAATACCTTGATAGAAAGATCAAGGCTGACCTCAGCCGCAGGATTGGCATAAATAACTAATTGCTGAGATTGATCAATCAAAAGAACTGCATTAGGCAATTGATCCCATGCAGCGTAGGGAGAAAAAAGGGCAGCCTGAGCTGCCCCTTTCACAGGGTGGCCTAGTGTTTCAGGCGCCCCCTTCATATGACTCAATTAGAGTGAGTAGTACATATCAAACTCGATTGGGTGTGCAGCCATACGGAAACGTGTGACTTCTTCCATCTTCAAGTCGATATATGCATCAATCATTGAGTTTGTAAATACACCACCACGTGTTAAGAACTCACGGTCCTTATCCAAGTTCTCAAGAGCTTGGTCTAGGCTGTTACAAACTGTTGGGATCTTTGCATCTTCCTCTGGTGGCAAATCATACAAGTTCTTGTCAGCTGCTTCTCCAGGATGAATCTTATTTTGAATACCATCCAAACCAGCCATCATCAATGCTGAGAAAGCCAAGTATGGGTTAGCCAAAGGATCTGGGAAACGTGTCTCAATACGGCGGCCCTTAGGATTTGCAACATAAGGGATACGAATAGAGGCAGAACGGTTACGTGCTGAGTATGCCAACTTCACTGGCGCCTCAAAACCTGGAACCAAACGCTTATATGAGTTGGTACCTGGGTTTGTGATCGCATTTAATGCACGAGCGTGCTTGATAATACCGCCAATGTAATAGAGAGCTAATTCAGACAAACCTGCGTAGCCGTTACCAGCAAACAAGTTCTGACCATCTTTCCAAATAGACTGGTGGACGTGCATACCAGAACCATTGTCACCAACAACAGGCTTCGGCATGAATGTGGCAGTCTTACCATAAGCATGCGCTACGTTTTGAATCACATACTTTTGCAAAATTGTCCAATCAGCGCGCTGAACGAGTGTGCTGAACTTCGTACCTAACTCGTTCTGGCCTTGACCAGCCACTTCATGGTGATGAACTTCAACTGGAATGCCGAGTGATTCAAGAATCAAACACATTTCAGAACGCATATCTTGGAATGTATCTACTGGAGCTACTGGGAAATAACCACCCTTCTTACCTGGACGGTGGCCTGTGTTACCGTGCTCAAACTCAGTCGCTGATGACCATGGTGCCTCTTCAGATTGAATCTTGAAGAAACAGCCCTGCATATCATTACCCCATGTCACGCCATCAAAAACGAAGAACTCTGGCTCTGGACCAAAGTAAGCCGTATCACCAATACCTGTAGACTTCAAATAGGCTTCAGCGCGCTTCGCAATTGAACGTGGGTCACGATCGTAACCTTTACCATCTGATGGCTCGATCACATCACAAGTCAACACCAATGTTGGCTCTTCATAAAATGGATCGATATAAGCTGTATTCGCATCTGGCATCAAGAGCATGTCAGACGCTTCGATACCCTTCCAACCAGCAATTGAAGAACCATCAAAAGCTTGACCGCTTTCAAACTTGTCTTCATCAAACGCTGAAATAGGCACGGATACGTGCTGCTCTTTACCTTTGGTATCAGTAAAACGGAAATCAATGAAAGTAACTTCCTTTTCCTTCACCAGCTTCATTACATCTGCGACGCTCTTGGTCATGCAATTCTCCTGTTAAACAAACCTATATGACTCACAATTCAATTTACATTGAACTACCTGATTCCACATATGCACGAACTATGCCAATCTCATATATCGTGATACTCACGATTGTATGGCATCTCAATAGGCTAGCTACGATTATATGCTTTATTTTGGTGCATACTTGCACCAAAATAGGAATAAATGGTGAAAATTCACCTTATTTGTGCACTTCATGAACTTCGTTGCCCAAGGAAATAACTCCTGCCTTGAGCTCATCGTAGGCCAAGCGCACTTCTTCGGGGGATCCTTTAACGCCTAATTCAATATGGCGCTTTGCAAATATACCTGAACGTGCGGGATCGCCCACCGAGGGCAAGCTAAATACTTTGACACTAGCATGCCGAGATTCGATCTCTTGCATCAGTGGCGTTAACTGAGCCTCCATAGCCAGTGGAACGATAAAACTTTTCTCCGCAAACTCCTGGCGATGACATAAATCTGGATAGATCGTATCTAAAACCCAAATCATCATCGGCTCAGCCATCACTGGAAAACCGGGGGTAAAGTAATGTTCGTGAATACTGAATCCTGGAATCTGGTTATAGCTATTGGGGATGATGGCACTACCGACAGGAAATTCACCCATTTGTAGACGTAATTTATTTTCAACAAGGTCTAAGCTAGCTTTGGCAGGATCATCTGCTGCCAAGGTACGAATTCGATTCAAAATAAGGTCTCTAGCCTCTGAATGCAAGTGAAGGGGTAGACCCAAAGCCTGTGCGGCACACTGTCGCGTATGGTCATCTGGAGTCGATCCAATCCCACCCGTACAAAACACAATATCGCCCGAAGCAAAGCTTCTTTTTAGAGTCGCCGTGATTTGCTCAGGATCGTCACCCACATACTCAGTTCCACTGAGTTGCAATCCCCGCTCAGATAAGAGCTCAATCAACTTGGCCATATGCTTATCTTGACGACGTCCAGAGAGAATTTCATCACCAATCACAATGAGGCGAAAACGACGCATATTAGGCATGTATCTGAATTCCTTGAGATAGTCTTAAGTCTTGTAACTCTTGTAATAAATAATAAGCGAACCAGAGTGACGAGAATATGAAAACGCAAGAATAGATCCACAAGACAAAAATAGAGACTATCGGGAAAAAGACGAAAGTCAATACTGAACCAGCCCAGAAGAAAGTCGGCAAAGCGCCCATCAATCCGCACAAGATACCCATCACCCATAAAGACTTTCTACAGCGCGACATTAACACTAATCTCTCTGAATGACTGGCATGGTCAGCTAATACATCAAATGACATCAAGCGCATGGTCAACCAGCCCCAGATGAGTGGAGGAATGACAGCAACCATCGGCGGGAACCACCATAAGGGGAAGCTCAGCACCAATAAAATCAGGGCAATCAGCGTCACTTTCACCGTCTCCCAGAGACTTTTAACCAAGCCACCTTCTTCATGGGATAAGAGGTGCTGAAAACGACTGCGCCGGGATAAATGGTCAATCACATGCGGTACTGTGGTGATTGATATGTAAATTAGAAGCGAGATACCAATTAAGGGGATCAAGCAGACCATTAACAGTAATGGCGCCATAACAGCTCGCCATTCTTGAAGGCTGGTTTGACTCACAGCATCATTAAGCCATGTACCTAAAGTGGATTCCGTCATCAGTTGGAGAATAAAAAGGAGTGCCGCTTCCCAAATAAAGAAAATCACCACAGCCCAAATCACACCAATGAGTAATATTGGTTTTAGAGTTAACCACATCATGCGTGGCGTAAAAAATGTACCTAGGGCTAAAAAAAGACTACGAATCAAGACTGCCACACCCTTTTCAGTGCTAGCCAAGCATGCCGCATTCCCTGCCATTGGTGCACGATAGGATTGGCAGCGGCCTCAAATTGCCGCACACCTGTCGGATATGGCCTATTGTCAAAAATAGCTGTCTTAAAGAGCATATCCCACCAAGGGAATAAGACACCAAAATTACATCCCCCCAGCACACCGGGTTTGCCTGGTACCTCATAACCCAAATCAATTGCATGGTGATAACGGTGGAAACGAGGTGAAATAATCATGTACTTCAATATGCCGTGATCAAAATCCAAATTACCATGCTGCCAACTCTGAATCAATTGGCTTAGAGCTACCAATGCAATATATTGAATCGGTTCGACACCGATCGCTAAGGCGATGAAAGCAAAAAAGGCGGAGTGCCCCAAATCATCGAGCACATGGTTACGATTATCAGACCAAACAGTCATATGTCTTTGACTGTGATGCAAAGCATGTAATTGCCACCACCAATTCCAGCGATGGGATGCGCGGTGATACCAGTATTCAAAAAAATCAATGATGACAAGATAAATTAAAAAGCTTACCCAGGGAATAGACGTGACACCAGGTATCCAGTTTTCAACATTCATCGTCTGAATGCGCGCATCATGCAAATAAGCCTCCAAGGCAAAAAACCAAGAAGAAAATAAAACAAATAAGACCAACTTAAACAAACCCAAACGATGAATCAAGGTGTAAAAAATATCGATAGCCACAGCTATACGACGAGCACTTGTGTGCTCAGCAGAAATTTTTTCTGCAGGAAATATTTTTTCAAGTGGCGCTATCAAACACGCGATGATGAGTACTTGAATCAAACCCAATACAAACCAGTCCACCCCACCAACCGCATCATCGGCATAACCCATTCCACCCGTCCAATACAAGACAGGCATCACAATCTCTTGAAGTAAGAACTCTTCAAAACGAGCGTAGTACAGATTGAATAAATCCCACATCACTACATTATTCTAGAAATCTTTGGATGTTGCTGTTGAGGACTCAACAATTCAAAACAAAAACCTTTTTGTTTCAAACCCACAATGAGGGGCTCCAGAACAGCCGGTGCCCAGGGATCTTTTCTGGACCAAATACCGAGGTGGGCCATCAAAATGTCACCTTGGCGAATGTTCTTGAGCGCGCGCTCAAGTAGCCCATGATTGGGGTATTTATCAGAGGGCAACTCATCTCCTAAAAAACCGGCAGCGGACCATGCCACATGGGCAAAACCACACTGCAAACCCATTTGCAATAACTGTGGCGAGGTTTTGCCACCGGGCGCACGCCACATTGGGCTCACATTCTGCCCCGTCATTTTTTTGAAGCGTTCGTCGACCGCCTTAATATCACGACAGACCTGCTCTTGCGATACAAGCCGAACTTTGCCGGCGAACTCACCAAATTGCGACTTCACTCGAACTTGTGAACCAACATCGGATTGCCAATAGGTGTGATCGAAAGTGTGACTGGCAAAGACATGCCCTTCTTTTACTCGCTCACGCCAGTATGCTGCCCAGCTATCATCTAAAGAAAAGTCGCCTCGCGGAGTCTTTTCATTGGCTAAGAAAAAAGTAGCTTTGACTTGATGTTTTTTGAGAACCTCTGCAACATGGTCTGCTACAGCCATATTACCGGTGTCAAATGTTAAATAAATAGGCTTCTGACAGGTCCCAGAATGGGCCACAGTGGCATACGCAAAAAGAATGGCGGCCAGCGCTTGCTTAAGCATTCGTGCGACTACTCCCAAGGGGCGCTGGGATGAAAGAAGATACCGTGCGGGCTTTTTCCGACGGGAATGGTACTGATCAGCTTTCTGGACGCAATATCAATGATCCCGACCTTTTTACTAAAGCGAAAAGTAACCCACAACTCCTTACCATCAGCGGTGACATCCATACAGTCAGGTCCTGCTGGTAAACCTTTAATGTCTCCAACTTTCTCCAACTTATCCATATCAAGAATACTGATCGTTGCATCAACACGATTGGTCAAAAAGATATGTTTTTTATCGCCTAGGGGTCGGAAGTTATGTGCACCCCGCCCTGTTTTAATTTCTTTAATGATTTTTTGCTGGCGCCAGTCAACTACCTGTACCGCATCAGACCCTGTTAAGCCAATGAGTAAATATTTTTCATTAGGGGTCATCCACACACCCGCTGGCATCTTACCAATAGGCATCTTCCATAAGGTTTCTTGTTTCGCTAAATCAATCGCAATGAGCTCATTAGAATCTTGTAAAGTGACAAAGGTAATTTTGCTATCGAATGTAAAAGCAATATGGCTAGGGGTTTTAGCCGCCTTCACAATTTTCGCCAACTTTAATTCTTGGCCCTGTACAGAGTAAATATCGACACGATCTAAACGATTACCTGCGGCAACAAACCATTTCTTATCAGGTGAGTAACCAATATGGTAAGGATCAATAATATTTGGTACACGGCGTTGCATCGCCCCCGTGACTGGATCCAAATAAACAATATCATCACCCGCCGCGTTGGCCACTAGCACTGACTTCTGATCAGGCGTGATCATCAAATGATGAGGTTCTTTGCCTACATAGAAGGTCTTCGTAACCTGACGGCTTGACATATCAATCAGGCTGACTGTTGCCTCACCAGAATTTAAAACAATCGCGGTCTTTGCTTGGGTAGCAAAGACAGTCGTAGAAGTGAGAGCCAAAATCAGACAAAGGATGCGATAAGTCATTTTCATAAAAGTGCCAGTAATCATTAAGTCCTTGAAATTGTAAGGCTTATTGTTAGCAAAACCTCAGTTTCCACAACAGCAATATTGATTTATCTCAAGCAGATCATGAAGAGCATGATCACTGAATGGACTCAAGAACTTTTTGTAGGCGTTTGACTGAGATGGGTGTCGGCGTTCTCAACTCTTGAGCGTACAACGCCACTCTGAGCTCTTCTAACTGCCATCTAAACTCTAATAAACGTGGGTCCACTTGCCCCCCATAAGCTTTTTGTCCTTGTAGCTTTTTTTGCCAAGGCTGAAAGAGGCTGAACCAATCTTTTTGTAATTGAGCATCACGCACCAGATTATTACGTAGCTTATCTATGCGTATATTCATTCCCTTAAGATAGCGTGGTAAATGAACTAGAGATTCATAAGGGGTATTTATCAAGAATTGCGGGTAAATCAATCCTTGAAGTTGATGGGTCATATCAGCATGCGCACTCGGGGAAATCGCTTTAATCTGGCTTAGACGTTTATGCACATCAGCATGCGCTTGCAATGACAACAAAACATGCTTAGCAATCTCCTGCGCAATCAGACCGAGCTTAGCGCGCCCTTGCATAGCACGCTCATTAAAACTGACCTGGTTCTTAGGCATCGGGTCTTGCATGCATGAACGCTCGATCGCCATGTTTAATATTTCTTGCGCCAATTGTTCAACAGAGCCGATTTGCATAAACAACAGGCCCATTTCTCGAGAACCAGCGAGCTGCTTTTGTAGTGCTTTGACAGAATCCTTCATCTGCAGTGCAAAAAGGCGGCGCAGGCCCTTAAAGTGCTCTACACGAGCGAGTTCAGGATCATCAAATACTTCTAAATCACAGTGAGACTGAGCATCTTTGAGAGCCGGATAACCATATAAGCGCTTTTGACCTTTTTTAATCTCCAATAACTCTGGTAGCTCGCCAAAAGACCACGTCGTGATCGGTTCAGAAACATCTAGACTTACCGTCTGCTCGCTAGTTACATGTACCGTATTCTGCGTTGGCTGGCTGACGACACCTTGTTCGGCCAGCCCCTGAAATTCTGCCCTAGCCTGCTGACTATATTGCGAACGTAATTGAGCTAAGTTTCGCTCTAACTCAATTTGCCGACCATATTCATCTACTAAGCGAAAGTTCATATGAGTGTAAGGTGGCAAATTTTCGGGTCTAAAGTCAGTACGCTGGACTTGAACTTGAGTTCTTTGACGAATATATTGAATCAATGCATCTAGAAAATCCCCCTGACCAAAGGTATTTTTATCAAGGTGCTCATTTAAAAAATCCTTCGCAAATTGTGGCAAAGGAACACAATGTCGTCTGATTTTTTGCGGTAAGGACTTCAGCAATAGTTGGGATTTTTCTTCAGACAAACCCGGGACCAACCACTCACAGCGTCGCGCGTCCACCTGATTTAAAAATGCTAGCGGCACAATTAAAGTCACACCATCTTTCGGACTACCAGGCTCAAAGTGATAAGTCAGATCAAAGCGGTTACCCGACATTTCCAAACTCTTAGGGTAACGGTCAATAGTCACCCCAGCTGCTTCATGACGCATCAGGTCATCTTTACTCAAACGCAGTAGCTTTGTGCGATCTTTGTCTGTTCTTAACCAACTTTGTAGATCAACTCGGCCAAAAACATCATGCGGTATGTGCTGATCATAAAAGGCGTAAATCAATTCATCATGAACCAAGACATCCTGACGTCTTGAGCGATGCTCTAGCGCTTCGATTTCTTTTATCAGCTGTTTGTTATGCCAATAAAAACTAAATTCTGCACCTAGCTTTTTTTGTAAGTCTATGGCTTCTTGCTCAGGAAATAAATTCTGTTCTAACAAAGCTTGACGGATAAAAATTTCCCGAGCTAATGCTGGATCTCTCGGACCAAAGCGCACCTTACGACCATGATAAATACTCAAGCCATAGAGATTGCCTCGCTCATGAGCCATCACTTCGCCGTGCTTAGGATCCCAATAAGGCTCACTCCACTGCTTTTGTATACGGTGAGCTGCTACTTTCTCTATCCATTGAGGCTCAATTTTTGCAATCTTTCGCGCAAATAAACGACTCGTCTCCACCAACTCTGCTGCCAATAACCAATGGCCTGTTTTTTTACCTAAAGTTTGGCCAGGCCACAGATGCAGCTTGACACCTCGAGCGCCTTCAAAAGGAGCTATTGCTGCTTTATCCTCATCGGCACGCTTGAGCACATGCCCTAATAAACCACTGAGTAATGACAAATGAATTTGCTCATAGGTCGCAGGGGTTTGATTTTCCTTCCAGCCCATATCAGACAACAGTCTATGTAATTGGCCGTGGACATCACGCCATTCACGCATGCGCCGGGGTGAAATGAAGTGCGTCTTGCAAAGTTGCTCAAGCTGCCGATGACTCTGCTTGTGCTCCAATGCCTCTTGATACCAATCCCATAGTTTGACCTCACCCAAAAACTCAGACTTTTCATCGATAAAAAGTCGATGCGCACGATCAGCTTGCTCCTGACGATCCATGGGTCGATCCCTGGGATCCTGGCTAGAGAGCGCAGAGGCAATAATCAACACTTCACGTAAAGCCTGATGTTCCTTAGCGGCTAATAAAATCCGTCCCAAACGAGGATCCAAAGGCAGTCGGGCCAACTGTTTGCCCAAGGGCGTCAAAGCACCTTGACGAGGCCCCTGAGACTCCATAGCACCAAGCTCTTCTAGTAATTGCACCCCATCGGCGATGGCCTTACCTTGGGGTGGGTCAATGAAAGGGAAGTCTTGAATACGTGCGAGTTTTAAAGCTCGCATCCTCAAAATTACTGCGGCTAATGAACTGCGTAATATCTCGGGGTCTGTATAGGCAGCTCTTGCCTGAAAATCTGCCTCATCATACAAACGAATACAAATACCATCAGCGACTCGACCACAACGACCGGCACGTTGATTGGCGGCAGCTTGCGAGATGGGCTCTACTTGGAGTTGCTCTACTTTATTCCGATACGAATACCGCTTCACACGTGCTAGACCCGTATCAATCACGTAGCGAATACCCGGTACAGTCAAAGATGTTTCAGCCACGTTCGTAGCCAAGACAATACGACGGCCCGAACCTAGGCGGAAAACTCGCTCTTGCTCAGCAATCGATTGACGAGCAAATAAACTCAAAATCTCAGCTTGATAGCGCTGATTCAAGATAGGATCTTTACGCAAAGCTTCTGCACAATCCCTGATTTCTCGCTCACCAGGTAAAAACACCAACACATCCCCCAAACCATGGGCGCCTGCTGACCATAGTTCATGAATCGCGGCCACAACGGCCTCAGGGATTTCCTGGGCTTCTTTTTTACCCGGTTCAAGCAAGGGACGATAACGAAGCTCCACTGGAAACAAACGACCACTCACCTCAATCACAGGCGCTGGCTGCCCCTGATGAGCAAAATGCTCACTGAAACGGCGTGCATCAATCGTCGCTGAGGTAATAATGACTTTGAGATCAGGGCGTCTTGGCAATAGCTGTTTGAGATAGCCGAGTAAGAAATCAATATTTAGACTGCGCTCATGAGCCTCATCAATAATCAGAGTGTCGTATTGTTTGAGTAATGGATCCTTTTGGGTTTCAGCCAAGAGGATACCGTCAGTCATCAATTTGATCGAAGCCGTCTGACTCGTTTGATCACTAAAACGAACTTGATAACCGACATCCTCACCCAAAGGACTACCTAACTCTTGCGCAATACGCTTTGCAGTGGCAGTTGCTGCAATACGGCGTGGTTGCGTATGGCCTATCAGGCAACCCGTGCCATTAGCACGCCCTCGACCCATGGTCAGACAAATCTTAGCTAATTGGGTGGTCTTTCCCGAGCCCGTTTCACCACAGACAATCACTACAGGATGCTCCCTCAATGCTTGGCTAATAGCCTCACGTTCCCGGCTAACGGGTAGATTTTCGGGAAAATCTATTTTTAAAAGTTTGGTATTTTTATCCGGTTGCACCCTATAATTTTCCACTATGCCAAACAATCCAGCTCAAAATAATTTTCCCTTTGTCGCCTGGCTACGCGATGTAGCCCCCTACATCCATAGTTTCCGAGGAAAAACCTTTGTGATTGGCTTTGCCGGAGAGTTGGTGCAAAAAGGCGGTCTTGAAGCCCTCATCCAAGATGTGGCCATGCTTCATGCCATGGGCATGCGTATTGTCTTGATTCACGGCTCACGCCCTCAGGTCCAAGAACAACTGGATTTACGTAAAGTTCCAAGTCACTATGGCACAGGTGCGATGAGTGGCTATCGTATTACTGACCCCGCAGCCCTCGAGTGTGCCAAAGAAGCCTCCGGGGAAATTCGTTTGGATATCGAAGCCGCATTTAGCCAAGGCTTACCGAATACCCCCATGGCCGGGTCTCGTATTTCTGTTATTTCGGGTAACTTCATCATTGCAAGACCCGTCGGCATCGTCGATGGTACTGACTTTATGCATACCGGTTTAGTACGTAAAGTAGATTCCGAATCCATCGCCCACTCTTTACTGAATAACAAGATCGTGCTGATGTCCCCCTTGGGCTTTTCGCCCACAGGGCAAGCCTTCAACTTAGCCTATGAAGATGTAGCTACAGCTACAGCGATTGCCCTACGTGCCGATAAGTTGATTTTCTTGACGGAATATAACGGTCTGTATGAATTAAATAACGATGGCCAAAAAGAACTCATCACCGAGTTGTCTTTACCGCAACTAGAACAACATATGCAGGCTTTAAAGCCTGAGGATGCCGATCTAAAAGTTCTACTACAACATACTAATCGTGCCATTAAGGCAGGTGTGGGTCGCGTTCACTTGCTACCCCACGATCGCGATGGTGCACTCTTAGAAGAACTCTTCACCCATGATGGAATCAGCACCATGATTGCTGCTTCGGATATTGAGCACCTGCGTGAAGCCACCCTCGATGATGTCGGCGGCATCTTGCAACTCATAGAACCCCTGGAGGAAGAAGGTATCTTAGTCGCTCGTGGTCGCGATGTGATTGAACGTGACATCATGCACTTCTCAGTGATCGAGCACGACCGAGTACTGTTCGGGTGTGCCGCCCTATTCCCTTATCCAAATGGCATTGGCGAGCTCTCCTGCTTGGCAGTTGACCCAGAGTCGCAAGGAGCCGGTGACGGTGAGCGCCTCTTAAAACGTATTGAAGCACGCGCGAAATCAAGTGGCTTAAAGAAAATTTTCGTACTCACAACTCGTACCGAACACTGGTTCTTAAAACGTGGCTTTGTCAGAGCCAGCGTAGACGATCTCCCAGAAGAGCGTCAGGCACTCTATAACTGGGAACGCAAGTCAATGGTCCTCATGAAAACACTCTGAGCCTTCATCAGCAAGCACTTATAGAACTTAATACAATACACACGTCAATGATTTAAAGGAAACAGCATGGCACGCATGATTCAATGTATCAAATTGAAAAAAGAAGCAGAGGGCCTAGATTTTGCCCCCTTACCAGGCGAGCTCGGTAAGCGTATTTGGAATGAAGTCTCGAAAGAGGCATGGGCTGGTTGGATTAAGCACCAAACGATGCTAATCAATGAGAATCGCCTCAATATGGCTGATGCTCGTGCGCGCCAATACCTACTCAAGCAGGTAGAAAAGTATTTCTACGGTGACGGCGCTGATGTGGCAGCCGGTTATGTGCCTGAAAACAAGTAATTCATTTGAAGTTTCATAAAAACGCCCGAACCCGTCGGGCGTTTTTATTTATGTGAACCATTGAACTCAGTAGGCAACTTTTTGTACGCCCGCATGGGTGCTGACCAAGAGTAGGTCTGCCTTACGCCTAGCGAATAAGCCATTAGCAATCACACCCGGTATTTGATTAATTTGCGACTCCAAAGTCACAGGGTTGGCAATCGTAAGATGGCTTGCATCCAAGATCCAGCCCTGGTTATCAGTCACAAAAACCCCATCACCCTCTTTTTTCTGCCGAAGGCTGACTGTTGCACCCAAGCTCTCTAACTCGCGTTTGACTTGCTCACTGGCCATCGGCAAAACTTCGACGGGTAAAGGAAACTGACCAAGTACTTGGACCTGTTTAGAGGCATCACAAATACAAATAAATTTTGTTGCCAATTGTGCGACGATCTTTTCTCGTGTCAAGGCACCACCGCCACCCTTGAGCATATGCCCTTGCGGATCAATTTCATCAGCCCCATCAACATAAATGGGTATCTCTTTGACTTGATTGCAATCCAAGATTTGAAAACCATGCGCTTTAAGGCGTGCGGTACTCGCCTCAGAACTAGAAACCGCTCCCCTGAAGTGTTTCGCATGAGGCGCAATCGCATCAATAAATAAATTAGCAGTCGAGCCCGTACCAACACCTAAAACAGAGCCAGGGGCCAGTTGCATCACTTCCTGAGCCGCAGCATTTGCCACCATCGCTTTTAACTGGTCTTGCGTATACATGAAGGCCGCCCCTTTAAATAGAATCTGCTACATTCTTATTGATGAATATCTAGCATTCTAAAATAAACCTATGAGCTCACTTCTAGACCAATTAAAAAAATATACAACCGTGGTTGCTGATACAGGCGACTTCGAAAAAATGAAGGCATTTCAACCTCAAGATGCCACCACCAACCCATCCTTAATACTCAAGGCTGCACAACTGCCTCAATATCAAAATCTGATCTCCCAGGTAAAAAAAGAGCACTCTTTAGCCCAACTATCTGAGCTGATTGACGCCCTACTGGTAGAGTTTGGCTATGAAATTTTGCGCATTGTGCCAGGACGCGTATCCACAGAAGTCGATGCACGCCTGTCTTTTGACTCAGCGGCAACTATAGAAAAAGCACGCTCGATTATTGCGCTCTACGAGAAAAAAGGGATTTCTCGCTCTCGGGTTTTGATCAAAATAGCATCCACCTGGGAAGGCATACAGGCTGCCCGCAGCCTACAAGCAGAAGGCATCGCTTGCAATATGACCCTCTTGTTTAGCCTGACTCAGGCGATCGCTTGTGCCGACGCAAAAGCACAACTTATCTCTCCGTTTGTGGGCCGCATCACTGACTGGCACAAGAAAAACAACCCCGACTGGCAAGACAATATGAGTGGTACTGCAATGGATCCCGGTGTTCAATCTGTGAAAAGCATTTATCAGTACTACAAGAAGTTTGGCATCAGCACTGAAGTGATGGGGGCTAGCTTCAGAAATATCGGGCAAATTCAAGAGCTATCGGGCTGCGATCTTTTAACTATCAGCCCAGAGTTACTGGCAGAACTCCAAAAGACTCAAAGAGATCTCAGTCCAAGTTTGACCGTGGCTGAGGCTCAATCTTGCTCTTTAGAAGAAATAAAGCTCAATGAAGCAGACTTTCGCTATGCTTTGAATGCCGATGCCATGGCCAATGACAAGCTCAGCGAAGGTATCCGCTTATTTTGTGCCGATATCGTCAAACTTGAGGATTTACTCAACAACTAAGGCCCTAGGCTTAGCTCTTTTTTAGTCGCTGCCTTCTGGCCTCATATAAACAGACGCCGCTAGCAACTGAAACATTGAGACTTTCAACGCCCCCCATCATGGGGATGCTAACTAATTGATCGCATGTTTCCTTAGTCAAGCGGCGCATTCCCTCTCCTTCTGCACCCATGACTAAGGCTACAGGGCCCGTTAAATCGACATCATAAAGAGAGTGTGTGGTTTGATCATCTGTACCAATGAGCCAAACTCCAGCATCTTGAAGTTCACGCATGGCGCGCGCTAAATTGGTTACAGCAATCAGAGGCATCGTTTCTGCAGCACCACTAGCCACCTTACTCACAGTCGCATTGAGGTGAGCAGAGCGATCTTTGGGAACAATCACAGCATCAACACCCGCGCCATCAGCAACTCTTAAACAGGCTCCCAAATTATGCGGATCAGTGACACCATCAAGAATCAATAGCAAAGCAGGACCTGTAAGCGTATCTATCAATTCAGCTAAGGTTTGTATCTTGGCGCTGGGTTCGACAAAAGCCACCACACCTTGATGGCGATCGCTCCCCGCCAACACTCTTAAACGTTCGGTATCGGCTTGGTGTAAACGACGCCCTAGAGGTCCCTCAGCCGTTTTTAAAAAGTCCTGCATACGACGATCCCGCCTTGCTGGATCAACATAAACAGTCTTAATCGATTCAGGATCCTGGCGTAGTCGTGCTATGACAGCATGAAAACCTAAGAGCATTTGTTGTTTACTGCTATCTTTCATGAACGACGTCCCCGTTTAGCGCCTGTATCGTGCCCTCTTGATTTAGCATTACTTGCTTTTTTGGGCTTTTTACCAGCCTTAGCCGCAGCTGTTTTTTTCGCTCCCCTCATCGCATTTGAAGATGCTAATTCAGCACTAGATGTGGGAAGTTTTTTACTGACTGATTTCTTGGTCGACGGCTTGGCTTGTCGTGATCCATGACGCTCTTTCTCGAACACACGACTAGTCGCATAAGGATTGTTGCGCTCTTGATTGGGCTTGACCAGGGTAAATTCAATACGTCTTGCATCTAAATCCACTCGACTGACCTGAACGTGTACACGGTCCGTTAAACGATAGCGAATGCCTGTACGTTCACCTCTGAGCTCTTGTCGCGCCTCATCGTATTGGAAGTAATCACCCCCTAGTTCACTGATATGGATCATCCCCTCGACAAATAAGCTCTCTAACTGCACAAAGAGTCCGAAGGTAGCGACGCCAGTAATCGTGCCCGCATATTCTTGGCCTAGGTGATCGCGCATGTAATAACACTTCAACCATGCCTCGACATCACGAGAGGCCTCATCTGCGCGCCTTTCGTTCGAAGAACAGTGCACTCCTAACTGAGCCCAGGCAGCTACGGCAGCACCCGCCTCACGTTTTGCTTTAGAAGACTTGGCCGATGTAGTCTTTTGTTCGTCTTGAGTCTTTTTGGCATTAGCGGCATTCACTCGTCCTGGGCCACTCTTAGGCATGGCTAGATTCAGAACAACTTCCTGTGGAATACTAGGAACGTAGTTTTTCTTCTGCAATATCGCTTTAATCGCACGATGCACCAAAAGATCAGGGTAACGCCGAATCGGACTTGTAAAGTGCGCATAGGCCGCATAAGAAAGTCCAAAATGTCCCAAATTTTCAGGTTGATAAACCGCTTGCTGCATCGAGCGTAAGACGACGGACTGCAACATGCTGGCATCAGGTCGCGGTTTAATCTCAAGAATTAACTTAGCAAAATCTTTGGGTTTGGGTTTTTCACCACCACCCAGCGTTAAGCCTGCGGTTCTCAATACTTGGCGCAAGGTCATCAGTTTTTCAACAGATGGCTCCGCATGCACTCTAAATAAAGCTAAATGTTGATTTCTTTCTAAAAAGTCAGCTGCGCAGACGTTAGCTGCCAACATACATTCTTCAATCAAGCGATGAGCGTCATTACGAATTCTAGGTTCAATACGCTCTATCTTTCCTAAATCATTACTAATAATCTGGGTCTCAGTCGTCTCAAAATCAATCGCACCACGCTTATCACGCGCCGTCTTGAGAACTTTAAATAAAGCATACAGACGATCCAAGTGAATTTTTAAGTGCTTAAAGCGCGCCGCTTCAGGTCCGTTAGAGTTACTTAGAATTTCCCAAACTGTGTTGTAGGTAAAACGTTGGGCCGAGTGCATCACCGCAGGGTAAAACTGATAAGCCTTCACCTCACCCGTTTGATCAATGACTGCATCGCAAACCATACACAGACGATCGACCTCAGGCTTGAGTGAGCACAGCCCATTGGAAATCTTCTCGGGCAACATGGGGATGACACGTCGGGGAAAATAAACAGACGTGGCCCGGGTGATAGCATCAGCATCGAGAGGATGCCCGGGCTTGACGTAATGAGACACGTCAGCAATCGCCACAATCAGACGCCAGGCCTTGGCCTTACCATACTGAATCGGTTCACAATAGACCGCATCATCAAAGTCGCGCGCATCTTCACCGTCAATGGTTACCAAAGGTACATCACGCAAATCTACCCGTCCCTCAAGGTCTTCTTCACGAATCTCATTCGGTAAGGCGGCAGCCTCTTTCTCAGTCGCTTTGGAAAATTCATGTGGGACGCCATATTTACGGACAGCTATCTCAATTTCCATGCCTGGATCATCGATTTCACCTAATACTTCAACGACCCGACCTACCGCCTGACGATAACTGTCGGGGTAATCAATAATCTCTACAGATACAACTTGTCCTAAACGTGCATTAGCTTGACCACGCGGTGGGATCAAAATATCGTGGCCAATTCGCTTATCTTCAGGCGCACAAATCAATACCCCATTTTCATTGAGCAATCGGCCAATCACAAATTGATTAGCATGGGTCAGAACTTCGAGAATTTGACCTTCTGGGCGACCACGACGGTCTACACCAGAAATCTTGATAGAGACACGATCGTTATGCATCACGCGCGACATCTCGCGTTCATTTAAGAAAATATCTTCACCACCATCATCGGGAATCACAAAGCCAAAACCATCACGATGACCTTGTACGGTACCAATCTTTTCTGGAACTTTCCGGGATTTTGCTTCGGTCAGAGATAGCGTGGTTTTTGTCGTTTTTCTAGTCATGCCTGATTGTCTAATAAGTATATGAAATCTGCCATCTTTTCAGATGACTATACCTGATTCATCAGTAAATCAGATACAATTTCTGCATAGTAAGCCTCTGGGCTTCATGCCCAGGTGGCGGAATTGGTAGACGCACATGGTTCAGGTCCATGCGCCGCAAGGTGTGGGGGTTCGAGTCCCTTCCTGGGCACCACTATTGATCAATCAAGCTTTGACAACACGTGGTCCGGTAAGCTTTTCTGTGTGAAGACTTGGTCAACGGATCAGTAACAATGCGTACATAAAAAATAGCGCCCTTGAGCGCTATTTTTTCCCATGAGATTAATTCTCAAAGGGATGCTGTAGCAGGATGGTTTCGTTTCTATCAGGGCCAGTAGAGACCATCGCAATCGGCACACCCGCGACCTCTTCAACACGCTTGAGGTAACTTTGAGCAGATTTAGGCAAATCTTCCCAGCGCTGCACGCCCATGGTGCTTTCGCTCCAACCTGCAAAAGTCTCATAAATTGGCTCACAGCGGGCAACCGCATCTGAGCCTCTTGGCAATACATCTAGACGCTGGCCATCGAGTTCATAACCGACACATAAACGAATTTGTTCTAGACCGTCTAAAACATCTAGCTTTGTCATGCACAGTCCAGTAACACCACTGATCTGAATAGAGCGACGTAATGCAGCAGCATCCAACCAGCCGGTACGACGCGGACGACCCGTCACGGAACCAAACTCTTTACCGATTTCCGCCAAACGCTTGCCAATAGGGTCTTGACGCGTTGGATTGTCATGATCATATAACTCACTAGGAAAAGGACCTGCACCCACTCGTGTGCAATACGCCTTCGTAATACCTAATACATAGTGCAAACTGCCTGGCCCTACCCCAGCACCCGCAGCGGCATTACCAGCCACACAGTTCGAGGAAGTCACAAATGGATAGGTACCATGATCGATATCGAGCAAGGCGCCTTGGGCTCCCTCAAATAACAAACTTTTACCCGCTTTTTGAGCTTGATCTAATTCATTAGACACATCTGCAACGAGAGGCTTTAACTGCGCTGCATAGCCTAACATTTGATCTCTGACTTGAGCAAAATCCAAAGCAGGTGCTTTGAAGTATTGCGTCAATACAAAGTTATGGTATTCCAAGTTTTCTTGTAACTTTTGCGAGAACAGCTCTGGAAAGAATAAATCTTGAACGCGTAATGCGCGACGCGCCACTTTGTCTTCATAAGCGGGGCCAATACCACGCCCTGTAGTACCAATCTTAGCCTGGCCACGTTTGGCTTCACGAGCATGATCAATAGCCACGTGATAAGGCAGGATCAAAGTAGTTGCTTCAGAAATACGCAAACGTGAGCGCACATCAACGCCAGCCGCTTCAAGTTCACCGATTTCTTTGAACAAGGCCTCGGGCGATAAAACCACGCCATTACCGATGTAGCAAATCACACCGGGGCGCATAATGCCTGATGGAATGAGTCGCAAAATGGTCTTCTGACCATTAATAATGAGTGTGTGACCTGCGTTATGTCCGCCCTGGAAACGAACCACCGCACTTGCATGATCGGTCAACCAGTCAACAATCTTGCCCTTACCTTCATCACCCCACTGGGTTCCAATCACAACAACATTACGGCCGGTTTGACCGGCATTTTTTTGAACAGACATAAACGCTTAAATTTAAGATTAATTGAAAAAATCACAAAAGGTGCATTTTACGCTCTTGGACGGACTACCCAAGCACCTTTTTCGAGAACCAAAGTTCGATCGCAGACAAACTCCTCGGCATCTACCAAACGATCAGGAGCCATTTGGATAACAATTTCCCCAGCAACTCGTAGTTTTTGTATGGCGTCTTGTAATGTTTGATCACCAGACAAAGGTGCCTGAATCGCATTTTTCTTAGAATTCAATTTAGATAATGAAGCTAATGTAATGATATCTAAGGAAAAACCAGTTGCTGGCCGGGAGCGGCCAAATGCTTGGCCCACATGGTCATAACGACCGCCTCGAGCGATAGCCGAAGGTGAGCCAGCCACGTAGCAAGCAAACATGACCCCGCTGTGGTACTGGTAGCCACGCATATCCGCCAGGTCAATATTAACCTGCGGTGCATCACTCAGCGACCCTAGAGCCTCACTCATGCGCAATAACTCATCCAAAGCGGCGACACAGCGCTGAGGTAAGCGCTTTTTAGCCTCAGCCAAAACTGACTTAGCCTCACCACTCAATTCATTAAGAGCTAGGATAGCCTGGGCGACCTCTTTGGGCAGTTTTGCGATGGCCAATTGAAGCGCACTAATATCTTTTGTCTGGAGCGATTCATAAATTGCCTCTAGCTCATCAACAGTCAAAGACTGCCCCTGTAATAAGCTAGGTAATATATCGGCATGACCCAAATCAAAGGTGACTGAGCCAACTTGAGCCCACCCTAACAACTCATTGAGCAAACGCTGAACTTCGAGATCAGCTTCCCAGGCAGGGTAACCATAAATCTCGGCACCAAACTGTAATTGTTCGCGCGAGGCATTACCGGGAGAAGCTTTGGTATGTAATACAGGGCCCGCATAGCAGAGACGTGTAATACCGTCACGATTCAGAATGTGTGCGTCGATACGGGCTACTTGGGGAGTGATGTCGGCTCTCAGACCTAGAGTTCGGCCAGATAACTGATCGACTAACTTAAATGTTTTGAGATTGAGATCTTGTCCGGTTCCAGTGATCAAAGAATCCAGATACTCCAACATCGGGGGCATCACGAGCTCGTACCCATAGGCACGAGCACGATCTAACATGCCACGACGTAAGTCTTCAATTTTACGAGCTTGCGCAGGCAGAATGTCTGCAATCTGCTCGGGTAATAGCCAACGATTCATTCATTTTTCAGCCCCACTATTGTGGACGACTGCTTCTTAAAAACTTCAAAAATTCAGAATTTGGCTCCATCACCATCAAATCTTGCTTGGTCTTAAAGCTTGCACGATAAGCCTCTAGGCTTCGATAAAACTGAGCAAATTGCGGGTCACGGCCAAACGACTCTCCATACAGAGCAGTAGCGCGGGCATCACCTTGACCTTTAATCTTTTGTGCGTCGCGATACGCTCTAGACAATATGATATCGCGTTGGCGCTCGGCATCGGCACGAATTTTTTCAGACTCAGCAGAACCGGTTGAGCGCAACTCATTCGCCACGCGTTTACGCTCGGCCTCCATACGACGGAACACTGAATCACTAATTTCTGGCAAGAGGTCGATGCGCTTTAGACGTACGTCGACAATTTCAATGCCTATGTCAGCAGATTCTTCGGCAACCTTCTTGCGAATATTCTGCATCACCTGGTCACGCTGCAAAGAAATGACTTCACGAATTGTTCGCTTGGTGAACTCCTCGTTCAAGGCTGACTTCACCAGTTGATTGAGTCGATCCTGAGCCATGCGCTCATCACCACGGAAACTAATAAAGAATTTACGTGGTTCCACAATCCGCCACTTCACATAAGAATCCACCAGGAGATTTTTCTTTTCCGCAGTAATGAAACGCTCAGCATCTGGCGTATCAATCGTCAAAATACGTCTCTCAAAGAACTGAACACTTTGAAATGGGGGTGGCAGCTTAAACTGTAAGCCAGGCTCTTCAACGACCCGCTTGAGCTCACCAAAGGCAAAGACGGCTGCGTACTGGCGCTGATCAACCACGAAAATGGTAGACGAAGCGAGGCCCAGAAAGATAAAAAAGCCAATGATGAGAGGGAAAATTCTATTCGGCATATGGTCTCCTAACGCTCACGATCACGACTTCTTAGACCGCTATCTCTAACTGTCGTCGAACTTGAGCTCGCGGAATTATTATTGTTTACTGAACCGGTGCTGATAGGGTTAGTTGAGTTCAATGGTGGATTAATCACTGGACTTGTACCCGTCACCTGGGAAGTTGCGCCCGGGGTGACTTGCTGAATCAATTTATCAAGTGGTAAGTAAAGCAAATTACCTGTGCCTGACTTAGAGTCGACCATCACCTTGGTGACATTGTTATAGATTTCCTGCATCGCATCGATATACATGCGCTCACGTGTGACCTGAGGAGCCTTAGCATATTCGGCTTGAATGAGCTTAAATCGAGTCGCATCACCTTCAGCTGTGGCAACAACTTTCGCTTTATAACCTTCGGCTTCTTGCATCAGACGATCGGCAGCACCCTTGGCCTTTGGAATAATGTCATTGGCATAAGCTTGGCCTTCATTCTTCAGACGCTCGCGGTCCTGACCTGCTTTGACAGCATCATCAAATGCAGCCTGAACTTGCTCAGGTGGCTGTACGTTTTGCACGGTCACACTGGTAACAAAAATACCTGCTTTGTAGGTATCCAAAATCGCTTGAATAGACAAACTCAAATCAATTGCAAGCTTTTCGCGATTTTCATAGAGTACGTCATCCATACGACTCTTACCCACGATTTCACGCACAGCGGTTTCAGCAGCTTGAATCACTGCACCATCGGGATCACGATTATTAAAGAGATACTCAGTCGCATCTTTCAGACGATATTGAACCGCAAAGCGAACATCAATAATGTTCTCGTCTTCTGTGAGCATCGATGAATCTTTTAAATTAGACGCCTTAATCACAGCAGCACGTCCGACTTCCACAGAACGAATAGAGGAAATATTGACAACTTCATGCGATTGAATCGGCCAAGGTAAACGCCAGTTAATACCAGGATTGGTTGAATAGCTGTATTTACCAAATTGGAGCACAACCCCTGTTTGACCTTCTTGAATCATGAAAAACCCACTGAAGAGCCAAACCGCAAACGCAACCCCAACAATGACACCGGCACCAATGCCGGGTTTCATCATCTCGCCACCAGAACCTTTTCTGGGGGGTTGATTACCGCCACCCCCATTTTTACCCTTAAAGATTTGATTGAGACGCTGATTAAAATCACGCCACAATTCATCTAAATCAGGTGGGCCGTCGGCGCGCTGCGGTCTGCGTCGCTGATCGTCAGCAGGCTTTTGCTCATTATTATTTTCAGGACGTTTTGGATCAGACTGGTGATTATTACCCCAGCCCGGATCATTCACGGAAAAGATTTCAATTAGTTTACGCATCATGTGGCGAATATACCCCTGTACGGGAATGATAAAAATCAAGAGACTCCCAGCGTTTCACTGGCACTTCCTGCTCAAAATCAGCCACGCTACTTGTCTCCTCACTTGGCTTCATTCTAGCAGTGTTCTTTGCAATCTCTGCGAGGGTCTCACGCAGAAGATCTAAACCAATCCCATCTTTTGCAGATACATAGATGGCGGCTGGCCGACCGTCCCTGTGGTAGCGTAAAACTGGGCCGCGCGCCATCAAAGCAGGCACGCGATCAATCTTATTAACCACAATTAATTGCGGGGATTGATCAGCTTGTATTTCAGCCAAGACTTTATCTACCTCGAGCATTTGTTGTTGTCGATCAAAACTCGAGGCATCAACAACATGTAACAGCAAGTCAGCACGCACGGTCTCATCAAGAGTGGCACGAAAGGCTTCCACCAACTGGTGCGGCAAATCACGAATAAAACCAACGGTATCGGACAGTACCGCCTGGCCCGTTTCTGGTAAATAAATTTTGCGCGAGGTAGTATCTAGGGTCGCAAAAAGCTGATCAGCCGCATAGGTACCGGCTTTAGTCAAGGCATTAAAAAGCGTAGACTTGCCTGCATTGGTATAACCGACCAATGAAACTGAAAAAACATCACGACGTTCGCGCGCCCTTCTCTGAGTCGCCTGTTGTTTTTGTAACTTAGCCAATTCAGCTTGCAAGCGCTTCGCCTTATTCTCCAGCATACGTCGGTCCAACTCCATTTGAGTCTCACCTGGACCCCCACGCATACCAATACCACCCTTTTGCCGCTCAAGGTGACTCCAAGCCTTCACGAGACGTGAAACTTGATAGCGCACATTCGCTAATTCAACTTGAGTTTTACCCACATGACTCTTCGCACGCTGCGCAAAGATGTCCAAGATCAAGCCCGTACGATCAATAACGTGGCGCTTTAAATGTCTTTCTAAATTTCTTTGCTGAACTGGACTTAAGGCATGATTGAATATAGCAATATCGGCCTGATGGGCGTCCATTTGTTCGCGTAACTCGGTCGCTTTACCTGAGCCCATGTAATACGCAGGGTCTGGTTTTGCACGCTTTCCGATAAGCGTCATCACCGGTTCTGAACCAGCACTGCTGGCTAACAGACCGAGTTCAGCCATACTTTCAGCGAAGTCTGGTTTACCGCCGGGATCTATACCGACCAACGCGGCTCTTGCAGGCTGCATAGGCTTAGGAAGCTGGGGTTTCCTCGTCTACACGAAATCCAACAGCTCGTGCTGGGACTACCGTCGAAATCGCGTGTTTATAGACCATTTGAGTCACTGTATTACGCAACAAAATGACATATTGGTCGAAGGACTCGATATTGCCCTGTAGTTTGATACCGTTGACGAGATAAATAGAAACAGGAATGTGCTCCTTGCGTAGCGCATTCAGAAACGGATCTTGCAACAATTGGCCTTTATTACTATTCATGCCTGCTCCTTCTTTGTTGTTAATGGTGTGGAGTCTTGCTATTAAAAAAATATTACCCCTAAAGTGTACCCAAACCACTCAAAAATTTATCGGCGGCGCTTTTTCTGCGATTTATCAGGGTCAGCGTAAGGGTTATGGCTCGTTCTGAACTCAAGGCGCAACGGTGTACCCCTGAGCTTAAAGGCATCCCTAAAACGCCCTTCCAAGTAACGCTTGTAACTATCAGTCACGGCGTCTAATGAATTGCCGTGAATCACCACAATCGGTGGATTAGAGCCACCCTGATGGGCATATCGCATCTTAGGTCGGGACATGCCTGAACGCTTAGGCTGTTGAAACTCTACCGCCTCACCCAAAATACGGGTCAATTTAGGCGTAGGTAATTTAGCCATAGCCGCAGCATAGGCAGAGTCTATATCTTTAAATAATTCTTTAAGACCAAATGCTTTCTTGGCAGAAATCGGATGCACATTGGCAAAATCCAAAAATCTCAACTTTCGAGCGATTTCGAGCCTGGCCCGTTCTTTCGCATAATCATCAAGACCATCCCACTTATTCACCGCGATAACAAGCGCACGACCTGCGTCGACAATAAATCCTGCAATGTGGGCATCTTGCTCAGAGATATCCTGCTGAGCATCTAACATTAAAACAACCACATTGGCATCAGCGATCGCTTGCAAAGTCTTAACCACTGAAAACTTCTCAATCGCCTCAAAAACTTTACCCTTGCGACGTAAACCCGCCGTATCAATCAAGACGTAAGGCTTACCACCCCGTGTAAAAGGTACCTCAATAGCATCCCGTGTCGTACCTGGCATATCGAAGGCAATCACACGTTCTTCACCAATTAAAGTATTAATCAGAGTTGATTTACCGACGTTAGGTCTACCTACCACGGCAATGCGCATGGCCTTTTCTTGAGCTTCATCTTCATCTTCTTCTGGAAGATTCAAACTATCCAAGGCCTCATCAATCATGGCGCGAACACCATCACCATGCGCTGAAGAGATAGAAATAGGCTCACCAAGACCTAACTCATAAAAATCTGCTGCAACCACCGCATGGGTCATGCCCTCTGCTTTGTTCACAGCTAGAATGACAGGGCGACCCGTTTTACGTAAAAAATCGGCAATCACACGATCTTGTGGCGCCATCCCCAGACGAGCATCCACCAAAAAAATCACAATATCTGCTTCAACGACCGCTTGCTTGGTTTGCTTAGCCATCTCAGCCAAGATGCCAGTTTTAGCAACAGGCTCAAAGCCACCCGTATCAATACAGATAAATTCACGATCACCCATGCGGCCATTACCGTAATGTCGATCGCGTGTCAGACCTGCAAAATCAGCCACTAAGGCATCACGACTCTTGGTTAAACGATTAAAGAGTGTCGATTTGCCGACGTTAGGACGGCCAACTATGGCAATGACAGGTTTCATGAAACGTAGGCCAGTCTATTAATTTATTTGATTTGATAAGCAGCTAGACTGCCACCACGAGATTGCACAATCAGAAGACCTCCGGCCACCACAGGTCTAGCACCGACACCACTGCTATCCACACGTGTCCGTGCCACAGTCTGACCATTCAATTGATCTAAGAGATGAATATAGCCCTGCTGATCTCCCATGATCAATAAACGTCCCACGGCTAGTGGCGCACCCACATCTCTGAAGGTCATATTTTCATTACGCCAGACTTCCACACCGTCATTGGCTCGGAAAGCGACCACATGAGACTTTTCATCGGCAGCAAAGACAAAATCCTGCGATTGAGCGGTACCGGAATAGCTAGAAAAATCTTTCGCCCAGAGCAAGTTACCTGTATTTAAATCACCGCAAGTGATTCTTCCCTGAAAAGCCACTGCACAGAGTCGACGACCGACCAGAGTCGGTGCAGCAACCACATCAGTCATGCGTTCGATTTCAGAAAAGCCTTTGGGGAAAGAGACTGAGGTTTCCCATAGCAAACCACCTGAGGCAGCGGCTATGACTCCCATCTTGCCACCCGAAAAACCGGTCACGAAAGCGTCTGCAGCAACAGGCACCATGGCGAAACTGGCTCTAATGGATAAAGGTGACTGTGTTCTTACATAAGTCCAACGACGTTTACCAGATTTGACATCATAAGCAATGAAACGGTTATCTGTCGTGCGAATGATGGCGAGTCCCATCATCAAAAGTGGCTCTGTGAGAACCTCAGCACCGACCTTATCTTGCCAGATCAACTTACCATCCACATCAAAAGCGTATACATCACCCTTGTTAGAGCCGACCACAGTCACTGAGCCATCACTTCCTGGTCCAGCCGATAACTCTCCAGGGGCCTTCACTTCCCATGCCACCTTACCAGTGAGCACTTCCAGTTTTGAGACGGTTCCATTACCCGCGCTTGTGTAAACATAATCACCAACAACGACAGGCTGCATCATGTGTCGCTCAGATTTACCGACACTCTTAGACCATACCTGGCTGATGGTGACTTTTTCTTCAAACTTGACCAAGTCTGCTGGTACACGTTTTTTAGGACTAGAACAGCCTAATAAAAGACTCGTCAGCGTCACAGCCCATAAAGCTGATGTGAGTTTTTTCATGAACGGCCCCCTACAGCCTCTAATTTGATTCTCAATAAACGTTTAGCCTCGTCGGCAGCGTCTGCGTTTTTACTCAGCAAGTCCCAAGCTTTTTGATATTGTTCACGAGCTTGATCTTGACGATCCTGAGCTAAATAAACATCCCCTTTGCGTTCCAACATGAGTGGTGCAAAAGCTTTAGAGGCAGACTGATCAGCTAACTTTTCGGCATTCGCAAAATCACCCTGGTCAATCAAAATAGAAATCAAACGACTTCTCGCTAAATCACGATGCGCATCTGATTGAGCTGTTTCCATAGTCCAACGCAATTGTTTTTGAGCAGCGCCTAAATCACCAGCAGCATTTGCAAGTTGCGCTGTCACAAGGCCAGCCATACCTGCATAAGCTGTTCCCGAATACCCTTTTTGCAAGTCCTCTGCAGCTCTCAAAGTACCCGGTAAATCCTGTTTGACAGCTGACTGCAACAATGTTTCATACAACTTACTTGCCGCCACAGCCTGACGGTTTTGCCACCAGTTCCAAGATACATAGCCACTATAGGACAGAGCCAAAATTACTGCTATCGCAAGCAACCATTTACCATACTGCTTCCACCAAGCCTTCAGCTCTGCTAACTGTTCTTGTTCTTCTAAATTAAAGTGCATAAGGTATCCAATAAGTACTCTTTTGATGAACTACTCGTCTAATGAAACTAAACGCTCAATGACCACATCAACCAACTGATCGATTGCAATGGCTTCCTGTGGCGCTTGCGCTCTTAAATTCTTCAGCTGCACTACATTCTGAGCCAGCTCATCGGGCCCAATAATAAGTGCCAAGGCTGCACCGCTATTATCCGCCTTCTTCATTTGCGACTTAAAACTGGCTGCCTGACCATCAGGCGCACAATGTAAAACAACATCAATACCCACTGAGCGCAACCGCTCAGCAGACACCATGGCCGTAGTGAGTGTCTCCCCACCCTGGTGTAAGACATAAACATCGCATGTAGCTTCCACCTCAGGCAATACCTGCTGCTCTTTCATGAGCTCCAATACTCTTTCCATCCCCATGGCCCAACCACAAGCAGGGGCACTCTTACCCCCGATTTGCTCAATCAATGGGTCATAGCGCCCGCCACCAGCGATGGTTCCTTGAGCTCCCAATTGATCGGTCACCCATTCAAATACGGTCAAGTTGTAATAGTCCAAACCACGAACCAAGCGATGATTAATCTTAAATGGCACATTATTGGCTTTCAGCAAGGATTGCACTGCCTCAAAATGTGCCAAAGACTCTGCACCTAAATAGTCAATCAGTTTTGGCGCGTCCTCAACCAAAGTTTTGAGGGCAGGATTTTTGGTATCCAAAATTCTCAAAGGATTGGTATGTAGACGTCTTTGCGAATCTTCATCCAATTGATCTTTATGATTTTCAAAGTAAGCCACCAGCGCTTGGCGATGAGCGTGTCGCTCCGCAGCTTGTCCCAAGCTGTTGAGCTCAAGCCGCACACCCACAAGACCCAAGTCATCCCATAAACGCTGACACATCAAGATAATCTCAGCATCAATATCAGGCCCAGCAAAGCCTAAGGCCTCAATCCCCAATTGATGAAATTGACGATAACGACCGCGCTGCGGGCGTTCATGTCTAAACATAGGCCCGGTGTACCAAAGACGCTTAGGGCCATCGTAAAGAAGATTATGCTCAATCACAGCACGTACTGCAGCGGCGGTACCCTCAGGACGTAAGGTCAACTGCTCACCATTCAAACTATCCTCAAAGGAATACATTTCTTTTTCAACAATATCAGTCACTTCACCAATACCACGCTTAAATAGCGCGGTTTGCTCGAGTATCGGTGTCCGAATTTGAGTGTAGCCATAGGCACGCACCAAACCTTCGATCGCAGCTTCCAAATGCTGCCAAAGATGTGCGTCAGTGGGCAAGACATCATTCATGCCACGCAAGCCAACAATTTTGTTATTTTTATCTTGACTCATATGTCTTTTATTTCTTCGGATAGGTTTTTTTCACGTAGTCATCAACGATGGCTTGAAAATCTTCAGCAATTGTCTCACCCCTTAAGGTTTTAACTTTGACGCCATCTACAAATACTGGGGCTGCTGGAGATTCTCCAGTGCCTGGTAGAGAAATACCAATATTGGCGTGCTTACTTTCACCTGGGCCATTCACAATACAGCCCATGACTGCCACATTCATCGCTTCAACACCTGGATGCTCAGATTTCCAGATAGGCATCTGATGACGTAAATAACTTTGTATCTTCGCAGCTAATTCTTGGAAGTACGTGCTCGTCGTCCGACCACAGCCAGGACAGGCAATAACCATGGGCGTGAAATTACGCAAACCCATAGTCTGCAAGATTTCCTGAGCTACGATGACCTCATTTTCGCGAGGGGCCCCTGGTTCAGGAGTCAAAGAAACACGAATCGTATCGCCAATGCCTTCTTGTAATAACACAGCTAAAGCCGCTGTTGAAGCCACAATCCCTTTACTTCCCATCCCGGCCTCAGTGAGCCCCAGGTGTAAAGGATAGTCACAACGCTTGGCAAGATCTCGATAAACTCGAATCAGATCTTGCACAGCGCTAACCTTACATGACAAAGTAATCTGATGAGCTGGCATGCCTAATTCCTGGGCACGACTAGCAGAATCTAACGCCGAACGAATTAAAGCTTCAGCCATCACTTCATTCAACTGTTGAGGGGCAGCTTGAAGCGCGTTTTCGTCCAACAATTTAGCTAATAAATCTTGGTCTAAGCTACCCCAGTTGACCCCAATACGGATCGGCTTCTCATAGCGACAAGCCAATTCAATCATTTGACCAAACTGCAGGTCTCGCTTAGCCCCCTGCCCGACATTACCTGGATTAATTCGGTACTTAGAGAGTGTCTGCGCGCAAGCTGGGTAGTCTTTTAATAGCGTGTGACCGTTGTAATGAAAGTCGCCCACGAGCGGTACATAAACCCCCATCTTATCGAGCTGTTCACGAATTTCTGGAACAGCCTTGGCAGCCTCTGGCGTGTTGACGGTAATACGAACAATCTCCGAACCCGCTTTTGCCAGTTCCTTGACTTGAATGGCAGTACCAATCACATCAGCGGTATCAGTGTTGGTCATCGACTGCACTCGAATAGGCGCATCGCCACCTACGGTGACGACCTGATCTTGCCAACGAATCACGGCTTGTAAAGAGCGACGACGGACAATCTCTTGACTCATAAACCTCTACCAATGTCTCCAACTTTGATGCTTTGCATTCTGCCACGTAAATTAGTTCTATCTTTGACATCCCCCGCCAACTGACCACAGGCGGCAGCGATATCATCACCACGCGTCTTTCTAACGGTAGTGACAATGCCAGCATCTAAAAGACGCTTAGCAAATGTTTGAACTCGCTCTGGTTTTGACTTTAATAAACCCGAATCAGGAAATGGATTAAAGGGGATTAAATTTAATTTACAAGGAATACTTTTAACGAGCGCGATGAGTTGCTTAGCATGCTCATCAGTGTCATTCACACCATCGAGCATGCAATACTCAAAGGTCAGAAAGTCGCGTGGCGCATAAGGCAAATAATCGACACACGCAGCCATCAATTCTTTGAGTGGATATTTTTTATTCAGAGGCACCAACTCATCTCTCAATTGATCATTCGGCGCATGCAAAGAAACGGCTAGCGCAACTGGCAAATCCTTGGCCAAACGAGCCATCATAGGTACTACACCTGAGGTCGACAAGGTGACACGACGACGCGAGAGACCATAAGCATTGTCATCGAGCATCAAGCGCATTGCCCCAACCACAGGTCCATAATTGAGTAAGGGCTCGCCCATACCCATCATCACCACATTGGAAATGATGCGCCCCTCATGCTCAGACTGATTATCCAAATCGATTCGTTTGACAGCATCAGGGTCGCGACGCATGCTATGTTCGGCAAGCCATAACTGACCGATGATTTCCGCCAGACTTAAATTTCTGGAAAAACCTTGGCGACCTGTTGAGCAAAATTTACAGTTCACCGCACACCCTGCCTGAGACGAAATACACAAAGTACCTCGATCATCCTCAGGGATGTAAACCATCTCCACCGCATTACCCTGACCGACATCTAAGAGCCATTTGCGCGTGCCATCACTAGCGCGCTGATCAGACACAATGGGTAAAGCTTGGATTTGGGCTTTCTCTGCTAAAGACTCGCGAAAAGCCTTCGCTAAGTCACTCATTTGAGAAATTTCGGACTCACCCCTTTGATGAATCCAACGCATCAACTGTTTTGCTCGGAAAGGTTTCTCTTGAAGGCCTGCTATGTATTGAGTCAGGCCCTCAGAATCAAAATCCAATAAGTTGATGCGTGGCTGAGTCAAGAGTAATTAACGGGCAAAAATTTCCATGCCAGGGAAGAAGAATGCTACTTCCACTGCTGCAGTTTCAGGTGCATCTGAACCATGAACAGCATTCGCATCGATACTGTCAGCGAAATCTGCACGAATCGTACCCTTATCAGCCTTCTTAGGGTCAGTAGCCCCCATGAGCTCACGATTCTTAGCAATCGCACCTTCACCCTGTAAAACTTGAATCATGACTGGACCTGAAATCATGAAATCAACCAAGTCTTTAAAGAAAGGACGCTCTTTGTGCACAGCGTAGAACTGCTCTGCTTCAGCGCGAGAAAGATGAGCCATCTTAGCGGCCACCACCTTCAAACCCGCTGCTTCAAAACGCGCATAAATCTGACCAATCACGTTCTTCGCGACTGCATCCGGTTTAATGATTGATAAGGTGCGCTCAATTGCCATGTTAAAACTCCAAGATAGATAGGTTTAAAACCCATGATTATACAGTTTTAAGGGTTTCTACTCTAAAATTTGAGTTCCTAAAATCGTTGATTTACAAAGGAAATTTAAGGGCACAAGGGTGCATCAGCGTCTCTTTTCAGTTTTTAGCCACTTAAGAATCCCACAATCGGCTATCAACTATCAAAAAGACTTGAAATTCATAGGAAATGTCTATACTTAGAGCATACCCATGGTGGGTTTTATTAAGGAGTAAACATGAGCGATTTAAACACTTATGGTTTTGGGCACGGCAGCGCGACTACTAGCGTTCAAGTCCGTAACCGGGTGTTACGTAACACCTATGCCCTTTTGGCTTTGTCTATGGTTCCAACCGTATTAGGAGCATGGATTGGTGTTGCAACAGGATTTTCATTCTTTGGAAACAATCCATTTATAGGCTTTATCGTCTTCATGGCGGTCGCATTTGGCTTCTTCTGGGCCATTGAGCGCAACAAAGATAGCGGTCTTGGTGTAGCTCTTCTATTGGGCTTCACATTCTTTATGGGCTTGATGCTCTCACGTCTAGTGGGATCCATCCTAGGATTTAGTAATGGCGCCAGCCTGATCATGACGGCATTTGGTGGTACAGCCATCATCTTTGCTGGTATGGCAAGCTTAGCCGGCACGATCAAAAAGGATCTTTCCGCAGGCCTAGGTAAATGGTTGTTTGCTGGAGTCATTCTGCTCATCATCGCCGCAGTTGCCAATATTTGGTTACAGATGCCCGCCTTGATGATCACAATCAGCGTTCTGGCTATCGCGATCTTCTCAGCCTTTATCTTGGTTGATATTCAACGCATCATCAACGGTGGCGAGACCAACTATGTGATTGCTACATTGAGCGTCTACTTGAGCGTTTACAACGTATTCAGCAACTTGTTGGCACTCTTGGGTATTTTTGGCGGAGACCGCGAGTAATTAACAATCAGACAGAGTAGTTTGTCTATACAAGAAAAGCCAGGGAAACCTGGCTTTTTATTTATGAACGCTCATTGCGTTCGAAAATAGCTATAGACTCAATGTGCGAAGTGTGAGGGAACATATTGACCACCCCAGCCTGCTTTAACTGATATCCAGCCGTGTGCACCAAAATACCCACATCTCTAGCTAGGGTTGCTGGATTACACGACACATATACGATTCTTTGCGGCAAATAAGCTCGATCACTTGGATTCTCCGATTGGTGCAAACTAGCCAATGCCTGAGCCAGCGCTACCGCACCATCTCGTGGTGGATCAATCAACCATTTAGATGCCAGCCCCCAGGATTTGACTATCTCCGGTGTCACCTCGAATAAATTAGCGCAAGAAAAATGCACGCGATCACCCAAGCCATTGGCTATTGCGTTTTCTTTGGCTCTTTGAGTTAACAACTCACTCCCCTCGATACCGTAAACCTCATGAGCCAGAGTGGCTATTGGTAATGTGAAATTACCAATACCACAGAACAAATCAAGTACACGCTCGTTCTTTTGAGGATTAAGTAAGCGTACAGCCTTACCAACTAAGACACGATTAATTTGATGATTTACCTGCGTGAAATCAGTCGGCTTAAATGGCATCTCAATACCAAACTCGGGCATGCGATAGCAGAGCTTGTCATAGTGCCCATCAAGCGGCTTGACCGTATCCGGCCCCTTTGCCTGCGACCACAGACGGACACCGTGTTTTTCTTGAAAACCCTTCAAATGAATTAGATCAAGATCTGAAAAAGCTTCTAGATGTCTTAAAACCAAAATAATGAGTAATTCACCAGAATCGGACTCCCCGACAGCCATCTCTAGCTGAGGAATACGATCAGAAATAGAAAGTTGAGCAATCAGCTCGCGCAAGGCAGGCAACAAGTCAGACACCTTTTTAGGCAATATCTGACAAGACGTCATATCAGCGATGAAGCTTTTCTTCTTTTCATGAAACCCAATCAGCACGCCTTTTTTATCGAGATGTCGAATCGACATGCGCGCACGATAACGATATTGCCATGTGGGGCCGGCTATGGGTCGCAAGAGAACTTCTGGTTTTGCTTTGGCAAGATGCCAAAGATTATCCTCAAGCACGCGCTGTTTGATCGCTAATTGCGCACGAGGATCAAGATGCTGCATAGAACAACCCCCACAGCGGCCGAAAAATGAGCAAGCAGGTTGCGCTCTTAAAGCGCTCGGTTTGTGTACCTCTACAAGATTGGCCTGCTCATAACTTTTTTTACTACGATAGCTACGATAAGTGACCCATTCACCTGGTAATGCGCCGTCAATAAAAATGACCTTACCTGGCGAACCATCCTCGTTGACAAGGCGTGCAACGCCTTGTGCATCTAAATCAATGGATTCAACAAAAACAGGTTTCAAGATGATCTGTATGATGGAAAAATTAGAGTTTAATGACTTTGAAAGCCTGCCAAGTATTCTGTCCAGAAGCCACCGGCCGGCGTCTTGGACTCTTTGCTTAACTCAGCTTGTATAAATTTGATTTCTTCTTCATATTCCAAATCAGAAAATCCGCCACGCATTTTTTGAAAACGAGCGTATAACAAATAGGTATTCACAACATCAGTCTCACAATAGTTTCTGATTTCTTTAATTTTTCCATCTAAAAAGCCCTGCCATACCTGTGAACCATCCATACCCATCTTGCCCGGGAACCCACATAATTTGGCTAATGCGTCTAAGGGTGCGTTGGCTCTACCGGAGAATTTAGCTAGTAAATCCATGAGATCAATGTGTCGCATGTGATATCGACTGATATAGTTGTTCCACTTAAAGTCACGACTATCAACCTCACCACTCTCGCCCATCTCCCAATATCTTGAGGCATTGATTCCATGAATGAGGGCGCGATAATGCAAGACTGGTAAATCAAAACCACTGCCATTCCACGACACCAGTTGTGGCGTATATTTTTCAATCAAATCAAAAAAAGCTTGCACCAACTCTTTTTCAGTACTCTGCTCATTGCCTAGGCTACCCACTTTAAACTGGGGCTGCCCTTCTCGTGTGGTGCGACGAATCACACACGAGATGGCGACAATCTGCTGTAAATGTAGAGGCATAAAGTCAGTACCTGACTTCTCCAAGCGCTGTGCCTGAGCTTTTTGAATCACTTCAAGATCAGACATACTTGCAGGCCAATCCTCTAGACGACGTATACCATGGGCATCAGGAATTGTCTCAATGTCAAACACCAATACAGTCGTCATAAATATCTCTCTGTTTTATTCCAATATTTGTCCACGGTCTAATCCGTGACTATCCAAATGGCGTCGTAACTTCACCAGGGCTTCCATCTGAATTTGGCGAATACGCTCTTTAGTAATGCCTAGTTCACCTGACAACTCTTCGAGAGTCGCTGATTCCTTCTGATCCAAGCCATATCGGCGTGTCACGATATATCGCTGATTCTCCTTCAAACCTTTTAACCAATCATGAATTAATTGTTCAATTTGTTGACGCTCCACCTCATGCTCAGGAGCTAAGGCACGATCATCTGACAAAAGATCTAATAAGGAACTATGCGCCTCCATATCTCGTGGCGCATCCAAGGATGTGGCATGCTCTGCCGTTTGCAAAATATCAGTGACCTCATCACTCGTTTTGCCTGTCAAACTGGCAATATCACTCACATCCGGTAAGCGACCTTCGCTCGCCAACACCTGCTCTAGGTAACGACGAGCGCGCAATACTTGATTAATTTCACGGATCACATGCACAGGTAACCGAACTGTACGCACCTGGCTCATGATAGCTTTTTCAATATTTTGACGTATCCACCATGTGGCATAAGTTGAAAACCTAAAACCCCGCTCCGGCTCAAACTTCTCCAAGGCATGAATTAAACCTAAATTACCTTCTTCAATCAGGTCGGGTAATGGCAAACCACGATTCATATACGCTTTAGCGATACTCACCACCAAGCGTAGGTTATGCTCAATCATGATTTGCCGCGCAGCAAACTCCCCTTGCTTTGCTGCAGTTGAGTAGTGCAGCTCTTGCTCGGGCGTCAACAGGGGTTTGCTAGCGATTTGATTGAGGTAAAACTGAACTAGATCAGCCGATAACTCTGCTTGGAGTATTTCCTTCAGAGCTTCTTGTGGCAAATCCTCTGAAGCCAGTGACAAATCGTCTAGCTCAGAATCATTTCCAGGAAACTCTTCTGCTTTGTGGCTAGGCATCCAAGCTCCTATTGAAGGTAAGCAGTGGGGTCGACAGGTTTACCGTTTTTACGTAACTCAAAGTGCAACTTCGTACGATTCGCATCGGTTGCACCCATCTCAGCGATTCTTTGTGAACGCTTGACCATTTCACCCTCTTTAACAAGCAGGGTTTTATTGTGGGCATAGGCAGTCAAATAAGTATTGTCATGTTTGACAATCACCAAATTACCATACCCCCTCAAGCTATTACCAGCATAGACGACCTTACCATCGGCAGCCGCTAGAATAGGATCACCTTCTTTACCTGCAATCCCTATTCCTTTATTTTTACCCTCATCAAATCGCTCCACCACTTCGCCCTTAGATGGCCAAGTTAAACGCAAACTACTCGAAGCTAGCGTATCGGCTTTAGGGGCTGTATCTGCCACCGTGGGTGCTTTTACTTCTGGCTTGGGCTCAGACTTCAGTTCAGGTTTTGCTCTCGCGAGGTCTTTGTTGGCATCAGCAATAGGCTTAACAGGCTCTTTACGTGGCTCAGGTTTATCTTTACGTATTTCTAACCTGGCGCTCGATTTAGGTGGCACTACACGTATTAATTGATCCACCTCAATCAGATTAGGATCGTTCAAATTATTCCATTCAGCAATATCTCGATAAGATTGTCCATGATCCAGGGCAATTCGTAATAGCGTATCGCCACGCTTGACACGATAAAAACCAGGGGGCGCAGGCTCGACTGAGCTTGCTCTAGAAGAGGTGCGATCAACCACCGGCGCAGGAGACATACGTGTGCTAGAGCAGGCTACAAGAGTGCCCAACATGAAAACTAGCGCTAGCTGTTTAGGTAAATTCATCGCTGCATTCGACATACTGTTTAGATAGTTCCTGATTGTAATGGTACGAAAAACACTTCTTCAAGCACGGTTCTTTGATAACGTTGCGAACTGACTCTCTCAACCACTACCAACTGTTGCTCTTCTTCACTCTTGGCAACAGGGGCAACCAAGCGTCCTCCAATCGCTAATTGATCAAGTAATGGATCAGGAATACCTAAACCGGCTGCCGCCAGGATAATCCCATCAAAAGGTGCAGCTTGCGCCAAACCTCGAATGCCATCCCCATAAATGAGGCGTAAGTTAGGAATACGAAAAGGTCGTAACTTAGCACGTGCAAGATCATGCAATGGCCGGATACGCTCAATGGAATAGACTTCTTGCGCTAGCAAGCTCAATAAAGCGGCTTGATAACCACAACCCGTGCCTATTTCGAGAATTTTACCGAGATCTTTTTTCGGTTTATAGAGCAACTCAATCATGCGCGCCACGACAGATGGCTTAGAAATCGTTTGCTGATGGCCAATTGGCAAAGCAGAATCCTCATACGCTCGAGAATCCAGAGCCTCATCAATAAATGCGTGTCTAGGGACAGTCGCTATCGCACCCAAAATCTGTGGGTGTCGCACACCCGCATTAGCTACTTTCTCAGCAAGCTGAAGGCGGGCTTTGTCTAGACGGGGGTCCTTTTTAACCAAGACGACTCCTAGAGATGGCCAGGATGCCAGCGACGCTCAATCAGTTCCGCTTGCTTATTCAGATGCGAAAGATCTAATTGCAAAGGTGTCATGGATACGCAATTCTCAGCAATCGCATGAAAATCAGTCCCTGGTGTGTTATCTCTAACCTCTCCAGGTGGCCCAATCCAGTAAATAGGTTCACCGCGAGGGTTCTGCTGAATGATGACACTTTGTGAATGATGGCGATTACCTAAGCGGGTAATTCGATATCTCTCACGCAATTGTTCATAAGGTAAATTAGGAATATTGACATTAAGAAGTGTCGGCTTTTGAGTAGCACTTAAAGTCGCATCCATGGGCTGCTTGATTTGTTGCAAAACAATGTCACGCGCCACTTTTGCGGCATCACTCAAATTGTTCCAACCCTTATCCACTTGAGAAAAAGCAATCGCCGGAATACCAAACATGATGCCTTCAGTAGCAGCCGCTACAGTGCCAGAGTACAGCACATCTTCACCCATATTCTCGCCCTGATTAATGCCAGAAACCACCAAGTCAGGCTTTGTTTTTAGCAAACCTGTCAGAGCAATATGAACACAATCAGTCGGCGTACCGTTGATATAAATGAAACCATCACGCTCCCCTCCTGTCACAGAATGTACAGATAGAGGACGCGACAAAGTTAGGGAGTTCGATGCACCACTATGATTTTGCTCAGGAGCAACGATGGTGAGCTGCGCATGAGGACGCAAGACATCGACAAGCGCTAACAAGCCAGGTGCTAAATAACCATCATCGTTAGCAATGAGTATGTGCATCAAACGCTCTGAATAACCTTAGATTGACTCTGCTTATTACTATCTTGTCCGATCTGACCACCACCAAACATGAAGTAGCCCGCTAAAAATAAAGCCAAACCAATTAATAATTGTTTCCACCATGGTTGCTGCATAGTTTCCCTCTCTAAAGTTAAATTATCCCACTGAGCGACGATCCATGAATGCTCGAGCAAGCGTACTCGCATCCACGTACTCTAACTCACCGCCCACAGGCACGCCCCTAGCTATGCGTGAGACTTTAATACCACGCGCCTTCATCATCTCACCGATGTAATGGGCAGTGGCCTCACCTTCACTTGTAAAGTTGGTCGCTAAAACCACTTCCTGAATCACGCCTTGTGATTGATCAATGCGTGCCAAAAGACGATGTAAATGAATTTCATCAGGACCTAAACCATCCAAAGGTGATAGTCGTCCCATGAGAACAAAATAAAGGCCTTTGTAAGTTAAGGTTTGCTCAACCATCAATTGATCAGCGGGAGTCTCAACGACACACAAAATACTCGGGTCACGACGCCCATCGGCGCAGGTAGTACAAACCGGAGTCTCTGAAAACGTATTACATTGTTGACAATGTTGCATGGTCTGGACGGCATCCAGTAGACTTTGTCCAAGCAACTGAGCCCCAGAGCGATCATGCTGCAAAAGGTGAAAGGCAATACGTTGGGCTGACTTGGGACCAACGCCTGGTAGCACTTTTAATGCTTGTATCAAGCGAGCGAGCGCATCTTGAGGATCGTTGACCATGAGGCGTATCGAATCAATTAGAAGGGTAATTTAAACCCCGGGGGCATTGGCATACCTGCAGTAGCCCCCGATAGTTTTTCATTCGCCACCGCTTCAGCTTGCTTAAAAGCTTCTGCACAGGCCGTTACCAATAAGTCTTCTAGCATTTCACGATCATCCATCGCTGCTTCGGAGATTTCAATCCTTTTAATTTCGTGCTTGCCCGTCATCGTGACCTTCACAGCTCCTGCGCCAGCCTGACCAACCACCTCCAGTTGAGATAATTGCTCCTGAGCTCGTTTCATATTCTCTTGCATTTGTTGGGCTTGCTTCATAAGCCCTGCAATATTTCCCTTAAACATATTCAATCTCCAAATTTATTGTAGGGGTCGAATGGAACCAGGAATCACTTTGGCTCCCAATTCCGCCTCTAGAGTTTTCACGAAATCATCACTCTGAATAGTTTGTTCAGCGTCTTCCTGCTTTTCTTGTTTAATTTTTGCCTCAACAGCAGCAATAGATTGACTGACTTTACCTGTCTCCACTTGAATTTTGACAGTCTTATTCAAATGAATACCCAATGCATCCTGTAAACGATTAACGTTTTCAGTACTCGCCAGTTGCGGCATCGCCACTTTCACGACAGCCTTAGCCGATGCACCCTGATCTTGCCATGACTGTAATTCAGTCTGAAATGCCAACTGCTGCACCAAGCCCCTCACAGGTAAAGCCCGCATCCAGCTTTGCCAGTCGACATCCTGACTCGCCACACTGACTTGATTCTGGTTCTGCGATGACCTTTGTGCTGGCTGCTGAACGCCTTTTGTGGCAGCAGACTCCTGAGGCACTGCTTGCCCCTGCTTAGCTTGAATCGCTCCTGGTGTGGGGCCAGAATGCTTACCTGCACCCAAGCTAGGTCGCTGTGACTGATCACCACCACCCGGCTTAAAGGTCAACATTCTCAGAAGAGCCATTGAAAAACCAGTCTCCTCATCAGGTGCCAAGGATAAATCTGCACGACTAGTAATCGCAATTTGATAATAGAGCTGCGCATCCTCTTTTTTGAGAATTGCAGCAATGCGGCGGATTTCATTAGCCTCAGGCCATTCATCTAAAACTGCCGAAGGGACCAGTTGTGCAGTCGCAATTTTTTGTAATAAGCTCGCCAAATCTGCCAAGGCCAAAGAAAAAGAGAGGCTACGCTGCCCCATCTCCTGAGTAACAGTCAACAAAGTCGCCCCATCACCGATCGCTAGCGCATCCAAAATCTTGAAAAGAAAGCTTTCATCCAGGGTACCCAACATGTTGCGTACCGCAGACTCTGTCACTGGGCCAGCAGCATAAGCAATGGCCTGATCGGTCAAAGAAAGTGCATCACGCATAGAGCCTTGCGCACCTTTTGCCAAAATACGCAAAGCCGGTAGCTCATAAGTCACTTGCTCGGCTTTCAGTATTTTTTCAAGATGCTCAACAATCGCTGGGACAGGCATCTGCTTTAAATTAAATTGCAAACAACGTGACAAAACTGTCACAGGAATTTTTTGTGGATCGGTGGTTGCCAAAATAAATTTGACGTGCTCAGGAGGCTCCTCGAGCGTTTTGAGCATGGCATTAAATGCATGCCCCGTCAGCATATGAACCTCGTCGATCATGTACACCTTAAAGCGCGCACTGCTCGGGGCATACATCGCTTTTTCAAGTAATTGCGCCATGTCTTCCACGCCACGATTACTCGCCGCATCCATCTCAATGTAATCAACAAATCGTCCGGCATCAATTTCCAGACAAGCTTGACATTGTCCGCAAGGTTGTGAGGTCATCGAACCCTGACCATCGACCCCGGTGCAGTTAAGGGCTTTAGCCAATATCCGAGAAATAGTTGTCTTACCCACACCTCGTGTACCTGTAAATAGCCAGGCGTGATGCAAGCGTTGCTGATCCAAGGCATGACTTAAGGCTTTGACGACGTGGTCTTGGCCAACCAAGGTTGAAAAATCTTTTGGACGCCACTTACGGGCTAATGCGAGAGCTGACATATTTAGCATTCTACAAGCTAAAGGCAGTAGAATGGCAATGGACGGGCCTCCTCGCATGGTGGCTTGGCAACCTGGTCAGGTCGGGAACGAAGCAGCCA